>Ga0335069_10000538_pt1 | contig 64037 bp, 51 predicted proteins | sample Lox_Sample_11_FD_206714 | JGI IMG/M metagenome (GOLD analysis project Ga0335069, IMG submission 206714) | Soil microbial communities from Loxahatchee National Wildlife Refuge, Florida, United States - Lox_Sample_1.1 | ecosystem: Environmental > Terrestrial > Soil > Wetlands | place: USA... | reverse complement strand
GGTGATGACCGAGATCGTTGAGAATGCCGCCAAGGCGCTTCAGGACGTTTCTCACGCGTTCGATTGAACGAGTGCCGGCTAAAATCCGAATCGGATTATCTCCGGATGGCTGGTGGCCCAGGCGCGGGCGAATTCCAATTGCGCCGAGCTAGCCGCATGAATCTCCAGCCACGGCTCGCCTTTTGCCACCACGTCGCCAGTTGATTTGAGCATCCTGACTCCCGCCGAAATATTTGCGGGCGCGCCCGCGCGCTTGGCCACGCGCGCGATTTCCCAACAGTCGATTTCACGTATTCTGCCGTCGGCAGGAGCTGCGACTGTGGCACGATACGGAGCCTCGGGCGGCATTTCGCGCGCTCCCTGCTCCTCGACGATCCGATCGAACTTCTCCAGCGCTGCTCCAGAATCAAGCACCTTCTCGGCGGCGCGATAACCACCTGCTGGTGGCGCCGCTCCGGTCATTTCGAGCAGCCGAGCCGCCAAATACAGCGACTTCTCGCGCAAATCCGCTGGCGCCGCGGAATCCCGGCGCAAGACTGCGAGGACATCGAGCGCCTCCAGTCTTGGGCCTATGCCGCGGCCGACCGGGCCTCGCGCTTCGGTGATCGCCACGTCGAGTTGCAATTCGACTTCCGATGCAACCGCGCGGAACAGGTTCGCCAGCCGTTCAGCTTCCTCCAGCGTGCGGACCTTGGCGGTCGGACCGGCGGGAATGTCGATGAGAACATGCGTTGCGCCGACGGTCTTCTTTTTTGCGAGGATCGAGGCCACCATCTGCGCCTCGGTATCGATTTCCATCGGCCGCTCGACGGTAATCAGAATGTCATCCGCTGGAGCCAGCGACAGCGCGCCGCCCCATGCGATGCACGCGCCCACGCGGTCGACCACTTCATGCAGCCGCGCGGGCGACAGTGCCACTTCCGCCAGCGTTCCCATCGTGTCTGCGGTGCCGGCGGGACTGGTTATTGCTCGCGACGAAGTTTTCGGCACTTTCAGGCCGAGCGCGGCAAGGATCGGGACGACGATCATCGTGGTGCGATTGCCCGGGATGCCGCCGATGCAATGCTTGTCGGCAATCGGACCGGAACCAAAATCCAGCCGCTCGCCGGTGCCGATCATGGCGCGTGTGTAATCAGCGAGCTCTTTCGAATCCATCTCGCGCAGCGCGCACGCAAGTACGAACATCGAAAGTTCCACGCGCGAGTAGCGCCGGCGCACGACATCGGTCAGGATTGCGTCGAAGTTCGCACGAGTCAGCCGCGCCCCGCGCAGCTTGGCGCGTACCAAATCGACGCTGCGCGGCGAAACTGCCAGCGTCGCATGTACAGGCGAACCTTCGGACAGACCCAAGTCGCGGAAGGCCTCCTCTGAGAGGCCGATTTCGTCGGGCACCAGTAATTGGTCGCCGCAGAAGTTAAGTACGCCGGTAACTTCGCGCGTGGCGCCAGTTGCTGGGTCGGTTCCGAAAACGTATGCGCGATCGAGTGGATTGAACCCGAGGTTGCCGGTCCGCACCGCCTCCTTGTGAATCACGATCACGTGCTCGCGCAGCGTGTCGAGAGGAAGATGTTTTACGCGGAACATATAGCCAATCAATCGAGCCGGACGCGTTCGAGATGGCGCGGCACGATCGCATTCCATTTTAGCTGACGCTGAATCTCATTGCGTAACGCGCTTGCCGCCGCAAGCTCGCCATGAACGACATAGCAGGCTTTCGGCGCGCGTGGCGCGGTTTTCAGCCACTGGATAATTTCCGCTTGATCGGCGTGCACGGAAAATGCCGGCACCGTCACGACTTCCGCTCGCACCGGCACGTACTGGCCGAGCATCTTCACGGCCGATGCTCCGCTTTGCAGCGTGCGGCCGCGCGTGCCCTCCGCCTGATATCCGACCAGAATGACCGTGCTGCGATTGTCCGGCAGGCGATTGGCCAGATGATGCAATACCCGGCCGCCGGTCGCCATCCCGGATGCCGATATGATGATCATCGGACCGGCTATCGCATTGAGCGCGATCGATTCCTGTACCGTGCGCACTTCGGTCAGGCGCGGCAAATCGAAAGCGCCGGCATCGACTTCGGGACGGACTTCCTCCGAATGAGCCGCAATCCGATTCTTGTAAATGGCCAGTGCGGCCAGCGCCATCGGACTGTCGACGTAAACCGGCATTTCCGGGATGCGGCCTGCAGCGAGCAATAGCTTCAGGTGATGCAACACGACTTCGGTGCGATCGACGGCGAAGGATGGAATGATTACGGCGCCGCCGCGGGCTGCGGTCCGCACGATTGCATCCTCAAAGAGCTTTAGGGATTCCACGTCGTCGTGGTGCCGGTCGCCGTAAGTCGATTCGACGACAATCACGTCGGCGTCCGGTACGGGCGCAGGCGGCCGGAGAATTGGGTGGCGCGGGCGGCCGAGATCGCCGCTGAACAATACGCGCCGCGGATGGCGGCCCCCGGCCTCGATCAGAATCGATGCGGCCCCGAGGATATGTCCGGCGTACCGGAATATCGCACGAATTCCCGGCGCCGCCTGAATGGGGGAATCGAATGGAGCCGGCGTCAGATAATCGAGCGCCTTGCGCGCATCATCCTCAGTGTAGAGCGGGCGGGCCGGGGCGTGCTTGGAATATCCCTTGCGATTTGCATATTCCGCCTCTTCTTCCTGCAGATGTCCGCTATCGGGCAAAAGTACACGGCACAAGTCCCTGGTGGATTCGGTAACGTGGATGCGGCCGGAATAACCGTCGCGGCATAGCGCGGGGATATAGCCGCTGTGGTCCAGATGCGCGTGTGTGAGTACGACCGCATCGATTGCGTGCGGCTCGATTGGAAATCGATCCCAGTTACGCAGGCGCAGTTCCTTCAGCCCCTGAAACAGTCCGCAATCGACGAGCACGTGCGAGCCGTTCGCCGAGATCAGAAAGCGGCTTCCGGTAACCGCTCCAGCCGCGCCGAAAAACGCCAGTGCCGACGGTGGATCTGATGCAGGGCGAGTCATTGTGTCCTCTCAATCGCGCCGGCAAACAGCCGGGCGCATCGGATTTCATTGGTCGGATGCGCAACCGTGTCGCATGACACGATTTGTCCGGCTCCCGCCCGGCGAATCGCGGTAATTGCACCCGGCGCGAATATGGCATGAACGACGGTGACCTCCACTCGCGCGATGCCCACTGCTCGCAGCGCTCGAATCGCGGAGGCCATCGTGGCGCCGCTGCTGGCGATATCATCGATAATCACCGCTCGCCGCATCGGTTCGATCTTATCAAAATGAACCGCCACCTTGCGGTCGCTGCTGCGATGTTTGCGTCCGACCACCCACGGCGTAGCCGCGATACGTGCGATCTCGCGTACCCATCGGCCAGACTCCTCGTCAGGGCCAGCCACCAGCGTTTCTTTCCCCAATTTGCGGACCCACGCGGCTATTGCGGGCGCGGCCGAAACCGATACCGCTTTGCAGGGAAATACTTCCGACAGCGAATGGACACGATGCAGATGCGGCTCCATCGTCAGTACCGCATCGAAATTTTGGCCGAGCAATTCCGCAACTACTCGCTGGGAAATCGGCTCGCCAGGCGCAAAGACTTTGTCCTGCCGCATGTAGGGCAGATATGGCGCGACGAGGGTAACGTGGCGCGCGCCGGCGCGTCGGAGCGCATCGGCAGCGAGGATAACCTCGATTAACTTTTCGTTCGGATTGAAAAGCGAGCGGACCACGATTGCGCGAGGCCGTACCGGCGAGGCAACTCGCACAAGCGTTTCGCGATCGGGAAAACGATGAACTCGAATCGTGCTGAATGGCGCCCCGAGCGAGCGCGCGATTTCGCGCGCGAACGGAACTCCATCGGCGAAGGCATGAACGCCGGAATTTCGCACGCCGCTATTTTAGCGCGCGATGCTTACGCGGCGGAATCGAACTCGCTAACCGGCCGGCTGTCGACGGTCGAACCGCCGTGGCGAACGTCGGTGGCCAGCCCCATCTTCTCCAGCGCGAGAATCGTCAGGTAGCCAACATCAGGTTGGCGCCAGTCCCATCCCAGACGCGCGGAGCCGGGCCGCGAATGATGATTTCGATGCCAGTTCTCGCCCTGCAGCATATGCATCAGGCCCAGCCATGCGACATTGCGGCTCGAATCCTCGCCGGGCACGATGCCCGGTTCGGTATGGCAAACGCTATTGACGAAGCATTGCGCGTGGAGCGCGAAGCACAGGCGGATTGCGCCCAGCCAGAAGAAGGCGGCCCATCCGAAATATAGCGGTCCAAGGTACGAAAGCGTGAGCATCGGAATTTGCAGGTAGCGCCAAACCGCGTATGACGGCGACTTCAAATCGCGGCCGTAGCGTTCGATCGGGGAGGGCCCGGTCTGCCACAGCCACCGCAGGTGCGCCCACCAGAATCCGCCCCAGATTGGACTCGACACGTCATCGGTGGTGTCGGCGGTCGCGTGATGATGGCGATGGCGGGTGGCCCACGAAACGGGAGCGCCCGATCCATTGAACATCGCGAAAAACGTCAGTACGCCGCGCGCCCACGGATTAAGCGTCAAGGTGCGATGCGCAATTGCCCGATGATATGCGACGGTGGTGCCGAGGCCTCCAATGAATGCCAGTGCAAGCGCGCCCAGGAAGATTGGCCAGCCGGGCAGTGGATACAATACCAAGCCGATTACCGCAGTTGCATGAATCAGCATTATCCACGCGAATACGCCGATGTCGGTTCCGGTTGCCGCGTACCACGGTTGTTCCCAAGGTCCTGTTACGGGCGCATCGATGCGCACCGCCAAGTTGGATGTCGACATTTTCCCTCCACTTGATGGTTGTCGATCCGCGCCCGCCCCAGACACCCGCCATCTTGCGCAAGTGAAGGCTGCGGCTCATCAGGCCCGCCAAGTCGTGACACACTACAGGAAGTATCGGCGATTGGGAACCCCGATTGTATTGCGATTTCGTTGCTTTCGGGCGCGCTATTTCTGCTGAATCGAGCGGATGTATCCGACGATCGCGTCGATCCGCTGCTTAACTTCGGCGTTGCTTTGGGGTGAAAATTCTTCGCCCGGCCGCTGCAGCGTCACGCCCCAGAATGGCATTTCGAGCCGCTCGTGCGAGGGAATCCGCTTGCGACCGTCGATTAGATCGGTGATAGCTTCAGTTGGGAAAACCCCACCATTGCGACGCGCCAGCACCGTCAAATCTGGCGGAGGTGTATCTGACACAAGATTTCCGGCGACACCGTTGCCTTTGCCGTTGGCGCCATGACAATCGGCGCAATAGGTCTCGAAGTCCTTTTTGCCCTGGCCGATTTTTGCCTGATCCTGCGCGATTGCCGCTCCCGCAACCGACAGTGCGAGCATCGCCGCTGCGACCGCCAAACTAAATTTGATCGTGAATGCCTGCACCGCGATTGACCTCCGCACCGATTGCTCAAAGAATGCGCCGCGAACGCTCGATCCGCAAGGGACGTGTCGGTCATCGCCGATGAATTGCTGCGGCCGCATATTGGACGATCCCAAATTGCTTCCCGCGATGATTATTGTAATTCAATTATAAATCCGACGATCACAACTGGACTGATTCTCAAGATTTTCGGCGCTATTGTGCGTGGCGCATTTATCCTATAGAGTCGAATCCAAGCCAATCGTGGCTGATGCGCGCGTCGGATTCCGCGACGCCAACCCTTTTAACAAACAGACCCATTAGTTCGGCGCTTGCGCCGGCTCGAATCCGAAGTGGTCTGGACACAGGATTACATTTGTCCTTTTCCGAATTTTCCCTATCACCAGAACTGCATCGTTCAATCAAAGACCGCGGCCATCATACGGCGACTCCAGTCCAAGCGGGCGCGGTTCCAGTTGCTCTTTCAGGGCGCGACCTGATCGTCACTGCCGAAACCGGCAGCGGCAAGACTGCGGCGTTTCTGATTCCGACTGTCGATCGGCTGCATCGAAAGCACATGCGCCATCTGGCCGCGCTCGTGATCGCGCCCACCCGCGAACTTGCCGCGCAGGTCGCGCGCGAGTTCGACCTGCTCGCACGTCATACGCATCTGCGATGCGCAACCGTCGTCGGCGGCGAATCCGAGCATCGCCAAATCGAGGCGATTCGCAAAGGCGCGCAGGTGCTGGTCGCATGCCCCGGCCGGCTCATCGACTACCTGGAGCGCGGAATCGTCAAGCTGGACCATGTCGAAGTCGTCGTCATCGACGAGGCCGACCGCCTGCTCGACATGGGCTTTCTTCCGCAGCTGCGCCGCATTATGCGGATGGCGCCCAAGCATCGGCAGACGATGATGTTCTCCGCGACCATGGACTCCGGTCCCGAAATGATCGCTCGGGAATTCCTGACCCATCCCGAACGCGTTACGATCGGCTCGCTTGCGGCGCCGCCGTCCTCCGTCAAGCAATCGATCTATCCGGTCACGATGGAGAACAAGGGGCCCGTGCTGCTTGAAATTCTAAAGCGCCCCGAGGTTGAAAGCGCGATCGTTTTTACGCGCACCAAGAGCCGCGCGGATCGGGTCGCCCGAATGCTGCAGCGCAACAATATCAAGGCGGTGCAAATCCACGGCGATCGCTCTCAAGGCCAGCGCAATGCGGCGTTGGCTGGATTTCGCGGGCGCAAGTTCCGCGTGATGGTCGCAACCGACGTGGCCGCGCGCGGGCTGGATATTCCCGGCGTTTCGCACGTGATCAATTTCGATTTGCCGGACGAAACCGACGGCTATATCCATCGCATCGGCCGCACCGCCCGGATGGGCCGCGCCGGCGAGGCGATCAGCCTGGTCACGCCCGATGAGCGCGTATCGCTGGGAAAACTGGAGCGCACGCTCGGCAATCAGCTCGACCGCGAGCATGTGGAGGGCTTCGAGAAGGTCGAAATTAGCGGAGCCAAGCCGACGACAGTCTTTCGCACCACCGGTGCACGCCATCGCTCGGCCCGCAACCGCCCCCGCTCCCGCTGGGCGTAGGGTCATCCCTTCGGCAGCGGTTTGCCTTCGGCGGGGCGCTGCGAAAGTTCTATAAAGTTGCCGTCCGGATCGCGGATGAATGAGAGCCGCGCGACCTCGCCGAGCGTAATCGGTGCCGAACCTTCGCGGACACCCATCTTCAGCAACCGCCGATGCTCCGCGTCGCAGTCCTGCACCTGGAATGTGATGTAACCGAAGCCGACCGCGCGCATTGTCGCCATCACTTCCATCGCGGTCATCGGCGCGGATGCATCGGCACGCACGGCGGCATCATCCTTCGCAAAGCTGATGATCGACTCACCGACTTTGAAGCGGTTATTTTCGATTTTCTCCGCCCCGATCAGTTCGCCGTAAAAACGCGCAAAGGCGTTCTCATCAGTGACATCGAGATGAACTTCAATCTGATTGATTTTGCGCTGTCCCGACGGCACCAGCCCGACCGGATTGCCGTCTGGATCGGCGAACACGAACGGCGCAATCACGCGGCGATCCGAGATCGTCAGCTGCCGATAACCGCCAGGGCGGTGCGGCGGAAGCGGGTCGCGCGCGTGATTGATTTTGAGCACCGAACCGAGCATCTCGTAGCGATACTGCCGGATGCCGCCCCCCAGCGGAATCATCGACTCGTACGGCATACGGATGCGCTCGCCGTAGAACGCACGCATCTCCTCCAGGTTGTTCGTGAAGAGTCCTACGTCGATGAATTGCTTTGCGAGCTCCATTGCGAATCTCCTCAGCGGCGCTGATTCATCCTTGCCGATTAGGAAGCTACAAGGCAAATCGCCGCACTGTTTCGATTGGATGCACAATCGCGATCCGCCACATGATAGGTTTCATCCGATGATTTCGCACGGCGGCCTATTTCGCGAGCTAACCGATGGACTGCCGCGGCAGGGGCCCGGCTCGACTACCGCGACGCTGCGCGCGCTTGGACTTATTCGCGATATGCCAGTGCGCCCACGAATCCTGGACGTTGGATGCGGTCCCGGCGCGCAGACAATCGATCTTGCGCGCGCAACCGGCGGCGAAATCGTGGCGGTCGATCTGCGCGAGCGTTTTCTCAAGGAACTGCGCGCTCGTGCCGAAGCGGCTGGGGTCACGCGGCAAATTGAAACGCGCAAGCAATCAATGTTCGAGATGGACTTTCCAGAAGAGTCGTTCGATCTGATTTGGTCAGAAGGCGCGATCTATATTCGTGGCTTCGCGGATGGCCTCCGAGCGTGGCGCAGATTTCTCCGTCCCAATGGATGGATCGTAGTATCGGAGCTGACGTGGCTGATCGCCGATCCACCGGCTGCAGCGCGCAAATATTGGGCGGAGCACTATCCACGCATGCAAGCGCTGGAGCAAAATCGGCGCATTGCAATGGATGCCGGTTACGAAGAGCTGCGAACCTTTGCGCTGCCCGTGCAGGACTGGTGGAACAATTACTACGGGCCCGGCCAGGCAAGGCTGCTAGAGGTTCGTGCCCGCCACGCGGACGACCCGCGTACGATCGTGCTGTTGGATGATATCCGCCGCGAGTACGATCTGTTTCGCACCCATTCTGATTCCTACGGTTACGTGTTTTACGTGATGCGCAAGCCCGCAAAGTGATCGTCCGCGTCCGCTGGCGCCGGTTCAGCTTGATGACCCAACCCTCCTCAAATCATAGCCATTGCGAAACTCATGATAGGACCTTCGCAGTGCCTCAGGAGGGCTGCTCAGACAAGCTTCGCAGCCGCTTTCATTATTTCCGCGACTGCGTTAGCTCTTGCGATGGAAACCATTTCTGACGCGAGGTTCGCAATGGACTTTTCACTCAGCCCCAAAGCCGAAGAATACAAGCGGCGCGTCGCCGCGTTCATGGATGCACACGTGTTTCCCGCGGAGGCGGAAGTCCACCGTGCGATGGGCGAGACCGGCCACGAGGAACCGCAAATTCTCAAAGACATCCGCAAGAAGGCAAAAGCCGAAGGCCTGTGGAATCTATTCCTGCCGGATGAAAAACACGGCCCCGGACTCAAAAATGCGGAGTACGCTCCGCTGTGCGAGTTGATGGGCCGCAGCACGATCGGCGCACGCGCATTCAACTGCATGGCGCCCGATACCGGCAATATGGAGATTCTGGCCGAGTTCGGCACACCGGAACAGAAGAAGAAATGGCTGGAGCCATGCCTTGCCGGCGAAATGCGCACCTGCTTTTCGATGACTGAGCCGGAAACCGCGGGCTCCGATCCTACCCAACTGAAGACGCGCGCCGTGCGGGATGGCGATTACTACGTAATCAACGGCCACAAGTGGTTCACCTCGAACGCGATCGGATCGAGCTTCGCGATCGCTATGGTGGTGACCGATCCCGATGCGGAGCCGCATCGCCGAGCCAGCCAGATCATCGTCCCGACCGACACCCCCGGCTTCAATCTCATTCGCCCGGTACCCGTGATGGGACACACGGGCGGCGGCGGCCATTGCGAGATTGTATATAAGGACTGCCGTGTACCGGCGACCAACGTGCTGGGCCGCGAGGGCGACGGCTTCGGGATCGCGCAGGCGCGACTCGGTCCCGGCCGCATCCACCACTGCATGCGGATGATTGGCGTCGCGGAACGCGCATTGGAACTGATGTGCAAGCGGGCCAAGACGCGATGGACGCACGGCAGCTATTTGGCGGAGAAGGCGAACATCCAGGAATGGATCGCCGAGTCGCGGATCGAGATCGATTCGGCGCGGCTTATGACGATGCTGGCGGCATGGAAGATGGATACCGCCGGGAAAAAAGAGGCGCGCAACGAAATATCGATGATCAAAGTGATGGTCGCGAACATGGTGATGCGCGTGACCGATCGCGCGATCCAGGTGTTCGGCGCGGCAGGCGTCAGCGATGACTTTCCGATCGCGCGGATGTGGCGCGACAGCCGCTCATTGCGAATCGCTGACGGCCCCGACGAAGTCCATCGCCAGACCATCGCGCGCCGGGAGTTGAGGAAGTATCAGTGAAACTGAAAACCTACGCTGCGGCCTCCACGTCCGTTTTTCTGAAGTCCTGACCTTTAAACAGCAGCGGCTCACCAGTAATCTTCGCTAGCGCGTAAGCAAAGCAGTCGCCGAAATTAAGTGCCGCCGCGTGGCGGCCTTTGCCGAAATCGTGAAAGGCTTGGCACGCGATGTGCGCCTGCTCGACCGTAAAAGGCTCGATGACGATGCCCGCGCGGCGAAAGAACATATCGCACTGGCGGCCGGTCTCCGGATCGGCCTGGCGTTCGATGACGATCGTAAGTTCCAGATAGCTTCCGGCGCTGATCAGACAGCGATCAGCGTCGTGGATGAGACGGGCATACAGCGAAGCTTCCGGCTCTCGGAACAAAACGGCGACAAGCGCGGAAGTGTCCAAGATCATTTCGGAAGGCCGTGTTCGTCGTAGAGCAACGCGGCGTGATCGGCGTAGGGACGCTTGACGTGGGCGGCGGCACGGTCGGCAATCGCGAGAAGCTCCTCGATGCTTGCTTTGCCACGATGCTTTTCTATTCGCTCGTAGCGTTCGCGCAGAGCTTCATTGACCACGCTCGTCATCGTCTGGCCAGTAGCTCTGGCGATCGCGTGCGCCAAGCGATGCGCTTCGGGGTCCTTAATATTTAAGCTCGCAGTTTTTCTTCTTTTCTGTAACATTTTCTGTTTTTCTTTATCTTAGGCCAAAGCGTATAATTTGCCAAGGGTCGCTGGTCGATTCCTTGAAAACAACCGCACACTGCCTAGCGGGCCGGCACGACGACGTTCAGTTCTTCGGCGGCGGAACGGCCTTGCTCGTCGACCGCGCGGACCAGAAAATTTCCAGCCCGCGCCTTCCAGTAGAGTGACTCGCCGGAGCGAGCCGTTCCCACCAGTTCGTTATCGACGAACCAATAGACCAGCCTGCTGTCTGCGTCGGTAACCGCGGCAAATGGAATCTCGCTGCTTCCTGCGCCCGGCGCCGAATAGGAAATTCCCCGCGCGGGTGATGATATCGACGGAGGAACACCCCCCGTCGCAACATGCGCACAATCGGCACCCATCGCGGGCGGAGTTCGTCTCGCGATGCCCGTGGAGCGAAATAACTTCTGCAGATCTGACGGCCAGAACTCGTAGGTGTGCGCGATCGTCGCCGACGCTTGCCCGGGACATGCGCGATGGCCGGACTTGGCATCGATCAAAACTTTCCGATGAATCTGGCAGGTTAAGATCGGCGATTTGCCGGGAATGAACCAAGTCTCCTTAAGATGATCGCAATGCGGTCCGGGCAATTGGCCGGATAGCGCGCACACCTTGACCTTTTTCAGATTGAGCGGGCCGTGGACGATCGATTCAACCAGCGGCTCGCGTGCCGCGAGCGCATCGACGATGTTGAAAAACAGCGGTCCAGCGGCTTCTCGCCCGATGAAATTCGGATTCGGCGTGCCGTCAAAATTTCCGATCCAAACGCCGAGCACGTACGGTCCCGCGATTCCCAATGCCCACGCATCGCGGAAGCCGAATGAGGTTCCGGTCTTCCACGGAATCGCCCGCATGCGCGGCGCCTGCGACAACGTAAAGCTGCTCGACGGGCGGGGATTGGATCGCAGCATGTCGAGCACGATGTACGCGGCCTCTGGGCTGAGCAGCCGTGTGGAGGGCGCCGCCGGTTGCGGCGGATCGGTTGCGGCCAGCGGCTGCCACAAGCCGCCGTTTGCAAGCATCGCATACAAACCGGCCATCTCCTCCATGCTCACCTCGGCGCCGCCGAGCGCTAGCGCCAGTCCGTAGAATCCGGGGTCGCGCAGATTCTTTACGCCGGCCTGCTTGAGAAAGCCGTAAAATCCGGGCGGCTCCAGCATGTTGGCGACCTCGATTGCAGGCACGTTGCGGCTGCGGACCAGCGCGCTTGTCGCGTCGACGGGACCAAGGAAATCGCGATCGAAATTTTCGGGATTGTACGCCGCGATGCGAAGCGGAGTGTCCTTGAGCATCGTTTGCGGATGAATTAGTCCCTCATCGATTGCGAGCGCATATATGAATGGCTTGAGCGCCGACCCGGGTGAGCGTCGCCCGCGAAGCCCATCGACTTCCCCGTTGATGGCCCGCGAGAAATAGTCCGCCGAACCAGCATAGCCCTTGATTTCCATCGTGCGGTAGTCGACGAGAATCGCCGCGCCGTTATTTATTCCAAGGCGGCGGCCTCGTTCGACGAACATGCGCAATTGACGATCAAGCAGATCCTGCAGATCGGAATCGAGCGTCGTCGCGATGCGTCCGCTCAATGCATCCGACTGAATCACCCGGTCGACCAGATGCGGCGCCTTGAAAGGAAGCTCACGGCGGCTGACTGCCGTCACGCCAAGCGTTGAATCGGGTATATCGGCGGCTGGATGCGTAGATCGCCATTGCGCGGCAAGGCGCGACCGGGCCTGCACCAGCGGAGTTATCCCCGGATCGGCGATGCGGCTGCGGCTGGCAGGATGCTGCGGTATTACGGCCAGCGTCAGTATTTCCGGGAGCGAAAGATATCTCGGCTCTTTGCCGAAATAGACCGTACTTGCGGCGGCGACGCCCTCGACATTGCCGCCGTATGGGACAGTATTCAGGTATGCCTCCAGGATCGCATCCTTGCTATAGAACCGCTCAAGCTGGAACGCGCGAAGGATCTGCTCGATTTTTCCCGGCAGCGTTCGCGAGTCGATTCCAAACCGGTTGCGCGCGAGCTGCATCGTGATGGTCGAGCCGCCCATTCGACGGCCACGCCGCACGTAGGTCGTCAGAAAGGCGCGAATGAGCGAAAAGGGATTCACTCCGGGATGCCATCGAAACCACGCGTCCTCTTGCAGCAGGGTCGCCTGGATCATCGCCGGCGGAATTTCAGTGAGCGGAACCCACAGCCGGTATTTTTCATCGGTCGACAGCGTAAGCCGCAGCAGATGGCCGTTGCGATCGTACACCGCTTGCGAAAAGCCCGACTGATTCACAAGCATCGGCTTCGGCCACCAGCCCGCCGCGACCCACCCGATCGCGCCCGTCAGGAGGATCGCGCCGGCGCATCCAACAATCGCGCGCATTTGCCGGCCAATTTTTGGAATCGCCGAGGTCATTTTGCGCCTTTCGAATCCTCTTCAATCGTGAAGTTACCGCCAAGCGAGCGCGCCTGAACCGTGCGATCGTACATCCCTTCGGCGTACAGCGGCGGAACCACGAACTTGCCCGGGTTGGTCGGTTTCAGCCGATATACGAACTTCTGCGCGTTCGGAGTGATGGTCCCATAGAAGATGACCCGGTCTTCCCGCACATCGATGTAATCGGGCCTCCACGTATCGCTGCCCTGAACCAGCGACGTTCGATTGCCCAGCCCCTCCGGGGAGATGTCGACTTCGAATCCGCCGGGCAATAGGTCCACCACCGCGACGTTTCCAACCGGGTCGTCAATCGCGCGCAATGAGACGTAAACGTCGACCTTGGATTCCAGCGGGCTGGAAGTTATTACATCGCCCTTCTCATTACGAAAGTCGCGGAAAACTTCGATATGGTTCTTTATCGCGGCAGTCGGCGGCTCGATATCGAAACCGCCTTCGACCAACTGATAGAACAAGGCAAATGGCGTATCAGCCGTGACCCCGACGCTGGTTGCCTCGGCGGGAACGTCCGCTCGAGCGAAGATTTCTCCTTGCGAGGGCAGCGGATGAACCGATTTGTCGGCGAGCGTTTCTGTGAACGCGATTTTCGCCTTGTCGGCCGAACCGGCGGTCTTGGAATACGCATCAAGGGCCAGAATCGAGTAGGCGGACGATATTGTGTTGGCGCGGCCGCTGGTGATTGAGCTTGCGAATGCCAGCAGCTCATCGCCGGTGATCTTCTTAGCCCGGTCCGGGAAGTGCTTCGAGACGAGATAAAAGTATGCTGCCCGATAAACCAGGTCGTCATAGTAGTAATCGTCATATCCGGTGGCATGCGGATGCTCGGCAGGCGCGTAGCTCATGAGTCCACCGGCTTGCGAATCCATCCGGAGCAGCTTGTAGGTCGAGGCGAGATAGAGTGCGGTTACATCGTCGGTCCAGACCTTGGGGAAGTTCTGGTCAAGCGCCTCACGAATCGTGTCGAGCTGATTGGTCACGAGGGTTCCGCTGCGGGCGAGCACATACAGCGCATATGCCTGTGCGCGCAGCTCGGGCAGCGTCGATGCGGGCGTCGCGACGAACTCGCGCAGAGAGTTAAGCGCGCGATCGAGCAGTTCTTGCGGGACGTCGAGATCATGCTCGCGCATCTCGATCAGGAAATGCACCGCGTATGCGTTGACGAAGTCTGAAACGTACGCTCCGGCCGACCACAACCCAAATGCTCCGGCGGCGTTCTGACGGCCCTCCAGAGTCGCAATCGCACGGGCCAGGCTCTTTTGCGCTTCATCGCTGTTAAGCCCAAGTTCCGGGCGCGTTCCAAGGATAACCGCCGGAAATGCCTGGCTGGTGATTTGCTCGGTGCATCCGTACGGGAATTTCACCAGGTACTGAATCAGCCCGCTGGCGAGCCCCATTGGCAGCACCGATGCTGACATCGAGACATCGCGATACTCCGGATACATTTTGCGCTGTACCGGCAGCTCCGCCTTGACGCTCTGCAGGAGGCTCTTTTTCACATACCCACCTGACAGCGTCGTCACGAACGGCGAGGCCGGCCGGATGCTCATGTCGAGACTATAGCGTGCGCTCTTGTCCGCACCCGACACTTCGACAACCATCGTCGCGGGGCCAAGCACTTTTTTCGCACGGACCTTGAATGCGACGGTCAAATCGCTCCCCGGAGCGATTTGCACCCGTTGCGATGTGTCGCCAATCACCTCCAGGCCGGCCGAAGTATCGAGCGATACCTTGACCGGCATCGCCTCTTTCGAAGCTTGGCCGGTATTGTTCGCAACCAGTGCGGTCATCTCGAATTCATCGCCGGGGGTTGAGTAATAGGGTGCCTGCGGCTGAATCGTGAAATATCCCTGCGAAACGACGTTGCGCTCGGCGGCTCCGGCGGTCCCGGGCGCCGCTGCAACCGCCATCACCCGTAGCGTGCCGTTGAAATAGTCGGGCACTTGAACCTCGAACGTGCCGGGCTTTCCGTCTGAGTCGATAATTCCCGACCAGAAGACAACCGGCGGCTGTCCTTTGCGCTTGAAGGGATTCAGAGTCTTGGCGAGCGTTTCCTCCTCACCGCCACCTGGCGCGGATGCCTGGCTCAGGAGATGCAGCTCCGGCAGGACGAGGTCCAGTATCTGCGATGTCTCCACTTCAAGCGCGCGTTTTCGAAAAAAGTAAGACAGCGGGTCCGGCGTCTTATAACGGGCGACCTGCAGGATGCCTTCATCGACGGCGTAGACAACGATCCGCGCCGGGCCTCCGGTTTGATATTTGATCGTCAGCTTGTCGCCCGGCCGCACCAAATCCGGCGTATCCAGTTTGATGCTTTCGGTATGCCGCGCGCGGCTGACGCGGAACGGTTCGGCCCCGTAGGAAAGCGGACTGGTAAATATCTCCGGCGAATCGAGCGAGCGGACGAAAGTGACGGTTATGTAGCCGTTCCCGTCTAATTCGGCGGGAATTTTGATTTTCTGTACCGACTCGGTCGTCGTGGTCTTGAACCATTTGATGTTGTAAATCTTCTCGCGCTCGACAGTAATCAGACCGGCACCGACGTATGGCGCTTGAATGGCTATTTCCGCCGTCTCACCGGGGGCGTATTCGGGCTTCGATAGCTTGATCTTGAGCTCGGCTTCGCGCTCCAGGCTTCGGCTGACATTGGCACGGCCTGCGACTTCGAAATGAATCCGGTTTAATTCCATCCCTTTCTGATTCCTGATCACAATCGCGAGCGAGCCCGGGTCAGCCGTGGGGATCCGCATCATCAGTCCGGTCGCAGGTATCGCAAGCGATTCCTTTTGTTTCGAAATCTCCTTGAGCACCGACTGGTATGCGAGTGTGCCATTGTCCTGCTTGGTCAGGACCGACACGTAACGGAATTCGATCAGCTCCGTCGAAAGGCCAGGGACGGCGGTCTTTTCAAGGTTTGGGCCGACCGCAATTAGGTTGACGGATCGGCGCGCGCCCTTGGCGATGTAGTTAAGGTCGGCATCGGGTTTGAATGCGATCAGATATGCGGCGGGTGACACAATTGCGCCGGTTTCTGTAATCACCGAGCGCCCGCCTTCCGGTTCAAAACCCTCCGCGACGAATCGCAGACTGTAGACGCCCTGCTCGAAGCGATCGAGCTTAAGGTCAAACTTCACCCTGCCGTCCGCATCGGTAGTGAGGTCGCCGAGTTGCTCTTCAAAGGATTTTTTCGTCGCGTAAGGATCGGCGAAGTGATAGTCCGGATACTTCCCGAACGATACATACGACGGCGACAGCGTAAATGACCCCTGCACGCGGCGGCCGACCGCTGGTGTGCCGAACAAATTCCGCAGCGGCACTCCGGCGCTCAAATTGTCGGGAGAGATCCAGCCGTCGCTGGCGGGTGCTGACAGCTCGGCCTTGATTGTCAGCCGATCGGGCTGGAAGTCTTCCACTCTGACCGAGGTCGAGCCGAGCAGTTCGTCCTGATGGTTGTCACGCACGATATAGAGCGAAAACTGGTAGGAGCCGGTGGGGGAATCCTCCCGCGTCGACGTTGAAAATTCCTCGAAACCGGCCGGAGAGAACTTGAGCGGCTCGCGATGGATTTCATGTCCGCGCGGATCGGTAACGACAATTTTCAGCGGCAGGCCCGCCGGAAGCGGCCGCCAATCCGCCGGCTTGACGATGATCCCAAGGTGAATCTTCTCACCGGGCCGATAAATTCCCCGATCGGAAAACAGAAAGGCCTGCAGCGCGCCGGCCGTTTCCGTCGTGTAGAGGCCGCCGGTATCGAATCGTGAGAAGTTCAGCTTCCGGTCGGCCCGATCGTAAGGGAGAAACGAAAAGTCGTTCTCCTTTTCGACGACGTAAACCGTGGGCGTTTTCTCCCGGATAAAGTCTTTGAGCGGCGGGAACCTCACCCGCCCATTGCCATCGGTCTTTTGAGTGAAAATCGGCAGGCCGTTCCTTCCCAGGATCTCAACAGCCGCGCTCGACAGCGGTTCGCCAGTTCGAATCGATTGGACGAAGACATCGTGGGTGCCGTCGGCTGAATCCTTGACCAGCAGGCCAAGATCGGTCAGCAGAATCAGGCGTTCATCGGTCGCCCCGCCTTCGACCGGCTTCTTATTCTCCGGATCCCACTCTTGAATCTTCAGGGAAAACAACCCCCGCGGTAGCGCCCCGGTCGACAAAAGCGGGGCGAAATCAAATACGGTGTATTGATTCCCGCCGCCCTGCTTGGCTCCCAGCTGGCGTACCTGGGTGAATACTTCCGAGAGATCGTTGAAATCGAAGCTGCGCGAGCCATAGCGATGTGCGAATTCCGGTTCGGAAAACGTCCCACTGGTCTGCGCTACCAAATGGCTCACACCGCCGGGCAGCACGCGGCTGACTTCGAATTGGATCGAATCCACGCTTCGCGTGAGGATGGAAATCTTCTTTTCCCCGGTCAGGCTGAGCAGGGAGCCTTTGGACATTATTTTGATGGTTTTGGGAAATTCCCGCGCCGGGATGACCGCCGAATAATCCTTATTAAGAGGATAGTCGCCGAATGACTTGAGGCCGCGTTTTATCGTAACCAGCAGAAAGCGCCCTGCATCCGCAGTGAACTTGAAGCTTTGGACCGGGCTGTATTCCCTTTCAGTTGGAATCCACTCGACAGGCAGCGGAGTGGCCAGAGCCATTACTTTTGGAACCACCTCAAGCGGATTGGTCCATTGATAGTTCAACTCCACCGGCAGATCGCCGATCGCGGGTCGATCCTTGGGCAGCAGGAACACGGAAACGCTCTTTTCCAGGTCGGCCTGTCGAAGCGGGACTGACGAAGCGATGGTCCCGATTCGGTCCATATCGTCGTGATCGTTGAGAACTTCAGCGGCGCTGATGCCGTCGATATGGAAGTAGCTGCCCAGCCCAGGGACCGACACGATGCGTGCCAAGGAGGACTCCGCAGGTGGTCCCCCGCGGGAGGAGCGAACTCCCGAATCGATGGCCAAAAGCATAAAGGCCTCGTCATTGGGTATCGGGAACGGATCGGAGTGAATGTACGCCGTCCCACCCGCATCATCGTAGGTGACTTTGAAGCCGAAGGATTTGGCATCCCGGCTGTCAAAGTCCTTCACCGGAAGGACCCGCATTCGCATCGAGACGCGCTTTTCGAAGCTCGTCTTGTCAACCGGATGAGTAAAGCTGACGGTCGCGACTACTTCCTTAATCTTTGGGTTGGTTGGATCTTCATAGAACTGTGCTTGGTCGATCGACGCCCTAAAAGCTGGTGAGCGAAGGATTACCGAATATTTTGCCAATAGTACGTGAGATGGAAACATTCTCCGGTCAAGATCGATTGTATAATCCTGACCAACTTCCCAATCATGTGCTGGAGTGAAGAGTAGTTCAGAATCAGAATCCCAGCGCCATTCGCCTGCCAATGGCGGGGTTACCGTGATTCCAGAGGTTACCGGTTTGCCAATCGCTCCCAGCGGGGCGGCTGAGCCGGAGAATTGAATCCGAAATGGCTCGGGTACGGCGCCCGGTTTAAGCGGGGTAGCATGCGGCCATATTGTAGACACTTCGAGATGGCGCGGGATCGGACGGTGCCGGTACCAATTCAATCCCGCGAAGCCGCCGGCCACAAACAACGCGATACTTACAATCGATGCCCAAAAACGTCGTGGATTCTTCGCGCGCTGTGCCGCCAGCCAAGCCGCTGACTTTTGAGTCGAGTCCCATAGGGCAGCCGCCGTCGAGCGCATCCACGCGGGAGGCGACCACCTGACCTCGCCCAACAAAGCGGTCAGGAACTGCACTAAGATGCGGCCCGCCTCCCCCAATGCTTTGGTTGCGTTTCGGAGACGATTGCTCATGACGACCCCCGTTAGACGACAGCAGCCATTTGCGAGACTCAGACGTTTTTCAACTCATCCGAAAACGAAACCCAATCGAGCATAGCAGACGCAAGTAATATGCCCATGCATTCGTGAATGTTCGCATAGACACAGCGTCGCTGCGATGTTGCGAAGATGCATATTAGAGGCTTAGTTTGATACGTTGTTGCGGAAGTGTGTTTCTAGAATCGAAGAGAGGAATGTAAAGTGTATATACCAAAAGCGGCGAAACTGGATATTCATGATACGAAAAGGGGTGGATCCCTAACCAAGTAAATTGAACGTCACCTGCACGCCGCGCTGAAAATTCTGGTCCAGTCATTCGGGCTTGTGAGCCGAATTTGCCGTTCAACTGGAAAATGGCGGGTAGTTGGAAAAAGGTGGGCGGGGCTCTGGAGCACAATCGAACCGGCGTACCCAGGCCCCGGCAGTCATCCCTTGGCAGCGGCCAAAACCCTTGAGTTTATGAGCCTCCAGCGCAACTGCGGGTTAGTCGGCGGGGGGATTGGTTCGAGCCGCGAATCGGTTGTTCAGTTTCCATTACCAACTCCTCGATTCTCCGGGGAAGCGCCGTTCGTTCATCGCAACTTGCTCACGGTAATTCTCAACTCCCTCGTAAACTTGAAGCGATCCCAGCCGGACATTATCACCCGCGATCAACTGAGCGAGATCGGTGATCCGTTGGCTGTTCAGGGGATGCGATTGCAGATACGTCTCGAACACGTCCGCCGACGCCTTGACGGCTTCCGTTACCGGCCCCGCCGGCTTTGGAGCGGCGTCTGAAGTCCCGTTGAGATGTTCAAGCGGGGTCAGCAAATCGACCATCGCGCGAGGGTCGTAGCCGGCCTTCATCGCCATCGTGACATCCTGCTCGTCGGCTTCTGACTCCTCGTACCGGGTGTAGCCGATTATGAATGGGCTCCGCGCCAAATCCGCCGCCTGCCCAATTGGCCCCGCACCAGTCTTTCCAAGCGCGAGTTGATACTGATAGCGCGAGACGCAATGGCGAAGATCGACGTGCGAGATCTCATGGCCCAGTATGCAGGCTAGTTCAGCTTCCGAGCGGGCGAATGCCAGCATTCCGGTTGTGACAAATATCTGACCGCCGGGTAATGCGAAGGCGTTTATCTCGGAAGAGTCGATGACGTGGAATTCATAGACGATGTCCTTGCGTGCGACATGGCGGGCGACAGCGTTACCGACTGCGGTAACATATCTTTCGTCCGCGAACCGGGTGGAATTGGCAGCAATCACCTCGTCGGCGGCTTGCTTGCCGAACTCCATTTCATCGCGAGTCGAGACCCGCAGCAGTTGCTCGCCCAAGCCGTCCGCGTCCCGGATTTCATCGGCCCAAATTTCCATTGCGGCCTCGAATCTCGCCTGTCGCGACGGTTCGTTCATAATCGCGATGAACAGGATCGATGCCGCAAGCAGTCCAATAATCATAGACAATTTGGTTTTCATGGCTGTTTAGAGATACCTCCTCATCTGTTCCTGATAGCGGCTGTAAACGAATGAGATGCCGATCAGCATCGCGCCGAGCACAATGAACGACGCCATTCGCGGCATCGCGGAGAGTTGCTGTAAGTCGTAAGCAAAGACCTTGAACAGGCACAGGCCGAACAGCCCCAAGCCGAAGTGACGCAGTACGCGTTCGCGGAGTGCGAAGCCGGCCACCAGAAGCGCCGCCGCCTGCACTCCCCACGCGACCGTCAGCAGATTCCCGGAGATTTCATAGAAGAGCAGCATCGAAAGAAGCGTGCTGGCCAGCAGTGAGAACATGGTGCGCGCATTGGCGTCGATGAATTGAAGCGCCGCCTCCAGCGAGCCGGATTGCGCCCGATCGGATGCCGCCACGGCACTTGGCGCGAGCAATTCGCAGGCGTAAAGGCAGGCGATCACGAAACCGCCGGTGGCGACCCGCTGCGGCATCCCGCCCAGCGAGCCGGGGATGATAAAATTGGTGGACCAACTGCGGAGAAACGCCGCGATTGCGATCGAATAGCTCTGCAGGCGAAGGTCGCGGTTCGGAAGTTGAAGGCCTGCTTCCAGCAGAATCACCGCGAACACCGCCCAGCCGATAACGGCATTCACTCGGCCTGCCTCGAACCTGATCAACGTGACAACAAGTAGCGCCGCGATGCGCAGGCACATCGGACCTACATGTGATTCGATCGCTTCCAGCGGCTTGCGCCGGTCTTCTTCGCCAAGTCGCTGCGCAAGGTAGTAGAAGGAAGCAATAATCGGAGCCACCGTCAGCAGCCGGTGCGACAGGAAACCGGTGTAGTCAGGCGCGTCGAAGTTGGCGAGGTAGAGCCGGCCACAAGTCAGGAGCGCAACGACGTATCCTTCGGCCCTCAATGCCGGCAGTTCAGTTGCGAATCCAGCCTCAACGAGAATGATGGCAAGGGCCATCCACGCGACCGCGACTGCCGTCATCGGTAGCGATTGCCAGGCCAGGAGCATTGCCAGGATCGTCCCGGCCGCAGAGGCGGCGTCGCGCAAAGTCAGGCGTTCTTTTCCGGAGATCGACTCGCCGGCGGAACGCATCATTTGATGGCTCGCGCCGTACGCCATCGCCGTGGCGGGTATCAGCGAAATCCAGGGATGAGGGTTCGCGACATCCGGGAGACCGATGCCGTTGAGTATCGCGAGAAAACCAAATCCGGCTGCACCGGCAAGGTATCCCTGATCGCGAAGATCGGAGTCGCGCGATACGAGCCCGTATTCCGCCAAGCATCCGCCGATCGCCATCCACGTAAGCCCGACGTACGCCGTATCCATCTCGAACGCGAGAACCGCGCAAAGGGCAAATAGTGCCGCCCATCCGTACAGGCGCGCGCCCTTAAAGGTGATGCGATTGATGTAGCCGACAACGACAGTCAGTACCGCCGCCGGAGTCCACGCCAAAAACGCGTGATGGAAGATGACGATCGTATCGGCACCGGCGGGGTCGTAGAGAAGGACCTTAGCGGCGGCGATCGCGAAGATCGCACCACCCAGCGCCCGGACATACGCCTGGCCCAAGCGAACGCCGAGCAGGAACAGGAATTCCGCTTCCATCAGCAGCGCCAGATTGATGGCGGTGCCGGCAAAATGGCGGAATATCGCGCCCGCCATCAGCGCCACTGCAATAGTCAGGCTGCCCTCGAAGGTCCCGGCCGCGAGCGGGTCAAGCGGCTGCGATGCCGGCGCCGGTGCTCCTTGCGGCACAAAATTCCAGCGCAGCGCTGCACTGACCGCGAATGCTGCGGCAGAATAAAAGAGAAAAATATGAAGCGAAGCTGGCGAGTACTCCAACCACTGCAGGATCGCGGCGCCGATGAATCCCAGTGCGTTTAAATCGGCCAGTGCCTGCGCCTTCCGGCCGCGCGCGCCACCTTCAATCAGCTCGGAGAGGTCGAAGCATTCGAACATCAGCCAGTAAGCGCCAAGCGCCAGCTGGCCGCTCACAAACAGCGGATGCGATAGAGCAGGGAGAGGGAAACTCCAGAGGAAGCTTGCATAAGTGAAAACGACCCCGCTCAGCGCCAGCGATTCCCACCGGTATCGACGGCTCAGATAAAGCAGCGATGCGACCAATGGTATCGACGCGAACAGCGCAAAGCTGGTCATCGGACCGAGAACAAGCGTAGTGAATCCGACGAAGTACGCCAGGCCAGTAACGGCTTCGGATCGATACCGGATCGAATGGGCGATCATCCCAGCGGCGACCAGGCACAAGAGCATCGTCGCGATGAACGGACTATCGGTAATGCGCGAACTTTGAAATCCGTAGGTTGCGTATGCGGTCGTATACAGCGCGGCCCATCCGCCCCCGATCAGTCCCCGGCCGAAGACCACGTAGCGTGACCGGCGTTCCATCGTCACGCCGCCCACCAGCATCGCAAGGCTGACGAACGCCCCGGTGGCGATGCGCGCCATCGGGCCGCGATACGACAGCGTATGAGCCAGGAAGAGCGATATTCCGATGACCAGAACGAGCACGCCAGCCTTGTTCAGCCAGCTGGCGCCAACAATCGCTTCCCATTCATCACCGGCGATCTGTTCGCGAACTTTGCGCGAAAAAGAACGGATGAATTCAGTAACCGGGTTGATTGTAGGCTGTTCAATTGCGGTGGCCGGAAATTCTTCAGCTTTCCATTGCTGCGCGTCGACAGCAGCGCGAATCGGCTCCGACGCTTCAATCGGTTCCAGAATCGCCGGCGGTTGGTCGGCGACTGCGGGCAGCTGGATTTCCACTTCCTCTGGTCCTGACGTAGATGCGGCGGCTGTATCCGACTTGGGGGTTCGCGCTTCAAGCCGGGAAATTCTCTTTTCCAGGTCGCGCATCAGATGACCGAATGCAGCGTCGAGCGACGGGAAATAATTGATTTTCCTATTGATCTCGTGGATGCGGTAAAATGCGACTATCACCGCAATCGTCAGTGCGATTATGAACATTGCCATCCTCCAGTGCCGGAGCGTTTTTCTTCGCTTCCGGCTACGGCCATGCTAAGTGGGTAACTTCGGAGCGAGGAGATGACATCCAGCGGCGAGGCCCAATTGACGCGCTTTGCCGCTCTTTGTCGCAGGGATTGGAGGACGAATCCGGCGAATGGCATTCCCCATGCCGGCCGTTTCGTCGGAACAAGGAATCGTCAGACGTGAGCGATAAGTCGCCGCCGCACAAGCCGAACGGGAACCGGCTCGATTCCTGGAAGGAAATCGCCGCCTACCTGAAGCGGGACATTCGAACGGTCCAGAGATGGGAGGCCAACGAGGGCCTGCCTGTCCATCGCAAGCATCACGCAAAGCTGGGCAGCGTTTATGCGTTCGAGCGCGAACTCGACGCCTGGTGGAGCGAGGGCAGGGCAGCGGTCGCCGAAAAGCCCGACACCCCGGTGCGCCGCCCGATGGTAGCGGTATTGCCGCTGCGGAACTTAAGCGGCGATCCTGCGCAGGAGTATTTCAGCGACGGACTTACTGAAGAGTTGATCGCGCAACTCAGCCGCGTCCAGCCAAGCCTGCTGGGTGTCATTGCGCAGTGCTCGGCAATGAAGTTCAAGCAGACCCGCCAAGGCGCCGGCCAGGTGGGCCGAGTGCTTGGTGCGACGTTCATCGTCGATGGCAGCGTCCGGCGCGATAATGAACGCGTCCGCATCTCAGTCCAGTTGGTGCGGGTGCGTGACCAATCGCTCTTATGGTCAGAGAGCTACGACCGCCACCTGCGCGACATTCTTGATCTCCAGCGGGAGGTTGCATGTGCAGTAACTGCGGCAGTGACCGCCAAGGTTTCATCCGCCGCGCAGGCGAGCGCCGGGGCGCCGCATCCAATCGATCCTGAAGCCTATAACTCCTACCTGCAGGGGCGGTTTTTCTGGAACAAACGCACGCCCGATGCGCTTCAAAAGGCGGTCGAACGTTTCGAGAGTGCGATCCGCGGCGACGCGTCATACGCGCCGGCCCACGCTGGCCTTGCCGATTGCCAAGCGCTGTTGGCGTCGATCGAATTAGGAGTCTTGCCGCCTGCCGATGCGATGCCCAAGGCCAAAGCCGCCGCGCAGCGCGCGGTCGAAATCGAGCCGGCCCTAGCCGAGGCTCACGCTTCCTTGGGATATGCCGCGCTCTGGTACGACTGGAACTGGCCGCTGGCGGAGCGCGAGCTCAAACGGGCAATCGAGCTTAACCCCGCATACCCGACCGCGCGCCAATGGTATGCCGCCTACCTTGAGACGCTTGACCGGATGAATGAGTCAATTACTGAAATAAATCAAGCACTTGCCCTCGATCCATTGTCGCCCGTGTTCCGCGGCGCATTGGGGTCATCGTTTTATTTTGAGCGCGACTACGATCGCGCGATTGTCGAATCGCGCCGCGCGCTCGAACTCGACCCGAATTTCGTGCTTGCGTACTTCAATGTCGGACGCGCACTCGTATGCAAACAACGTTACGCGCTCGCCATCGCGGAACTTAAGACGGCGCGCAAGTTGTCAGACGAAAGCGCCGCGATGACGATGGCCTTGGGCTATGCCTACGCGGCAGCCGGCAGGAAGGCGGAAGCATCAAAGATGATCGATGTGCTGAAGTCGCGCGCCCGGCGCGGCTATGTGCCGGCCTTCTATTTCTGCGCAATCTATGCGGGGCTGAGAGACTTCGAGCGAGGTATCCAATGGCTGCGCAAGGCGCACGAAGAACGCAGCGACTATCTGGTCCATCTCCCGAAGGAGCCGGCGGCGGACTCGCTACGGTCCGATCCTCGATTCGCGGAACTGGTCCCTATACCAGCGGACGTCATCAGGGGCCGATGAGTTGATTCCAAGACTCGATCGGCCACGGAGCTTCTGAATTCATCCTCAATACGGGAGCTTGGCCCGCGCGCCAGTATCGGTGCTACTTCTGGCCCAACATTTCCGCAAGCCGGCGCTGCTTCTGCTGCATCACGGCCATCAATTGCTCGAAGCCCTCCTTATCGATCTCGTGTTTGAACTGTGCCCGGTAGTTTTCGACGGTGCTGATGTCATCGACTATGAAATCATAAATTTTCCAAATACCGTTCTGGTCTTCGACCAGAAAATTCAGCGAGAAGGGCTCCTCACCTGCCTTTATGACCGTACTGTCAACCTCGGCTCGGTTCGGACCAATCATGCGCTCACTGGTCAGGGTAATTTCTTGGCCTGAATAGTCCTGAATCTTGTTTAGGTAGGCTTCCTCGATGAAGGCATCGAATGCGTCGACATACTCCGTGCGCTGTGATGCGGACAGCGAATCCCAATGGTCGCCCATCGCGCCACGCGCCATCGATGGAAGGTCGAACTGGTCCCGTGCGACCGCGTGCAACTGCCGGCGTTTCTCATCCAATGATGCATGCGGGTCGCGAAGTATTGCCAATGCACGATCGATGAGAATCTTCATCGATGCCATCGGATCCGGCGCCCCGGAGGCGTCCAACGAAAATCCCGGACGTGCGCTCATCACTAAAATCGATGCCGAGGCGAATATTATCAGCGCAAGAAGCCCTTTCTTTCGCAACAATTGAGTCATATCTTCCCCGCCTAATTGATTGCCCTCCGCGAATTTCAATTCAAGCCCACCTGCGATCGATGAACCCGCAGGCAAACCGGCGACACTACGATGGTGTCTCGCAAAATGATAAGTTCTTGAAGATTTGAGGAGCGTTTACCAGAAAAATATGGCACAGGATTTTCCAATCGCAATTGTTGGTGCGGGCTTTGCCGGGATCGGGAGCGCGATTCAGCTAAAACAGGCCGGCATCGAGTCGTTTACGATGTTCGAGCGCGCGGGCGATGTCGGCGGCACTTGGCGCGACAATACTTATCCGGGAGCGGCATGCGACGTGCCGTCTCACGCCTACTCGCTCTCCTTCGAGCAAAATCCGAACTGGAGCCGCCGGTATTCTCCGGCTTCCGAGATTCAGGCATATCTGCTCGGAATCACCGACAAATGGAACCTGCGCGACCATCTGCGACTCAATACCGCGATCACGGGCGCGAAATTCGATGAAGGCAGGGGGACTTGGACACTCACCACCAACCAGGGGGACACCTACTCCGCGCGGGTGGTAATCTCCGGCGTCGGCGGGCTGGTCGATCCAGCCACCCCGGACATCAAGGGCCTGAAGACTTTTTCCGGTCGAATGTTTCATACCGCCCGCTGGGACCATGGTTACGATCTAAGCGGCAAGCGAGTTGCTGTGATCGGCACGGGAGCCAGTGCAATTCAGGTCGTACCGTCGATCGCGCCGCAAGTAGGGCGCCTGAAGGTATTCCAGCGTACTCCCGCGTGGGTGGTCCCCAAGGGCGACTACGCGTATTCCGACAGTGCGAAGCACCGGTATGCGCATCATCCATGGACACTGAACTTGAGCCGGCTTGGCATTTATTGGCTAAGTGAAATATTCGGCCCGATGGTATTTCTCGATGCACCGCGCCTGTCGTCATTGGGCGAGCGGATGTCACTGGCGCATTTGCACAAGCAAGTGAAGAACCCGGAATTGCGCAGAAAGCTTCGCCCGACGTTCCAGTTCGGATGCAAGCGAATCCTCATTTCCGATGACTATTGGGCAACATTCGAGCGCGACAACGTCGATCTGGTCACCGAGCCAATTGCTGAGATTAAACCTGCTGGCATCCAGACCGCGGACGGTACCCTGCATGAGCTGGATGCGATCATTCTGGCAACCGGCTTTGACCTCGGCCTTACGCATGCGCCATTCCCGGTGACCGGACGCGGCGGGAAGTCGCTTGACGAGACGTGGAAGAAGGGCGCGGTTGCGTACAAGGGAATGACGGTCTCTGGATTCCCGAACTGGTTCATCCTGATGGGCCCCAACACCGGTCCCGGCCACACTTCCGTGCTGGTATACACCGAAGCGCAAATCGAACACGCCCTTGGCGCGATTCAAAAGCTGATGAGCGAGCATTTGAAATACGTCGATGTCCGCCAAGAGGTTCAGGATCAGTACAATGCCGGCATCCAGGAGCGCATGAAGTACATGGTCTGGAGCTCCGGATGTAACAGCTGGTACCTGTCGGAAGACAAGAGTAACCATTCACTGTATCCGGGTTTCGCGGCGGAGTATGCGATTCGCGCCCGCCATTTCCATCCGTCGGACTACGAGATAGCTCCGTTCTAAGGATGGGAACTATTCGAGGAACCCATACATGACATTCGAATATGATCTGTTCTGGTCGTTCCGCTCGCCTTATTCCTACCTGGTCACGCCGCGACTAATCGAATTCGAGCGCGAGTATGACGTGAAATGCAACGTACGTCCCGTGTATCCGATTGCCGTGCGAATTCCCGGGTTCTTCAAGCAGGTGAATCCGATGTGGCCGCCGTATCTCCTGCGCGACACTTCGCGCATAGCGGAGATGCTGGGGATGCCATACGCATGGCCAAGCCCCGATCCAATCGTGATGAATATGGCAACCGGCGAAGTTCCAAAGGAACAGCCGTATATTCACCGATTGACGAGACTTGGCGTAGCCGCAGCCGCTGATGGCAAGGGCTTGCCGTTTCTGGCGGAGGTGAGCCGTGTGATCTTCGGCGGAGTCAGGGATTGGCACCGTGGAGATCATCTAGCCGGAGCGGCGCAGCGGGCTGGCCTCAACCTGGCGGAACTCGATCGCGAAATTGAAGCCGATGCGGGTCGCTTTGAGGCGATAATCGCCGAAAACGAAGCGGCACAAAAACACGCTGGCCATTGGGGCGTGCCGTTGATGGTGTTCAACGGCGAGCCATTCTTCGGCCAGGACCGGTTCGAGGTATTGAAATGGCGAATGGAGCGCAGCGGGCTCAAGCACCGTCATTGACGATATCGACGAGCCAAGCCGCACAGCCCCATCATCGGTCCGATGCGAAGGAGGATTGACCTATGAATTACAAATGTTTTGCAGTGACGATTGATTCGAAAGTCGCCCACATAGTTCTGAATCGGCCTGAAAAACGCAACAGCATGATCAAGGAGTTCTGGGAAGAACTGCCGGACATCATTCGCGATATTGACGAGAATGCCCGCGCGCGCGTGATAGTAATCTCATCGACCGGACCGCATTTTTCGTCCGGGCTCGATTTGGGTATGTTTGGACAGGCCGGCAGCGCATTGGCAGGCGATCCGGCGGACCAGAAGCTCGCACGCAGGCAGCGCGCAGCGGCGTTTTACGGCACCGTGAAAACGATGCAGCAATCTTTTACCGCGCTGGAAAGCTGCCGCATTCCGGTTATCGCGGCGATTCAGGGCGGATGCATCGGCGGTGGCGTCGATCTCGTAACTGCGTGCGACATGCGCTTCGCCACCGAGGACGCGTATCTGACGATTCAGGAAATTAACATCGGCATGACTGCCGATGTCGGGACATTCCCACGTCTGGCCAAACTTATCCCCGAAGGCATCGTGCGCGAGCTTGCCTATACCGGACGAAAATTTCCGGCGAAGGAGGCGCACGCGGCGGGTCTTATCAACCGCCTGTTTCCCGATCACAAATCGATGCTCGAAGGTGTGATGGCTGTCGCAATCGAGATCGCGCGCAAAGCGCCCTTGGCCGTGTATGGAAGCAAGCGAATGATCACCTACGCCCGCGATCATTCCACCGCCGACGGCTTGGACTATATCGGGATTTGGAACGCCAGCATGCTACAGCCCGAGGAGATCATGGAAGCGATCGGCTCGAACATGGAAAAGCGCGCAGGCAACTTCGCGGAACTGCCGGTGATTTCACCCAAGCGTGAAAGCTAAGGGCAGCGCCAGATTATAAATGGCCGGCGGCTCCGGATCGGTTTGCTCATTGCACGTATTTATGCGAAGCGCTCGCCCGATTCGGGGAGCGGCGCTGGCGCAATTTCTACGGAGATCACAGTGGCAACCGGATCGACCGCGGATTCCGGAATTTCGATTTCAATTGTTCCCATCGGGTCGTGATTAAAGAGCATGTCAGCGGCGGTAATACGTTTGCGAAATTTTAGCTCACGGCCGCCCGCCGTCACCGCTCGGATCGATTTCACGCGCCGCACTTGAACCCCGCGAATCGAGACCGTTTCGTAAGGCTTCATCAATAAATGCACATAGATGCACTGGCCGTTGCGCGTCGAGGGACCGTAAAACTGCCATGGTTCCAAGCCCGACGTCGTATCGATAATCGCCGGCTTTGCGCCCCGTTGCATCCACCCGGCGATCTCATCGAGCCGCACAATCTGCTCGGGCGGCAACGAGCCGTCGGCGCGTGGCGAGACATTCAAAAGCAGGTTGCCGCGCTTTCCCGCGACCTCTGCGAGCGTGTGCGCAATCGCGATCGCCGATTTGTAATTCGAATCGGAGGGGTTGTAGCCCCAACTGTCGTTCATCGTCATGCAGGTTTCCCAAATTCGATCCGGCGGATGAGCCGGAACAGCCTGCTCCGGCGTCTCATAGTCGCCGAATCCAGGAAGACGATCGTTAATGAGAATGTTCGGCTGCAGTGAACGAATCATTTCAACCAGATCGCGGGCCCGCCATTCTTCAACGGTCCGTTCCCATCCGCCGTCAAACCAAATCAGATCGATGCTGCCGTAATTCGTAAGCAGTTCGCGGATCTGGGTGAACATGAAATGAAGGTATCGCTGCCATGCGTCCGCAGATGAGCGCCGCCATGCTCCCCATCGATAGGGCTTGTCGTCCTCGGCGAATGCTGGGTAATCGGGATGATGCCAGTCGCAGAGTGAAAAATATAAGCCGACATGCAACCCTTCGGCCCGGAACGCATCGGTAAATTCGCGGACGATGTCGCGCGGAAACGAAATACTTTCGATGCTAAAGGCGCCTTCGGCGCGGCTGCGAAAGAGCGCGAAGCCGTCATGGTGCTTCGCGGTTAGGACGGCGTATTGCATCCCCGCGCGCCTTGCCAGCCGCGCAATCTCGCGGGCATTCAGTTGTGTCGGGTTAAAGCGCGGTGCCGCCGCGTAATAGTCGGAAATCGTTACGCCTGTTCCCTGCGGAAGCGCCCCCAGCCCGCCGACCAATGGCCACGACAGTTCAAGCCCAGCGACGCTTGCGATGCCCCAATGGATGAACATTCCGAATCTGGCTGTATCAAACCAACTCATTCGAATTGTCCAAAACAGCTCGGTTCGGCAATTGTGATATAGCTATCCCCATGCGCGCATTTTCCCATCCGGAAAAAGTTGCGGTCCTTAAGCTAGACCTCATTCGCATTGCAATCCACATGTAACCTGGCAATACCGTGCCTGCCCGGAAAATATAAGCGCCTGACGTGATCGGCATCCACCGGTTTCAAATTCATCTTCAGGCGCGCACTACTCATCGTCGAACAAAGGCGCCGTAATTTAGAACCGAGAGCGTCATATCGTGACTTTCCGTGGAGCGAAGCCCCCGACTTCGTCCGAGCGCGCCATTTCTACTATATTACGCGGCGCATGACCGGAAGAAATTCGCCAGCCCAGCCCGCCGCCGCAAATCTCCGGCGCGGCCGTCCAGTTTTGATTCTAATGATTCTGCTGGTCGGTCTATTACCTCCCGCCGTGGCTCAAGCACAGGATGCGGCGTCATCGCAGCAGCAGGTGCCGACCCCACTGTCGCCGCAGGACTTGGCCAAGAGCGCGCACAATCCATTCGAGGAATTCGTGAAGATACCAATTGAACCGGAGGCAGGCTTCGGCATCGGACCCCATCACGATCCGGGTGCGAGCCTCAATATCGAGCCGACGCTCCCGCTTCAAATTACTGATGACTGGGACGTCATCACCCAGCCCAATCTAACGATTGCGTATCAGCCCAGCCCGCACGGCCAATTCGGATTGCAAGACTTCCAGACCCTTTCTTATTTGACTCCTGCGCATGCGGCTAAATGGATTTGGGGAATCGGGCCGATTTTTCAGTTTCCGACCGCTTCCTCCAAAGAGTTGGGCACCGGCCATTGGTGCGCGGGACCGACTGCAGCCGTAGTGTATTCCAACGGCCCGTGGTTCAACGGGATCCGAACCTATCAACTGATGTCATTTGCCGGTAATCGCAGCCGCGGCAGCGTCAACCTGACCTATGTCGAGCCGGACTTCAGCTACAACTTCGAGAGCGGGTGGTACATCGACACCGATCCCGCCATCACGTTTGACTGGACGGCCAATACCGCGAACGCGTGGACGCTTCCGGTGGGCGCGGATGTCGGGAAGGCGTTCAATATCGGCAAGCAGGCGATGACAATGCAGATCGGTTCGTACGATTTTGTGAAATACCCGCCCAACACACCGCAGTGGGGAATCCGTTTGAGCATAACGTTTCTATTTCCGACCGGGTTCTAGCTCAATGAGAATTATTGGGTGGGTTGTGAGAGCGTCGATTTTTTGTTCGCTAGCCCATGCTTGACGCCACTGGTGCGGCGAAACGATATGGAGTAGAAATGCCGCGCCATGAAACATTTTGAAGCGATAATAGAAGTTGATTTTGCCTGACGAAGCCAAATAAGGACGACACCGATGAAAATGACCAACGGCGTTTTCGAATCACACTCTCATTTCAGAGCATTCAAGCGGTCCGAAAAAGTTCTCGTTTCAACTTTTGTCGCGATCTGCGTGTGCACCCTGTTGTTTGGAAACGTTGTGCAGGCTTGCACCGGAATCAGGCTCAAGGCCGGTGACGGCACGGTCGTCTATGCGCGCACGCTGGAGTTCGGCGTCGATCTGCAATCTGAAGTCCTGGTGGTGCCGCGGAGATATTCACGAACGGGCAGCACACCGGACGGTAAGAATGGACTGAAATGGACATCAAAGTATGCTTCGGTCGGCACCAACGGGGAGGGGCTTCCGATCCTGCTAGACGGTGTCAATGAAAAAGGGCTAGGCGTTGGCCTGTTCTACTTTCCCACCGCCGCGAGCTACGCAAAGTACAGCCCTGCGAAGGCCGCCAAGACCATCGCGCCGTGGGAACTAGGGTCCTGGCTGTTGGAAAATTTTGCGACGGTTGACGAAGTTAAGAGGAATATCGGAAGCATCGTGGTCGCGGATGTCGTACTGAAGGAGATGGGCTACGTGCCGCCGGTTCACGTCGTGGTGCACGACGCTTCGGGTAGGAGCATCGTGATCGAATACGTGGACGGCAGGCTTCACGTGTACGACGACCTGTTGGGCGTCATTACAAATGCGCCATCGTTCGACTGGCAGATGACCAACCTGCGCAATTACGTGAACTTCTCAATTGTTAATGTTCCGCCGGTTCATCTGGGACCCATTACGCTCGTTGGCTTTGGCCAAGGAACGGGAATGCTCGGGCTGCCGGGCGACATCACGCCGCCAGCGCGTTTTGTTCGGGCAGTCGCATACACCAGCTCGGTATTGCCGTCGGCGACCGGCGATGATGCTGTGTTGCAGGCCTTTCACATTCTGAACAATTTCGACATCCCGAAAGGATCGGCGCGTGAAGATCAAAAAGATCAGTACGGCAATATCATCGCAGACTATACGCTATGGACTGCCGCGAGCAATTTGAAGGAACGGAAATACTACTTTCGGACTTATCAGAACAGCCAGATACGATCCGTCGATCTGATGAAGATGCCAGTCGACCCCAAGGACATCACCAAGATTTCGATGAAAGGCGCTGAAGTCATCAAATCGATGAACCCATAGCAGAACGGCACCGGTGCGATCCGTTACAGGGCAATGATTCGATAACTACAAAAGCTGGTAACCATTTCCCGGGTCTACTGATTAGGGGCTACGACTCTGAACTCACGCCATTGCAAAAAGCGTGCGTAAGCTCGCTGGCACAGCCATGCCACGATCCCGATAATCGGCAGACACACGAACAGCAGATAAGGAATCTGCGCTTTCTCGGTACTCGGAAACCAAACGTTCTGCATCCAGCGATAGAAGGGACGATGCAGTAAGTACATGAAGAAGCTCGCCTCGCTGAACTGTGTCAGAATCGCGGGCGGATTTAGATTCCGGGCAGCGCGCATCACTACCATAAACACCGCAATCGATCCGAAAAATGCCCATGGCGCGGCCCAAAGATCGCCCTGCAACTCGTAGGACGGACGTGCCAGCGTTGGCACGAGCGACAGAGCGGATAGAAGTTGGACTCCAACGAGGCTCAACGTCGATGATGGCAGGGACCGGGTGGCCAAAAATATGCCGGCAGCGAAGCAGGGGAAATAGAGCATAAGGCGCATATCCATCCTTCCCGTCACCGATTGATACAGAATCATCGCTCCGGCGATCGCGATGCATACGCCGATGTATGCCACCTCGTTCCCACGCATCCGGATAAGCAGCGGAGCAATCAAATAGAAAAGAACGATCATGCTTACGAACCACAATGTGAACGGCGGCGGTGCGAAAAACATGGCGACTAGCGTTACTCCCTTGACGAGCACAACGGTATCGTTGATGCCTGCCACCAGGAACAAACCCGAGGCGATTGCGAAAGGGACGTAGATGCGCCAGAACCGCGTCCTATAGAAATTCCAGATTTCGCCTTGGGCGAGACCACCGTCCTTGCGCCCGGTCAGAAAGCCGGAGATCAGGACGAACAGAGCGAGGGCTCCTACCGTGATGCGATAGGTGAAAGGGTTATAATGCCAGGTGCCGACGTTCGTATAATCGAGCAAATGCCAATAACCGACGATGTAGAGCATGCTCACCGCACGCATGACATCGATCGGCACCTTGCGCATCGGCAAGGCGGCGTGTGTTTCAGCCACCGCGTTACTCACTCTTAATTGTCTCACAGTTCCTTCCGATTCCCGGAACCGTCATTGCTGATACCTTATTCAAATTGACCCGGAATTTCCGTTTTGGCTCTCAAATTCCAAGTTCCCTATAGGCTGGACGACATCTTCCTGCATAGGGTGCCCTTCATGCTACGGAGCGAATCTCGGCTTCTCCGGCCAACCGTGCCTGCTCGACTCCGGCACCTGCACCACCGGTTCGGGCCCTAGCTGCAGTTGCCTTTAGCGGCATCTGATACGAAAAGTAGCACGCGACTGCCGGCTCGCTGATTATCTTCCTCAGTCGAGCCCGCCGCTCTTAGTTTTTCTTCGGAAGTCGCCCGGACCAAACGTCGTTAACGCCGCCGGGGTCCAAGTCCCGGGCTCGACATTGATTCTTATCGTACGATTTCAACGGAGCTTGTTTTTCCGTATCGCGAGATGGGCGCGGCCAATCGTAAGAAATGGCTCCGCTTCGGTGCCGTTGCTCGGACTCAGGGAGCCTTTAGATGGGGAGGCGAGCTCTCGTATCCGGTCCGATCTCCGCAAGGTCCACTTCGCGGCATTCACAAGCGGAAACGTGGGCCGCGATCGCAAAGCGAAGAGTATCCGACGCGTCGGCAGCGTCCTGCGCCGGCTCGCGGCCTTCAATCAGCGCGTCGATGAAATCGTGCGCACCCAGTCTGAAGCTTTCCGACCAGTCGCTTGGAATATCGTGCCACGCGCGCGTCTCGCCGTCGCGGTAAAGAACCAGGGCGGGCTCGTCGAGAAGAACGCCGGTGCAGCGATTGACCCAGATGATCCCGTGGCTCCCGTGGATCTCGATGCGGTCATCGCTGGCATAGTACTTCGCGCGCACGCGCATTCCGATTGACGCGATTACTTCCCAACTGCCGAACTTGGGAACATTTTTGTACTTCCAACTAATCAAGGCGGGACCGTCGTAAAATGCGTCGGAGCCGAAGCGATTGACGTGAATCCAGGCGTGTACGCGCTCCACGGGCTCGGCGACGAAAAATCGCGCCATGTTATAACAATGGTAACCGTGATCGAAACAGGTGGGGCCGCCGCCGCAGGTCTCTGGATTTATGCGCCACGCCATCGATGTGACCGGTATTTCCCAGCCGTCGCCCAGCCGTCCGGCCGCGGTCTTGATGCGCACCGAGAGCGGCTCCCCGATTGCGCCTTCCCGGATCAAATCCCGTGCCTTGACGTGCGGCGGATAGTGCATGAAGTTCTCAAAGACACGCAGCCGCAGTCCCGCGGCTTTCGCCGCTGCATCCAGATCACTCAGGTCGCGGAGAGTCAATGTTGGCGGTTTCTGGAGCGATACATGCTTGCCTGCCTGCAGGGCCGCCATCGCGACCTCGCGGTGCAAATGATGCGGCAACAGGATCTCCACCACGTTCACGTCTGGATCGGCGAGAAGTTCGCGATAATCGCGATAAGCCTTCTTTGCCGGCCACTCCTGCTGCCGCCGGCGCAAGAGAGCTTCGTCGTTGTCGCAAATTGCCGTCAGTTCCGCACGCTGATGATCGAGGTAGCCAAGCACCTGCAGGGTCGCAATTCGCCCGCAGCCAATCAGGCCGACATTGATGCGTTCGAGTGGCTTCATACAGGCTATCGATCAAACGCCGCGGACTTGCTCGCGGAGGACGCACTCTACCGCAAACCCGTCTACAACGGAAATTCCGTGGTCAAAAGCAAAAATCGGGGAATTGGCGATTTCGAACGAAATAGATCAAGCCTGCCTTTCGCGCACTGGAACGGGCTTCGTCATCACGACGGTCGACTTCAGGTTGTTGGTATGCACAGCAATATTATAGAAGTGCATAACGGGAGCACCGCGATGGCGGAACAACTCAGGATCGAGGGCGAAACCGACAAACGTTTCGAGAGTGTCTGCAAGGCATTCAGAGAGAATTTCGAAAGGCGCGGCGAGCTTGGCGCCGCCGTTTGTATCGAAGTTGACGGGCGCACCGTCGTCGATTTGTGGGGCGGGTATACCGACAAGGCAAAGACCCGGCCATGGACCCGCGACACGCTGGTAAACGTCTATTCGACGACCAAGGGGATGACCGCCACCTGCGCGCATCGCCTGATCGATCAGGGCAAGCTCGATCCCGACGAACCTGTATCCAAATACTGGCCGGAGTTCGCGCAGGCGGGAAAAAAAGACCTGCCTGTGCGTTATCTGTTGAGCCATCGCGCCGGACTCCCGGCGATCAAGAAGCTCCTCCCCGAGGATGCAGTATTTGACTGGGATGCTATGACCTCGGCGCTCGCCGAACAGGAGCCCTGGTGGGAGCCGGGAACGATGCATGGCTATCACGCCCTCACGTTCGGATGGCTGGTCGGCGAAGTAATCAGGCGGGTCTCGGGGAAGAGCCTGGGGACTTATTTTCGCGAGGAGATTGCAGAGCCGCTCGGAGCGGACTGCCACATCGGCCTCGATGCGAAGCATGACGCGCGCACTTCCAATTTGCATGCCGCGCCGCCTCCGCCGCCGGGGGCGCTAAATATGTTCGCGGACGCGATCAAAGACCCGGAGGGGATGTTGGCGAGGACATTCCTGAACCCACCGCTGTTGTTGAATCCGGGGTTGGTTAACACGCGCCGATGGCGGGCTGCGGAACTCGGCGCCGCGAACGCCCATACCACCGCGCGCGCACTGGCTCGCATCTATGGAGCCCTCGCGCGCGGCGGCGAGGTTGACGGCTACCGAATCGTGCGACCGGAATCGATCGAGAAGTTCTATACGGAGCAGTCCTACGGCCGGGATAACGTGTTGCTGCAATTGACGACGCGATTTTCGATGGGCTTCCTACTGTCGCGGCCGGGCGTTTCGTTCGGACCCAACCGCAAAGCGTTCGGCCATGACGGAGCCGGAGGCTCAATGGGGTTCGCCGATCCGCAAGCCAAAGTCGGATTCGCTTACACGATGAATCAAATGGTCAACGGTCTGCCGTTCGACCCTCGCGCAGTCGCGCTCATCGAAGCATTTTACGCGGCTGCATAGCCGACACCGGTCGCCCCCGATGGCAGAGTGGCGATGTGGCGCCAGCGCATCCCGAAAGCCTGAACTTTGGCATTGGGATGGCGCAGCGCGCCTGACATTCGCACGCCGGCATTAGTGGATGAAGAGATTTTCTGGAGGCCCTGACTGGCGGAGGCCGCAGCCTACCGCGACCTTGCCTCTGACGGAGAATCCCTGATCACGAGGGAAAATAGCAGAAATGTGGTTGGGATCGGATCGGCATCTCTCCGACTGCAAACACCGCCATCGCGGATCGGGGAGTTGGCCTTCCCTGATTTGCTCGGCGGCAGGGAATTCCAAACTGGAAAGAGAGCGGCTCAAGTTCTCGTTTGGCCCGCACCAAATTCGTCGGCTTGTGGAAGACAATTCGATCGATTGACGCGCCCATCTTCGATTTCAGATCGCCGCTTCACCCGCGTATAACGCCACACCAAGTTTTCGGAAGGAACGACCGTCAAGGGGACGCCGTGATCCCCCGCGAATCTGCCGCGAACCAGTTGCGCAGAGCAACCCTAAACTGTGGCTTGATTGGTGTCGTGCGATGGGTGCCATCCGCTATTACCGTCACTTGGTGGTGGCGAAGGACGCCGATCAGCGCATCCACGCCGGGGCGCAACGATGTGTCCTCCGTGCCGATGACGCTTAAGACCGGCACCTCGATCTCGCGCAGAGCCGGTTCGGTTACCGTTATTTTGCCAAGCGATCGCGCCAGAGCGCCAACGGCGCGTTTGTCCAGCAGGGCGCCCATGACAAGATCGACAACCGCGGCGCGCAGCGGACCGGTCGAAGATTCGGGATCCAGAAACCTCGAAAGCGCCGCAAATCCCACTCCATCGCGAAAAACACTGCCCAGGAGATCGTACACGTTGAGGGCGCTTGGATCGGGCCGCTGCCATCCAAAGCCGCATACCGCCGCCCGGATGACGCGTTCGGGATGGACGGTGAGCAGCTTTAGGGTGATGAATCCGCCCATGCTGTAGCCGGCCAAGTGAGCCCGCTTGATATTGAGATGATCCAGGAGCCGAACCACGTCTTCGACCATCTGTTCACCGTAGGCTTGCACCTCCGCTGGTTTTCCCGATCGGCCATGGCCACGCACATCGATTGTTACAACCCGGAACTGTTTGGCGAGTTCCTTGACTACGCCCGCGAAGCGCCAATTCAAGTGGCCGGTGGCCCCGAATCCGTGTACCAGCACGACTGGGTCGCCGGAACCCTCGTCCGTGTAGTGAATTGGGACTCCATTCGAATCGAAGTAATGCCCCTTTGGGCCCAGCCAAAACCATCTGGAAAATCCGAACCAGCCTGCGCCAAGCACCAGCGCCGCGACCAACACTGTAATGATCGTTGCCATTGACATTTCCTTCGCCGAGGGTGCGCCGATCGATTAATTTACTGCAATTCCGTCAGAGTGTTAGTGCTTAGGTATGGTAGCTGCTCGTGACTCACAGCAAGCTCAACGGGTCGGCGACGAATTCCATCATTTGCGCTATCCGAGGGTCGTCGCGCCGGCGGTAGTAAACACGTTCGTAGACGATTTCGAGCCACTGTCTTAACTGGGCTCTGCTAATCCGTGGGGCGCTGGCGGGCAAATGAACCAGCAGGTCCATTTCCGGAAGCGGACCTTCGCCGGGAATCGGAGGAATGTACGGGAGACCTTCTACGCATAAGCATCCAAGCCTTCTGTAAAATTGGAGCCGCCTTTTTCTCATCGCCCGATCGGGAGAAGCTTCACGATCTGAATCTACTTCCACCAGGAGGGGTAGCGGCTCGCCTCTGGTCGAGACACTCTCCTGGACGACTCGTTGGAATAGCCTTTGCCCAAGTCCTGAGTTTCGGTGTCTACCGTCAACAGCCATATATTCCAGGAGGCGAAATGCCTCGGTTTGAGGAGCGAAAACGATGCTGAATCCAATCGTTTCGCTGTGCTGCTTCTGTAAAAGCACCCGGTAGTCCCCGCTGCCGACCAGTCTGGAAATCAAGTGCCGGGGCTTCTGTTCCCGGGGCTGGATCGATTCGGAATAGATTCGAAAAAATTCTTCGAAACAAGGATCCGCAGCCGAGGAAAGCGCATAAACAGTTTCTTGGTCTCGCGCAGTCATTGCAGCTTCAAATAATATCAGAGCGCTAATTTATTTTTTGCAGCCCCGCAAGCCTGAACCCGAATATATCGATGATGCGTCCGCTGTAGGTCCTGGGGATGCGCTGCATCCGGCGTTCATCGATCGAGGAATTTTCGGGAGATCGATCGAATCTGGCGGATGAGGCAGTCCGATGCGAGGCGCTCTCCGGCGTCGGCTGGTTGACGGCAGCTAACAGAACGGCGGTTCATCGGACGGCGGTTGACAAGGCGGTTGACGCTTGAGCGGCGGTTGACAACTGGTGGTTGACGCGGCGGTCGACAGCCGTCAACCAGCGTAAGCTGGCAAAGGTTCAAACGCTGTTATTTTCGTGGCCGGTCAGACGGACGGGGTTTGCCTTTCCGCGGATTAAGCGCAGCGAGGGATTCGATCCTGGTCCCTCACCTCCAGATTCAGGGTCGCCCAGGTTCCGAGCGAGATGGGCTCAAGGCCGTTGCCCGCATTACGCCGCCCAGTGTTTCGGCGCGCCATTGGTGCCCGCAGATAGTTCATCACTGTTTCTGCCGGACCATTATAAATGACCCGGAATCTGTCATCCTCGTTTATTTGCAAACCAATGACGTAGTCGCCATCGTGCTTGAGCGACAGAGAATCATCCTGAAGCGTCGCCTTGACCTGCACGCTTCTCTTTGGCTCACCGATGGTAACTGCATCGACATTCTTGGCCCCGGGTTTGAGAAGTTGAAGAGAAAAAATCCTCGCGGCAATTGTCTCGCCAATATCCCCCACCAGTCGGCCATCAAGAGCGAATGTTCGATCGTCATTTATCTTTCTCAGCCGGTTTCGGCCATCAAGCAGAACTTTCAGCGCTGCTGCGATTTCGCCTTCCATCTCCTCCCAAGGAAGTGAGCGAAGCAGGTCTCTGCCGGTGCGATATCCTGCCTTCCTCAGAATCCGCGAGCGTATTTCCTCTTTTGATGCCACAATTTTCCCAGCGTTTGCGCAAAGAGCAGCGCGCTGCATGGCATTCGAGCACGCCGACTCGGTGAAACGGAATACCATTTTTTCGCCTTCACCGTGAACACAGGCGGTCCACGCCCGCTAAGTGCTGCGAATCAATCCGAACGAAAGTGGTTTAGTAGGAATAGAGGGGCCCTAAGAACCGTGACGGGCGACGTAGCGGGCAAAGTGTTCGACTTGCGCGCACTTTACACCGCAATAGCGGCCTCTTTTGCGGCGGGCGAACAACTTGCCGCAACCGGATCGGGCGCACATCGCGATCCGGTGGCCTTCGGTGTCGATGAGCTTAGCGATAGCCCAAGGAAAGAGTTTCTGGGGCGCTCCCATGTAAAGCGGCTTAAAGCCCCGGTCGAACGTAAGGGTGATCGGAGGCAAATTAATATCGGGGCTCGAACCACCGAGGTTAACAATTATCGCCTCGCTAAATTGCTGGCCTATGTCCATCGCGTCGGTGTACGAAAGCTTCGAATTCTGTCCACCTGTGAGGTTGCCGATCGGCTCGCAGAACACGGCTACCTGTGCTTCCAGCTCTCTGCGTTCGGCTTCTGTGGGCGCAGCGGATCGGTCTGACAGCCGGTTGAGTAGCCCAAGGAGCCACCGAAGCCGATCAAGGCCTGTAGAACCCACCTTCTCGAGAGCCTTGGCTTGAGTGCCCCCCGGCAACGGCGCAAGGATTCTGGCGCGTGATTTGTCCGATCGCTTAGACATCGCCCTTACAATTTCACGGCCGAAACTAAGCGTCAAGCATACATAGCCCTAAGGCTCATCTATAGATGAGCATTGACCGAAGACTGGCGCCGGCGTAATCTCTTTGGTGACGACAAATATTTCGGTGGTGGAGGTGTTGACGATGTCTTCCGCGAGTACGGAACGATCCGGGCCGATTGCGGACAAGAGGACCGCTCACATTCGGGATCGAATTCGTGAATTGGTTCGCGTTCCAGCAAAAGACCTCATTCCGAATCCCAAGAACTGGCGCAGACACCCAAAGGCTCAGGCGGATGCACTGCGCGGGCTTCTTACTGAAATCGGTTATGCCGATGCTTTGTTAGGCCGGAGACTTACAGATGGAAAATTGATGCTGATCGATGGTCATCTGCGTGCGGAAACCACCCCTGATTCCATCGTGCCGGTATTGGTCCTTGATGTCACCGACGCCGAGGCCGACAAGCTTTTGCTGACACTCGATCCGCTTGCGGGCTTGGCCGAGGCCGACGGCGAACGAGTCAAGACTCTATTGGAGACGGTACGGACGGAAAGCCCGGCGGTTGAAGATTTGCTTAGGCGTACCGCAGGCGATCAGGTCTGGCGGCAAATCCATCCCGAGATTTTTGGCGAACCGCCACCGCAGATCGACAAGGCAGGCGAACTGCAGAAGAAATGGGGCACGGCGATCGGGCAACTATGGTGCATAGGAGATCACCGGCTACTTTGTGGAGATTCGACCAAGCCTGAAGACGTGGTGAAATTGATGAATGGCGAACGGGCCGCTCTATTTTCGAGCGACCCGCCTTACGCGGTGGGTTACGACGGCTGCGCCCATCCTCAAAGCTGGAGCAACAAGGGTGCTGCAAACATAAACAAGGATTGGACGCGGCAATACATCGAGGCGCACAGCGCAGACATTGTGGCCAGCAAGGATTCGGGCGTCGAACTCTATCGCGGTTTTATAAGGGCGGCGATCGAACATGCGATCATGCGCAACGCCGCCTGGTACTGCTGGCATGCGAGCAAACGCCAGGCGATGGTGGAGCGGGTTTGGGCCGAGTTCGGTGCGTTCGTCCACCAGCAGATCGTTTGGGTCAAAACCCGGGCGGTGCTTACCTACTCAGTTTATCTCTGGCAACACGAACCTTGCCTCTTCGGTTGGATTAAGGGCGAAAAGCCGAAGACCTGCAGAACCGAGGTCGGCCAGTACATGGGGGAGTTCCCGACTACGGTCTGGGCGGTACCGAGCTCCGAAGCCGAAACTGATGCCCACCCGACCTGCAAGCCGTGCAGGCTCTTCATATTACCCATGGAGATGCACACGGAGCCGGGTGAGATTTGTTATGAGCCATTTTCCGGAAGTGGATCACAATTGGTCGCCGCCCAACAAACTGGCCGGCGGTGCTATGCCATCGAAAAATCCCCTCCTTTCGTTGCAGTCGCGTTGGAGCGCATGGCCGCCATGGGCCTCAAACCGGAATTGGTTGACGAACGATGAAGCGGCATCCCGATGGGCGGTGGCGGAATGCGAGGGCGGCGATGGTGATGTCGGAGACGGCTCAAAGAGCTCGATGGATCGAAGCCGAGATAATTCGCCTAAAGAAGATGGGGCTGCCGTACGCCGAGATCGCTGAGCAGGTCACTCGGGTTGGGCGCCGCCAAGCGCAGGCGATCGTCGCGATTCCCGATGGCGTGACATTTCCGCCTGATTTTCAAATCTCGAAGCAAGCCTGCCACAAGGCTTTCCGTCGAGCGATCGCGCGGGAACCGGAACTTGCTGTGGATGAGTTCCGCAAGCTCGATTCCGCCCGCTGTGAAGATCTGTTTTTGAATCTGCAGCCCGGTATTCGCAAGGGGAACCCGCGGTCGATCGAGGCCGGAGTCAAGGTGCTGCGTCATGCCGCCCAGATCAACGGATATGGCGCGCCACAGAAGCATGAATTGACCGGCAAGGACGGGAAGCCGCTTACGATCGTTCAACTATTGGAGGCGATCGGATCAATTGATGATGACGGACAGGCCTGAAACACTTTCGGCCGCGCAAAAGCGATACGCGCGAAACATAATCAAAGATCCGGTGCTGTTTGCTTCCCACCTCCTTGGCATCGACCTGTGGGAACGCGAAATAGAAATACTGCGGTCGATAGCCGATCGGCGCCGAACGGCAATAAAATCCAGCCACGGAATCGGAAAGACCTTCACGCTTGCAGTTGCCGTACTCTGGTGGCTTGCACGCTATCGTGAGGGGATCGCGTTAACGACCTCGTCCACCCAGCGGCAGGTGCGTACCCAGCTCTGGTTTGAAATTCATCGGCAAGCTGCCGGCGCTAAAGTCCCCTACCCCCAGCTCAAGACGACCGAATTCAAGCTCCGCGACGACAACAACTTCGCCATGGGGTTTTCAACCAATCAGACTGAAAACTTTCAGGGCTATCACGGGAAGCACGTGCTGATCATCGCGGACGAGGCGCCGGGAATCGAATCCGGGATCTGGGACGCGATTGCGGGAACCATGGCCGGCGGTAATGTCCACATCGTAATGGCCGGCAACCCAACCATCCCGTCGGGTGCCTTCTTTGACGCATTTACCAGGGAACGTGCTCTGTGGAACTGCATCACCGTCAGTGCGTTTGATTCACCAAACCTCAAGGGACTCGACCTCGAAAAGCTCCTCGGGCTGGATCCGGCTGAAGGTGGTCCTCTCGATGACAACCCAATTCCACACCTTGCCACGAAACGCTGGGTCTTTGAGCAATACCTAGCCTGGTGGCACGGAAACGAAAGCGCCTCTCCTAACTGGCTTTCGCGCGTGCTGGCGCGATTCCCCGATCAGGCGCAGAACGCGTTGTTCAGGATGACTTGGCTGGAACGTGCCCGCAGTCGCCAGCTTCAAGAGACCTCCGCTCCGAGCAGCGCCGGACCCCTGGTCGCCGGAGTAGATGTCGGCGGCGGCGGAGAAGCGGAAACCGTCGTCTACGTGTGCGAATACGGACGCAACCGGTGCAGGATTGTGCGGATCGGCGCGTGGCGAGGAGAGGACACGCGCGGGCAAGTGGTCAACTTTCTAAAAGAATTTCGATCCCGTCTGTCCTCGGTACGGGTCGATTCGATCGGCGTGGGCTACAACTTCGCGCTCCACTTGAAAGACTGCGGCTTCCCGGTCGAGATGATAAATGTCGCCAAGACCTGCGAGAGCAATTCGCAATTGGGGGAAGGCGATCCCTCTCGGCGATTCGCCAACCAGAAGGCGTGGTCTTATCAGGAACTGGCGGATGCTTTCGAGCACGATCAGGTCGAAGGGCTAACGGACGAGACCACAATCGGGCAGTTGGCTAGCATTCTCTATGAAATCGACTCGCAAGGCCGGATCGTTATTGAATCGAAGGAAAAGACCCGCGCTCGAGGTATTCGATCCCTCGATCGCGCTGATGCCCTGATGCTGGCCCTCGGCAAACCCATTCAACGGCGATTGCCCAAGTTTATGCTGCAGGAGGAAGCTGCTGATCGGTATCAAAAGCGCGAGAGCTTGGAATCAATTGCGGCAGATTTCAAGGAGTCAGTCGAGGAAATTACGAATTGGGTTAAGGAAGAAAGCGCACGCCGAGCCCAGCGAGATCCGTCTCACCTGATTTGCGTGAATTGTGGGTTATTGATTCCAACCAGTACTCCATGTGTCAGGTCGAGGTACTCGTATTACCATGAAAAATGTTACACAGGCGGGTGTATGTAAAATATCTATCGTCCCCGAACTGAAATCAATTTGTGTTGGCCGATTTCCCGAACACTCAGATAATTTGAGGTAGAGTCCACCGAAATTAAATCCGTGCGATGTACGGAAAAAGGCTGAAGCCAGAAAACTGCTCGATGAACTCAAATTTCGGGCGCGCAAAGGATACGTTCCGTCCTTCTATTCCGCAGCGATTTACACTGGACTCGGTGAGAAGAGTTTGGCCTGCTCCCCAATTTCCCGCCAATCATAAGTAGAGTCCGCCGGTTGTTTCGCCCTCCTGGGGCGGTTGCGTTGCCTGTCCTTTAAGCATGGCGAACTCGGTCGGCGTCAAGGCCCCGAGACTGCCGTGCGGCCGCAGGTGATTGTAATCGTGACGCCATGCCTCGATCGTTTCGCGCGCGTTGGCGAGCGTGAGGAATAGACATAAGGAACGACCTGAACTCGAAAAGACCGGCGCCGGCTCTCGGTTACAGCGACGCGAGTAGTTCGGGGCCTTCGTTCGCTACTCCAAATCCCCGCGGATCAGACTGGTCTGAAATACTTGCCAATCGATCAGCCGTCGGCCGCCAAACCGTCTTAGCCCACGCGCTTCATCGAGTCTTCCGTTTTCGATCCAGTGATAAAGCGTCGACCGCGAAAGCCCGGTTCGTTCCGCAGTCTGTTTCAAGTCCAAGTAAAAGTCTTTGGTCGATCTTGGCTCCGTGTCGTGGATGGTTACTTGGTTCCGGCCTTCATGGACATTCTTGGCAGCGTTGGGGGCATGCTGTGCATTTTGTTCCGACGTCGTAGGGCCACTCCAAAGATGCGCCGCGATAGCGGTTTGGAGAGACGCAAGGTTGACCAGCAATCCCGCAATGCGACCGAGCGGCAACTGCGAAACCTGATTCACCTCAAAGGGCTTCCCATCTAGTGTAATTACAATTTGCTGACCCAGGGCCACCTTTACTCCCCTGTCTTGCACGTTCGAGAATTCTTCCTTAAGTCCGATGAAACCGTCTGGTCCCTTGTTTGTCATTTCGCATGACTCTTTGTAATGGTTCGCTGCCGTGAGCGCGCCTTCAAAGCGGGAAATTGAGTGGTTCATCTCCACATTTTAATCTTCGAGGGAGGCATTCCTGATCGACGAGGTGCTGCGTATCGATTCCTCTCAGCGCGAGAGCGAAGCGCGCATGGACACGACCCGGCCCTTGCCCGTATTGCGGTATCAAGTGGGCGATCCGGGCAGCCATCCCCGGCACGTATCGGCCCCCGACCTCGTACTGCTGACCGGCAACCTCGGATGCCTGCACGCTTATTTTCTGCACGGCTGTCGTTGGGATGAAGGATGGGTCGGGTTCGGCAACCGCATCCATCGGGCGGATTTCCGAAGCCTGGTGATGATCGGGCCGCCGCTTCGCCTCCATTCCAAGGAAACAAAAACCCGCGAAGGCCCCAAGCGGGTCGTGCTGCGCTACGAATTTCGCTTTTGGCAGGAGGAGAGGCTGGTTTACTTTGGCGACCAATCGGCAATCTTCGTTAAAGGCCGGGCGTTCGAGGACGATTAGCCGGGATTTTCCTTCCGGATCCTTGCCTGCGCGATATTACGCGGGACGTCAGACATGCAGCAATTCGGGGCCTTCGTTCTTTACACTGTTCACGAGCGGCGATGCTGGCTGCGCGACGAGCAAATCGTCCGGGGCCGGCACCAGCAATCGCTTGAGCGATAGCGGTTCGGCTTCGCGCGGATTCATCCAGTCATCCGCATCCTTATCGGCCAGAATGACTGGCATCCGGTTGTGGATCGGGCGCAAGGTTGCGTTCGGATCGCAGGTGATGATTGTGAAGGTCGTTTCCGGTTTGTCTTTTTCTGGATACCAGGCTTCGTAGAGTCCGGCGAACAGCAATAGCTTGCCATCCGAGCGGTGAATCCAAAGCGGTTGGCGCGTGCCTTTCGGGCCGACCCATTCGTAAAAGCCGTCAGCCGGGACAACGCATCGCCGTTTCTGGAAGGCATCGCGGAAGGATGGGCGCGCTTCGACGGTTTCTGCCTTGGCGTTGATACAATTGCTGGCGCGCGAGTTGTCCTTGGCCCAGCGGTTTACCAAGCCCCAGCGCGCCGGAACGACCTTCCGATTTTCGTATTCGGTTGTGACGATGAAAAGCCGCTGCATCGGTGCGGCGTTGTAGCGAGGGGTATAATCGCGCAGCTCATCGGCGGAAACGCCAAGCTCCGCAGCAAGCGCGTTGCGATTGCCGCGCGTCAGCGTGTATCGGCCGCACATCGCACCATCGTAGCGCGATAATGTCCGAGTCCGCCAAGAGATTCTTCGCCGTGCGATTCCCGAGCAATCTAGTCGGGGCCGCGCCAGCAGCAAAAAGGGCAGACCTAGCTCTCGGGGGGGGATTCGGCGCGATGCAACCAGCGCTTGCAAAACTAACAAGCGCGAGCTTATGAACTGGAAATACGGACCGGGAAGGCCAGCGCGCCGCAGCGAAAAAGCAAAGATGAATCTAACCGAAGAGCAGAGCCAAAAGCTGGTTGACATCGGTACGCAATTGCTCAACGCGCTCCACACGATTGCGCGCACTGCGGAGGCTGAACTCTCACGCAGACCCGTGAATGCCGAGATCACTGTGTCTGGGGGGGGCGAGCAAGCACTGAAAAATCTGCAGACAATCCGGACGCAAGTGCACTGGCATCTTCAACGGATGACCCGTGAGCCATTTGTCGCCCGCGTAGCTGTTCAATGGCAAGATGCCGACCCGGATTCGAACCTCACCCTGTATTACATCTCACGTGCCTCGGTGGCTGGTCTCAGCAATGTGCTTCCGGACGCACAATTAGCCACCTATACAGCACCGTTAGGAAGGCTGGCGGAATACGAGCCTGGAGAATTTGTTACCGTCCCAGTGCGTGGGCGCCTGCAGGATGCGCGCATCGTTGAGCGCACTCTCGTGCGCCCTGAGCAACGAGATTTTAAGTGGGATGCGCTTGAGGCCACGTTTGAATTTACATCTTGGCGTGCGGCGCTCGACTCAGTTAGGCGGTTTCTGGCGGAAATAGGTGCGGCCCCACCAAAGCTACTGGAGGAACCTGATCTGTTAAGCCCCCTTCTACGCGAGGCCGCGGCTTTGGACCTAGTTCGGCAGTCATCCCGGCGGCGAGTTATTGATCAAATCGCCCTACGCGACCAACCCATCCTTGACCGCTATCAAGGAGAGGTCTTCCGAATGCCGCTGGACCGGCAGTTGTTCCTGTTCGGGCCGCCCGGCACAGGCAAGACTACTACGCTTATACGTCGGCTCGCACAGAAGCGCACCCCCGGCGCGCTTACCGAAGACGAAGAAGCGCTTTTGTCAGGAGAACTACGCGAGGCATTCGCGCGATCAGACAGTTGGGCAATGTTTTCGCCTACGGAGCTTTTGAAACTTTACCTCCATGACGCGTTCAACCGAGAAGGAGTTCCTGCGTCTGACGCGAACAATCTCCGAACATGGGAGAGAGAGAGACTCGATCTGGGACGGAACGCTCTTGGAATACTTCGGTCTGCAAGCTCGGGAAGATTTCAACTTGACGATCAGTCCAGAATCCTAGCCGACCCATCCAGCGCCGCAGTATCCAGATTCTACACGGAAGTCGCAGCGGAAGTTGAAGCGACAGTGTTGCGGCAATGCAATGATGCCTTACAAAAGCTCGAAAAATCCGAAGATGCGTCAATTCGCAATGCTGTAGGGAGTTTACGCCGCGCGCTCGGCACCGCGGATCAGCTTTCTCTCCGCGAGATCAACATGCTGGTCGACGCGGCGAGGGATTTACAACCGGAAATCAGACGGCTCGAGGACGAGATCGAGGATGAAATTAAGCGAGCCGTCAATCGGCTAATTGTCGACCATTCTGGCGTTCTCGACGAGGTAGCTGACCTTTTGGGCAGATTGCAAAGTGATGAGGACGGGGAAGCGGAAGACATTGAGGAGGAGAGCGAGACTGATCTTCAGCATACAAGGGAGGGAATGAGCCAAGCACAGATCGCCAGACTGATCATGAGCGCTGTGCGTGCAGCTGCTCGGCGGGTCGCGGAAAGTCGCCCTCCGCGCGGCGGTCGTACGGGCCGCATTGTCGAACTGCTCGGCGCGCGCCTTCCCAAGAAAGAAGAGTTGGCAAAAGTGGGGGAGCGCATAATCACACGAGGACAATTGCGAACTCTCACCCGCGCCCCACGGGAACTCGTGTTGGGAGTTCCGCGAATCTATGCTCGGTTCCGTCAGCAGAGCGCTAAGGGCGGGCGATTTTTCCGATCGGAAGTGGAAGGCCTAATTCGGTCCAACATCATATCCCCTGATGAACTTGACGTTTTAATCCTCGTGATGCTGAGCAATTCTCGTCGACTCTTGCAGTACGGTAACGGCGAACGACTACGGAACCGTACCAATCAGGACTGGCTCGAAACAATTAAGAGTCGGTACCTGATTCAGGTCTTTGTCGATGAGGCGACCGACTTCTCTGCAGTGCAGCTGGCATGCATGCTCGAACTCGCTCATCCGACCCTTCGATCTTGGTTTGCCTGCGGCGATTTGCGCCAGCGCGTGACGACGAATGGCTTGGGAAATACGTCCGAGCTCGATTGGCTCGGTTCTATTATTGGCGCTCCAATCGAGGTTAGGAAGGTCACCATTAGCTACAGGCAAAGTCGCAGGTTGAGGGAACTTGCCACTGCCCTCGCGACATTGGACGGCGGCTTGGAAAGTCAGGCAGAAAGCCCTAGCGGAGTCGAGGAAAACGATATATCGCCAGTTCTTGGTGAGGGCCTAGCCGACGACTCACTCGCCGCGTGGCTCGCAGGTCGGATTTGCGAAGTCGAGCGAGCTATCGGAAGATTGCCGTCGATCGCGGTGTTCGTAGATGGCGATAACGTTATCGATTCCCTCGTCGCACGTACACAGAGGTATTTGGCGCCTCATAATATCCGCATTGTAGGTTGCAAGGAAGGTAGAGTAGTTGGTGACCGGCTGGAGGTAAGAGTATTTGATGTACACCACATCAAAGGGCTGGAATTCGAAGCCGTCTTCTTCGTGAGTATAGATCGTCTTGCCGAACACCTGCCAGATATTTTCCACCGCTTTCTGTATGTTGGAGTGACCCGTGCCGCAACTTATCTAGGCGTTACGTGCGAAGGTGTGTTGCCGCGACCTCTTGAACAGGTTCGTCGGCATTTTCGGACTGACGGCTGGCAAAGGTGAGGGCAACTTGCGTGTTGACGATGATCGTAATGAGGACATATCCGAACTTGGTTAGCCGACCAAACGCCAGTTGAGATTGACGTGCCGTAAAAAATGCGCGCACCGGCATAGACGTGCGTAGCCGGCGCAGCGCGGGTCACAACGCCCCAGGCGTCTTTTCGTTGAACGATTTCCTCAATGGAAATCGTGGGATGGCGGCAACGCGCCATCGATCATGACTTCCGCTAAGCGGCGCGCGCGGATCGCCATCACGCCATCGACTTTCTGAAACACGCCTTCCGCAAGCAGGATGCCCGCGCTCCGCAGCAACAGGCGATGCTTCTGGAATAGGTCCGGCGTAACGATCAGATTCGATATGCCGGTTTCATCTTCCAGCGTGATGAACAGAAATCCCTTGGCCGTGCCGGGACGCTGGCGCACGATCACAACGCCCGCCGTCTTGACCCATGCCCCGTGCGCGGCGTGTTCCAACTCAGTGGCGCTCAAGATTCCGCGCGCCTGCATCTCCGGCCGCAGATAGGTCATCAAATGCGGCCCCGTCGTCACGCCGGTTGCGAAGTAATCGGCGCAGCTTTCTTCAATCGGCAGCATCGCGGGGAGCGGCGCGGTTGTCGCTTTGGGTTTCACGCCCGCAAGGATGCTATTCGGATCGCGCTCTACGGCCGCCGCGTTCCACATCGCGCCGCGCCGGGAAGGATCGAAGGCGGCAAACGCTCCCGCGTAGGCGAGCCGGTCAAGCTCACGGCGGCTTGGCCCCACGCGCGCGGTGAAATCGGCAATCGAATCGAATTGTCGGCGCGCCCGTTCGCTCTCTATGCGCCTTCCGATTTCTTCGCGCATCCCGGTAACGTACTTGAGGCCCATCCTGAACGCCCCGCCTTCGATCGCGCAGTTCCAATCAGAGCGCGTCACGTTGATCGGTAGGACCGTAACGCCGTGGCGTTGCGCGTCCTTAACCAGCGTGGCGGGCGAGTAAAAGCCGAGCGGATAGCAGTTTAGCATCGCGGCGAAGAAGGCCGCCGGATGATGGCGCTTGAGATAGGCCGACGCATACGCGATCAGCGCGAAGCTGGCCGCGTGCGATTCTGGAAAGCCGTACAGCGCAAACGCGGTGATCGAATTGACAATATCGTCGGCAAGCTGGCCGGTGAGTCCGTTGCGCGCCATCCCCACCCGAAGCCGCGCCTCAATCTTTTCCATCCGCTCGGCAGACCGTTTGAACCCCATCGCACGGCGCAACTCTTCGGCTTCGCCGCCGGTGAAGCCCGCAACCGTCATCGCGATCCGCAATAGCTGTTCCTGAAAGAGCGGCACGCCCAACGTGCGCTTGAGGATCGGTTCAAGCGACGGATGCGGGTAGGCGACAGGTGCCCGGCCATTGCGCCGGTCAAGATACGGATGAACCATCTTCCCCACGATCGGGCCGGGGCGAATGATCGCAACCTCTACAACCAGATCGTAAAAGCGGCGCGGCTTCATCCGGGGCAGCGTCGCCATCTGCGCTCGGCTCTCGATCTGGAACACGCCAACCGTATCCGCCTTGCACAGCATTTCGTACACGGCAGGATCGTCAGCCGGGAGATGAGCAAGATCGATTTCGACGCCTTCATGCTCCCGAATCATCGGGATCGCTTCTTCGAGCGCGGCAAGCATCCCAAGGCCGAGCAGATCGATTTTGATGATTCCCAAATCGGCGCAATCGTCCTTGTCCCACTGAATCACGACGCGGCCGGCCATCGCGGCCGGTTCGAGCGGAACGATTTCATCGAGCGGTTGCGCCGCGATCACCATCCCGCCGCTGTGCTGACCGAGATGGCGCGGGACGCTTTGAATCTTCCGCACTAGATCGACAAGCAGCCGGATGCGCGGTGCTTCGGCATCGACGCCGCCGCGTTTGAGTAGCGCGGGCAAGTTATCGTGATGATCCCGAAACTCAAATGCTTGATTTAGCTTCGCCAGCCGATCGACTTGATCAGGCGTGAAGCCGAGCGCCTTGCCAACCTCTCGCACGGCGCTACGGGTACGATAAGTGATCACGTTCGCAGTCATCGCCGCGCCGCGTTCGCCATATCGTTGATAGACGTATTGGATTACCTTTTCGCGCTGATCGCCGCTTGGCAGATCAAGGTCTATGTCCGGCCATTCGCCGCGCTCTTCCGAAAGGAACCGCTCAAAGAGCAATTCCATCTTCACAGCGTCGATCGCGGTGATTCTGAGCGCGTAACAGACCGCGCTGTTGGCTGCCGAGCCGCGCCCCTGCACCATGATTCGGCTCTCACGGCAGAATTGCACAATGTCCCATACGATCAGGAAATAACCGGCCAACTTGAGACGTTCGATTATCCCAAGTTCATGCTCAAGCTGGTTGTGTGTGCGAATATCGAGCGCGTCACCCCATCGATCGCGAGCGCCCGCGTAAGTGAGGATGCGTAGATAGCTGTCCGGCGTTTCTCCGGGCGGCAGCCGGTAATCGGGGAAGCGGTAGCCCATGTCGGCAAGCGTGAAGGCGCATCGCTCCGCAATCGCGCGGGTTGCCATGATCGCGCCGGGCAAATCGCGGAACAGGGCGGCCATTTCAGCGGGCGGCTTTAGATGGCGTTGATTGTTGACCCACAGGGCACGTCCGGCTTCTTCAAGCGTGGTTCCGAGCCGGATGCAGGTCAGCACATCAAGTAGCTGGCGATCGGTTCCGCCGTGGCATACGTCGTTGCTGGCAACAATCGGAATGCGCGCAACCTCGGCAAGCGCAAAGAGCTTGCGATTCAGCCGCTCTTCATCGGCATCAAGATGGCGTTGCAGATCGATATAGAAACTCTCCGCGCCGAAGATCGCACGGAGCCGATCGCATAGCGCGCGTGGATCATCACCGCGAACGAGCATCCGCGATAACGGACTCATCGCGCCGCCAGCGAGACAGATCAACCCGCTCGCGTGGCGTTCAAGATCGGCAATCGTAATCCGGCTCTGTCCCTTAGCCGCCCGCAGTTTCGAGTCCGTAATCATCCGGCATAGGTTCCGGTAGCGAGCGCGATCGGGAACCAGAACGTAAAGCCGCGAATCATCATCAAGCGCCAGTTCCACGCCAACGATCGGCTTGATACCGGCGCTCTTGGCGGCTTGATGAAATCGCGGCGCTCCGTAAAGGCCGTCGCGGTCGCCAAGTGCTAGGGCGCCGTAGCCAAGTTCAGCGGCCCGCACCGCCAAATCTTCCGGCGTAGTCGCCCCCTCAAGGAAACTGAACGCGCTCCGTGCGCGGAGTTCGATGTAATCAGTCATACACGCCGTCCGCGTACCAACGTTCGGAGTTCAAATCGCGGAAGATGCGATAGACACTGCCGCTATCAAGCGCCAGTTCGTAGTAGTCGCGGGCAAAGCCGGACGCGCCGGACCACCATTCGCCATCACGTCGCCACGGCCCCGCATACGAAACTACGCGCCCGCCCAAGTCCGCTCCCCGTACATACTCCGGCATCCCGCGTGAACACATCACTTCGATTTCTGCGGCGGGCCGAATCGCGCGGATGACAAGCTGCGCTACGTTCTTGGCAGCGATTCCATTGAGCGGGGCCGCTGGCGCTGGCGGAGGGTTGAACGGATCGAGGCGTACCGCTTCGGGCCGATGCGAGTTCTCCGGCCTTAGTGTTCCAACATGATCCGGGCCGCATAGTGCGGCAAGCCGCGCGATCGTTGTTTGCAATCTGTCCGGGGCAGGCGCGGGAGGCGCAAACATATCGGCCTGAGAGGGACGCGAGACGCGCGGCTCAATCGCAATCGTGACGCCTTCGATGGCGGCTACCGGGGGTGAGGCTTCAAGGCTCAGGCTCAACAGCGCGAGCAGCGATTTTGCCTCATTGGTCGCCGCCGCTACCGCAACGTGCCGATCATCGCGCCTGTGGCCGTCCAGCTTGAGCGTTAGCGCCATGTCGCCCGCGACGAATCCGCGCATCGAAAGGCGCGCGACAAGCCGATCGAGCATCCCCCGCATCACAAAGCCGAGCGGTTCAAGTGCCTCGATTCCGTAATCAAGATCAGCCACCTCGATAAATGCTTCATCGCGCGGACGTGCGGCAAGCGGGCGGGAATCGCCGCCGTGCGCCAGCCGTACCAATTCAACCCCTTGGCGTCCAAGTCGGCTTCCAATGGCTTGCGAATCGAGCCGCGCAAGATCGCCAAGCCGTTTGAGGCCCCATCGCGCGAGCGTCGCCGAAAGATTTTCGCCGTTGTCAGACGCACCAAGGTTGAGAGCATCAAGCGGGAGCCAATCCAGAAACTCTCGCTCCATGCCCGGCTCGATAATTCTGATCCCGCCGCATCGCGCGGCCAGATGTGCGATCTCCCGGTTGGCCGCAATTCCAATCGCCGCTTCCATTCCGATGCGTGTTACCCGCCGCACAATCTCCGATGCGAGTTCAGTTTCGCTCCCGTGGACTCGTTCCATTCCCGCCAGATCGAACCATACGCATCCCGGCTCGCCCGACTCGACTACCGGCGATACCGATTCAGCGACGTTGATCAGCGCGGCGGCGGCTGAATGCTCGGCAGCGCGCGATCCGTGCATGACGATAAGGCTTGATGAGATTGCGCGGGCTTGTGCGATCGTCGTTCCCGCCCGGATTCCGTTTGCACGGGCGGATGACGATGCCGCCGTCAGTTCAGAGTGCGGCGCGAGACTGTCACTCAGCGCAAGAGGCTTGCCTTCAAGGGCGGGATTCGCACGAACGATCGCCGCGAGCGAAAAATCGGCGACGAGTATGCACGCGATACGTCCCATGCGGTTCGTTGCTCCATCAACTGTGTCCCGCAGCGGCTTGACGATTGACGGTCGCAATCGGTTGCGTCGCGCAGCGCCCGATTGGATCGACCATCGCGCGTATGATCGCGCTCGCGCCTATGCCGCCAAGTTTGTTGCGTGTAACGGTCGCTTGGAGCTTGAGACCCGCGAAGATCGCTGGTGAGCCGGGCACAAGGCGGCTGAACAGGGGCCGCGCGTGTTCGATCGCAAGACTGAGGGCCGCGAATGTTCCGCACATCCGGCGCGACGCAATCACGATCACGGCAGCGCCGCTTCGCCCCGCCGCGCGCGCGAGCCGTAGCGCCGCGCTCTGAGGAATCGGGTACTTGAGGTTGCCGAAATCAATTACGACTACGCCGAAGCCGCCCGCATCAAGCACAAGTTCTGCGGCTTTCAGGATCGCCAGCCGCCGCCGCTCGAATGGCGTAGCCGCATTTCGTCGTAAAGGATTTCCGTCGCGCGCTGAAATCCAAAGTAACCGGGACAGATCGACTCCGGCGGCTACAATGCTGGCAGGATCGAAAGCGCCCGCACCGTCAATCCACGCGACAACCTCTCCACGGCGAGTAGCGACCGCCACAAACGCGGCGGCAAGTGCGGTACGTCCCGCGCCGGAGCATCCGACGATTTCGCTGACTCGCCTACGCGCGATTCCGCCGTCCAACACGGCGTCCAAGGGGACAATCTCCGAGCGCAGGCGTCGATCTTTGGGCGCGATTTCTCGATTGCGAAATAGCTGCCAAGCTAAGGCTTGTACTGCCGATGCCACATGGCCCTTTTCGCTATTTATTCGTTTTTTGTCAAGGGACGCCTTAGCCGCTCTTGTGCCTCAAAAAACTCTGTAAAGCGACAAACCTCAACGCTTTGCCTCATATTGTTGAGTTTTCGGCAGGGAAAGGCGCGTAAAGGACAACAGGAAGGGGCGCCCCGTTAAGCTTCCTTCGGCGCTGGCTATGAGGGTTGGGTTTTAAATTTTGCCAACCAAGATATCCAAGGCTGTGCGGTAGCGTGCTATCGATACCGCGTAAATTTCATCCCTACTTACGCAACCTGAACACACGAGAGCCACAACGCGCCTCTGATCATCCAACACCGGAGCACCGCTAGTGCCCTGAAAGTGCTCATGCCCCGGATGGGACATCGGCAACTTGAAAACGTGATAATCAGCTTCGTCTCGAAGATAAGTTAGCCCTTCATAGCTTCTCAGTTCTGCCGTGAGAAAAGTTTTCCCAGAATGTTTCTCCAAAGCGTGCATGACCGTACCGCAGAAACCATATTTCCTCGTGGCCGACGGTTTGATTGAAAAATCGAGTTGATGCACGGTTATAGGAATCTCTTCGCCGACGGTATCGGCGTCGATAATTTCCTGTCGCAGCGGTTGAAGGTCTCTTGGCACTTCAACATAGGAAAAATCGACGTCGTGGATTGAACCGCCCAGCACGATTTTCATGAGAAAGTTCATCGGTCCCAACGAATGAAGCGAAGTAGCCTGTCCGGGCTGGTAACCCAACTCTATGCACCACCTCCCTTGGTTCTTGGTGACATGCGCCGCCGTCAGGAGTATGCGTTTCCCTCCGTGATCGATTAAACAACCGCTGCCCATCCGGATCGGCTGGTTATTTGGATCAATTTCCCTCAGCGGCACGCTGGAAAGAAATATTGCTTTCTGAAGGTCGCTTGTAAATTTCATTTTACTTCTCTCACCGTCACAAGGTTCTCAAAATATCTCGCCCTCAATTCAAACCGCAACGCCTCTCACCGCTTCCGAATCTTTGAAAGCGCAATCCGTGGCGACCAGTCTTCGCTTAAGAAATCAAGCACCGCGACCGGGTTGAGCTTCGCACTTGCCGGCCGATGCTCCATCGCGAAGCTGACTCGCCTAATCTGACCTTCCCTTGGAATTTTGTATCAGCAGTGAAGAAAAAGAAGCCGCAATCAGAACACACCAAAACTGACTTATGAACTGGTACAAAAGGTCGGGCAGGTCATTGTGATCACAGGTCCTTGAACACAGGGTCGCCAGCATCAGCATTTGAAAAATGGGGGCATGAGGTCGTCTGACGATTCCGTAGAGTATGGCTTTCCCTTACCGTATGGTCGCTGCCATTGTAGACCAGCCAGGCGTAGGGCCGGTCACTCCTGGTCCAGTTCGTAACCAGGTCCAGGGCGAGACCGACTGCGGTTGAGGCTAGAACCCCGTTGGGCCAAATGACCTGTGGGCGTGTGCCCGCGTTGCCGTATCGCGCCGCCTCTCGAGCGAGCGCTTCCTCGGTGAGGAACCCCATGCACTTCATGCAAAGACTGCCCGGCGATGAAACGATAACCTGTCCCCCAATTACAGGCCGGTCTTTGCCATGTACGTCCATTCCAATATCGATGTAGTGGATGAGGTAGCGTCGGCAGGCGATCTCCAGTTCCTCGCGAGCCTTGTAGCAGTCCAGACACCCTATTACTACCTGACATTCACGGAGCGGTTCGGGCTTCTCCTGCCACTTGCAGGAGAAGCCGTTCACGCGGGCTTCTGGCTGCAGTCCAAAAATCGTCATCTTCGCAAGGTGGAGTTTCGGTGTGTGAGCAAGACTGTCGGAGAGCGTCGCACCGACGAGTCGGTTTAGGTTGGATTCTTCGACAACGTCGTAATCGTAAATAACGTAGCGTTGAAATCCGACATGTGCGAGCTGCTGAATAACGTGCGACCCGCCGCCTCCCAGTCCAACTACGGCGATCGTGCATCTGGAGATTACGTCCTGAGAATTCGGGCCAAGAAACGACTGTCGGGAATAACGATCTGAACTCATGGGAGTGCCCTTCTCTCGAATACTCGAATCGGAATTCCGATCACGCTGACGCTGTCGGCAATTGTCGGCTCGGCTTTTCCCGGCAACCAGACCCAGGCGGCTGCGTGATCTGCGCTCAACAGAATCATTCCGTGGGCAGCTTCATGCCCAACCGCCTGAAACCCGGGCATCATCTTCGGGATTTCGCGCCAATCGGTTTTGCTCGGCCTCGGCTCGCCGCCATGCTGATGCAGATGAACGTGGAAAATGCCTTCACGCATCGAGCGGCCGTGATACACGGCGTGCATAGCCCCGATGATGGCCTCGCTGTTGATACGAGCGCCAACATCGGGATCGTCAATGTAGTTATCATCGGGGATGGGGTGAAATCGCGTTGCAAGGATCAATTTGCCGTTGCCGGTAAGGCTGCCCAGGCGAGCAGACACGAACCCAACTCGCTCCGCCGCAAAGCGATGAGGACGCTGCAGGTCGATTATGATCTCCCGGAATGTCGCGCCCGATAGTTTGAACTGGATGCTCATCTCTCCTTCGCGAAACCATTAAGGTGGGCGATCAACAGCTGGGGCAATGTCGGGTTAGCCAACTGGACCCGCCAGGAAAAGGCAAACCAGTTCCTTTCGACGATCCTGGCGTTGCTCACGTTCCAGTTGCGCGTATAAGGACTCTGGATCTGCCGCGAAAAATACAGCCGTGATGGGTAGCCGTCCTTCGGCTCGGGACAGAGAAGCGCATCGCACTCGGGCGGCTGACATCCCGGCGGAAGGCGGAGGCCTTCTAGGTACAGGTAGGTCACCCCGCCCTCAGTGACGGTGCTCAGCTTCCGGCAGTAATTCTTTAGTTCTTCGACTTGTTCTTTTCCGTAGTCCATGGAACGCGGCGTCTAGGAGGATGACCCTCCGGAATGCGGCTGCGAATAGAAGATTTCGCAACCACAAATCTCTATCCGCTGATTGGGTGGAACCGGCATCGGCGGGCCGCCTTTTTCTTCGAGGAGAACGTAGGCATCCGGGTTTTGGCCGACTTTCGCAAGAATCTGTGCGACCGTATGATCGCCCCGCTCGATTTTGTAAGGGTCTTTGTTGATGAAAATCGTGACGATCTCCTTGTGCGCTGTAATGAATCCCTTCAGCCCGCGTTGTCGGAGGTCGACTATTTCCTCTGGCTCGATCACGTCGTTGTCGCAGTGGACAAATTCCGCGATCAGCTCGAAGGCGCAGGGCCGCTTATCGATCTTGCTGAGCAGGATCTCTCCGGTCGGGTGAGCCGTATCGACGCGAACGACCCGGCCGTCAATTCGGACCCGGTACAGCTGGGCATCGGGCACTTCCCGGCCGCTTTCGGCCATCTCGCGGATGTCGATTTCTGGCTCTGATATAGCTTCGTTTGACATTTAAACACCTTTCCTTCTTACTTAATTTGGTTCAGCGCAACGCACCTAACCTCTATACTTAAGGGCGCGCGGCAGCGTCGGATCGGACATGGAAAGTCAAAAAAATTTGTCCGGGCTGGCCTGCCCAGACGCCTACATTGCTAGGAAGGCGGTAAACGGGGGTGGATGAGAAGCCGCGGGAGCTCAACAATCGCAGCGGGAGGTCTGTCCTTACTCGCGACGAATTCATTACCGCCCTGAGGGCGGTGTCGACGATTGGTCTGGTACGACTTAAGGAAAAGGCTAAATTTCGTGCTCTGGGCTCTGGTATGGAAGGCGATGATCTTTTTCAGGAAGCGATTCTGCGCACGCTCGACGAGGATGGGCGAAAATGTCCGTCGGATGTGCCGGTTCACATCTACCTCGACAACGCCATGCGTAGCATCGCGGATGGCGAACGGAAAAAGTACGTGCGCGAACGGCCGGCGGGCGTGGGACAGTCCGACGAGGAACCAGACGAAGAATTACTCGTCGATCCACCGGATCAGGCTCCTTCGCCGGCAGATACTGCCCTCGCTCGAATTGAGCTTGATGAAGTGCTGGGTGCCCTGGAGCAAATGTTCGCCAGCGATCCGGAGGCCGAGGCCGTGATATTGGGGGATCTCGAAGGCTGGTCGGCCAACGAGGTCAAAGACCTGGGAAAGATGGACGACAAGCAGTACGCTGCCGCGCGAAAGCGGGTACGTCGGGGTCTCGCACGGAAATTCGACAATCGAGGATGACCATGAGCAAGGATTCAGATGCGCGCGTAAAGCTTGATCTATTAGGTGAGGCCCTCGCTAAAGACCTGGACGAACTGTCTGACGAGGAGCTTTTGGAGGAAACAGCTGCTACCGATGAAGAACGACAAAACACCGTAAGCCACATGCGGAGCCTCGTTGAAAAGGCAATCGCTACAAGTGGGCAGCGACGGCTGGCTAAGGCACGACAGGCCTATGAGGCCGCAAGAGGGAAGGGGCGGGCGAAGGTGATTGCACTCCCGCAAGCCCGAAAAAAAGCTCTGATCGCGCATTTCGCGAAAAACCCGCAAGCGCTGCCCAAGGAGCTAACACTAGCGGCGCGTAATGAGGCCGATTCGGAAGCTGATTTAGATAGCCTCCTTCAGGATCTGTTCGAGTTGGGCGCAATTGACGATGAGGGTAATCCTCGATGAAGCTCAGACCCGCTGAGCTGTTGCTGCAAACGCTTGGAATTACCGACCCGCGCGATATTGATCTGGAGGCCATTGCATTCGACCAAGGGGCAATTGTGAATCATGGTCCACTGGACGGGTGCGAAGCGCGCATCGTCGGTTACGGCAGCAGGGCCATCATAACGATTGATGACAGGAAGCCGCGGACGCGACAGCGGTTCTCCACTGCGCACGAACTCGGGCACTGGAAATATCACCACGGCCGTTCTCTGGTATGTCGACCCGACGAACTCGCTGATAGAGGAAGCAACTCTCTCGATCCCGAGCGAGTGGCCGACTTTTACGCGGCAGACCTTTTGCTTCCGCGTTATCTGTTCGTTCCGCGTGCGGCGGCGCTGCGGCACTCCACCTTTGAGGCCGTCGATACTCTGAGCAGAGAATACTCGACGAGCATTCCCGCAACAGCAATCCGTCTAGTCCAATACGGCCCTGAGCCAGCGATGCTCGTTTGTCACGGCTCGGAGGGTCGAAAGTGGTTCAATCGGCCGCAGCAGATCCCGGAGCGTTGGTTCCCCAGAGACGAACTCGCCGCCGAGTCATCTGCTATGAGCGTTCTTTTTGGCAAGTATCGTCGCAACAGCCGCACAATTGTAGGCGCCGAGGCATGGTTTGATCGACGCGATGCGAGCCGCTACGAACTTTGTGAGCAGAGCTTCAAGATCTCCGAACAGGAGGTCCTGACGCTCTTGGTCTTTACTAACACAGAAATGCTTGAAGATATTGCTTGACTTCGTCCACTAAAATGCAGAGCCGCGCCTGCGGTCCGATCCAATCTCCTAAGAAACAAGGTTCACGAGTGTCTCGCCGGTGAACCGATCAAATATGTCAAAGCCGAGGAGCTTGGCGCGAACTCTGTTTCTTAGGAGAAGGCACAAAATTGCGCTTCAGGTTGCCGCCTTCACGAGGCGCGCCGCCGTTGGGTCATAAACGTATTCGGTAATTGTCCCGTCCTTTATGCGCTCGACCACTTCGTTCACAATGAAAATAGGAACAAGGAACCACTCGCGAGGTTTGACCGGATTACCGAAGCGGTCGCGGATTTCAATATCCAACTGCGCGGGTTCGAATACACGATGAATCAGGTTTTCGAGCTTAATTCGGTTGATGTTGTAAAGCTCATAAGTGGCGACGACTTCCACGTCCGCCATCAGAAAGGTCGGGTCCAGGTTCGCGTTCGCAAGACGTGTCTCGACCTTACCCCCTGTGACTCCAATCTTGTGTAGAACATCGCGGTTGGCAGCGACAACGGGATTTTCGGACTTGCTACGCAGAACATAGATTGTGCCGCTTGCTAGGTCGCCGCCATCGGCCTGTTGTTGGGCGAACAGCGGGCCGGTCTCGGGATTGGTGATGAGGCGTGCTGTTGCGTCACGGTCAGTCGTATTGCGGCTTCGCACGGAAGGCTACCTAGGCTGCTTTCCAATTCGAAGCGAAACCAAGATAGTGCCGATTGATCGACGTTCAATAGCGCGTCGATTGTTTGAGAATTCGACGTGGCGACAAAACTAAGGTGGAGGCGCTTCTTAAAACGCTACGTTCATGCCGAAAAGGCCAGTGATTATCATCCCTCTCGAGATTATTAGCAGGGAGCGCCTAAGACCGCGTAGGTCCGTGGCTATTTGCAGTTGACGGAGACGTTGTCGACATATGCGGCTGTCTCGGGGCCCCAGCCGCCCTGATGCACCCCGAACGTCAGCCGCACTAAATCTCCCTGGAAGGAAGACAAATCGATTGGGCCACTGTTCTGCCAGCCGGTTTCCGATTCTTTCACAAAGGTATCTGCCATCCACGGTGTTAACAGCGGTTCATCGTAATACTCCAAATCCGGAGCCGTCCCGGTAGACAAATCCTGTACCTGAACATAGAAAAAATCACCGTAATCGTTGGTGTCCTCGTAGCTTTTAATATCGTACCAAAAGCTGAGAATGAAATTCGAAGGGCCGTTCGGTGGACCGCTTCCAAGTTGAATGTCCTGATATAATTGATCGTCTTCGTCGGGTTCCTCTCCGGCTTTAAAATGGCAACCAAGTTCCCACGAATCACAGTAGAATTGCGTGCCATACTTACCGATCTGGACGGAGAACCTATTTGGTGTAGTATTAGACGACGCCACCGGCGAAGGTTTTGGCTCAATGGACACATAGGGGCCGGGACCGGCGGGAGAGCATGGTCCAGGGCCATCCGTCTTACAATCGTAACCGCTGTATGGCCCAGCCCCAGCTACAAATGTCGGGGTCCATCCGGTCGTGTCGCCACGATCAAACCCGCCGTTAATGACCCCCCCCTGTAACACTAAATTCTGGACGCTGCTGGCATCTAATTCGAGAGCGGTGCCTGATCCGGCAAGCTGGTATGCCTTTGAGGTCGTTCGCTGGTCGGGATCTAGTAAGAGATTCGTCAAGACGCTAAACATACTATCATCCGTTATCGTCGCGTCTCCGTTTGTCACGTTGTCGTTGTATCCAAAATAAGCCTTTGCCCCGTTACCGAAGAAAGCGCTGGAAAATTCTGTGTCCTGATAGCTGTTGCACGCACTCACATAGACGATACTTGGCGGAAGTCCTTTCGCGTAATGGCCTACAAACGCCGGCGTGATTTCCCACACGTCGGCATTGATAGGGGGACCCCAAAAATCATGAATTAGGCGTGGCGGGTGGGAGATAACATCATCGCGGTATGCTCTCGTGCTCGGGCCGGATAACGGCTCAGCGGTCATAAGGTAGTCGGAGTCCCCTGGTTCCGGTCCATGCGTGTTAATAAAAATTACACCGTACTTACCACTTCCCATCTGGAGAAATCCACCGACATTAGGAGTCAGCTGATCTGGTTGGCCGCTGCATAAATTGGAAAGGAATTGTCCAACCGTGCCGGACCCATCTGCAAACTGCGGGCTAAGTACAGCTATCGGATCCAAGATAAGTCCTTTGGAACTGTCGGTTAGATCCACCGTCATCGGTTGTGCCATGGTCATAGCAGGAGCCATCTCAATGACGATAACAATGACGCTTGCAACTGCGGCAACAGCAATTTTTCGCGTCAGCGCGTTCATGGTGCGCGCCCATCCGATTGCGTGCCTGGTACTGCTTCGGCTTGGTGGTCGCGTGTTGCTGCCATAAGTGGCTGTGTCGCCTGTAACGCTTTGGGCACTGGCACACGTGCTGAATTGGGAACTTCCCCGGCTTTACCACCGGCGGAGTGAGCCTCATTTACCTTTACGGTCGAGATCTTTCCATGTGTGGCATTCGATTTGCCTGTGGGTGACTTCCGATTCTTTGAAGGCCCTGAACCTTTGAGGCCGTCAGCCGGAGCGTCGGAGATGCCAACCTCCGCGCCGGAGCTAAAGGTTATCCGGACGGAATTTCCACTAGGTGAAAGAATGGCGCTTGCCACTAGGCCTGCCGCAACGGTCCCATTCGGCCCATAGTGGCTCATCAGAAAATTGATTGTATCCTGCTTTGCCTGTCCGGGATCGATTCCGTTGCCGGTTTCTCTAAAATAAAAGGCCGCACCTGCTTTTGAAGCATCATATTCCGCTTGGATTTGAGCGTCCGTTGAACGGGGACCTGAAACTGCAATGTCCCAGTCATTGTTACTCGACTGCCGACATCCCGGCGGGGTAGAGTAGAGCGCTTTCACTGCCAGATATATCTGCCCCGCCTCAGTCGGATTCATGGTCGGCTGGGCCGTGTATTGCCCGTCGCCCGCCACTGCGTCGCCATGAGTGCCGTCGTCGTACATCGGGCCCAAGTTCGCAACAAGGTTCCCGTTCGAATCGACCTGCAGAAGTGTCACATTGCCCGGGATCAGGTTCGGATCGGGCGGCACGACGGAAGTCACTGTGAGTTGCGTGGCTTCATTGGCAAAGAGTTCCCGCGGAGTTGCCCTTGGCGCAGTCGGGCCCCATTTCTCTCCGAT
>Ga0335069_10000537_pt1 | contig 64240 bp, 88 predicted proteins | sample Lox_Sample_11_FD_206714 | JGI IMG/M metagenome (GOLD analysis project Ga0335069, IMG submission 206714) | Soil microbial communities from Loxahatchee National Wildlife Refuge, Florida, United States - Lox_Sample_1.1 | ecosystem: Environmental > Terrestrial > Soil > Wetlands | place: USA... | reverse complement strand
CCGTCTGGCTAAGACCGATGCCCACGGTAATATAGAGCGACCCGTTATCAATGATGAACCCGGACCCACCGGGATTAACCGTAACCGAGGCCGCGCCGTTGATGGTCCCTACCGCCGGCAGTAAAGTTAAGATGCCAGACCCATCGTTGCGAAAGAGCGTAATAAAGTCGCTCGCCATCGTCGTGGGGTCTGGAAGGTTGAAAGTACCAACGCCGCCGGTCCAGCGCAAAAGATGCGCCCGGTCTGCCTCACCGATAGTATACCCCGACACGTTCTTATCGAACGTCGGTATGGCCAGCGCTAGGAGCGAACCCGTAACCTTAAGGCCGTTACCGGCCAGCGCCGAAGCCACAGCGGAGGCAGTGGTCGCTCCTATCTGCACAAAACGCCATGTACCACCAGCGTCCGACGTGCCCGTCAGGTAAATTAAGAAGGTCTGTCCTGCTGTTATTGAAGTAAGATCGACAGACAGATTATTTCGCAGAATGAAATCATTGGCGCCAACGTTCGAAATCAAGATCGCCGACGCTGGTCCTACCAGCGTTGCATCCGGTAACACCAGATGCAGGCCGCCAACCGTTGCCGTAACGTCCATCGTATCGGCCACGACAGGTAGGGTCGGGCTAGACGCTTCCAACGGCCATTGAAGCTCCGTGTCGGCCGATATCGTCAGAGCCGAATAACTGACCTGTGATGGAGCGGTTACTGTCCCGCCAAACAGGCTAGTGAAGGAGGTCGTCATTCAGTGTTCCTTTCCGCCGCCCGATCCTTCATGCGCCCGATGTCCTGTTGCGACAGACCCGAAGCCGCCCGATCATAAGCCGACTGCCATGTCGGAATGCGCTCATCATTCTTTAAGAATGGTGCCAGCTCAAGCAATGACGCGTACAGCAACAGTTCCGGAGCGTACTCCGTCACCCAGTTCTGCTGGTTGCCGGCATCGAGCAATTGCGGCATCTCGTAGTAGTTAAATTCTGCTGGAACCGTAAATTGTGGCGTCGGCCCCATTATCCAATGGCCGTAATCGTAGTCAGCGTAGAATTCCGGCGTCCCGAGGACTGAGTCGTCTGGCCAGTAATTGCGGATGTACTCGTACGGACGCGTAAATAATGGCTGCCGCTTGTTCGGTTGCAAATATACGACTCCACCCGTATCCGCCGTCAATCCTTCGGTCGTGGCGCCATTGAAGTAAGTAACGCTCAACTGCGTGGTCGCCGTGACGACATACGTCGATATCGAGACGCCTGCCACCACTGAGTTGTAGCCGGACCCGCCGACGCCTATCACCACGATAGAACTTCCAACCGAGAAGGGGTGCGGCTTCTGAAAGACCAGAGTGCGCACGCCGGCCGCCGCCTGTCTCGACGCGGTCGTATACAGCGTCGGCAAGGCGTAATTGATCGAGACTATTTCTCGCCAGCGGTCCGGTTTGTCATAGACGGCCTGACCGCGTATCATGATGAATAGCGAAGGAACCAAAAATCCTAGGACCTTTAGTTCCTTAGCTATTCTCCTCTCGGCGTTGTTGATGAGTCGTGGAATCTGGTTTACTACAGTCGGGTCCGTGATCGGCGTACCACGTTCGTAGTACGCTACCATGTCCGCCTGTAAGGAATCAAAAGTTAGGGTTGTTGCCATTCCCTGGAACTCTTATGAATCAGTGGTACCCTCGTTCCAGAGTCCCGGCCGAAGATAGAATAGCATGCCGGGACCCTGGACGCTAGATGCCTTAGCCCCGGTTAACGGCGGCGACGACCAGTTTCCGGGCGGCCTGGACTGCCTGAATTTCTTCCGGCGTCGGGTCCTTGCCGTGGAAGAGGTTCGCGACGAGACCACTGAGCTTTTGCAGAAGCGGCACGGCCTCTTCGACGCCGTCCTCGATCTGCGGAAGCAGATTGCTGATGAGTAGCAGGATCGCACCTATGCCCATGAATTCCTCCTACTGCACATGATTCTTGGTGAGGTCAGCCTTGAGCGTATCGCGAGCCGCCCCCGCCGTGGCGATGTCCGCCGACGCCAGCGTCTTCCATGCCGCGTCCAGCTTCGCATCGCCGTCGTTCACGTCCGCCTTGAGCGCGTCGACGACGGCCTGATCACGGCAATTAGCAGTGACCGTTGCCGAGCAAGGCGGAAGAGCTTCGTAGGCCACCACGCGACCGGCAGCCTTGGTGAAATCTTGGTCGATGGCCAGGAGACCCGCCGACGGCGAGTCATGCGTACAGCCCGCGACGATCATGATAACCGCGAAGGCCACGCATCGAAGTGCCATTTTCATTTAGAGCCTTTCCGAGGTATCAACCTCAACAGATATGGTGCGTAGTAGTACGCTGGAATCGTAAACAACCCAGCGAAGTATCCGATGCTAAGCAGTAACGCCGTCTTCATCGTTCTGCCTCTTCTTTTCACTACCAACCCCCGCCGCAAATGCGCTGTTTACTTTGCTATCGACGCTAGTCGGGTCCTTCGGCACGAACTTCACCGCCAGATACGAACCCAACAGGCCGATGAGGAACAGTGCTGTCGTCGCATTGTCCTCTCTGATGTAGTCGGGGAACGGCGTTCCGTGAAACGTTTCATATCCCCAGTTGACGTAATCAGCCACCGACTTACTGATGCCGGCCCCGCCAATGCCGCCCGCTGAACCCATGATGATCTCTCTCATCGTTTCAATCCATCCTTGTACAACATCTCGATCTTGTCGTAGAGCTTCTCAATGCCAGAAGTGTTGTTGCGCACCTGATCATTGAGCGACTCGATCTTTGCTGCCTGCGTGGAGTCGTTGGCAATGCGCGATTGGATTTCAACCGCGCTGGCATCGACAATCTTAGCCTGTGCGATTTGTATCGCCGATATCTGCGACTGCTGTTGAGACTGCACGATGGCCAGACCGCTCTGGACGTTCGTCACATCGATCAGGGTCTTTAGCGTCCACCCAATGACCGGTGCCGCCGCCAACGTTACGAATAGCATAGCGCCGCGCGTAAGTAGCTTAAAATAAGGGTCTTCTACCCAACGATTGACGTTATCTCGACGAGTTGCCGCATGCGGTGGAATTTGTGCTTCTTGGACACTCATGGTCCTACTGCCCTTTATGCTTTCCGACGCGCCTTCCGGAACACGATGGTCGTGTCTGCTATCACGTTGTTGTAGTAATGCATGGCGAAGAGCTGGGCTTCTCTCGATCTGGTAATAAAGCCCGGAATGCCATTGCCCGGATCGATCATCTGATAGAACGCCGTGAAGTCGAAATCGCTCTTGATCGGATAATGATCAAGTTTGTTCAGCGTCCTCCATTCCTTGTTGAAGTAGTGCGCCCTGGCATCTGGAAACGGCGACTTATGAGTCGGGTCCTGCCACATGCGCACGGAATTCCAACTGGGAACAATGACGGTCAACGTTCCGATGGTTGACGACGCATCCGCTTCCGAAAATTTCAGAACCCGGAATGCCTCATCCATGATCTTCATCTGGTCTTCGCCAACGAAATGTTCCATGACGTGACTGCAATGCAGCTCGTCGACACTTCCATCTTCGAATGGCCACGGAAGGTCCAAGAGATCGTGGACGATGTTTGACCCCTCCCACCGGTCCATGCCGGTGAATCCTTCCTTCTTATTCTGCCCCGCCCCGAGATCGATCCGAACCAGCGACGGCGCAAGCACTGTATTTCCGTCATTCATTCTGCAGCACTCCTCAACCCTAGTTGCCAATGCGGATTGTTCAGCGTCCATGTCACCACCGACTGTAGACGCTCCTCTAGCCCCGCCGTAGGCCCCCACCCCATCGCTGCCATCTTTCGACCATCGAGCGCGTAACGCAAATCGTGGCCCGGCCGAGAAGAATGAAAGTCCACCATCTCGTAGATCAGTTTTTTGCCGACGTAATTGGCAATCATCGTTGCCAGCTCGAGGTTGTCGACTTCGCGTTCTCCTACGATATTGTACTTGTCGCCCGGCACGAAACCCTGCTCGAGAAGAAACAACAGGGCCTCCGCTACCGACTGCGCATGAATATAGAAGCGCGATCCAGCTTTGGTCCGCGCAGCATTGGAATGAATGAGGACCTTCTCACCGCGCGACACTCGAGCTATCGTTCCGGGGATGAATTTGTCCGGGTGCTGGCGCTCTCCGAACACGTTCATACAGTGTGTGATGATGACCGGCACGCGGTAAGTGTTCTGGTAGGCGACGCACAGCTCTTCCGCGCCGGCCTTGGTGGCGGCATACGGGTTGCCGGACCGATAGCGATCCCATTCGGCATGCGCCGTGCCGTATATCGCCGGACCAAAGACCTCATCAGTCGAGAAGTAAATCATCTTGTCGCATCCGACCTTGCGCACGTGATCAAGTAGGTTGCAAGTAGATACGACGTTGTCCATCACGAATGACAACGGGTCGCGGATAGAGTGATCAACGTGCGTCGCCGCCGCCAGATGCAGCACGATCTCGTGTTCTCCAATCTGCGCCGACACCTGATCGGAAAACGGCGCCCGGAGGTCATGGAAGCAAAATTTTACTCTTCCTTTGGACCAAGAATAGTACCAGTCATCCAGCTCCATCAATCGCATCTGATTGCCGCTGCCATCGAGCCGATCCAAGATCGTCAGCTCCCAGCCGGTATTCTTGAGCAGATAGTCCACCACATGGTGGCCTATGAAACCCGCCCCGCCAGTGATAAGTGCTTTCATTTCCTCAACCTTTCTACCAGACGATATCGTTGATCTTGTCGTAGTGCCCCACGTGTACTCGATTGTCGCTGGCGACTCTCGCTCCGTACTTGGCCGCCTGATCGAAGAACCACAAGTCCTGAGTAAACGCCTTGCCTCCCTTTTCCGCCGACCATTCCTGCACAGTGCGGAACCACTGGCGCACGCCGTCCGACCCTTTTGGCATGTCCGGCGCCATCTTTTCCAACAGCTCGATGCGGAAAAGCGTGAAGCCCATGCCGAGACCGTTGCATTTCTGGATGGCTTCTGCCACCGGCATCTGTGGCACAAAGTTACGCGGCGTCACATTTGGGTTACCATAGATCATGGGCTGCCCACCCTCACCCTTGGTCCAGTACAGACCGCCGACGGCATCGTAGTCCTTGATGCTTTCCATAAGCTTCAAGATGCCGTCTGGAGGCGGAATGTTGTCATCCTCTAATGTCAGCATGTATCGGAATGGGCGGCCCGCCGGTTGCTGTTTTCGAATGTTAGCATTCGTGGCAAGGATGGCTTCTACCGCGCGATTGTACGCGTCGCCGACCTCATATCCCGCCCAAAAGTCCGGACCAGCGCACACTTGGTTCATCGGGCGCATAAGTCCCATCCACGACCCGACTACCTTGGCTGGTATCTCGCCGCGCGTCGGAACAACGATGATCGTGGTCAAGTCTTCATAAGTGCGGCCCCGATGCAACCGTTCTACACTTTCTTTCAGATTGTCGTTATGCCTGCCTACCATTGATTGCCCCGCTAGACCGTTAGATTGACCATGTTTGCGTACATCATTCGCCACATTGATTGATTAGACAATACAATATCTGAAAATGCAACACTACTATTTAAAGTGGTAGACGATGCCGACAATGCACCCATACCTAATACCACTTGAGCAGAAGCATTGCTGGCCGCCCCAAAATCTCCACTTACTACCATTGCGCCCGTAGGAATCATAACTATAAAATCTGATGCTGACAATTGTCCACCACTACTACGGTACCACACACCCAACCAATACTCACCCGGCGTTAAATTAACGTTCATACCAATAGAAAGTCGCCGCATACCGTTGTAACTAGCATTAGATTGTGTACTCGTGTATGAAATTCCAACGCTGGCGCCACCGATGGTGGCCGCCGACAAGGTGGACGCGTTCTTGGTATAAATGGCCACCGCGTGTGAGTGCGTAGCCGTAATCGTCCCGGTACTGCCCAGCGAGAACGACCGATAAATATCCACCCGAGTCGCCGAAGCATATCGCTCTACCTTAAATGGATGGAAATGCGCTGTGGCATTACTTTCATTTACTGTTTGCGGCGCATACAGCATGAACGGCGCGTACTGGCTAAACGTGACATTTTCGCCAAATGAAATAGTTGCGCTGTCACCGCTGCTCGATTGCGACAACTTGATGGTATCGGTGCCGACCAGCACGATGCGATTGGACGCCAGACCCGAAGTACCGGCCGTGTTGCCTAAATTGCTGATGCCAGCCGAAAATAGAGTTGGTCCAACTACAGAAAGTGTAGCGGATGAACCGTTTATAGATTGACTAATTGTAACATTGTTGGTACCGACAATGATCATTTGCAAGCCGGTACCTGAGATCACTCCGCTGGTACCTAGGGTATTTCCAAGATTGCTGGCACCAAAAGTATTTGTTCCTGCCGCTCCGCCGGCCGCGCCTATAATACTTACCGTTGCGCCCGCCGCGCCAGTAGTCTGCGACAAGGTAATGTTGTTCGACCCAACCAGCACAAGGCGCGTGCTGGTAGCCCCCGTAGCGCCCGCCGTGTTGCCTAAATTGCTGACGCCCGCCACGAACGGCGGGTTTGCACTAATACTGATAGTGGCCGCATTAAATGGCGCACCGGCCGATTGGCTAAGCGTAATATTGTCACCGCCGGCCAAGAAAAAGCTGTACCCAGTTCCAGTAATGCCGCCGGTCGTACCAGCCGTATTTCCAAGATTTGACATGCCCAGCACGTCACTAGGAAATATAACATTGGACGCACTAAATGTTAAACCATTACCGGCTTGCGATATTATAAGAGGCCCGCTTGCTGCCAAAGTCATAGTGCCAGACGATATGAGGGCAAGCACGCCATTTGTATTAACGCCGCCGACAGTAACGTCTACAAGATTTTGCGTTTGAACCGTCTGCGCTGCAACGGAAATCGATTGGGTAACGCTCGAGCCGTTAATCGATTGTGAAATCGTGACGTTCGGTCCGCCAACCACAATCATACGCAGTTGATTGCCGGACACTACGCCGGACGTGCCGACCGTGTTACCAAGGTTTGAGGCGCCAAACGTGTTACTTTCGGCCGACTGCGTAAAGTTGATACTGACGGTTGCGCCCGCCGCGCCAGTCGACTGCGACAGTGAAATACCGTTTGTTCCGACCAGCACCAGTTGCGTTCCGGATACGCCGGTCGACCCTGCCGTGTTGCCGAGATTGCTGACGCCGGCCGAGAAGGCACCGCCGGAAGGAGAAGGGCCTATGATGGTGATGGCGTTGCCGGCGTTTTGTGACAACGTAATATTGGCGCCCGCCGCCAGCGTCAACGTGCCGGACGATACGAGCGCCCCGGCGCCCGCCGTATTGCTGGAGATGGTAAGTGCGAAAAGATTCTGCGTTTGCACCGTCTGCGCGGCGGCCGAAATGGACAGCGTCGCGCTCGACGCGTTGGTGGACTGCGACACTGTAATATTGGGACCACCGACTACCAGCATGCGAAGCTGATTGCCCGAGATCACTCCGGACGTACCGGCAGTGTTCCCAAGGTTAGACATGCCGAACGTATTAGACTCGGCCGTCTGTGCCGCCACCGATACTGACAAAGTCGCCGATCTGTTGCCGGCGTCAACTGATTGACTAATGGTGACGTTCGGTCCGCCGACGATGAGCGCCCGGATGGAGTCGCCCGACACCACGCCGGACGTACCGGCAGTATTTCCAAGGTTCGACATACCAATAGTGTCGGACCCGGCGGTAAGCGCCGCTCCTGAGATGGTGACAGCGTTGCCGGCCTGCGACAAGGTAATATTGTTACCACCGGCCAGCGCCAACGTGCCGGACGACACCAGCGCTCCCGCACCGGCGGTATTGCCGGAAATGGTAAGGTCGAAACGATCCTGCGTCTGTGCCGACTGATTGAACGCCGATATGGTCACCGACCCGCCGTTAGGTCCGGTAGACTGCGACAGAGTGACGTTGTTGCCGCCGACCAATACTAACTGGGTTCCGGTAAGTCCGGTGCTGCCTAGCGTGTTTCCAAGATTGCTTACGCCGGCCGAAAAATTGGCACCACCACCGGCTGCGCCTGATATCGTGATCGCGTTTCCGGCCTGCGACAAGGTGATGTTATTGCCGCCGGCCAGCGTCAACGTGCCGGACGACACCAGGGCCGTCACGCCCGCCGTATTACCTGAAATGATCAGATCGTGCAGGTTTTGCGTCTGTACCGACTGCGCCGCCGTGATGTCCGACACGCCAGCATAAACGTCGTTGCCACTCTGAATTATCGCCATCAGCTCCGTGCCGGCCAACGGCACGGTAGCTTTAGGCAGGACCGCAGTTGGAAACTGCTCTACCTTGATTATGGCGGCGGCGGAAGGAGTGTCGAGGATCGTCATTTCAGACGTTCCAGAAGAAATTCCCGTTGATCACAGTGACGGTCGCCACCGGAGACGGTGTCGTTGTCACTATCAAGGCTTCATCCGGGCGGTAGAAGGGAAGCGTGATGTCTTCGGTCTCGCGCGGCGGCAGCCGGTATGGGTCGTAGATGTCCCAGTCCTTGGCGCACACCCGCAATCCCGGTGAATTCGGGTCCGGATAAAGATCGTCTAGCGAAAACTTTCGCTTGCAGCGGTCACAGATGCCGATGCCTAGTGTTGTCCGGCCAGTGGTATCTAGCCACTTAGGCATTATCTGGCCCTCGTATACCGGCGCAGATTGAATGTTACTTGGATCGGGCTATCGTCTCGCTCCTCCGCCATCATCGGCGACCATGACGTTTGCAACCCCTCCAGGATGGCGGGTGCCACACTGGGGTCCGTCATCTCAGGCGACAGCTCTTTGTAGATCGAGTCCGCCAGCTTCCACGTCATACCTTCATACCAGCGACGCGGTACCTCAATCGGCTGATTTACGTCCTGCACGTCGGCGATGTAACGCGACCGCCACACATACAGACAATTCAGGATTTCAGCAAAGCTGGGCGGTGGCCACAAGGTGATGACTGGATTGTCCATCTGACGGTTCAGCCAATATTGCAGCGGGCGCCCTTGCGCCACTTTATTCGGCTGCAACATATACTGGTCGTGGTTCATCCGATACATCAGAGTGTCGAGCGGCTGCGAACACACGACCAGCTCTCGAAGGTTCAGCGTTCCGCCGCTGGTCTCCCGCACGCGGAAGAACAAAGCCGAGGCCGGCGAAACTACATCGTACCACGCCCATTTCTTGTCGGGATAGAAAGACGTAACCTCTCCGAACGGCGGATCGATCGTCTGCACCAGCGTCCACGTGACGCCGTCGTTTGATGCCTCGAACACGAGATTGTAAAACTGATCACCGTTCGGCATAAGACCGACCGTATTAATGGTGGTCAGCGAGAACGACTGCACCGAAATGTAACCGTTAGGCGCCGTCTGTGTGCAGCTCGTGGAAAGATCGCCGTCATCCGCCAGGGACGCCGTGCCGCCCGCCGACGTGTTGTAGGAGTCGCCGACGCGCGGCACAGTACGATAAAACGCTTTGATCACGTCAATCGTCCCGTCCGGCAACATTACTTCCGCCTCGCCCTGATAAATAGGCAAGAGCAGCTTCTCCTTGCACCACATCGGCTTCTTGCGGTTCTGCAAGTCCATCAGGATGAGCTGCATGCACTCGCGGCCCGTAGCTTGCAGCTCCGAGGTAATTTTCTGCGCCGGCACCTTGCAGCGCCGGAACGCGTGGTCCAGCATCTTCGATAGTGTGAAGCTCGTCTGTCCGACGGAGATTGCCGCCATCTATCGTCCCCCTAATAGGGTGACATCTTGATCAGACCACCCTTGGCCTTCTTAACCGGCTTCTTGGAGTTGGGGTGTGCCGTCCTCTCCGCCGCCGCTACCGCTTGGTTCTGCGGATGCCCGGTTTCCACCATTTCTTCGATGTTGTGACTGATCGTCGCTTGGCTGCTGCCTTTCTTGAGCGGCATCTTCGGCCTCCAACCGTTGCAAGTATCGGATGGCGCGACCGATCATCGCGCCGGCCTCATTATCGTAACGCTGTTTGATCTTGCCCAGCGCCTGAATGTCGTCCTGTCGCTGCGTCAACTTCCTACTCCTACTAAAGGTTTGCCGTTGAAGCCGCGTACCTTTCGGATGGCGCCGCCTCGCCTGATGCCGCCGGCCACCCGCCCGTCGTTGCCGATGGCGAGGCCGCCGACTGACGGCCCGCCGGCCACTGACGTGTTGCCAGTCCCGCCGCCGAAGCTGGTGCCTTCCCGCGCCGCCATGGAGGCAGCCCGGTCCGCTGCTTGTTGCGAGCCTAAGAGAGCCTTTCCGGATGCTATCGCAGTCCGCCCGGCTGGGTTAGGGCCTACGTAGCCCGGCACGTCTTGGATGCCGCCGAGCGATCCCGGAGCGCTACCCGTCGCTCGTTCCAATCCCGTAGCCATGGCGGTCTCAATCGGTCCGAGGCCGCCCATGAGACCCATGGCGTTGGAAATGGCCGCCGCGATAGCCTCCTTGGTCATCGGTGCCGACCCGCGACCATATACGTCCACGGCCCGGTCCGTCTGCTGCGCCTGACCGTCGATGTTGTCCACGGAACTACCCTGATAGGCGCTGTTCCCGTGCACCAATGGGACGGCCGAAGGGACGGCACCGCCCGTGTCATAATTGCGCTTGCGAACCCGCCCACCGCCAGCCATATTCGGATGAGCGTTGGGGTTGCGGTTGTGGACGGCGACCTCTCGGTCCGCAATCTTCTTGACTTCGGGGCGCGTGACCGCCCCGCCATCAGCATGATTCCACTTGCGAGCGTTCTCGGCAAAAACGACCCGCTTCAACAGCTTCTTGTTCCCGGTGTGTTTGGCCTTGGACTTAGCTGCAGACAAACGCTTGGATGAGATGGGCGCGTCCTTGGCGATGCCGAGTTCCTCATGCAGCGCACCCTTCTTTACTTTGATCTTTAGCTTGCCGCCGCGCGCCAGACTGTTTACCGACTTCAACTTGCCGGCGGGCGCAATATTCTCGCCCCCGCTGGGCGTGTTGCCGAAGGCCGCCTTCGCCTTACTGGAGTGCATAACGCCGGACGGGAGGACGGACTCGCCGGTAGACCGTCTGGCATCGAACACCGCCGGATTCTTCATCACCCCGCGCGGAGGAATCCGCTCCGAAGAAGTCGCGGGCGACGGCAGGGAGGATTTTGGCGCCGCCCGCGTCCGGGTGTGACTGCGGACCTTGACCGGCCCGCTACCGGAAGAACCAGTGAAGCCAAACGACGTTGGAAAGTCGTGACTTCCATACTTGAGAGTTTTTCCCATGATCAGTAGTCCACCTGAAAGGTTATGTCGAGGCCGCCGGCCAGCGTGACGTGCAGGCCGCCAGCCAATGAAGAACCGGGTTCACCGGTCGGACCAGGGTGAGTGGCGACGATGGGCGCCGTAAATTCAATCCATTGGTTCAGGACCGTCACGGAATCCCATACGACGTTGCCGGCGGCCCCACCATCCCGGATGGTAAGCTGTCCAGACCCGACGTTCACATAGAAGCCCCACAGGCGCTTAGCCACGTCGGCATGTATGAAGCCCGTGGCCGCGATGCGTACGCCTCTGGTTCTTGTCTGATTGGCGCTCATCTATTTACTCCTGATAGGGCGCTTCTACCCCCGTTAGAAGCGCCCATTGGATCGATCGCCTTAAGTCGACGGCGTATCGGCCGCGATCTTGTCCTTGACGGCCTGCAAGTCAGTCGCCAAGTCGTCGGCCACCGCCTGCACATCCGCCGGACTAATGGAAGTCTGACTGCCCAGCGCGTCGAGTCTTGCCTTGAGCGTATCGGCCAGCGAGAACAGATCGGTCAGACCGCTCTTCAATGCCGCCGCGTTGGTCTGGAGATTCTTGAGTTCGTCCGCCATGTGATTTGCTCTCCTCACGATGATGTCAAGTACGTCCCGGTAGAATTGTAGGAGTTCTCTCAGTTCCCCGCCGGAGTCCCTACCCCACCGTCGGTTCTCGGTAAAGGGCTGAGGAACAGCTCCACGAACCCGTCTCGCTGGATCGCCTTTAATAGGCTCTTGCCGTGAACGACCTCGCACATGTTGTGCGCATTGCCGTGTTCAGCGGACAGCCGGTTGTAATCGGCATTGGTCATGGTAACTAATGCCGGATCGGGCATTTCAAGCGGTTGCGTCAAGGACGCCTCATCGCGTCCCTCTTCGGATTGAGTCTGCGACAAACCGTCGTCCGTATCCTTCTTCTTAGCCACGTACTAATCTCCTCTGCGGTTGGGAAAGCATTGGAATTGCAGGCCCCAACTCCAATTTCCATAACGTGTCCACTAGGCGCGTCTCCCGCTTCAACTCGCGACCGTGCACCTTGGCAATATAAAGCGTCATATTGCCATAACGGCGCAAGATCAGCTCGCGATGCTCGCTCGACACGTAGAGCGTCGCATATTGAAGCGGGAGCATCAAACTACTGCGCAGCCAAGTTCTGATCGAGGCCGTAGGCACCGATACGGTTGGCGTTCGGCCCGGCGGCAATCGCCGGAACCGCCAGCGACATGACGAGCCGCTTAGCGCCATCGGTCGCCGATGGCGGCGTATAGGTGCCGCGCACATCGCCCGTGTTGGTTGCTGGTGCGGTCGCGTCCGCGTTGACCGGAGTTCCAGCGGCGTCGGCCAAGGTGTTGTTCCAGCCAACGTGGATAATGTAGCCGAAGTCGGTGAACCGGATCGGGCAACCAAGAATGTCGCTCGAACCGGCCGATACGTTATTGGTCGTGGCGCCGTCCACCGCGACCGAAAGGACCTGATAGAACGCCTTCTTACCATTGACGGTCGAAGAAGCCGCGACGTTCGGAATGAGTTCCGACATCTTCTGGCCGTAACGGTCGTAGCCGGTGACAGTATAGTTGCGCGTCGTCGCGCCTGCCGCCGCCGTGATCGACACTGCTCGCGGCACGTCGAACTGATAAACCGTCTCGCCGCGTCCATTGACGACGGCAGTCACGCCGCCGACGCCGGCTCGCAGAGCGAGGTTGCCGGCGCCCGCCAGCGTGGCCAAAGCAGAAAGGGCCGCCGTGTTGAGCGCTACAGGAACTGTGTCCCATACGTAGATGCGTCCCATCGGGCCGATGCCAAAGCCGCCCGTGGGAGGCGCAGCGCCTGCCGCCGGCAGCGGATCGGCGGGAGTTAGCTTGGCATTACCAAGGTAGATGTCGTCTGATACGTGTGTCATCCATTTACCCCATGAAGGGCTAGAGATGAAGCCGAGGTTTTATTGGGACCCCGGCAAAACCCATAAGCACGTCTAGAGGCCCTGGTTGCCCCAAACGCAGCGAGGATCAGTCCAACCCTCGTCGTAGCGCTCAGTCGACTTGTAGCGCATCGAGTCCGTCTCGAAGTCGCCCTCCATGGACTTCTCCAGTCCGCGACGCTTTTTGATCTGCAAGCCCCGGTCGGCGTCGGTCTCGATCCACCACGCGGTGGCCGAAGTAAGACGGGCGAGGTTCGCCTGCCCACCCGACAACAGCCCCATCGACTTGATCGGGTTGATGTCGTTGTTGGCCGTGCCGGTGCGCAGCACCGACTTCAAGATAGTCTCCGCCTGGAAGACGTTGGCCGGCGCATTGATGATCTTCAACGGGTTCAAGCGGATGCGCTTGCCATTGTGATCGACCGCGTTCCGGATTGCAACCAGCGCCTGCTCGACGCTCGTCTGCGACAGGGCCGCCGACGTGAGCAGGTTTGAGAACGTGCCCACGACGATGGGATGCGAGGCCGACACCAGCGGCACGCCGTCGCCGCCGGGATAGGACGCATTGAAGGAGCGGTTGAGAATGTTAGCGCACAGCGTCTCCTTGGTCTCGATCAATGACTGAGCCAAGTGACGGCTGTAAATCTGACCGATGCGAATATGATCGCCGTCTTCCACGAGGACCTTCGTCAGCGCGAAGGCCAGTCCGTAGACGCGATACACGTACCGCTTGATGAAGATGATGCCGCCGGCCTGATAATTGACCGGCATGCCGTCGGGAAGTTCCGGAGCGGCGCCAAAGCCGTAAAGCATCGGCTCTTCATGGTAGTTGCGCTCGATCCCCTTCTCTTCCTTGAAAGCCTGCTTCCATTCGTCGGCGCGCTGATCGTAGACGCCGTCAAACTCCTCGTTGAGAATCGGCTCAACGATGGAGCGGAAGTCCGTAGACCGCATTGGTGTTGCCATTGTCTACATCCCTCCTAGAAGCCGGCCTTAGCCGCGACTTCCTGATGACGTGCGACTTGAACGTGCACGTCCGGGAAGGCGTCGGTCCAGTCGTTGAACGGACTCGGATCGATGTTCACGATCTTCATCATGTTCTGACCGGAAGCAACGGTAGACTGGTCGAGCGCGGCCGAAGAAAGCAACGTGGTCGTGTTGCCGGCCGCGATGTTCAAGAATGCCGCCTGTTCACCGAGGTCGTCGAACGCCATTGCGGCAGAACCTTGAATCTTGTAAACGATGTAGGGGTCGCGCGTAAAAGTGAAACGCGCGGAATCGTTGCCCAGATCGCGGACGAGCTGTCCGTTGATCCAGGCTGGTTGAACGACGGGACGGCCAGTGAGGTCCTGGTATTCGACACCCTGGAAGGTGCCGCACCAGTCCGCCGCGTTGGCCGCCTGGGCGAGCCTGCCCGTCGGATCGATCGCAACCGGCTGATTCTGATAGAGAGTCGGCGTCGCCTCAGCAAGCGCCTTAGTCAGGCGAATCTGATGCGGCCTCATCAGCCCGTCGGGATGATACGTCGGGACAAGCCCGTAAGGACCTGATACCGAAGGCATTTGGGATTACGTTCCTTTTCTGAGCATCTGCTCGATGTAGTAGGCAGGAGGTCTCCAGTTCGGATCGTTGAAATCCGGGACCGGCGCATGCCTGTCCATGGCAGCGATGTTTCCGTCAATGTCAGTGACGCTCGATTTCACCGCACGAGCGTTCTCGTTGGCGTTCTCGACCTTGTACCGCATCTTGGAAGCTTCGTCCATCGGCATATCGTGACTGACTGCCTGCATGTAGCGTTGATACAGACGATTCGGAAGCTTGGCCAGGACCATTTCGTTGACCCCGACGTAACCCGCGTAGTCGCCGCTCGTCAGCTTGACCGTTTCCCAGCCTCTAATCTCCTCAGGCTTCACAAGCTGATACCCGATGCGAAGACGCATGTGAATCGTATCTTTCGTGTTGGTCGTTGACAACCAGCACAGATGGTAGCCGGGAATATCCGGCATTTCCGGAAGAGTGTTGTTGAGGAACGTTGAGATAAACATCTCGAGCCGTTCGTCGTCTTCCTCCTCCCGATCTTCGGTGTGGGCGCGGTCGTTTGCTTCCCGCGTCTGATCGCGCCCGGTATCGCGTCGCGCTGCGCGCGGCGACATGGTGGCCATCTGTTCCAGCGACGGCGCCAGAGGCTCTACCATGCCCGGACGGTCCGGGTCGTTACCAAGGCGATCTTCATCTTTCCTACCCATGATAACTAGCTCCTTTCAGTCCGCTGATGTTGCTTGTCGTACTCTCGATACGCCCTGATATAGCGGGCGCGTTGCTTGGGATCATCCCACACGCCCAATTCCTTGAGCGCATCGACGCGCTCCCGCGCCACGAAGACGCCCTTGCGCCCCTCCATGCGCTGCCCCCCGGTCTGCGACCCGCCCGCCACGGGAGGTCCGCCCCGGCGCCGCTCCTGGCCGTTCGCGCGCCCACCATTAGCCTTGCCGTTGGAACCTTCCTCCTCATAGCGATGCGGCAGCCGCTCCCGCAGGCGGTCCTCCAGCTCGTCCCAGTATTCCTGGGTCCGCATGTCGAAGCCCTCGTCTTCGAGGCCCTCATCGATTGCAAACGCAATGCGCGAGTCCTCGTCCTTAAGTTCAGGGTCGAACCACGGGTTATCTCTGCGAAAACTGTTGTACCCACGGACTGCGTCGGGGTGCGGCTTCTCCCGCACGCCCGGCTTGGCATCCGGCACGGCGGCGATGCGCCTGTCGATCACTTCCAGTTGCCGGTAGTGATCAATCGCGGCATCGCGATTGGCCAATGCCTGGATGGCGATGTCGCCGTTGTTCGCCTTGAGTGCCGCCGCCAGTTGCCGATTAGCGGTATCGTAGGCATTCTTGGCCATCGCCATTTGTTGCTTGACGGTTTGAACATCATGCCCCTGCGTCCGCCTCGACAAGGCGTCAATCTGGCCGCGCAGTTCCGCTACGGTGTCCTTAAGCTGGCGTATCTCAGTATTGTTGGCATCGCGAGCCTGCCGCTGGCGCTCCTTGCGTTGCTTGCGCTCGAGCCGTCGGGCCTCGCGCCGCGCTTCACGCTCGTCACCTTCCTCGACCGCCGTACGGTCCGCATCAGCCGCACCAGCGTCGGCAGCGGCAGTCCCCCGCCCAGCGTCAGCCGTAGCAGACGCACTAGCGCCCGCTTCCTCTTCGTCTGGAATGTCCACATACTCGCCATCTTCCTCGATCTCGTCCGGCTGGTTGTCTTCACGTGCCATGTCAGTCTCCTTTCAGACTAGACGAACGACTTGACGGTCAACGGGTCCGGAATCTTGGCCTTTAATTCCAGATCGTTAAAGATGCAGAAGATCGCGACATCGTCCTGAGTGCGCATGCGCCCCTTCGGAACGAATTCGACTTGCCACTTATCACCCGCATACTTCGGCACACGCACGTAGTCGCCCTTCTTCGCCCACGCACCCTCCGGCCACGACTGCATGGTCTGACGGTTGCGAAACGCAACCGGCCCGACCTCGACGACCTTGGCAACCTGCGTGTTCCACTGTTCGGTATCGCGCGTGTCCGATGCCAATATCACGCCGCCCTTGGTCTTCGACTTTGGGACGCGCAACTGAACGATGACGGTGGTACCTAGGGCGACGTGCCCGCATTCCACGTCCGGGAATGCCTCCTCCAAGGAATCATATCCCATGGAGACGTTCAAATGACTGACTTGCGACATCAGAGTTTTTTCTCCCTTTTCTCCTCCGCAGAGAGTAACTGGGCTATCACGTCGAGCGCCCGGCTCAAGCCGGCCACGTGCCCCACGGCCTTACCGGCCAAATAGGACGAGTCGCCGTTGAAACCTTTGCTGAGCATCTCCACGGAAAACCGTGACCTCTCTTCGGTGAGCAATTGAATTATCCGCTCGATCACGCTAGCACGCCTCCCGGTCCGTTAGCAATTGGCTTTCGAAGGCTTCTTCGTGAATGCGGGCGCCTTCTTTCCCGGCCGAGAGACCGCCCCACCCTTGGCATAGTTCGAGCGCGGTCCGGCGTTCGCCGAATTTTTCGTCTCTTGGTGCAGCCCCATCGCGATGCCCTTGTGGAGCGGCAGGAATTTCACATCGATCGCCATGAATGTAACCTCCTATTGCGGGTTGATTCCAGTTCCAGTCTTTATATTGCTCTTCCTGCCGGCCTCTACCTCCATCTTCGCAATTGTTAAGGCCGTTTCGTTATCCGCCGTGTTCACGTCAGTCTTGACCCGCAAGTCGGCGGCCTTGCGGTCGTTCTCGGCCTGCATGTCGGCGGCGGCCTGTGCCGCGTCGCGCAGGTGCTTCTCACCGTCCTGCGCCAGCTTGGCCGCATCGAGCTGTCGTTGCTTCTCGGCATCGGCGGCGGCCTGGGCCTGCTGTTGTGCTTGCAGGTCGGCCTGTTGCTGGTCCTTCTGCTGCTGCAACTGGGCGGCCTGCGCGTCTCTCTGTTGCTGTGCCTGCCGGTCAGCCGCCGCCTGTTCGGCGTCCTGCTGTTGCTTGGCCGCCTGCAACTTCAACTCCGCCGCGCTCAACTGCACCTTCTGGTCCGCCGCCTTGGCGTCCATCTGATCCTTCTGGCCCTTTCGCGCGGTTTCCGCCGCCAGCGCTTGAGCGGTCGGGTCTTGCGGCTGTTGCGGCGACATCTTTTGCAACAATTGCAGTGCCTGCGTTATGATGGGCGGCAACTTGGCAAACGTCTTATCCATCTCCTTCATGATGGTCGGTGTCACCTTCGCCACGAACCGGTCAAATTCCGCCATGATCTGCGGGTCTTCATCCATCAGCTCCGTGATCTCGACACCCGCCGCTCGGCTCATCTCATCGTGGTATTTACTGACGTACCAAAAGCCGACGTGTTCGATGACGTGCTGCAACATCTCCGGATAGAGCGCCGGCACGACGATGGGCAGCGCCCCGATGACCGGCGACATCATGAAGGGAAGATGTGTGTTGAGATGTGCCTCGTGATCCTGCTCGGGGAAGGCCGATACCGGTCGCTTCATCAATAGGGCGAGGTTCTCGTTAACCGCGTTCATGCGGCGCGGCGTCGGCTCATCCACCAGAAGCTTTTCTGCCTCCGGAACGTGCGTCTGCTTGAGCCATAGCTTTTCTACTTCGCGCTGCTTGTACAGCGGATTGTTGGTCGCGCGCTGCACCACCGCCGAAATCTGCACGAACCGCTGCGTATCGGAGAAGATGCGCGGATCGGACACGGGAACCACGTCCACCGGGCCTTCATAATCGCTGCGGTACGCCAGGATTTCGCCGGCCTCGTCCTTGGTGACGCTGTCCTTGAGGTAGAACTTGTTGAGCCGGTGCAAAATGGCGAACACTTGCGCCAGGGCCGCGTGCAACCGTGCGTGGATGGACGAAAACACGACGGTGCCCTGCTCATAGCGGGCCAGCGTCGTACCCACCGGCACGTTGGCATTCGAATCCGCCAGCTCGTCGAAGGTCGTCTGCACCACGCCCTTGGCCGCGTCCACCAGGAAGCCCAGCAGCTCGAACAAGACCGGGGCCGGCGGATTGAAGTTCATCTGGAACGCCTGCTTCGACACGTCGTCGGTAGCAAGGCCGCCGTTAATCTCCGTCACTTCACCCGGCTGGAAGTCCTTCGACTGGCCGCCGTCGTCGCCCAGCCCGCCTTTCAACTTGGCCAGCGACGGAACCGTATTTACAAATCCGGAATCGAGTAGGCATCGTAGAGCGCCCGTTGCCGCAACGGACAAGGAACCGATGAGATGGAAGATGGTGAGAGGAAAGGCGCCCCGCCATGGAATGAAAGGAAACTCGACCATGATCGGGAGTTCCTCGAACAGGTCGGTCTTTTCGGGGTCCCAGTTGCGATAAATCCCGACGATGGAACGCGACACGAGGTCGATAGTAACAATGTACGGAGCAAGCTCTCCCTGTGCGTAATCGTCGCCATCGATCACCTTCCAAAGCTGCGTCTCGTATTGCACGCGCAGCCCGTCCTCATTATAGCCGGTCGATTCCTTACCCTCGACCTCATCGCTGGTCTTGCTGGTCTCCGACTTCTCCGGTTCCTGTCCCGCGCCCGTCAGATAATCCGGCGTCGCATACATGCCGGATTCCACATCCTGCTCGAACTCCTGGTCAGTCGTGTAAATAACGTGCGTCCGGCGCAGCGCCGTCTCGAACGAAGAGGCCGAATAAGGCAAGTAAACGTCGTCGACATAGACCGCCTTGCAAGTGACGCGACCCAGCGTCTTGCTCCACCACATCTTCATATAGAAAGCGCCGCCCGGCGGAATCTGTGTGCAGCCCTGCTCCATCATCGGGCGGAATTCTTTGATCTGCTGGGTTAGCTGCCAGTTCATATGCTTGACCTTGCGACGGGCCTTCTCCACCTTCGCGTTGGTCGCAGTACCGATGACCTTGTCCTTTACCGGACCTTCCGGCGGCAACAGCTCCTTGACGACGCGCGCCGCAAAATCAATGCACGACTCGATGATAACCGGGTGCGTGACGGTGCTACCGCCCTCAAATCCGGTGCTGCTGTCTTCACCCTTATCATCGGTAAGGCCGGCACGCTTGAGGCCCTCCGCGTATAACTTGTCACGAGACTTGCGCGACTCCTGGTCCTTCTCGATGAGATCGAGCAGTTCGGTCGCCATCGCCGACAGATAGTGGCGCGGCAGCTTCTCCGCCAGATTGGCAAAGAACTCCTCGTGTTCGTCGACCTCCGTCTTATCGCTCAATTGAACGATGGCGGACCCGTCCTCATTTTCCTGCACGTCGGGGTCACCTTCATCGTCCGGAATCTCGGCATATTCGCCGTCCGGCGACTGCGGCATGTTGGGGTCCTGGTCGTCTGGATCAAGCGGCGGCATCAAACTTCTCCACCTTCAAAATAACTCAGCCCGCCTAGGTGGCTGAGGTCCGGGTCGTAGATCGCCGACGGACCGCGCACCCGACTGGGGTCTAACACGATGTAAGAATCAGCGGATGGAGCACCCATCGTTTCGTTTTCCATGGTGTTGTGATAACGAATCACGGAATGACCGCGCCCTAAGAGGTTACCGCGATAAATATCCATGATTGATTGCAGCGTATTGGGATCAAGGTAATCAGGGTCTTCCTCACCCGGCGACATCATCAACGGATTGAGGTCATTGTGTCGCGCCTGAACAAACCGCCGCATGTCGTATTCATTACCGCGATCACTCAGTTGTCTCAATTTGTCGAAGGACGGCGTACCCTCGCCATGCGCCGTAGAGCGCGCAAACTCTGGATCGGCCAGGAGTGCGTGCGTCGCCGCATCGATATCCACGGCAAGGTCATCAAAGATCGGTTTATTTAAATCAGGTCGCTCATCAGGTAGCATACGACGGTTTACAGAATCACTAAACAACCACTTCTGCGGCAGCTCATATTGCGAGCCACGGAACCGAAGTGGAATGATGCGACCACCGGGCATGGCAATATGTTGGTAAGCAACTCCACCTATAGGCTCATATTCTTGGGTCATCGGGTTTAGAACGGCTGTATAAGGACTACGCTTATACCCCGTAAAGTATTGCGCTATCTTCGGACCGCGTGAAATGTGTGCACCAAGATAACGAGACACGGTCGTGTCCGGGTCTTCCGGCACGATCCGGCGGCCCTCCAATGAATGAAAGTCATAGTCGGTTGGGTCTTCCGAAAATTGGCGGTCACCTTCATCCATCTCGTCGAACGGAAAACGATGCGTGCCATGAAACGCTCGATTGGTAAAGCCTAGCGCGTTGGCACGGTTCTCAATGCTCACGGGATCAAGCGGGAGGCCCTTTGCCTGCGCCTGTGCCCATGATGGCGCTACTCCCATCGACACCGCGCGTCGTGCCTCCTCGTGGGCGGCGGGACCCACCGGCACGGTCGAATGGCCTAGAAGTTCCTCCAGGTGCGCGAGATTTGCGCGGATGATCTTGTCGAGCGCTCCCATCAGACCAGTCCGCCTTCTGCCTTGTCGAGCGCACCGTGTCGCTTCATCACGTCGAAGATCGAATCATAGATGTGCTGATCCAGCGGGTGATGCATCTGCAATTGGTAGCGCACGTCATTAGGCGAGCGCTCGGCCATGTTGCGCAACGGGAAGCTTCCAAAATACTGTCTATAGGAATCCCACGGCTCGATGTCCGGCGCATCGATGGCGGCCTTGATGTCGTCATGCAGCGAGCCGCTGCCTTTCGGCACGTACCGAACGGTCGTGTCCGGGTTAGTTACGAGGTCGGTCAACCCTCGCGCCATGTGCTGGTAAACCCTCGACGCATAATCCCGCTGCGAGTCGCGGTCGATCACGCCGCCCGGCGTCGAGTAACGCGAAATGCCGGATAACGGCCCCAGCCCTATCCAATGCGGGTCTTCACCCCGCCACTGGTAATCACCCATCACTGGGTCTCTCCAATGCGGCACGCCAGCCACTATCATCTCGTGCTTATCCGGCGTCGGCATCCAATTATGAAAGTTTAGGTCTGCCGACGAAGGCGACGGAAATCCGGTCGGGTGATTATGCACCGTGAAATAGGGGTCGCCCAGCGACGCCCGATGCGGATCGATGCTGGCGTTCGGTCCTAGCGAGTATTCATGCAACTTATAGATATCGTTTACCCGATTGCGCTCGCCGGACGTAGACATCAACCGCTCCGGAATTGACATCAAGATAGGGTCTCTCGTCTCGACGTTTGGGCCGGCGGTCGCCCATTCATGACCCTGGCGCTTACCCTCGCGGGCAACATTACGCACGCCCTGGCGAGCAACGTTAGTCAACTCTGATAGAATTTGAGACAGCGCTCCCATTAAAAAGCATCCGGGGAGGGTGTTGTTCCAATAATGTAGCTGGCCGTGTCACAGCTCTTTGGACTCATTACTGGCACCCTCGCCCTGGATGATGGGGGCTACGTGCGCTCCTAGGAAGTCACCGCCTACCCACCGCATACCGCCATCCTACGCCAGCCGGCGCTCCCGTGTCAATTTGGCTTAGCTGCCATACGGATTATGGCGACGACGACGCCCGCCGCGCCGCCCCGGCGGCGGTGATGCGTCCGGGTCCTTCTCGTACGCTTTCGGCACGGTCACGGACAGAATTCCTTTATCAACGAGAACTCGTAGCGCCTGCGTGAATGTATCGGTGTAATCCCAGTAGTCGGCGTTCGGCTGCGTGCAGACCTCGTCCAAGAACTCATCCGACCACGCAGAGAACTTCTTATCACTCGGTTCCATGTCGATGGTCGAGCGGCTCTCCGGTATCCACACGATGCCCGAATTCGGAATGTGCGACACGATATGAAGACGCATCACCTTATCCGCGCCGTCCGGATTGTAAGGGTGCACGAATACCTTGTGCTTGGCCAACGTCTGAATCAGGCTGATGCCGCTAGCCTTGTCCTCAATTACGATCAGATCGACCTTGCGCCCCTTGCCCGAGATGCGCGACGGCACGACCCCATAAAGAGCGCTCTTGATTAGTGGCGTCTCAATGGCGCCGAACGTCAGCCGAGATTGAGCGCGTACTTTATCAACCAGATCAGGTAGCCCGAGATGATCACGCCAAGCATCAAGTAGCATAACGTTGGCACGATATTTCTTCTTCTCAACGCCACCCGGCAACCTCTCCACGCCGGTCTGTATATTAAACACGCCCCAAGTAGTACAAGCAGAATAATCGGGGTCATTGTTCTTATCATATTGCTTTTCCTTAAACGCCGTGTCCAGCGACATGATGACCAACTGAAATCGAGGTAAGCCGTTCTTCATCGGCCACAGCTTAAACCATGACCGCTTGACGATGCCGGCTTCCTCCGGGTCGATCTCCTCGCCATGAATCTCTTGGCGCCCGATCCGGGTGCCTTCATACTGAACGATGCGGTCGAAGAATGACGGCGCTAAGTTTTCCTTATTCTCGTAGGTCGAGCCGCTCGTAGTGATCGTGCCGGGCGCCAGTCGAATCTTCTTGATGATCGGAATCGGCTTCGGCGTCGTCGTGATGATGATCTGAGGGGCGAAGTCCTCGTAACGCAAGCGGCACGCAAATTGCAAGTTGGACCATGCCTCCTCCAACGACTCGCGCGCAGCAGCCGCCAGCTCATCGAACCAGCCGCCATGAAACTGCGGACCTCGAATGCGGCCCGGTTCCGTGGCCGCGAATCCACGAATCTCCGACCCGTTCCACAACTTAAGCTCGAGGTACGACTTGTTCCATCCATTCTTAGTGATGCAGACCGGCGGCAGCCGTGCCAGAATGCCGGACTCGCCCTCAAAGCAAGTAAAGCGGCAGTCATTGTACGTCGGCGCCAGAACGGCCCACCGCGTATTAGGCCTAGTACCGGCCCGCCATAAAATCTCTTCCGCGCCCAATCGCGTCTTGCCATAGCCGCGACCGCAACGGTTAAGCCACGTCAGCCAGTCGCCGGGAGGAGCTAGTTGCTTTGGCCGCGCCTCGTGCAACCAAAGCATGCGCATATCCGCGATAGCGGCAAGCGGATTGAGCGTTATCCGTCGCGGCCGAAGATCAACGAGAGCATCAGTCATCGTGGGACTTACCAACCTTCTCTTTGTAGAGTTCATCCAACTTCTTGACGACCTGATGCCACTCCTCGCCGCCGTCCACTGCCTCCGGGTCCGACAACTGCGTCATGGACGACATGCCGAGGACCTCGCGCTCCATCTTGATCGCCTCAAACATCGTCTTAGCTAATTTCATCATCATGTCAGCCGGCGATTCTCGGCCGCCAAAGCACGCACGAGAGACTTCCTGACCGTCGAGAATCAGCATCGTGCGCTCAAACAGAAGGCTCGCCAGACCCCGAATCTTCTGAATGTCGCGCCGATGTTCATGAACGATTGCCATCAACTGGCGGGCCTGCATTCCAGCGACTTCGGTATCAGACAGCGTGTTCCCGGCCGGAGTGCCGCCGCCGAACGGTGGTGGATTCACGTGCGCGATCTCCTGTCGCTTCCACTGGTGCTTATTCGCCACTCGGCGAAGATTCGACAGTGAGATTCCCCACTTCGCGCAGATCATTCCATCATTCAGGATGCCGGCCTTATAGTCCGCCTCGATGGCGGCCCAGTCAATCCGGGGAGTCTCGTTAGGGTATTTATCGACCATATAGTTACCTCATCGATACTAGTTACCCGAAGTAACGGCCTGTAGCGGGCCGATCCGCTACCGTAGCGACCGCAGGAGCGGCCGAGAAGGCCGCGTAGCGGGTGTTACCGGTGGAGGTCGCCCCCTTTTTTACCTCTCCGTTACTTCTGTCAAATAATCCCCTCCCCTCTCTTCTCGTATAAAAAGTGGGGGTACTGAAACCAGTAACATCAGTAACAGGCGCCGGAGCGCGGGCCTCTTGCCCCTCCGCCGATACGCTACGTAGCGACTCCTCAGACCAGTTACATATAGCGTAGCGAATGTAACCGGTTATGTGAGACCCTAGTGAACCTCTCTTCACTGTCCGTGATGGACACTCCCCCTCCGGGATGTTATCCTGACTTTTTGTTAAACCGTATTGGGGAGAGGTTATGGCGTCCTCCGTCATTCAATCAGCCAAAAAGATCGCGGCGCTAGGATACCACGTCATCCCTATCGCTGGCAAGGCCAAGTACCCGAATGACTCCAACTTCTTAGAGTTCAGAATAAAGCCGGACGAGATTCATCGGTACTTTACGCAGGGGAGGGAATGGAACCTGGGTGTCCTTCTCGGCACCGAGGTCGACAAAGAGTCCTTCCTGGTCGGGATCGACATCGACATCAAGGACGAGCTGTTCATTCAGCGCGTCCGTTCGGCCATCCCCGGCGATCCGATAGCCAAATTCGGCAGCAAGGGTATCACCTTCCTGGTGCGGTCCGCCCATTCCATGAAGTCCGCCAAGTTTCATCGCAAGGACTCGGTCACCGGTAAGCGCTTCACGGTCATAGACTTCATGGGCGCCGGTAATCAGACGGTCATCCCGCCGTCGATTCACCCAGACACCAAGCGCCCCTACGAGTGGCGCTCCGAGATCACGCTCGAGAACACGCCAATCACCCAACTTCCACTCATTGACGAATGGGTTGTAGCAGAGATTAAGACCGCCGTCAACAAGCCGGACTCGCCGTGGTTCCTCATCAACGACATGTCATGGCACGGGCCGGGCGGCGGCGGGACCGTCGATGACTCCCTCATGCGCGCGACCGCCGCCATGGTGGAGGCCGGCTGTCCTGATGACTTCATTCTTGCCCGCTGCCGCCGCGCGGTGGATGAGTGTCTGGCCGTCCATGGCCACAACAACTGGGACGACCGCATTTATGAGAAGCGCATCATCAACCTCGTCGAGTCCGCTCGCAACAAGGGATTCCAGACCGACGTGGCTTCCAAGAAGGTACCGGCGTCGCTGTTGCGGGCCGAGTGGCTGGCCGGCGCGTTGGGTGGCCTTCCGTTTTTACGAAGGCAGCCGGGAGCCATGCTCAGGTATCACGACGGATGTTGGGTACCCCAGCGGCTCGAGCCTTTGGAGACGCGTCTCATCAACGAGTTTCGTATAGGATATAAGGACATGCGGGAGGCCCTGTCTACTTTTCGGTCGATGGTCGAGGTCTGGCCCGACATTCACGTTCCAAAGGTGCGCCTTCAAAATGGCACGTTCGACCTCATGTCTGGCGACTTCACCGAACAAGGGTCGCCTGAGGACTACATCCTCTATCGTCTCCCCTTTTCTTTCGACCGGGGCGCCAAGTGCCCGACTTACGACCGCTTCATTAAACGCGTCTTCAAGCAAGCACCGGCTTCCGACGACGATCCTAGGTCGGACGAGGAGCGATTACGAGACCAGGAACTGTCGGTGCAGAACTTCGAGGAGTTTATTGGCCTGACGCTCGTGCCGGACATCTCCTTCCAGACGGCGCTGGCCGTGGTGGGGGAGACGCGCACCGGTAAGTCCACGCTCATCAACCTTATCCATATGCTGCATGCGCCGGACGCCGTGTCGGCTTCCACCATCGACACCTTCAATGAGGAGCGCGCCCGCACTGCCATGGTCGGGCGGCTCGTCAACATCTCGCCGGAAGTGTCCGGAATGTCGGCCATGGCGGACCGGATGTTCAAGGCCATAACCGGCGGCGACCGCGTCCCGGTCCGCGAACTTTACAAGGAACAGACTTATGCCACCATTACGGCTCGCGTCATCATCGTCGGCAACGAGAACTTTAGATACTCGGACGATAGTGGAGCGATTGAGCGACGGCTTCTATATCTGCACTGTGGAGAGTCGCTACGAGAAAATGAACAAGACCTTTCTCTGTCGAACAAGCTTAAGTCCGAGCTGCCGGGCATCTTCAACCGTATGGCGGCCGGGTACCTGCGACTTCGAGCGCGCGGCGGCTTTGAGAAACCTCGCATCCACAAGATCAAGATCAATCAGTTGACCGAAGAGAACAATCAGGCGCTTCAATTCCTGATCGATCAGACGCACCAGGGCCTCGCCATGAAGCACCCGGACTACGAGATACCGAATGGAGTCGAGCCGGCCGAAGAGTCGATGTCGGTCTACATGCGCTACATGGAGTGGGCCAAGGCGTCCGGCCATAAGCCGATGTCCAACGTTACCTTCGGTACGCGAATGACCCGGCTGGGCTTTCCATCCTTCAATAAGCGCGTCGGCGGACGGCCGATCAAGGTACGCGCCATCACCTTTCTCAACGCACACGGAGGTTATTGATGACAAAAGTTGACGCCGCCAAGCCGCTGGCCGCGCTGCCCCCGCCGGAGGAGATCGAACGGCTGGCGGTCAAATTCCGCTCAGAATTGGATGATCCCTTCGCACCACATGATCCTCCTAATGGCTCGTATTTTTCCATGAGCTTGGAAGAGGCTGAACAAGTCGCCACCATCCTCCGCACCCTCGCAGCCCTGCAGCGTGCGGACGTGGGCGGGGAGATGGGGCGGCGGGAGGAACTGGCATTTTGGCTGCGACGAGGCGAGACGGTCGGCAACATGGGCCGCTATTTGCAAGATGCCGGCCCCCAACTGCTCGCCGATCTCCAAGCGGCCAGACTGCGCTGCGCGGCGCTGGAGGCGGAAGTGGCACGCTTACAGCCGCACGCGCAGTCGGGACCGTGGGGGAGAAATAAGCCATGAACACCCCCACGCCCGCACCCGCCGCCGGGACGGTGGTGGACTGGGCCGCTGACCGCGCCCACACTATCGTCACTGCATGGCAGAATGACGAAGACTGCCCGATTGCTGACTTGGTGAACAACGTCGCCCGCGCACTGCGTGAAGCCCGCGCCGCGCAGCCCCCCGCGTCTGCCGACACAGCGGAGATGCGGGACTTAGTAGAGGGCATGGCTTACGCCGACTACCTCACATGGACGGATAAGGCGCGGGCAACCATCCGCACCGCCGCCGACGCCCTGGACGCGAAGGACGAGCAGATCACCAAGTTGACCGAGCGGTGCGCGGCCTACGAGGGCCAGGTCAAGAACGCCGGGCAAGCCGCCAGCACGAAGGAGGGGGAATAGATGGACTTTCCGCCACACCCACTAGCGTTGCTCGGCCATCGCAACGGTGCTCTCGGAATGAAGGCCGGTGATCGCGTTGTCTACCGCCTGGACGGCCGTCACGGCCGGGCTGACGAGTTCACCTCTGATGGCGAGGCGTTCATCACCTGGGATGATGGAACCTACGGAACTGTCAAATGGAACCACCTCGACCCCGAGCCCCCAGCCGAGCGCGGCAGCGAGGAGCAGGACTGATGCCGCGCACCGTCATAGACCTTCACAACCACCCATCATGGGAGGACGGCCTCGATGAGATCATCTGGGCCAAGATACTGCGAGATACGCGCGGAGTCTGCGGCGCCTTCATGATAGCGCGTACGAAAGGACTTGACGCCGAGTGGATGGCGTTTTTTATTTCGGGCATCAGGCAAGGACTGGCGCCGATTACGGCAGCCCAGCTATCGTTGGAGGAGTTAAAGATATGAAGATGCATCACGTTCAGTCGTCGACGATAAGAAGCGTCGGCTACGATAAGGACCGTAGCCAGCTTCACGTTCACTTCAAGTCCGGCGGCGAGTACGTCTACCACGACGTGCCGGAACACGTCTATCTCGGCCTGTTGCAGGCGCCCTCAGTCGGTAAGGCGTTCGTCTCCGACGTGAAGGGCCAGTTTCAACACACGAAGATGGGGTGAATACATGAAGGTAATTCGACGCATCGAGAAGCCGACCTCCAACCCGCACATCTTTGACGTAACGGAGGTCTTGGACCCGCAGGCGGTCCGCCAACTGGCGATAGACGTGTCTATATTGGCTGCCCTGATCGGTCAATTAGGCAGATACGGCGCCATTAGCGCCGGAAGTGGGTTCTATGCCGATTGCACCGATATTCGGGATCGTTGGAAAGACAATCAATGATCACGCTCGTCCTGCTCTGGCATATTGGGTATTGGAACGCCGTGCTGCACGTAACCGGCTTCCATTCGATGGATGAATGCAAAATCATGCTGCACCGGCATGCCGTGCACGTGGTCTTTACTGGGGCGGTACTCGACAAGGCGCAATGCGTAATGGAGGCAAGATCATGATCATTCATAGTGACGCCTTGACCAAGGACGGGCGCCCATGTTTATCTTTCTTCGCCGGCCACCCCACTGTGGCCGGCGGTGAAGCCGACCGCAGAGATGCGGTTCAGCCTCCCCCACACGCAAACTAGACCCGCCGCTCTTTGCGGCGGGTTCTTTTTATAGGTTCCATCGTGCGGCTTCGCATCCTCAACAACTGGGTCATCGAGTACCGCCATCGAGCTTGCATGTTGCACGGCAACGATGCGGCGGACGGCGGGTTCGTGGCCGTGCCGCTGGACTCCTTCGAACATCGCACCACCCGCAACTTCGACGGCATGGTGGCGTACTCGGACGGCCAGATGTTTTTGTTGCCATGGAACCGCAAGGGACCGGGCGAATCAATCGTTCAAGGGAGACCGTGGTATCATGATCGCATCCGCGCAAACAATTCGCCGATACTGCGCCAACAACTACATGATCGAGCCGTTCCATGAACGGACCCATGCCCATGGCTTGACTTTTGGTCTTTCACCGGCCGGTTACGACGTGCGTGTCGCCGAGGAACTGGAGATGTCGCCGGGGCACTTTAAGCTGGCCTCGACGATTGAAAGCTTCAACATGCCGTGGGATTTGCTAGGCGTCGTCCACGATAAGTCCACCTGGGCGCGCATGGGCATCTGCGTGCAAAACACCGTCATTGAACCCGGCTGGGTCGGCAAGGCGCTGACGCTCGAGATTTCCAACCACTCGTCGCGCCGCGTCTTTATCCCGGCTGGAGCGCCCATTGCCCAGGTGGTCTTCCACATCCTGGACGAACCTACCGTGCAGCCCTACGCCGGGCGCTATCAGTTTGCGTCCAAGGGCGCGTCGCCGGCCGTGTTTTCCAAGATGGGAAGCGGCCCAGTAGACACGCGCGACATCGACGGCGCTCATACGCCGCCGGTCATCGCCGCCGAACTTGATAAGTTGGACCCGCCGCAAGAACATTCGGGCATTTGCGAGTCCGAACCTTTCGATCCCGGTCAGACCGGATGAAGTGGCGCGGCGTCGAAATCAAGGACCTCGATGATACCACCGTCCTGGAGGCGCTCGACGCCGCGCTCAAGATTTCAGGCGAGCTGTGGCGCGAAGTCGCCCGGCGCGGCCTGATTCGAGAGGCGACCGTGAACTCCTCTTCACTAAAGCCACTAGACACCACCCGCCGCCGGTAGTACCATACCGGGTACACACGGCCTGAGGGTGAGTGCCTTGTCGCGGCCAACTGACAGAGGAGAGGACCATGGTCTAGCTGGGTCACACGCACATCGCAGATAATGGAAATTGCCAGCGGGCGCGCATTCTTCGAGGGGTGCGCGCCCGCCTCGTTCTCAAGTGGGGCTGATCATGACGGGGAATAAAAAGATGACATACGGGCCGACGCTTCCCTTCTCACAGGAATTACACGCTGCTAAATATCGAGCCATCAACGAGTCTTTCGAGCAGTGCGCCACTAGGCAGGCCGACGCTCTCAAGGACGGCGAAGACCACTTCCGGGCCTACCGCGACATCCTACTCGATCAACGATTTTTACCGGGCGGACGCGTGCAGAACGCCATGGGCAGCCCGCGCATCGTCACTCCATACAACTGTTTCGTTTCTGGTATCATCCGCGACTCGATGACCTCGATCATGAAGGTGCTGGGGCAGGCCGGCGACACCATGCGATTGGGCGGCGGCGTCGGCTACGACTTTTCCCGCATCCGCTACCGGGGCGCTGCGATATCGACGCTGGGCAGTCAAGCCACCGGGCCGGTCGAATGGATGGAACTATTCAACGCCATGGGCGGCGTACTGCGATCGGTGGGGGAAAGAAAGGGCGCGCAGATGGCCGTGCTGCGCGTCGATCACCCGGACATCGAAGAGTTCGTGCAGTGTAAGCAGAACGAGCATCGCTTTCGAAATTTTAACATCTCCGTCGGCGTGACCGACGAGTTTATGTCCGCCGTGCAGGCCGATGCCAATTTCGACCTCCGCTTCGCCGGCCGGCGCATACGCACCATCAAGGCCACCGCGCTGTGGGACATGATCATGCGCTCGACCTGGGACTGGGCTGAACCCGGCGTAATCTTCCTCGACACGATCAATCGCATGAACAATCTATGGTATTGCGAGCGCATCGAGGCCACCAACCCATGCGGCGAGCAGCCGTTGCCGGCGCACGCCGCCTGCCTGCTGGGCAGCGTCAACCTCGTCAAGTACGTGCGCAAGACCGCCTACGACAAGGAATTATACCTGGACCTCAACTCCATGGAGGACGACCTCTATCACATCGTGCGCGCGATGGACAACGTCGTGGATCGTGCCGTCTACCCGATGAAGGAGCAGGAGGAATCCGCCAAGTCAAAGCGGCGCATGGGCATCGGCGTCACCGGACTGGCCAACGCCATCGAGGCGCTGGGCCATCCGTACGGGTCGCCCGGCTTCCTGATGGAGGCCAACCGCGTACTCGGCACGCTCAAGATCAAGACCTATGCGGCCTCCATCGAGCTGGCCAAGGAGAAGGGCAGCTTCCCCGCGCTCAAGCGGGACGACTATCTGTCCGGCGGCTTCATCCAGACGTTGCCCAAGGCTATCCAGGACGGAATCGAAAGCCACGGCATCCGCAACTCTCACCTGACCTCCATCGCCCCCACCGGCACTATTTCTCTTTCGGCCGACAACGTGTCCGGCGGCATCGAGCCGGTCATCTTCTTGGAACAGAAGCGCGTGTCGCGCATGCCAGACGGCGAACGAGAAGTGACCTTGCAGGACTACGGTCTGCGAGTGTTCGGTACGACGGGCAAGACCTCCGTCGAATGCAGTACTGAGGACCACTTAAACGTGCTGTTTACGGCTCAGCGCCACGTGGACTCCGCCGTCGCCAAGACGTGTAACATCGATGATCGATGCAACTGGGACGCGTTCAAGGGCATCTACATGGCGGCCTGGGAAGGCGGGGCTAAGGGTCTGACCACGTACAACCCGACCGGAAAGCGCGGCGCCGTGGTGCGCGACGTGCGCTCCAACCTTCCCGTTGAAGGCGCGGCCTGCAAGATCGCGGCGGACGGAACGCGCTCCTGCGACTAGGACCCCTGTAATATCTTGACGGCGGAGGCGGGGTGTGCTTTAATCCTACTTCAACTTTTATAGGAGCATGACCTCATGTTGCGTTCTCTCGTCGTCCGTCTCGAGGATTTCTTCTGTTCGGCCTCCGTGGGCCTCGCGCCCCGCTGGCCGTTCTCGCCGTTCTTCGCTTTGCGTTGTCAGACGTGGGTGCGGCGGGCATTTCCGTCTGTCTTCCCTCGCGGCCTCGATAAGTCGAAAGGTCTGTCCGTCTGCATCCAGTGCGGCTTCGAAGAGCCGCTGGATTCCGTGTCGCCGGTTTGCCCCTCCTGCGGTTGCGAGGGGTGACATGCAAATCCATCGCACCGACCTTAGCGCTGCCGAAATTAAGGAGCTGGGCCTTGGCGGGCCGTGGTTCCTGGAATTCGATGACGGCCACGTCGAAGAATTCGAGACGGAAGCGCATGCTAAGGAATATGTGGAGCAGATGCGCGCCCGCCGCGAGTACGCTAGGAAGCGGATCAGCCGCCTGACTAAAAAACTGCAAAGTCCAATGTTGACGCCGGCTCAACGCGCGTCATCGCGTCAATCTCTCAATCGCTGGGTGAAGATCGTGGCCGAAATAAATAATAAGACGGGTGATGCATGACGAAGCAATCAGAACTGATCGCGGCGTTAGAGACGCTGGGTTACGAGCGTGCTCCGGACCAGAAGACCCGCAAGTATGTCGTGTTTAAGAACAAGGGCGGGCGCGGCTTCCTATATGTCGGCAGCCAGGGCGCTCTGCGCGTCGGCGGTCCGCTGTCCAACACGTTCGGGGCAACCGAGTCCTACAAGAAGCGTCTGTTGCAAGAGGCGGAGGACCGGCGCCAGACCATCGTCGTCATGAAGGACGCGCCGCGTGAATGATGAATAGGGCAGGGTCCAATGGCTTGGCCGTTCGCAAGCCCACGCACCGTGGATTCGACCTTGGGTAACGTGACGCGCCACCCCTATACTTGACATGGGACCTTTGAATACCCATATAAACGAGACCGATAACTTCATATAGGAGCAAGACCTTGGAGATCAACCTTAACGAAGCCCATTCCTACATCACCATCGACGGCGCTCTACGGAAGTTGAGTGCCCTGCCCGAGGAACTGGTATCCCTGGTCGCCGTCAACGGCCAGGGTCGCTACGTCCCGGTCGTCCTTCCTTCGGCCGCGCAGATCGAGGCTAACCCTGGCATCATCCGGGGGCTGGCCGAGGCCAAATACTACGTGTTGAGGACTTGAACCATGACAAATCAGGAACTCACCCCGGAAGCCCAAGCCGCCATTCGCAAGATCGAGAAGCTGCTGGCCCTGGCCGGCAACAACCCGAACGAAGCCGAGGCTGCCGCCGCCATGGCCAAGGTCCAGGAACTCCTGGCCCAGTATAATCTCGACATGGCGAGCGTCGGCGACGCGCCGGCCGACAAGTCGCGCGGTGACGTACGACTCAAGGGCGGTCTGTATAAGTGGCAGCGCTCGCTGTGGCAGTCGGTTGCTGAACTCAACTTCTGCATGTACTGGGCAACCACCGAGATGGACTACACTAAGCAAGCCGTCTACAAGGACGTTAATGGTGAACGCCGGATGGGACGCAAGACGTTCAAGCACAAGGTGCTGGGGCGCAAGGTCAACGTCGTGTCCACGCAGATCATGGCCGAATACCTGGAGCAGGCCATCGAGCGACTGGTACGCGACCGGCTGAATCAGGACCATACCCAGTTCTTCACCCGCTGGGCCGCGTCCTATCGCGAAGGCGTCGCCGAGCGCCTGGGTGAGAAGTTGCGTCAGCGCCGCTATGAAATGAAAATGGCGGAAGAGGCGAAGGCGCGCGAAGCAGCCGCCCGCTCGAAGCATCCGGGCGCCGCGCCGCAGTCATCGGGCGTCGATCTGGCGACTTACACCCAATCGGAACATGACGCCAACATCGACCATCTTTATGGCGAAGGCACGTCAGCCCGCTGGGCAGCAGACCGCTATCAGGCCGAACAGGCAGCGAAGAAGGCCCGCGAGGAGCGGGCCGCCTGGGAACTGGCGCACCCGGAGGAAGCCGCCGCGCAGAAGGCGAAGGCCGAGAAGGAATGGCAGGAATGGCTGCGCCGGCATGCCGGCCGATCGTCGGGCCGCACCCGGAAAGACAACCGCGATCATTCCGGATACTGCGCCGGCTATACGGACGGCGCCTCCATCGGCCTCGACCCTCAGGTCCACAAGTCAACCCAAGCGAGGATCGCATGACCAATCCAGCCATCAGCGAAAACGAACTGAATGCAGTCTCCGCCGCCCGCAAGGCGGCGGAGACGCTGGGCCACGCAAGCCCGCCGGACGCCGTCATCTACGCTATGTTGATGGCGGCACACCGGAAACTGCACGGCGCCATCGTCAACTATCGCGCCGATGAAATCCACGCCATGATGGAGCATTGGAATTCATGAAATGGGTGTTGATATTCACGCTAGCCGCTTCCCTCTCCGGGTGCGGTTTGCTTTCCTTGCACTTTTTTCACATGTGAGAAGGGACGATCGATGAAGGTAAGAAAGGCAGTCCTCCGAGACCCCGTTGCCGTCAAGTGCCTGCTGTGGCACATGAAGGCAACCGCGCTCGCCAGCCGGGTGCTGTCCGCTGACGCACCGCCTTGCTTCCGGCAAGTCATGCTGGACCGGGCCGAGAAGATTGAACGCGAGGCGCGCACGCTTCGCAACCATGCCCGCGTCCTATCGGCAGTGGTCTGACATGGCGAAGGGACCGACGTTTTTCCAGGCCAGCGGGCGCAAGCCGCAGGCCGCCGGCACCGACGACCCCGCCACGCTCGTGGCGTACGAACTGCCGGACATGGATGAGGATGAATGGGCGCTCGTCGCGAAAGACCTCGAGGCTCACCGCGCCAAGTACCCACGGTACAGGAGCAACGCGGAAGCCCTGATGGAGATGCTCGACATGGAAGATTACTTGCCGGGCCACTACCAGTGACCGTGTTCCAGAAGGGCGTCCGCTACTACAATCCCAGGGGCAGGCGCCGCTCGTTGCCGCCGCCCCAATGGGAGGTCGTGGCCGGGCCGGAGATGCGACGCCTATACCGTGATCAAATGACTCCTGATTTGGCTGTCCGCGTTCAGAACTTGCGCACCATGCACTGCGAGTGGGTCCAGGTCGCCTACCTGGAGAGCACCAACTACGTTCTGGGCAACGTGGACGAAAGGAAGTACATACCCACGACCGGGCTGGGGGACATCGACCCGGGACAGTGAACCATATAGGAGAAAGACCCGTGCCACGACTGATCGTCGATCTGAACTTCGATCCACCGAAACTCATAACCGAATACACGGAGAACGACAAGATGGGACAGGACAGAGAGCGGCGCGGCGCGTCTTCCGCGAAGAAGGCCAAAGAAAATACCGTGACGGCAACTGCTACCAGCGGTCCGGCCGATGTACAAAACATACCAAAAGACCCGCTCGAGGCCGGCGACGACATCATCGCATATGCCAAGGGCCTGACCATCCCCGAGATCAAGGCGTTCTGCGCCACCAACAACCTCTCGGTCGTCCTCGACGGGGCGCCAAACGGCGGCGTGGCCAAGATGCGTGCCATGAATGCCATCCGCGCGGCGCTCAAGGCCGGCAAGGTACTGACGAAATGAAGCATGCTGCCACGTTAGTGCGGGGATACGATAACTTTCCACGCGACCCGATGGAGGGCGTGCGAGAATATGAGGCCCGCGCCAAGGAATTCGAAAAGGACGTGGTCATATCGGCGTGGTGCGCCAGCCGGGCGCGGCGGCTGCCGGATGGTTCTTATTACGTGGCGCCGCCCGAAATGGGTGCATTTCGAGAACTTTTGCGGCGAGAGGCCCCCTGGAAGGACTACCGTCGCTTGACGGTATGTCCATGAACTCTCATTCATGTAAATACTTGACGCGGGGCCTCTAAATGCTTATATTTAGGGGACGGGCAATCCGCCCTACCTCGAAACCCTATAGGAGAACGAACCCAAATGGCCAAGCTTCATCACATGATCACCAAGCAGGCTCGCAAGCTGGGCGTCAGCATCGCCCTGAACAATGACGACACGATGACCTTCACCCACGACTTCTCCGGCTTTTCCGTTTCCGGCACGGACGGCAAGGCGCTGATGGCGCAAATCCAGAACCACATCAAGTCGCAGGTCTCGACGCCGGCCACGGCGCCGAAGGCCAAGAAGGCCGCCCCGAAGGCGAAGTCCAAGAAGGCGCGCAAGGCCGCGACCGTGAACGGCGACCCCGAGGCGACCAAGAAGACGCTCAAGACCGGCCGGTCGGGCGTGATGGTCCTCAAGTACCACACCGAGTACATGAACAAGGGCGGCGGTTCCGGCGACGACCTCGACGTGGCGCTGCGCGAGGCCGTGTTGAAGCCGGTCAAGGACGCGAAAAATAAGTTCGCGCTCGACTGGAACGCTCTGGAGGACATCGCCGACCGCCACGACGTGTGGAACCCGTCGTATAAGGACCTCAACCCCGGCATGGCGCGGATGAACGTTTCGAACCGGCTGCGCGCGATGCTGCGCCACGGTGAGAAGGTCGTCATCCGAGGCAAGACCATCCCGCCGATCACGGAGGAATAAGAAAGGGGGTGATGCCCGTTGGGCGACAAGTTACATCACAACCGACTGAAACTGGACTCCGCCCAAGATGGGCGGGGTCTGTTTTGCGTGTGTGGTCATCCGGCGGAGGACCATGAAGACGTATTATTTGGTTCCATTTCGTGTAGATCGTGTAAATGCGAACAGTTTGAACCAGGAGAGGAAATATTACAATGCAGAAGCCCGCCCTAGTCTTCGTCAATGCCCCACCGCGCGCCGGCAAGGATACCGCCGTGGCGAACGTTCTGGTGGCCGACGGATACGTAAAGCACCGATTCGCTGAACCAATCCGTCGCGCCCTGGCCGGCTTCTTCAATCTGCCGCGCTCCACCATCGACGATATCGTGGAGAATCATAAGGGAAAATCGCATCCGGCGCTCCATTACGCCGAGGTCCGCGATCTCATGATTGGCATCTCGGAAGGCTGGGCCAAGCCGCGCATGGGAAGGCGAGTGTTTGGACACATGATGGCACACGATCTCGACCAGTACGCCACGTTAAAGCGGTCGGTCGTCGTCCCGGACGCCGGCTTCGATGAAGAAGTTGACTCGGTCGTGGAAGCGGTGGGTCACAAGTTCCATATGCTGCTCGTCCTGCTGCACCGGGGACCCAAGGAACAGGAGAAGTGGGACAGCCGCAAGCGGCTCGATCCGAAGCGCTGGGGAATGAACTGGATCGAAATTCACAACGACGGGCCGCTGTACAATACCCAGCGGCAAGTGACTACAGAGGTCCGATACTGGTACAACCAGACGGTCGAAGCATACGCGGACGCCGACCGCTGATGAACCAACCCGGTTGACAGTATAAGGCCGGTTATGGTTTGTTACTTGCCGCAGAAACGCTTAGACAAAGAGAGGAACCCCATGGCAAAGAGTGCAAAGAAGGCCGCCAAGAAGGCAGCGCCTAAGGCCGCGAAGGCTGATGCTGCCGGCGACGTGATCGACCGCAGCAAGTACAAGTATGAGGCGACCGAGATCAAGGATGCCGACGGTAAGAAGAAGAAGGTCATCGACAACGGCGACCGCGTATCGGCGGCCCTGCGAGGTCTGTCGGCCGACGAGGTCATCAAGGTGGCCAAAGCCAACGGCGTCGAGATCAAGGATAGCTGGTCGAAGCTCAACGAGGGCCTGCGCCGCATGGCCGCCGGCAACGCGCTGCGCGGCGTCGTCCGTAACGGCAAGTCCATCGACGTGAACGGCAAGAAGGTGGCGTCCCTGTAAGGGGGCGCCATCGACTTCCTTTGTGAGAGAAGATACTGACATGAAAAAGGCACTGGTCATAGTCGCCCTGGCGCTGAGCGCCTGTGCGGCTAAGGACGGCAACAGCTTCGTGCAGGGCGGCATCTACAAGTCGATCTGCAAAAACGCCTTCGACGGCAAGTATGACGGACGACCGGACGGCTCGTGTTCGCGCGGACCGATCGACTTGCTCATCGACCTGTTTTAATAACAATCACCCGGCACCAACGGTCGCGGCGATTCAGCGGCGGGGGAGCCTCCGATTTCGTTGGATCGGCCAATGTCCCCCGCCGCGATTTTATATAGGAGTACGACCGATTTGACCAGACCGCGAGTGTTCGTAACCCAGGACGAGGAGCGCTTCAACCTCGATAAGCTGGACGAGTTCGGCAAGCGCATCACGATTTTCACGCGCTCTACTTATCCCGACGAAGTCGATGAACGCATGCGCTTCATGGCGGAGCGCGCCCGCAACATCTTCCTACGCTATGAGTACCGGCCGGACATCGACTATGTCGCCATCGTCGGCGACATGCTGGGCGTTGCCGTTTGCTTCATGATGCTAGGTAGACTAGGCTACCACCGCGTGGTAGCATTGAAGTACGACGGCAAGGAACAGGCTTACTACCCCGCAACCATTCAACTCATATAGGAGCAAGAGCCATGACGAAGTTCTACATAACCATCGGCGTCGTCGAGAATGACGATATCCAGCAAACGGTCATCTTGACCAAATCACAAATCAACGACCTATTCGACGCCATCGACGCAGATACCCTGGATGAACTGTCCACGGCTGTCGACAAGGTGCAAGGCGACGCCAAGGTGGACGAACATGACCACAGCTAAGGTCGCCAAGAAGAAGGCCACGCCGAAGAAGCCAAAGCCTTCGGTTCTCCTCGCCGCCGACGCGTTGAAGTTCTCAACGGCAACGATGCGCGCCTTCGATAAATTGAAAAAGGAACCCGCCGCCGTGGCCGCCTTCTATATCGGCCTGCGCGACGCGCTCGACAGCTTCCAGAACTCGATGGACGGCGCCCAAACTCTTCTCGGCCGCCTAAAAGGCGAGATCATCCCGCAACTCTTCGAAGATAACAAGGTGTCCACCGTCACCATCGGCGAAGACGGTGCCAAGTTCCGGGTGACAGTATCCGAACTCCTGCGAGTATCGGTCGGAGAAGACAAGGACAAGGCCAAGCAATGGCTGCGCGACAACGGCCTGTCCGAACTGATCATCGAGACGGTGAACGCCGGCACGCTGGCGAGCGCCGCCAAGGCGATGGCCGAAGAGGGAAAGGAACTCGACCCCGACCTCTTCAAGTCGGCGATCATGAAGACGACCTCCGTCACGAAGGTGAAATGATGATACGATGGTGGACGTGTTTTTGGGGTCATCGATGGTCCAAGTGGGAATCGAAGACGGTATCGCGCGTCCACACTATTCAGGACAGGGAAGACCGTGTTACCGTTCAGGAGCGCTATTGCGAAACATGCGGATTTAGAGAGGTCAAGACGTTTCCCCTACACGGATGAGACTTCACGATCCGGACTGGACGGCACCGGGTCGCCCATAGTAACCTGACCGTCCTGCTACACTCATTATAGGAGAAAGACCACCATGGCGAAACCCGCCGCACGCGCACCATCCAGACCCGAACCCAAGAAGCCGTCCACCGCAGTAACCCGCACCGGGCAGGGCGGCGACCTCGCCGTCATCCCGGAGCATTTGCGGGGAACCGGCGGCCAGGGAACCGAAAGCATCAGGGGGTCGGACGTAGCCCTCCCCCTGATCAAGCTAGCTCAGGCCATCTCCGAGGAACTCAACGCCATCGACGGCCTCAAGCCTGGTGACTTCTTCCACACGATCACGGAGGAGATTCTCGGACCTGAGATCGACCTCGTGATCGTCTACTCGGACATCCGCGCCATGCTGTGGCGCCCGCGCGAGAGCGGCGGCGGCATCCTGGCCCGGACCGATGATCTCGTCAAGTGGCAGCCGTCTAATGCCGTCTTCGATGTTCAGTTGAAGAACAAGAAGACCGTGAAGTGGGCGACTAAGTCCAACGTCGTTGAGTCGCGCCTGCTCGAATTCGGCACGTCCGACCCAGACGACCCGCAGTCACAGCCGGCCGGCACGCGCATGTACAACATGTGCTGCATGTTGACGGATTTCCCGCATCTGTCGCCGTCCATCGTCACCAATCAGCGCTCTCAGATCAAGGCCGCGAAGGCCGTGCTGGGCAAACTCAAGATGAGCCGCGTGGCCGCCTGGGGTCAGCGCTTCAAGCTGCAATCCATCGAGGACCAGGGGCCGTCCGGACCGTTCTTTAACGTCCGCTACGTCGCCAACGGGTTCGTGGAGGACGCCGACGAGGCCGCGCTCTACCGGGAGTTCTACGAGAAGTTCCTCAAGGACGCTCCAAAGATCAGGGACGAGGACCTGGAGAACGCAGCGGCCGACGTTTCTGGCGCGGAAGGGACCACGGGAGCGCCCGCCGACCGCCCGAAGTACTGACGGTAGCTTCAATATCAAAGGCCGTCCGAGCGCCTCCGAACGGCCTTCGAGGGGCCGGCGGATGAAGGGTCCCACTCACCGTCCGCTGGTCTTTTTTTCCAGGGAGGTCTTATGGAAGACAACGTAGCGCCGATATCGCCCGTGCCGGACGCCGAGTTCATTTCCGGTAAGATATTCGACGGCGAGACGGTGGACATCGGCGGCAAGGATTTTCGACTGGTGATGTTCCGGAACTGTACTATCGTGTGGGACGGCCAGAAGCATTACAATATGACTGACGTATCGTTCGTCGGTCAAAATGCGCTCAAGTTGTCGGACGGACGGATGGTTGGACTCATTCACTTATTACGCTCGATGGGAATGCTGCATCCGACCTTCGTCCAACAGTTTATCGACAAGCCACAAGGATGAACCCTAAATGACCGTCACCGACGACGAACACCGGTTCCTCGAAGAGTTCTTCGAGTTGCATCGCGACTTCGGTGACGAAATCCGGTCGTCACCAAGGGAACAATCCTTCATCGCGGACCAGCGGGAGCGCTTCGAAAAATATGGACAGGCCATCGCCCTGTCGCCGGCCCAGTGGGACTGGCTACGCGGTATCCGCGCCCGGCTCAACGCGAAGGCGGGTTGTGAATGAATAAGGACGCCACTTCCTGCGCCAGCCATAACCCAAACAACGGTTGCGACAAGGCGCGGCTGACTTTGTACGAGGGCCGCGCCTACTTTCGCATCCGGCGTAATAACCGCTGGCTAAGCGCATGTTTGGACGACCTCGATTACATCACCGATTTGGAATTGATGGAGATGCCACCCATCCTGGCCAAGCACCTGCTGGAAAGGCTCGAGCAATCGAACGACTGGCAATATGACTATGTCCTTTATATGTGGTCGCGGAGTACGAGCCATGGCTAAACGCATACGCGACCCTGTAAAAACTCGTGCGATGTATAGAGCGTATTATGATCGTTTACGTAATATCGTATTACAAAAATACGGTGGAAAATGTAAACGGTGCAAAATTAGTGACTCGCGCGTGTTGTGCATCGATCACGTTAACGGGGACGGTCATAAAAAGAAAACCGGAACCAACCGCCGCGTTGGTGTGTTTTCAACTATCGTTCGTTTGTCTAAATTACCACGGTCCAAAGATTATCAATTGCTTTGTGCTAATTGTAATATAATTAAAGCCAGGGAAAACAAAGAGTTTGCGCGTGGATGGAGGAAAGATTGAAAATTGATCAACAAGCCGAAATAGTTCTACGCCGTATTGCGGATTCCACCACCCATGAAGTGGTATTGGATGTTGAAACCAGCGGGTTGGACTGGCGCAGGAATTTTGTATGCGGTTGGGTTTTTACGTTTTCAGCCAATCCTTCCGACACCTATTACATTCCAGTTCGCCACGGCGGCGGGAAGAACCTTCTGGATTGGAAAGCACCAACGACGGAGCATTACGGATCGAAAGACAAACAACACCCATTTGAAAAAGCGTTAGCCAAGATAGCGCTGGCTCGTCGCGAGTTGCGTTGGATAGGTCATAACGAGAAATTTGATTTACACTTTGCGGCTAACCCCGTGTCTAAAGTTTTAATTACTGGTTTGACCGAAGACACCATGGTCACGCAGGCCATGATCAACGAGTTTATGAAGCAGTTTACTCTCGACGCCTGCTGCGAATATTTCAACATCGAGGGCAAGAAGGGCGGCCCGCTATACAAACATCTGGCGGGAAAGTTTGGCGGCCAACCGGTCGCCAAGGAAACGATGGGCAACTTCTGGCGCCTTGCCGGCGATGATGCGATAGGCGTCGATTACGCCACGGGTGACGGGAGCGCCACGTGGCGATTGAAGGACCGCCAGCGCCTGGACATTGAGGCGCAGCAGATGGTTCAAGTATGGGAGGTCGAACGCCGGTTGACGCGCGTTCTTTTCCGTATGGAACATCGCGGCATGCGGCTCGATGAGGGTCGGCTCGATGAAGTGATCGATATTGTAGATGGCAAGTTGAAGCGTGCCAAGGAAATCCTGCCGCCGACCCTGACCAATCCCAAGGCGCCGACGCAGTTGGAACCCGCATTCCGGGCGCTGGGAATGCAAGACAAGGATTTCGCACGGACGCCGGGCGGTAAGATTTCCTTCACCGAGGCGTGGCTACAAACTAATCCTCTCGGCCGCTCTATCCTCGCAGCGCGCAAATATGAGCATTTAAAAGACTCATTTCTGATCCCGCTCAAGGAACGGCATATCTGGAAGGGTCGCGTTCACACTAATTACAATCAGCTTCGCAATGATGAGTTCGGCGTCATTACCGGCCGCCTGTCTAGCAACGAGCCAAACTTGCAACAGTTTCATAAGCGCAACAAGGAGCTGGGCAAACTGCTGCGCTCGATCTTCATCCCGGACGAAGGAAAAGTGTTCGCCTCCGCCGATTACAGTCAGATTGAACCGGTTCTGCTCGCCTATTACGGGCGCGTCAAGGTGCTGATGGACGGATACCGGGCCGTGCCGCATATCGATGCGCACTCTGCCGTGTCGATGTCCGTCTTCGGCACGAAAGAGGAACCGTGGCGCCAGTACGGCAAGGTCATCAATCAGGCCATCCTAACCGGAGCGGGCGTCGGAAAGATTGCCGCCATGCTGCGCGCGGCGGGAGCGACGGACGTGGACCCGTATGCCATCATCAACGACTACCACAACTCGATGCCCGAAATCAAACGCATACAAAAAGAATCCGGTGCCCGCATGCGGTCGCGCGGCTACGTGATCTCCCTTCTCGGCCGACGGGCGCGGCTAAAGGAGATGGGCGAGGAATACAAGGCATTAAATCGGCTGCTACAGTGCGGCAATGCCGACATCATCAAATTAAAGATGTGCGAGATAGACGAGTTCTTTGAGTCCGAAGGCGACGATACCAACCTTCTCAACTCGATCCACGATGACCTCGCTTATCAGTTTATGCCGGTTTATGAGTGGCAATATCGGGAAGCACTGCGCATCATGACGGACGTGGATAAAGACTCGCCGACCGCCGTCATAAAGATCGACATCCCGTTGCATGTGGACGCCAAGGAAGGCCGCAACTGGGCCGTGGCGACTTACGGCGAGATGCAGGAGGAGATGAAGGTATGAACGAGCATCTGGCCGAGGACCACTTCTGCAAGGATGTGCGCGCGGCGGGTGGGCTGGCGCTCAAGACGCGGTCCCGCTTTCAGGCCGGCTTCCTCGATCTGTTCGTCAAGATGCCCGGCTGGCATGGCGTCTTCATCGAATGTAAATACGAAAAGTGGCGAAAGACGAACCAGCTACCATTGAATCTGTCGGCACTGCAAATCGAGACGATAAAGCGCTTCCATGACGCAGGACAATCCGCCGGATGGCTGCTGTTCACGAAAGTGCCGGACATCGCTCATCCGGCGCACTTGTCTGTCTTGGCTGGCACGGGCTATAATACGGGCATTATCGAATGCGAATATCAACCGTGGTTTAACCGTCCACGCGGCGGTACTTTCCCCATCAACGACATCTTGAAAAGGATCACAGTGCGAACATGAAGTGGGCAGAAAAAGGCAGTGCGGCGGTCCTGGTCGGTGGACAATTTGGGTCCGAAGGCAAGGGGCAGATTGCGGCGTGGCTGGCGCATAACGCCTGCTCCGAGGGCGTCGATATCGCCACAACGAACGCCGGGGCGCAGGCGGGTCACACGACCCAGTACAAGAACGGCACCAAGTTCATCTGTTACCATCTGCCGACCGTGGGCGTCATCCGCCGTGAGTCCAAGGTGTACATCAACGGCGGGTCCATCATCGACGTGGCCACGTTAAAGCGAGAGATTGCTGAATGCGAAAGAACGCACGGCGGCATCATACAACGCCTCGTCATCCATCCGCGCGCCTCGATCATCACCGAGGAAGCCAAGGCGGCAGCGAAGGACATCGAGCAGTCGCCCGGCATCAAGTATGGCGCCATCCAAAAGGGCGTCGGCCAGACATTGGCCGGCAAGGTGCTGCGCCGGGCGCGCGTCGCTGCTGGCGAGCCAAAGATTGCGCCCTACATCGATGACCTCAATCTAAACGAATATCTTGAAAATCGCGCTGCCGTTACCGTCGAAATTCCACAGGGAACCGGACTGGGGTTGATCCATGGTCATATCTACCCGTACACGACTTCTCGCGACTGTTGGGTCGGTTCTGGCTTCAACGATGCCGGAATACACCCCTCCTTTCTCGGTAACGTGGCCATGGTCGTCCGTACCTTTCCCATTCGCGTCGGGCACTCGTTCAATGAAATGGGAGAGCAGATCGGGGACTCTGGTCCTTTCTATCCGGATAGCCAGGAACTTCGATGGGAAGATGCCTTTCCCGGCATCGAACCCGAGCGCACCACCGTTTCAAAGCGCATCCGGCGTATAGCCACGTGGTCCAATGATCAGTACGCCGCCGCGTTATCGCTCAACCGACCAGACATCGTAGCGTTGACCTTCGTCGACTACCTTCGCGGACCAAACGAGTTCTGGCACCGGTTGGCCCAGATGGAGAACATAGAAAAGGAAGTCCTAGGCCGGCACTGCCAGCACGTCTATTCGTTCGGCCCGCACCAGGAGGACGTGACGGAGGACGAAGACACAGTCATCCGCTATTTCGCCAACCGCGCCGTACCGGAGTGGGCAAAATGAGTCACGACCGGGGGTGTTTTCAGTGTGGAGACGATATGCAATATTATTGCGGTCGAGTGAACTGTCCAAATCCCGCTCCTCCTGGCGCATTCAAAGGCGAGATACGCAACGCGCGGGAACTCGGTGGCCTATCTCGCCGACCCGAACTTAACACCTTCCTAGACGCCATGGAAGCAAAGCTTGTTGCCAATAAGGACAAGCTGATCAAGCCGAAGCTTCCCATTCCGGCCCTGTTGCAATTGCTGCGCATCGAGGTTGAGGAGCTGGCCGTGGCGGTCCAATATCAGACGCCGGAAGAAGCCATGGAGGAATGCGCCGACGTAGCCAACTTCGCCATGATTGTTTGGAAAAGATTGAAGGCAAGCGAATGATGCCCTACCATGGTACTCTTGAACAACAGCGGGCGTATATGAAGACGTACCGTAAAAATAGAGGCCGGGAGAAAGATGCCGAGTGGCGACTTCGCGTTAAATTAGAAGTATTTGAAAAGTACGGCGGCAAATGTCGTCATTGCGGGTTTACAGACGCACGCGCACTGTGCATAGACCATGTTAACGGGGGAGGAGAAAAAGAACGTAAGGAAACAGGCGGGCGCATATACGCAAAATTAAGACGGCTGCCACGGCAAAAAGAATACCAGTTGTTGTGCGCTAACTGCAACATGATAAAATCCTTCGCCAAGGGAGAACTTAACGGTGGAAAGCATTGGAAAGAACGGTACCGGCGTTATGTGGCACTTGCGCGGAAAACCTTATGCAGTTCAAGTGGAGGCATTAAAGAGATCATTCGGACATAAAGGATTCGGATATTGGATGGACATGGGAACGGGCAAGACGGCGGTGGCGCTTAACGAATACGTGGAGCTGGTTCGCCAGGACGCGGTGCAACACCTGCTGGTCATCTGCCCGAACTCGCTCAAGTGGAACTGGGCCACGGAAGTCGAGGCGTGGGGCGTGCAAAACGTCGATCTGTGGGTGTGGCCCGAGGCGTGGCCGCCGCCCGGCAAGATACGCGACATGCCGCGCATCTACATTATGAATTACGAGGCGCTGCTTTATTCCGGCGGCGACTGGGTGCGCGACTTTGCTAAGACATGGGACGGGCGCTTCATGCTCGTGGCCGACGAAACCTCCCGCATCAAAAACTTCCAGGCGTCCACCACCAAGAAGATGATATCGCTGGCACCGTTCGCGCACACGACCCGCGCACTGTCCGGAACGCCGATGGTAAACAACGTCATGGACTGGTGGTCGCAGCTTCGCTTCATCCGGCAGCCGCTGGGCAATCCTTATCAGTTTCGCAACCGCTACGCCGTGATGGGCGGGTACCTGGGCAAGCAAGTAATCGGCCTGCGGCAAGAGAATAAGGCGGAGTTGCAACAACTGCTCGAGTCCTGCTCCTTTTCGGCCACCAAGTCCGAATGGACCGACCTCCCGCCCAAGGTGTTCCCGCCGCCGCGCGAAGTCAAGATGGAGAAGAAGCAGGCGGCCCTGTACAAGGAAATGCAGGAAGACTTGATGGTCATGCTGGGCGACGAGGCGGTCACGGCGCCGATGGTCATCACGCAGCTCGAAAAGTTGCAGCAGATCAGTTCCGGCTTCATCATCGATGAGGAAGGCCGAACGCACGACCTCGTCGAGCCGAAGCGCAACCCGAAGGCACTAGAAGTCCGCGCCGTGATGGAAGAATGCGGCGGTAAGATGCTTGTATTCTGCCGGCACCGTCAGGCCGTCGATATTTTAAAGGAGGTCCTTGGAGACTTCCACCCCAGCGTCATGCGCGGAGGATTAGACCAAGCGACGCTTGAGGACGAAAAGAATCGCTTCAACCAGCAGACTGAACGCCGCGTCATGATCGCTCAAGACTCCGTCGGCGGCATGGGCCACACGTTGTTAGGCGGCCAGGGTCGCGACCGTTGTTCGACCACGGTCTTCTTTGAGAACGGCTTCTCGCTAGGCAACCGCTTGCAATCCGAAGACCGCAATCACCGGCACGGCCAGGACGCCGATTGCGTTACCTATATCGACATCGTCGCCTCTTCGGTCGAGAGGAAGACCGCGTACGCGCTGCAAAAGAAGCTGGACCTTATAACGGAACTGAGGAACAAATGAATGCTGCGGCTCATCATCGGCTTGTTGGCGGCGCTTTTGTGGGCGACGTACTACGCAGAGCATCCTTATGACCACTTCGGAGATGACTCCGACGACTGATTGCGTGTGCTACGGGTCCGGGAAAGTCGTTTTCTGTTGGACGGAGGAAGGATTAAAGCAGTGGATGCCGTGGCGTTCACCATCGCCAGTCAGAGTGGTATCCCTGGTAGAATGCGCCTGTACCGGCGGCGACGCCTTACCATGCTGTCGAACTACCCCCATGCTTTGCCGTGGCTGTGGTAAGGAGCCTCCCCCCATGCGAATACTGGAAGACGTAGCCTACGGAAAGAAGATATCTTGACAGAGGGCCTCAGGCACACTATTTTTAAGGGACCGACACCCTTATAGGAGCCAGACCTTGAACCTCCCGAACGAGAAGCCTTTCGTCCCGTCGCCCTACCAGCAGGCAGTGTTCGACTTCGTCTCCACCGGCCGGGGGTCCGCCCTGGTAACCGCCGTGGCAGGCGCTGGCAAGACCACGACCATCGTCCGGGCGCTCGAACTCCTACCGCCGGGCGCCGTGACCTCCTTCCTGGCCTTCAACAAGCGCATCGCGGATGAACTCAAAACCCGCGTTCCGGCTTCCGTCCGCGCGCAGACCTTCCATTCGGTCGGCATGAGCGCCTGGAACTTTGTCAAGCGGAAGAACGTAAACGTCAATAAGGACAAGCTGCGCGACCTCATGCAGGCGCACTTCGGCGACGATGACGTTCGCAATTACTCGTCCTTTGCCTGTAAGCTGGTATCGCTGGCCCGTCAGATCGGCATGGGGTTCCTGGCACCGGACAGCCCAGACGTATGGGCGCACCTGATCGACCATTACGATGTGTCGCTGGACAGCACCGACGCCGTCGAGGCGGATGGCATTGCCATCGCCCGGAAGCTTCTGGCGCATTCGATCCGCACGGCCGATGCCCGCGAGGGCGGCCCGTCGCTGATCGACTTCGACGACATGCTCTACATGCCGCTCCTCCGTAATGCCAAGTTCTTCCAGCACGACTGGGTGTTCGTGGACGAGGCGCAGGACACCAACGGCGTGCAGCTCGCCATGCTGCGCCGGATGCTCAAGCCGACGACCGGACGGCTGGTCGCGGTCGGCGACCGACGGCAAGCCATCTACGGGTTCCGTGGCGCCGACGCATCGGCGATGGACAACATCAAGCAGGCATTTTCCTGCGTCGAGCTACCCCTCACCATTTCATATCGCTGCGCCAAGAACGTCGTTACCAAGGCGCAGAGCATCGTCCCTTACATCGAGGCGGCGGAGACGGCACCGGAAGGCGTAGTGCGTTCGTTGGAGCGTGGCATTGACGAGAATACACGCCAGCCGACTATCGAGGTCCCAGTCTTTTCGGCCGGCGAGGCGATTATCTGCCGCAACACCGCGCCGCTCATCTCCAAGGCATATGACCTTATCGGCCAGGGCGTCGGCTGCAAGGTTCTCGGCCGAGAAATCGGAAGCGGCTTGATCAAGCTGATCGAGAAGATGCGGGCGAAGGACCTGCTGGCGCTGGAGACGAAGCTGGAAGCGTGGGCGCAGCGCGAAAGCGCCAAGTTCATCGCCAAGGGTCAGGAACAGAAGGCCGAAGGCGTCTTCGACAAGGTTGCCGCCATCCAGGCCGTGATCGGGCACTTGAATGAGGAAGAGCAGACAGTGCAGGCGCTCAAGGACCGGCTCGACGCGATGTTTACTGACGACGCCGACGCGCGCATGGTGCTGTTGATGACGGCGCACAAGTCGAAGGGCCTCGAGTTCGACCGGGTTTACGTCCTCGAGCCTTCCCTGATGCCGTCGAAGTGGGCGCGGCAAGAATGGCAGCAGGAGCAAGAGCAGAACCTGCTTTATGTGACCATTACCCGCGCCCGCAACGAACTCATCTTCCTGGAGTAGGAGAAATGAAGGAATTTTCAGTCCTGATCGTGCCATCCCTTCCGCACAACGGCATTTCTAGAGAGGAACTGCGCCAGCGGTTCCTCGATGCCGGCCGGAAGTTTGACATGAACCGGGAGGTTACGCCGTACGAAATCAAGTGTGGCGTCTGCGGCGGCGACGGTCGCATCGGCCTCGTCAACTGTCGCTTCTGCAACGGCGAGGGGAAGGCGATGACGCGCCGCAACCCGGATGCCAAGTGGTTGAACCTCCGCCCGTCGCAGAAATGGGCTGAGTACCTGCAACATACCTTCGGCGCCAAGCCGCTGGCCGGCTGGGATGACCTCTTCCGGTTGAAGGACATCTTCAACGACCCCATGTACATGACCACGCTGCCCGACTGCGTCATCACGCCCGAGGGCGAGTGGCTCAACGAGAGCCGTCCATTCTTGCAGGATCGGTGGGCAGAGTTAAAGAATCACTACTGCATCGTGATGATGGGCGAAATATGAGACTGACACCGGCCGAAGTTATAGTGTTCGTGGTCGTCCTGATCGGGACGGTGATCTTCCTATTCGCAGCCTTTTGGAGGTAACATGAAGCCGCTCTGCATCTACCACGCCAACTGCCAGGACGGCTTTACCGCCGCCTGGGTCGTCTGGAACGCGTACAAGGGAGAGGTCGAACTCTACCCCGGCATCTACCAGAAGGAACCACCGGACGTGACCGACCGGGAAGTCATCATGGTGGACTTCTCCTACAAGCGGGAGGTCGTGGAAGAGATGGCGCGCAAGGCGTCCAGCGTCCTCATTATCGACCACCACAAGTCCGCCATCGCGGACCTCGCCAACATCAAGGGGTCCGATAATCTGAACATCGCATTCGATATGTTGCGGTCTGGCGCCGGCCTCGCTTGGGATTTCTATAATCCCAGCATGCCGCGCCCGCCGCTCATCGACATCGTCGAGGACCGCGACCTCTGGAAGTTCGAGTACGACGGGACGCGTGAAATCACGGCGCGGCTGTTCGCAGAAGAATATGATCTTGAAACCTGGACCGATTTCGTTCGCCGGTCGAAGGACGAGGTCTTCCTGGCCGACTGGCGCAACGAGGGCGCCGCGATCATGAAGAAGCACGACAAGGACGTTCGGGAACTGGTAAAGGTCTGCAAGCGCTTCATGACCATCGGCGGCATCGAGGTCCCGGTAGCCAGCCTGCCTTACACCATGACCTCCGATGCCGGCCACATGATGGCAAAAGATCACCCGTTCGCTGCCTGCTACTGGGACACACCGTCCGGCCGCGTCTTCTCCCTTCGGTCGCGTCCGGACGGTGAGGACGTGTCGGTCATTGCCTTCCGCTACGGCGGCGGCGGACACAAGAACGCCGCCGGGTTCGAGGTCCCATTCAACAAACTGGCAGAGCTGGGGCTGCTCTGATGGACCGCGTAATAATTAGTCGGGACCTCGTCATTGGACGACCAAAGGCGTCTAATTCCTACGACGGGTATGATGCCCAAATAACGCCACAAGGCGTGTATCTGGCGGCGTCACCTGGGGAACCTGTCGTATTGTTCTTCCCCATGTCGCTGGTCCTTTACGTTCAGTTCGGAGTGGAAAATGCATCCAAAGATTAAGGAAATCTACAAGGCCCATGACGAGTGGATGAAGAGGGGCGGCGATCAATCCATCCTGGTCGTGCAGCAGGCCAACTTCGTCCAGAACATCAACATCGCGCTAAACGAAGTGGAGGTCTCTGCTTACAACCGTGGCAAGATCGACGCGCAGAAAGTGGCGAACAAGCAAAAGCCACTATACATCGTCAAGGGCGGCGTTCTGACGGAATATTCACCACCGGCCGAAGAGACAACTAGCTAAACTGCGGGCCGAGATTGGCGACGTAATCGGCCGTCTCCTTGGGCAAGGCGTTGATGCCGTGACGGGCGACGTTTCCCTGGCCCCAGTTGTAGGCGGCCAGGGCCTTGTCCCATGACCCGAACTTGTCGTAGAGCGCCCGCAGGTACTTGGCGGCGGCCGGAATGGCCTGCGTCGGATTGAAGGGGTCGATGCCGAAGTCCCTGGCCGTGGCCGGCATGAATTGCGCTATCCCCCTGGCGCCGACCGGCGACACCGCGTGGGGGTCGAAAGCGCTCTCTTGCTCGAGCAGCGCCCGCAGGCCCGCCAGCGGCACGCCATGCTGGGTCGCGGCGGCCTGAATCAGCGGCTCGATGGCGGGTGGGGCGGTAGTCTTCCACGTTCTCATGTCGTTCTCCATACTTATATCGGGGTGTGGGGGTACCGGAAGATGGCCTGGGCGCAGGACCGGCGGCGACCCGAGGATGTCGGTCAGAGACACCCCGTCCTGGCCCACGGGAGCGCTCTGGAGAAGCGTCGGCTGGGTCGCGGCTATAGTGGTGGGGGTCCAGGTGCCAGAGGCCACTCCCGTGGCCCCGGACGCAGCCGGCAGCGGCGTCTCCGGGAGGTCGTCGATACCCGGCAGCCGGTAGAGCGCCTCATGCATCGCCCGATGCGGCCCGGACAGCCGGTCGAAGATGGACCCACCCCTGGCCATGCCCGGTATGTCCAAACCCGGCTGTTCTGGAACGTTCCATCCGCGCGGCGCATACGGGTCGTAATACGCGTTCTTAGCCGCTTGTAGGTCCCATAGTTCATCCGAGATAGGGTTAGATTCGGGTTCGGCTGGTTGGTTGGCCTTCGAATGGATACCGAGCATCGCCAGTGGTGACATGCGCTTGAATGCCGGTGAAACCTTGGAAAGCAATTCCAAAGCTGGCTTGGCTACGGCCTCAGATAGCTTGCCGCCGCCGGTCATTACCGTGGCGAGGTCATTGCCTAGGGCGGCGGCAATGTCCAACGGTCCGGACTCTGGGGTAAGGTCCTGCATCCCGGACCCGATGAACGCATTTAGCGCAGAGCCGACATCATTGATCGTCCCGGATATAGGGTCGGCGGCGGTATCGCCGCGCGGCGGGTCTTCCCAGTAGGAGAATACGTTGGGATCGACCGGCGCCCGGTAACCCTGCACCCACCAAAACGGGTCTTGCGCATTGGCGGTAAGCGCATCCAGTTCCGTGTCCGGCAGTGGCTTCTTCGGCTGAGGCCGCGAGATTAGACCACCGGAAGCAAACTTCGTATTCGATGAGGGCGTGCGCGCCGTCAAGGAATTACTAAACTTCTGATTCGCGTTTAACCAATTGCCGTACGGCTCATTTGTAGCATGAGGATCATTCCACGCCTCCGTCAGCGTATTTATTGCGTTACGCACTTTTTTCTTATCGCCGTTATACACGTTTGTCACGTAATGCCGTACGTGATCTAAGTAATAATCAAGGGCGGACTTGCCGTCGTCGGTTACTCCCGGACGTAATTGCGATATTTCCTTAATGTATCCCTCAATGTCAGGAGGTAAGACATGGGGATCATATATTGAAGTGCCTTCGTTGTCTAAATCCGAAGAATGAAGGCCGAGTTCTTCATCCACCACGTTCATAGGCTGTGAATTACGAATGTCGGATAAGGCTTGATGGCGCGTTACAAAATCGCCGTTACTGTTTACAAATCCGTCTTCCAACTTAGGTAGTATGGAATTCAAAAAATCATCCTTGCTGGTAGGAAGGTCCATGCTTAAGTTTCTAGCGTCAGACGCATTTAACAAATTCGGGTGGTTCTTACTTACATAATCGGCAAGAGCGTCTAAATGATTAGCACCCGTGTAAATTTCTCCGGTATCTATGTGTCTGAGAGCTGCTTTAAATAGTCCCTTCACCAGACCACCTTCCGCGAACCCTTGCGCGGGCGACCCATCAGGCGAATAGTCCTTCGGCAGGCCCATGGCGGCGGCGGTGCCAGCACTAAAAAGCGGCAGGCCGATCTTCTTCACGTTCTCCACCATCTTGGGCGTTAGGCGCAGCGCGTGGACCTCCTGCGGCTTGGCCTGCATTCGATAATGTTCCTGCAAGGCCCCTTTTAGACCGTTCAGGGCTGAATACCAATTATCATAATCTTCGATGTCGGGGTTGCTATGCGGCTCGTTGATGGCCTTGATGACCCGATAAGCGGCGTCATCTATGTATTGTGGCGCTCCCTCGTCTTCGCCCCCGGCAACAGATGTTAGAATCTGATGAATATTGTCGTGCACATCGTCTTCATCTAAAGATCCGCTGTTGGGGTGTCCTTCCGCCAACAACGTGACCATGGGGGCATGAACATTTGGTGGAATATCGGACCCGGCGCTCTCTCCCGGTATCTTTATCTTGGTGACCTCGCCGCCGTACTGATCGGCCAGTTTCTTGGCGGCGGCCGGCACGTCGCGGTCATAGAACTTCCGCATCCCCCGGCCGCCAATGGTGAGGTTGTCGCTGGTGATGACGCCTGCGTCCGGCCCCATGGTGTTAAATGCTGCATAACGGCGGGCCAGATCGTTGTAGTCCCAATTATGAGAAGTCTCTCGTATCAAGTGCTGATGCCGGTCACGCTCTCGCGCCAGGGCCGCCATGCGAGTAAGATTATCGACTCGCTGCCGTCCGCCGTCTGTTTCAGTTTCGTATAATTGGCGGTTTTCCTGATTCAGATCACTGATCTGGTTCGAAATTTCAGATGACCGATTGACAGCTTCATCCCGGTCCTGAATATACTGATCCAGGCGGGCCTTCTCCTGGTCACTGAGCGGCTGGTGGCGCCCCTCCCCCTCCACTATCCGCTTTGCGATGTCGCGGCCGACGGTGTCCCCGAGGTCGGCCGGCGACAGGTTCTCGAAGCGCCCGTCCGCTCCGAGTTCGTTGCCGCCTTTCATGGGGATGATCGTATACTTGCCGTCCGGCGTCTTTTTCCAATGCAATTCGTCGACCGTGTTGCGCAGCGCCTGTCCCCAACGGTCCGCCTGCTGGTCGCCGGTTGTCCAGGTGACGTAAGAGTCGCCCTGGTCGATCGCCTTGGCGATGTTCTTCTTGAGTTCCAACTCGGCGTAGGTGTCCTTGTAGGGAGCGGGAGGAGGTTTATTGCCCCTCAAGCCCCAATATAATTTCTTCATTCTAGTATAGTCTCTTACATCTTCCGGCGTCATACCAAAACGTTTCGGGTTATCTAAAATTGAAAAACCCGACCCGTCGTGATCGATCCACCAGTCAAATGACTTATCGCCCCATCTCGTCGTCTTCGTGTAAGCTGTATATATGGGATTGCTGTTCATGCTAGTATTAAGTTTATTTCTCAGTCGATCATATTCTTCTGCAGCATCCGGCCCCAATGCGTATCCTTCGTCCCGCCCCCGCTGGTGCCAGTCCGACTGGATTTCCTCGATGTGCTGGGCGGTCTCGCCCCCGTCGCCTGGGTTTACCACGTCATTCTCGGGACTTATCACCGGCCGCCGCGTCGTGCGCGACCACGACAGCAGGCCCGGCTTGCCGCCGAAGTGCGCGGTGGAGGCGACGAAATCTGAACTCGGCAACGTCGTCAGCTCCTCCGACTGCCCCAGCTTCGGGCCGGGCAATTGGTACTGGTCCTTGTAGTGCATACGGTCATTATATGCCATGCCGCGCGACGTGGTCCCGGCCTGATGGGTCTGGAACTCCGGCATGTCGGTCGAGTACTTCCGCACGTTGTGGAGGAGGGTTCCCATTTCGTCCGGCGACAGTACATCGGCCGACCCCATCTGCGGACCCAGCTTCCCTAGCGCCCCGTGCTGGACCTCGTCCTTGCGCAGCGGGAACTGGATGCCACCCCGGGTGAGGACCCGCCCCGGCCGAAGATAAGCCTGCCAATCCTTGAGCGGCATTGGCTGCTTGGCCGACTTCGCCAGTTCCTCCGCGACCGAGAAGAGAAAGTCCTTGATACCCATTACTGCGCTCTTAATTTAGCGATGGCCCCGGCTCTCTCGTCCACTGGGGCTATCTGGTCCAGGATGTCCTGCTCCATATTTTCTAGGTGCTCCCAGGCGTCGTCCTCGTGGGTGTCGCGCCAGTCACCCCCGGTCAGGTACTTTTCAGCATTGGGGTCGTGATAGATGTTGAAATGATTGACGTAGCGGTCCAAGTCGTGTTGCAAGGACGGATCGGCTCCCAGGTCTCCAGCACTAATGGGACGAATATGACCCGGTTGGACCGCATGCTCATCCAACAGCTTCTCCCAGGCCGTCTGCCGCATCTCATGGTCACCGAACTGAGCGGCGGCCCTCAATTCTTGAATGATCTTGGATATGGCGCCCATGATGCTACTGTACACCAGGAATGGAGTCGATGTCGACCGGATCGTCGCGTGACACCGTACTATCATCACCCGGCCCACCCGTGAAGTCCTGCCCAATATCGACGCCGGCCAGGGCGCCCGCCCCGCCGGCTACCCCGGTTCCGACCGCGCCCTTTCCGGTCTGGATGGCGCGCGTCTTCCGTTGCAGGCCCCGCAATGTAGATGCCAGTGCCTTGATCTTGCCGGGGTCGCTCTCGTACAGCATCTTTAGCAGCTCGTGGCTCGTCTCCGGACCGATGCCCCTGGCCTGCAAGCGGCGCCACACGCTGCCGACCAGCGGAATCGGGTTGCCGCGAGCCAGATGCATGATGTCGCCAAACAGGTCCAGGTCCTGCGGCTCGAGCTGGCTCTGCTCGATCTGACGGCCCGCCGTGCGGGAATTGCCGGTTACGACGTTCTTGCTTCCGGCGATGCGCAGTTCCTCGTCCATGCTCCGGGCGAACGCGTCGAAGGACGCTTGATCGGGGAAGATGGCCCGCAACTTCTCGCGCGACGCCTTGTTGGTGAAGAACTTCTTCACCACATCCTGACCTTCCGTGCCGGACAGCATGCGGTTGCGGATGCCAGTGGCCACGCCCGTGCGAAAGAAGTCTTGATCGCCGTCCGACAGGTGGTCGAACTTCTCGACCCAGTGGTCCATCTGATCGACCGGCGTGCTGAGGAACTTGACGCCCATGTTAACGGCATTCTGCGACGTAGTCGGATCGCTCCATGCCTTGCGCGCCTTCGCGTATGCCGGGTTCAGTTCGTCCATGCGGTCGAGGAAACGCTTCTTGAGGCCGGTTACGGCGCGGCCAACGTCGTCCATGCGCCCAGTCATGTCGTCGGTATGGTCGTTGATGATCGAGTCCAGGCCGCGCTTCACGAGGTCTGCGTGCTGCGTCCCCATACGGTAGACCTTCGTTCCGTCTTCCAACTCGACGGACCGTGGTAGGTCCTGCGGCACGCTCTTGTCCGCCGTCTGTATCGTTTGCATCTTGCCGAAGGCACCCAGCTTCTCCGCCCGTGCCAAGATGTCGTCCATCTCCTCATCGTGGAAGTCCGGAAGGTTCGCGTACGCTTCCTTATACAGCGGGTCGGCGGCGGCCTGCTTCAACGTCTGCAATGCCTTTACTGTCTGCGTGGCACGCGGATCAGCGCCTAGATGGAAGTTGACGGCGTTTTGAACGCGGTTGCCCTGGTTCTGAAAGAATTGCTTGTAATAGTCGTCGACGACGTTGCGACCCGGACCCGGTTGCTGATAGCCCATCTCCGTCAGCGTCAAGAGGTTGCGCTTGCCGTGGGTGAACAACGGCGTCACGCCGGGTCGTCCCTGATTGGCCCGCATGCCCAGCTCGTACGGAGACAGGCTGTCCATCTCCATCCGCTTCAAAAGCATGGCCCGCGCCCGGTTGGCCGGGTCGCGCATGGTGCCTGCCATCTTGGCCAGAGCGCCGCCCGTCAGCCCGAGGCCCGTGGTCGCCCCGCCGGCAATCCCGCCACCGATAGCGCCCGTCCCGATGGCCGAAGGATCGCCGCCCGACGTAATGGCGGCCATCCCGGCGCCCGTGGCTGATCCCGCTGCCGCCCGCTTTAAGGCGGTCAACGCGAGGTCCGCGAGGGCACCCATCAGGCGCCTCCTACCGGAAGCGCTGGACGAACCACACTCCGAGTTGCCACATGGCGATCCTTAAGACCACCACACCAAGTATCAACCATAGGACCCACATGGGACCTCTCCTTCACTAGAAATATGGGGTCGTTAACCGCCGTCGAAAAGTTCGATACGTTCATGGCGTCTTCCCCACTATCTGCTCGTACATCGGGTCGTTGATCGATTTCAGATATTCCGCGTACGACTGATTGCGGTAGTTGCCGTCGCGGATAGCCTTCGACTTCCACTCGTTGTATTGACGCCGCTTAGCAATGAACAGTTTGCCGCGTTCCAGAATCGGCCTCCGCTCCTCCGGCGACAAATTGACCGACCCTTGCACGGTCCGTAAGAAAGCGCGCTCGCCTTCCGTGATGCCGGTGCTGCCAAACGACGCCTTTAGGTTCTGCAATACTTGCTGGTCGATGATGTTCTGAAAATTGGTCGTGTTGACGGCCTCATCGGACATGTGATAACCCGGCACGACGCCGCGCAGATTGCGCTGCACCCATGCATGCGCACCCGCCAGCGCCCCACCCCATGCCTTGTCGTTCAGCGCCAACGCGTCATTGAGGCCCTTCTCAGCCATCATCAGAGTGTTAGTATTCTCGTCCGCCGTATCAACGTCCTTCTGCTCCTGCGGCGTTAACTGAGCGGCAGCTCTGCTCCAATCATTGCCGGACCCGGTTGCGTTCTCAGCCGCCGCTATGGTAGCGTCCGGGGTGGCGACGGCGGCAGCCGGTTGAGGAGGAGCTGCCGCCGTCTGAGGCTTAACCGCCGGGGGCGTGGCAGTCGAGCCTGTCGGAACATGGAAGTCACCGGGGTGCGGACCAGACGCGCCCGGCGCGGCGGCCGAAGGGGGAATAGCCCCGCCAGGGTCGCGCTGCACGGCTTCCTGGCTAAGTTCGTTTTGTAGTTCAGCCTCCGCCGGGTTCGGTTGCTGCCCGACGTTGAACACACCCTGATAGTCTTCCGGCTTGTATCCCCAGCTTTGCATGATATGGGCGGTCCGGTCGTCCACCCACTTGTCGTATTGATCGGCGGGCAGGTTGTAATGCATGGCAATGAGGTTTTGCGCGTCTTGCTTGGCGAGCGTCTGCGCCTGCTGAACGAGACCCTGCATGCGCCGCTCGTTGCTACCTTGCTGATTAATGTTCGCGGTATCGCGCCTAGCCTGCGCCATGATGTTGGCGGCTTTGAGCCGCGCCGCCGCGCTCATCTGCTGCCATAGACCGCGCTGTTGCAGGTCGCGAATCTTGAATTCAAGTTCTTGTGCCTTGGTCAAGAGATCGGTGCCGGTCGTGAGGCGAGACGACAGAATATCGCCCGGAAGCTCTGCCTCCTGAGCGCTTATTCCCGCCAGACCCTGCCGGTTGTAATCTTCCGTGTTGCGCTGCGCCGCCAACCACGGCAACATCGCCTGTATCCCGTTGCTGATGCCTTCGCTTAGATGCCCGGATATCGTCGGTTGCATCATGGCCGCGCCAAGCGCCAGCCGGGCGAGGTTTGAGCGATCAACCGGCGGCTGATACGCGGCGCGGGCCGCGCGCAAGGCGTTCAACTTGCTTTGCTTTATCTCGTCGAATGCCTGCCCCATGTCTTCGCCGCCGAGATAAGACTCGGACAGCGAACGCATTTTGGCCAAGGCAGATTGAGCGGACGACGTGTCCGGTATCCACGCTGACGGATCGTTGATGTCGAGGCCATAGCCCGTGGCCGGATCACCGTAACCTTCCGCGCCTCCGACCAAGGCATTCTCGGCCGCGTCCTGCGGATCAACATCATCCTGCGGCGGATCGGTCATAATCTGCAAGGCGCCCATCGGCTATGCTCCACAGAGGGCGAGGCCGCCCTTCCTGGCATTCGGCATAATTGATGGACGGCGAATCCATCCGTAGCGCGGATCGGCACCTGTCGGAGATGGCGGACTCACCATTGGTTGTACTGATCGATTGCGAATCCATCCATAGCGCGAGTCATCCGTCATTGGGACCGGCGGCGGTGCCACGCGGAGGGCACGTGGGTATACGGGGCCGCCCATGTCATACTTCATGCGACCGCCCTTACACTTGGCGAGGCCGCCCTTCTTGAGGCCCGAGAAGGCCGCCGTGGTGCCAAGGAAGCTCTGCAACGGCGACGGATTGACGTATCCCGCTGGCTGCGTGGACACGTTCGACGTGACGGCCGAAGGGGTCTGCGCGTTGAGAACTTGACTGATCCAGTCCACCGTATTGCGAGGATAGGCCGTCTGCTCTTGCCAATCGGAGTATGCGGTATCGAGATTCTTCTGCTGTTGCTGTTGCTGTTCCGAACCAGCAGCCTCTAGGGTTCCGATATCCTTGAGGCCAATGCCCTGACTGGTATCGGCGAGGCCAGCAAGGTTGCTGGCGCCGGTCATCTGGCGGCCCATGGCGGTCTGGTAGTTAGACATCGCGGCTTCTTCGGCCGCCTGCAACGCTTGCGTCTGCGCATTGAGGACGTTAGCATCGCTGTCCCGGATGGCTCGAGCCGTAAATTCTCCTTGCGGTGACGAGCCGAACTGGCCAGACCTGATGAACTGGTCGGATACGTTGGGCAGCACGTTCTCCATCAGGTTTCGGTTACCCAGCGTCGCAATTTGATTTACCACATCGTTGATATACGGAGACTTATATGAGTTAAACACATCCGAATTAAGATTCGGATTGCTGGCCGACTCGTAACCGGCCTGCGCCTCATTCAACAGCGGCTGGTACTTACCGACACTAGAACTCGCCAAGTTGAAAGCTTGCTGCTGTTGCGGCTGCAAGGCGGCGACGCGCTGCCCACCGTAGACGGGTGCCGGCTGCGCTCCGAGAACATCCGCCTTAGCCAACAACCCCTTCTGATAGTCGGTGTACCATTGCGGGTATTGAGTGGACGTGCTGCTCGCCGTCGTCTTAGGCGGTGGCGTCGTACCCTCGAAGAGAAATGATCCGATGCTCATTTATTTAGCTCCCGGAAGGTATGCCAGCGCGTTCGCATGAGACTTGTTAGGAACGCGCTTCCGGCGGCCCTTATGGCGGGCGATGCGGTCGCGCATCTGATCCAGCTTCTTAGCCCCGGCAGCGGGATTGCCGTCTCCGAGGTCGGATACGGTGGTGGCGTCCATGACGTATTCACCGTCCGAAAGATTGGCCGGCACTGTGTCCTCTTGACCGCCGTCCGGTCCGTTTAGAAAGCGACCCATGCCTCCTCGAGCCTTCTGAATGACCGGCATGTCCGTGCCGGGATAGAAGTCCTGCCCGCCCGTCTCCCCATAACGAGTGAGATCACCCGTCGGCATGACTTGCGGGTTGTTATAGGTCGCGGTCGGCAGCGGCGTATTCCATCCAGGAACACCTTTCGTTGCCGCGTTCTGCACTGTAGCAAATTGCTGGGCCACGGATGGTGTCTTTGGTGGGTAAAGCGCATCAATGAGCGAAACGAGCGCTCCCATGCCGACCGGGTTCTTTTTCGGGTTGAAGAATCCACCTAGCACGCTGGCTAGGCCAGACAGCGGCGATGACGATGAACTCGGAGCGGCAATGGTAGTGAGATGCGGACCACCCTGACCGATAGGTGGCGTATAGGTAGTTTGCTGACCGGTTCCGGGCGCGGCGGGCGCCCCGGTAAACAGACTCATGATCGGGCCGGCGATAGGCCCGACCGCATTCACAACGTCCCCAATGCCGCCTACGATGTCGCCCAAAAGGCCACCGAAGTCAAAGAACTCCGGTTGACCGGTATCGGGATTGACGGTAGGGGCGCCCCAAGCGTCCGTCATCTGGCGCAGCTCTCGATCGTTGACGTGCACCAAGTGCCTGTCTCCGAACCGCCCTGCGCTCCGCACGGCATTAGCCGCCACCTTGAGGCCGCCGCGCCGAAATTGCGTAGTCAGATGGTTAACCATCAATCCCTCTCATGCGTTTAAGCTTTTCTTTAACTCTCTAGCCCAGTCCTGCCATTTTTTAAATGAATACGGACTTGGTAATGCCGGGTCCGCCCCGGAAACTAGCAAAAACTGCGCTCCCCAATCTCGCCAGCGATCCTCCGAAAATGGCAACGGTACCGTTACGTCCTGATGGCACAGTTCCGCCGACCATCGATTGAACGTAAGACCTATTGGATTCGGAACTACTGCCACGCTCATGACCGAATCCTTCCTTCGGCCGGGCCTATATGTGCTAACGCTTGCCCCATCTGATAATAGCCGCCGGCAACATTGCTACTAAACTTAAATCGCATCTGCCGACGTTCTTCTCTCATCGGCACGAGTTCCTTAAAAGAATCACCAGCCGCCGATGCCGGGAACGATACTGGGTTGCTATATACCTGTGGCGACCGAGCATTGACGCGACCGCTTACTTGGACCGTCATATCGCCGATCTGCACAAAATCCGGTTCGATAAATTCGCAGTGCATTGCCTTATTAGCCAGTTCCGGGGCCGCCTGCATGGTGGCGTACATCATGTCCGCCGTCTCAAAGTAAGATTCTACCGCATAGGCGTTAGCCCCGTCAACCCTGTCCACGCCGTATTCGTGCTGCCATAGCGAATAGGTTCCGGACGCCACGTCCACGCCGGTCATCAGCGGTGATTGTAGAACGGTCGCATAAGCCGCCGCGCCGCGCCCGCTGTCTGGAAGCGGCGTATCGTACCACACTGGATAGCCGAGGGCCTGCGACAAGCGCACGTTGTAAATCACGGCCCAGTTAGGTTCAGTAGCACCGAACAACGGAGCGCAGAACCAGATTTCGCCGCGCCGCGTCACTTTGAACGCGTAGACCTTGCCGCGATATCCGTAGTTCAAGTTATCAAAGAAGAAATCCAAATTCAAAAAGTTGGGCACTTCTTGAATGACGCCGTTGTACATCATGAACCGATCGACACCAATCCAGTAATAAATGCCGTCGTACTCGATTACCGAGTTGGCCGAAAGAATGGACGCCTGATTAGTGATCTCATCGAATGCAAACGTACCAGCGGTCGTCCCGACGAAGTAGCAGCGGATGATGGCGTCAATGGACCAGAAAATACCAGCCGGAGCTTGACTTCCTCCGCGCAACGGAAGGCCCTTGATGATCTTCTGCCCCGTGACGCGCGCATTACCCGACCCGGCGCCGACGATATCGGCCGGTTTATTCGGAACCGACCACCCGATGAAGCCGTCCGACGAATAGCGTACTACGTACGGGTGCAACGTGCAGACGCCGCCCGAGCAATCGGTTGCCGCAACCACGGTAAGCGCCGCGACGCCGTCGATATCACCAACGTAGTAAGGAAAGGCCGTCGCGTTATCAATATTGACGAGATTCGGCGCTGCATGCGCAATGATGCTCGTCTTGGAACCGGTAGCGTCAAATAACTCCTCTATCTGCCAGTCATTATTAACATCGACGGTAAATCCTGCCGGCGTCCGATCCACGATGGAGGCGACGTTACCCATCGAGTCCAGTAACACGCGCTCGATGCCGCCCTGGTGTCCGTTGTGCGCGTATGTATATCCAGTTTTATTAAAGTTATGTAGTTCGCGCGGCGGGCCTTGCAGCGATGAAGAGAGCCTGCGGTATCCGTTTATTTTTGCCGGCAAACCATTGCGAAGGAACCGGCACCATTTACCATCCACGCAATAATTACCTTCAAACTGGGTACCGTCTCGCTTTATACCAGCCTTAAAAAGAATGGGTACTGGCGTCCACTCAGGCATTAATTCACCACGCGAGCGCGTACAACGAGATTCCAACTGGCCGTCGTGGTCAATATCTGCGCGGCCGGCGAGGTACGATCTAGAAGACGGAAGTTAGCAGCATCACCGCCGGTTCCTTGGATGATGTAGACGTTGGTTGCATTGGCATCGCACGCCTTCTGAATGGCATTGCTCCCGGCGTAGCACTGGCCCGGCATCGGTATCTCGTCGCCCACTGCGTAGTTACTATCAGCCGTGACGCAACGAGCGAACAATTGCACGTAATTGGGCCGTACTCCAAGGCTGTGTGCTTGAGTGTTGGTAGCGCCGGTAGTAAGAGCCACCGCCGTGGATTCGAAACTGCGCTCTCCTTCGACCAGCCAGCGCGAATTGGCAACGTCGGCCTTGAACCATACTAGGTCAGATACCGTCGGCAAGGTAAGGCTGGTGAGACCACCAGTACCCTGACTTATAATCGTGTCAGTCGATGACCGATTGGCTATGCAAGTGCCGGAGGCGCAATAATTATGAATGCCAACCTTGTAGCCTTGAAAAACGGTCGAAATCTGCGGCAACGTCAACGTAAAGCCGGCACCGGTTGGCGCGTATAGTTTTCCGTGATCAGACAGACCCGGCGCTGCCGTGGTGCCGGTAGTAATGATGTCAGATAGCGCTAGTGGGTTGCCGTTGACATAATACAACCCAGCCGCATTGATTGAACCGATTCCAGTATCGCCACCAGTAGGATCGGCGCCGGCTGCGCCTTGAATGCGAAGGCCCTTGCCCAATACCATGCGGTCGGCCACGGCGCCGGCCACTATGGTGCGGTGCCGCATTTCACCGTCTTCTGCCGTGTTTGCAACGTGCACGGCCTTAGCTACCATGCCGGCAAACTCGCGCTGCACCGGTCCGTTGGAAAGACCCATCCACCTCAGAGACATCAACAAATCGTTGTCGGCAGGGCTGCCGCTGGAGCGCGCAAATTGCGCGGCCACCGCCTCGCCCGACCCAGCATCGCTACTACCGAGGGATAATAGAAACGAAGTCCCAAGGGTTGAAATGGTCTGTCCACTGACGGAAAAACTGTTAGCTTGATTGAGTATGGCCGCGTTCATGGCAGCGCCGGCCGCCGCGAAAGTACCAGCCGTAAAGACCGCGTCGCCCACGGCACCGGACCCGAGAGCCGTACGTGCCGCCGCTGCGCTAGCCGCAATAAATAGCGCGTCACCTACCGCTGTTGAGCCTAAATTAGTGCGAGCATTAGGTGCCGTCGTAGCACCCGTGCCGCCTTGCGCGATGGCCACTGGCGTCGCAATACCCTGCGTATCGGCATCAAGAACATTAGTTCCGTCGCAGTACATGATAGCTCGTTGGCCTTGCGTTATCGCAACCGGCGTAACTTGAGCCGCCGTCTTTACGTCTACCGTAAAAGCGCCCGTGGTCGAGTTGTCGACCCAATATTGCTGAACTGTGTTTGGCACGACGATTGATCGGTTACCAGTTAGGACGCCGGTCAGCTTGTACGACACCCGGTTAAGTTCAGTGCCAGACAGCACATAATTACCGGGACCACCGGCAATATTGATCGTCGTGTAATCGAACCCGACCGTCTGGCTAAGACCGATGCCCACGGTAATATAGAGCGACCCGTTATCAATGATGAACCCGGACCCACCGGGATTAACCGTAACCGAGGCCGCGCCGTTGATGGTCCCTACCGCCGGCAGTAAAGT
>Ga0335069_10000535_pt1 | contig 64320 bp, 46 predicted proteins | sample Lox_Sample_11_FD_206714 | JGI IMG/M metagenome (GOLD analysis project Ga0335069, IMG submission 206714) | Soil microbial communities from Loxahatchee National Wildlife Refuge, Florida, United States - Lox_Sample_1.1 | ecosystem: Environmental > Terrestrial > Soil > Wetlands | place: USA... | reverse complement strand
ACTGCCGGGAGAAGCCTGGGATCGCTTGATGGACGAGCTTTCCGGCGAGTATGCGCCCCCGGCTGCCCACGAGGAAGCAGCCCCGGCCGCCGTGGCGCCCACAGAGGCGGTCGTCAAGCCGCCTCCGGCGGTGGAGCTGATTACGGAGGCGCGGCAGATTGAGAAATCGTTCCTCCAACCGGACGGCCATCCGATTCAGGTGATCGCGCCCACAGATCTCGCCATTGAGGCCGACACCATTACCGCGCTGCTCGGTCCTTCCGGCTCCGGCAAGTCCACGCTCTTGCGGATGCTTACCGGTTTGGTCGTGCCCACGCGGGGAACCGTGTTGTGGCATGGTGTGCCCATCGCCGAATGCGCTCCGAACCTCGCGATCGTGTTTCAGAGCTTTGCTTTGTTTCCGTGGCTGACGGTTCTTGACAACGTCGAGTCCCCCTTGCTCGCGCGCGGCATGGCCCATTTCGAGCGGCACCATCGAGCACTGCGGGCGCTGCACACGGTGGGACTGCAGGGCTTTGAGACCGCTTACCCCAAAGAACTGTCGGGAGGAATGAAGCAACGGGTGGGCTTCGCGCGGGCGCTGGTGGTGGAGCCGGAAGTGCTGTTTATGGACGAACCTTTTTCCGCTCTAGACGTCTTGACGGCGGAGAACTTGAGAAACGAGCTGATGGAACTTTGGCTGGAGAAGAAAGTCCCCATGCGCAGCATCTTCATGGTCACGCACAATATTGTGGAAGCGGCGCTGCTGGCGGACCGTATTATTGTGCTCGGGCGAAACCCCGCCAGCATCCGCGCGGATTTCCGCATTCCGCTGCGCCGTCCACGGGACCCCAACTCGGCGGAGTTCCTGGTCTACGTCGACTACGTTTACAAGCTGATGACCCAGCCACAGATCGAGCCGGCGCCGCTCTCGACCGCGGGGCGAGCCACCAAGGCGTCTTACCAGATGCTGCCCCATGCGCGGCCGGGAGGCATCGCGGGACTGCTGGAATTGCTGGCCGATCGTGGAGGCAAGGAGGATTTGTACCACGTTGCCGAGCAGCTCATGCTCGAAGTGGATGACCTGCTACCCATCGTGGAAGCGGCGAGCTTGCTGGGTTTGGCGCACACTGCCAAAGGGGACGTGGAGATCACCGAACCAGGGCGCGCCTTTGTGGAGGCCAACATTCCCACTCGCAAGGACCTTTTCCGGGAAGCCATGTTGGCGCACGCCACGCTACTTCAGCAGATCTCGAATGGCCTCGCTTCGAAGTCCGACGGCGCCATGCCTCTGGAATTCTTCCGGGATATTCTGGAAGAGCATTTCCCCGAGGATGAGGCTCAGCGGCAGATCGAAACCGCCTTGCACTGGGGCCGCTATGGGGAACTCTTCAGCTACGATTCTCAAAGCGATACGCTGCTCGCGAACAGACCGGGGAGCGCCTCGGATCCTCATCAAGATATGCTGCACCACGGATGACTGCGACACATAGGAAATCCGGACTCCCACCCTGGGGTGCCTTCCCCTCCACTGTGCCATCTTTCTTGCGCGAACTCCCCCTTGTCCTGGCCGTCTTGGGGCTCTTCTATGGCTTGCTCACATTCGCGCGGTACGGAGTGGGGCCGGTCAACACGGAAACGGTGATTTCGCTCGCGCCTTCCGCGCTTCCCAAGTACGCCTTCTTCTCGGTCGTACGTATTGCGCTCGCGTACTTTCTCAGCCTGGCGTTCACCCTGGTCTACGGATACGTCGCCGCGTATAACCCCCGAGCGGAGCGCTTCATGATTCCGCTCCTCGACATCCTGCAATCCATCCCCGTCCTGAGTTTCCTCCCCGGCGTGATGGTGGCGATGATTGCGCTGTTTCCCCACAGCCAGGTGGGCGTGGAACTCGGATGCATCGTGCTGATCCTGACGGGGCAAGTCTGGAACATGACGTTCAGTTTCTACTCATCCCTCAAGAGCATCCCGCGCGAGATGCACGAGGCCGCTCAGATCTACCGCTTGAGCTGGTGGCAGCGCATGACCCAGATGGAGTTGCCCTTCGCGACGATCGGGCTGGTCTGGAATTCCATCATGTCGGTGGCGGGAGCCTGGTTCTTCCTGATGGTGTGTGAGATGTTTGTGCTCGGCAATCGCGACCTGCGCTTGCCGGGTCTGGGTTCGTACCTCCAGACCGCGGCGAACGCCGGCGACACACGTGCCGTCGCCTGGGGGCTCGCAGCCATGGTCACGATCATTGTCACGGCCGACCAGATAATCTGGCGCCCGGTGATCGCCTGGGCGGAGAAATTCAAGATCGAGCAGGTGGAAGCGGCGGAACCCTCGCGTTCGCCGATCCTCGACCTGCTGCGGCGCTCGAAGATCCTCCCCTTCGCCGCGCGGCTGTCCGTGCGCCCGGCGCGCGAGGCCGTGAGCCTCTATTTCGCAAGGGCCCAGGCGTCGCAAGGTCAGCCCACGCCGGGCCGCAAGAACGGGAAATTGGCGGAACGCGTCGTGACGCTGGTAGCGCTCGTCGCCATCGCTTACGCGACGATCAGAATGAGCACGCTCCTGGTAGCGCTCTCGCGCCACGAAGTGTGGGAGATTCTGCGGGGAGCCGCGGCCACTTTTCTGCGTGTGGAGGCCACGCTGGCGCTCGCGGCTCTGTGGACAATTCCCGCCGGCATCGTCGTGGGCCTGCGGCCCAAACTCTCGGCATTCGTCCAGCCCATTGCTCAGATCGCAGCGTCGGTACCGGCCACTGCACTCTTCCCCATTGTCTTACTGCTGCTGGTGCGTATCGGCGGCGGCATGGGAATAGGTTCCATGGTTTTGTTGCTGCTCGGGACCCAGTGGTACATCCTTTTCAACGTCATCGCCGGCGCCACGTCCGTGCCAACCGACCTCAAGGAAGTGTGCGGCGTCTTCCGGTTCAATCGGCTGGAACGGTGGCGGAAACTCTTCCTGCCGGCGATCTTCCCTTACCTGATCACCGGGTTGATTACCGCCTCGGGTGGTGCGTGGAATGCCAGCATCGTGGCGGAGTATTTCCATTTTCGGGGCGAGACGCTGACGACCGTGGGCCTTGGCGCCGTCATCAGTCATGCCACCGACAGCGGCAATTTCCCGGTGTTGCTTGCCGCCACCATTTGCATGGCCGCGATGGTCGTCACCATTAATCGTCTCGTGTGGCGGCGCCTGTACGGGCTGGCTTCGACCAAGTTCAAACTCGAGACCTAAGCGAGTCGCTGGATTGCGGTTGCGGCTCACACTTTGTTGTTACTTCTTAGGGAGGCTTTTGGATGACTGAGGAGATTCACTCGCTGATATCCACTTCTATTCAGGACAGCATCAGGGTGAAGCAATCCTTGCTTCACGACAAAGATTTGCTGGACCTGATCGCCACCGTGGCCCAGGAGTGGGTACATGCATTGCGTCAAGGACACAAGATCTTGCTATTCGGAAATGGCGGCAGCGCGGCCGACGCCCAGCACATCGCCGCCGAGTTTGTAGGCAGATTCCAGATGGAGCGAACGCCGCTGCCGGCTCTGGCGCTCACTGTGAATACCTCGGCTGTTACGGGAATCGGTAACGACTACGGCTATGAGAACCTGTTTGCCCGCCAAATCGCGGCCTTGGGGAACGCGGGAGACGTGGCTGTAGGCATTACTACGAGCGGGAAGTCTCCGAACGTGCTGAAGGGGCTGGCGGCAGCGAAGGCGAAGGGCCTGGTCACCGTGGCGCTCTCAGGAAGGAACGGAAGCTTGCTTCAGGAAGTCTCCCGCTACGTTATCTGCGTTCCGGACGACGCAACTCCCCGCATTCAGGAAAGTCATATCCTGATAGGGCACATCCTTTCCATGATTAGCGAGAAGGCGTTATTTGGAAACGGCCAGCAACTCGGCCGGTGAAGCGGTGCCCGTCCCCTTTTTCATGATGGTGATCGAGGCCACGAGATTGCCAAAGCTGGCCGCCGCAACGGGATCGCCGGTGACGGCCATGGCAAGCGCCGCTCCAGCCGCAAAGCTGTCGCCGGCTCCGCAGATGTCGATAGGTTTCTCGACCGCCCGGGCGGTGGCCCAGGCTTCTTTCCCCTCTTGAATCACCAGCGCTCCCTTGGGCCCGTGCGTGACCATGAGCACCGGCGCCTCCACCGCTGCGCGGAGTTGTCGGAAATCCGTACCGATCGCGAGTTGTGCGCAGGCCGCTTCGGCTTCCGAGAGGTTGGGCTTGATCATCACTTTGCGGAACAAATGCAGCCGCCGGCGGGAATCCGCCAGGATGACTTTTTCGGGATGCCTTCCCGCTAGTGCTGTGATGGCGTTGCGGACGGCGGGCGTCACGACACCGCCAGCGGAAGTCTCGGCCTGGTCAGCCACCAGGATGACGTCGAAGCCGTCAATCGCAGAAATGAGGTTGTGGACGATCTGGGCTTCAGCTTCGGCCGCGAAGGGCTTCGTCGAGATGAAATCCGTGCGCGGTTGGTCTTCGATGCCGGTCTGGCTGTTCAACAGCTTTGTGTAGGTGAAGGTCTGCCACGGGCGGATCTTCACCATGAGATCAGTGGCGATTCCGCGCTCGCGCAGAGCACGGTCCAATTCGAACCCAAAACCGTCGTCACCCTGCACGCCCAGGACCGCGACCTTGCCGGCGCCCAGGGCCGCGAGGTTATTCGCCACGGTGCCGCCGCCTCCTGGCGTAACCTCGGTTGAAACGACTCCCAGCCGCGGAATGCCGGTTTCAGCCGAGGGCTCCGAAGTGGCGGGGTCGTACGTGCACCAACGGTCAAGACAGATATCGCCCACGACCAGCGCGCGCAGTCGGGCAAAGCCTGCAAGAATTTCAGACCGAGTCATGGTTACACAGCCCCCAAAGTTCGCGTTGCGAAGCCGGGGAGCGTTTCTACAAAGGAACACAAAGCGCTCCCCCGAACGCGACCCGCGATATTGCCACATCCGCTCGTTCGGTGCAACGTTGCAGAGGAGGCAGATCGTGTCATTGTAGAGGCGCGCGATGAGCGCCGACCGGCGGTCGCAGACCGCCGCTACAATGCGGATTGAGACACCAAGTGCTCACTTCGCGCGCTTTGCCGTGAAGTCGCGGTCAAAGCGGTCGCTGTGGGCGGTTCCCATGATGGAATCTCCGTCAACCGCGCCGGAGTACTGGACGGTGAACGCGCCACGCGGCGTCTCACGTTTGACGGTGAACGTGATTTTGTTCCCGCTGACGGAACCTTCCAGTGGTGCTTCGCCACGGGGCCCTTTGATGGTTCCCTTAATCGTACTGCCGTCCTGCTGAAAGGTCAGCGTTTGGGTCATGGTCCCATTGCGTCCCTCGGATGTCATTTCCCACGTCCCCGCCACATTCACAGGTTGGTCATCCGCAAGGACCTTCCCTGTGCATATTGCAAAGACACCCATCGCCAATACGAATCCCAGGAATAGAGAGGTTCTTCTCATGACGGTTGCTCCCTGACGTCTTTGGATTTTTACGGAATTTCCCACTCCAGACAGCTCAAACCTGCGAGACCTTAAATCTGTCCCGTGTGGCTATGAGCTTTGACGTGCTGAACAAGGGAGAAGTTACGTCTGTTTCAGGAGACCTTTCCATCAGCGAACAGGGCGCCGAGGAGCTCGTCGCGGTCAAGGAAGTTGGGGACGATGAAGTCGGCGCCCACGCCCACGAGACGATCCCGCTTCCAGCGGTCGACCGCGCGGCATTCGGGCTCGTCGGTCGCCAGGCCCACGGCCGTTCCTCCGGCGTCCTTGACGTTCTTGATTTCCACGTAGCCGTCGCCAAATCCCAGGAGCTCCTCGCCGCGACACTCCATGCTGGAGACCATCTGGCGAATGAGGATCTCCTTGGAGAATTTCTCGTAGTCGTCCAGAGCGCCGAAGATGCGGCCCTCAAAGAGACCCTCGAGGCCGAGCAAGCGAGCCTCTTCGCGTGTGTACGCCTGGTCCGTGCCGCTGGCGCAGTAGAGCTTCAACCCGCGCTCGCGCAGGGCAGCGAGAAAAGCGCACACGCCAGGCACCTGGTATTGTTCCGGCGATGCCTTCCCCTCGCGGAGATCCTCCCTCCGGTGCCGGATTCGCAACATCAAGCGGTCGTTATACTCGTGCTTGTACTCCAGGGGCTTACGCGGCGTGCCGCCCCGCAGTTCCACCTGCCGCGCTAGTTCGATCATCTGGTAAATCGTCTGCTCGCCCGTGAGGCGTGCGACGAAGTCCTCGACCAGTGCGCGCAAGTCTTCCTCGCGCTCGCCGGTTTTCAAATCCAACAGGATCTCGACCATCATGGGGACCATAACGTCCACCCACCCCGAACGAATCAGGGAGACAGTCCCGTCAAAATCGAAAAGTGCAACGCGAGCCCGCGCGGCCGACGTTTCGTTATGTAGTCTTTCGATCATTCCCAAGAGTGCTCCTATGCAGATGAAATCTACGACCCGGCCATTCTATCTTGCGGCATTGCGTGCCTTCAAGAAAACTCCGTCAGGGCCAGTGACAGGCGGCGCGTCTAATGTTATTGTTCACCGGACCGGCGGAGGTCTATTCATGTCGAGCCTTGGCGTTGGAGTGCTGTTGGCGATCATTGCAGGGATCATGAACGGGGCTTTTGCTACCCCCACCAAATACGTCAAATCGTGGAAATGGGAGAATATCTGGGCCGTATGGGCCATCATGGGAATGGTTGTGTTCCCCTGGTTGGCGGTTATGCTCACCATCCCGAACGCGGCGAGCGTGTACCAAACCGCGGGCCTCAAGACCCTGCTGCTGGTGATTGTGTTCGGTGTGGGGTTCGGTCTGGCGCAGATCTTCTTCGGGTTGGGCATCGCGGCGATTGGCATCGCGCTCAACTTCGCGATTGCGATTGGTATGGCCACGGCCCTTGGTTCACTGGTTCCGCTGCTGGTGTTGCAGAGGCAAAGAATCTTCACGCCGCAGGGTCATATGATTTTTCTCGGTGTGGGAGTGATTATTCTGGGAATTGTGGGATGCGCAGCGGCGGGTGCGGCTAAGGAGAAGCACTTGGCCGCCACGACGGAGCGTCCACGAGAATCGACCGCGGTGAAGATGAGCTTCAAGGCCGGGCTGATCATCTGCATTTTGGCCGGGATAGGATCGCCGTTCAATAACTTCGGGCTGGCTTTTGGGAAACCACTCATTGACGCGGCTGTCGGGCAAGGTGCGGGTCCGGGGAGCCAGGCCAACATCATCTGGGCGCCGCTTAATACGGCGGCACTGATTCCCTACCTGATCTACTGCGCGTACCTATGGAAGAAGAACGGTTCAGCGAAGCTGTTCGGTGCGCCCGGTACCGGCCTCAACTGGGTGTTCGGTGCCGTCATGGGATTGCTCTGGTTCGGAAGCACGGTTATCTACGGTGGAATTGCGGCGCGCTTGGCGGACATGGGTCCGATCCTGGGTTGGCCGCTGTTCATGTCAGCCATCATCGTGGCTTCCAACGCCGTAGGTATTGTGACTGGTGAATGGAAAGGGGCCGGTGCGAAGGCGTTGGGGACGATGCTCGGAGCTATCGTGCTCCTCATCGGTGGCTTCGCTACGCTCGCCCTCGCCAGCCGGCTGGGCTGAGCTTCCATGGCCTCGCCATCGTGTTGTGTCGGGGCGCACGGCCGTGCGCCCTTACGACGCTCGACATGATCCACGTTCATGCGTCTGGGCGGGGCAGAGATCCCATGGCACATAACACGAGAACTCGGCAAGCGCTCTATTTGCTCACCTCAATCATGACCTTCATAACCTTCTCGCGATTGTTCTCAATAAAAGCATAGGCCTCGGGATACTGGCGGAAAGGGAAGCTCTTGGTCAGAAAAGGCTGGATTTCGATACCCCGTTCAGAGAGGCAGCGGATGGCTTCCTCGTAATCCTGCCGCACATACATGAGGGTCCCGCGGACGTCCAGTTCGCGGTCCTGTACGAGTCCTAAATCAACCTGCGGGCGGTCGCCGAACACCCCCGTGATAACGATGGTCCCGCCCTTCCTTACGCATTGGATAGCATGGTTGGCGGTCTCTTCGGCCCCCACGCATTCGAACGCCACGTCGGCGCGGTCGGGGCCAAAGACCTTGTTAACGTGCTCTCCCAGAGAACCGCGGCGTGAATTGAAGGTCGAAGTCAGCCTGCATTGACTCGCGATTTCCAGGCGGCGGTCGCTGAGGTCGGCGATCAGAACTTCGCTTGCTCCCCGCCAACGGGCCACTTGCGCCACGAGGTTCCCAATCGGCCCCGCGCCCAGAACCAGCACCTTGTGCCCCGCGACGTCTCCGGCACGGCCCACGGCATGGACGGCGACGGCGAGGGGTTCCACCAACGCTCCGGCTTCGGGAGTGAACCCCGCCGGCAATTTCAACGGGACAGCCTCCGGGAAAGCGACTAACTCCTGGGCAACTCCGGGAGCTTGGAAGCCCATCACTTTCAGACTTTCGCAGATGTGGTAGCGCCCTTCGCGGCAGGGCAAACACTTGCCGCACACGATCTGCGGAGGCGCAGTGACGAGGTCCCCGACGGTGAAGCCTCTGACGTCGCGGCCAAGCCCGACAACCTCCGCGGAGAACTCGTGGCCCTGGACGACGGGATACGACGTGTAGGGGTGCTTGCCGTGATAGACGTGGATATCGGACCCGCATATCCCAATCCGCCGGATTCGCAGCAGCACTTCCTGGACCCCGACGTCCGGTGGTGGAACTTCCGTAAACTCGATCTTCCCGGGGCTGGTCATGGTGGCGCGCAGCATGGGTTTCCTCCTCGGTAGCGCAGCGCCCATCATCGTGATTTCGCACGAAATTTGCAACTCGGGTTCCGAGTGCGGTAGACTCCGGCCCGCACTTAATCAGGAGATCGGCGGCCTGTCGCGGCGAGCACGGGGCTGTTGTCCTCAGGCTCAGCGCTTCGGAGGTTCTTGCGACCTATCGAGGATTACAAAGCATAGTGATGCCGCTATTAGTAGCGCGGGTGTCTCGCCCGCCGTGGCGGGGGCATCCTGCCCGCGCCATGGCTGGGGCGGGCCGCCCCAGCGACAGCGGCTGGGCCGGCCGCGCTACGGCAAATCGTGTAACCCTATTTTGTAATCACCAGTAGGTGCACACAAAACCTGCATGGCACTCATTCGTAAGATCGGACAGGGAATCGGACTGCTGCTGGGCTTGGCACTGGTGGTGTGGCTCTTCTATCCGTCCGCGCGCCGTCCGCAACTTACCGTCGCCACCGTGAACAACGCCGACATGATCCTGATGCAGCAACTGTCCAAGGAGTTTGAGCGGCAGAGCGGCGTCAAACTGAATTGGGTGGTGCTCGGTGAGAACGTCCTCCGGCAGCGTTTGACCATCGATATTTCTACTGGGAGCAACACCTTTGATGTCATCACCCTCGGGTCGTACGAAGCGCCCCTGTGGGGAGAGCGCGGGTGGCTGGTTCCGCTCGACGACCTGGGTGCGGACTATGGATACGACGACATCTTCGGCGGAGTGCGCGAGGGGCTCTCGTACCAAGGCAAGATGTACGCAGCTCCGTTCTATGCGGAGAGCACGCTCACCTATTACCGGTGCGATCTTTTCGAAAAGGCCGGACTGGAGATGCCCCGGCAGCCCCGCTACGACGAGATCCGCGAGTTTGCCCGCCGTCTTCACGACCCCGCGCACGGCGTCTATGGCGCCTGTTTGCGTGGTGAGCCGGGCTGGGGCGAGAACACCGCTTTCGTCAGCACCTTGGTCCATACATTCGGCGGCCGGTGGTTCGACCTTGACTGGAAACCGCAATTGACCAGCCCGGCCTGGACGGAGGCGGTGAGGTTCTATGTCGATCTTGTGAGGGACTACGGCCCGCCCGGCGCGATCACCGATGGCTACAACGAGAGCCGCGCCCTGTTCGCCAACGGCAACTGCGCTATGTGGGTGGACGCTTCTTCGGCGGCCAGCTACTTTCTCGATCCCAGCCAGAGCCGCGTGGCCACGACGACGGGATTTGCGAAAGCGCCCATTGCCAAGGTGCCGAACGGCTCGGCTTGGCTATGGAGTTGGGCGCTCGCCGTTCCCCGGTCGACGCCGCGAGCGGCGCTTGCCAAGCAGTTCATCAAGTGGGCCACTAGTCGGAGCTATGTCAGCTTGGTGGGCACGCGATTCGGATGGCTGTGGGTTCCTCCCGGTTCGCGCCGGTCCACTTACGATAATCCGGAATACGAGCGCGCGGCTCCCTTCGCTCCGCTGGTTCGCGAGGCCATTCTCAATGCTGACTACACGAAGCCGAGCGCCTTGCCGGTTCCTTACGTGGGGATTCAGTATGTGGGCATCCCGGAGTTTCAGGCGATCGGCACAGAAGTGGGGCAGGAAATCAGTGCGGCACTGGCGGGCCGCGTGACGGTGGAGCGAGCCTTGGCACTGTCACAGACGGAGGCCGAGCGTGCCCTGGAGGGGAGATACCATCAGTGACCGGTAACGTCCGAGCGGCCCGTCTCCGCCCTCTTTATCCGCGGCTGCTTCTGGCGCCTTCCATCGTTGCGCTCTTTCTCTGGATGATCGTCCCGCTGGCGATGACGCTGTGGTTTTCCGTCGAGCGCTATAACCTCCTGAGTCCGGGCAAGAGTGCCTTTGCGGGACTTCAGAATTACCGTGCTCTCGTGGCCAACCGCGCCCTTTGGGTGGCGATGGGCAATACGCTGCTGCTGGTGGCGCTGGTTCTCGCGATCACGCTAGCGCTCGGGACACTCTTCACGGCCCTGCTGAATGAGGATTTCCCCGGGCACGGCGTTTGCCGCTTGCTGGTGATCGCGCCGTTCTTCGTGATGCCCACGGTGAGTGCGCTGGTGTGGAAGAATATGTTGATGAACCCCGTGTTCGGGCTCGGCGCCTGGATCACGCGTTCGCTGGGGCTCGGTGCGGTGGAGTTCTTCGCGCACCTGCCGCTCGTGTCCATCGCGCTGATTGTGGCTTGGGAGTGGACGCCCTTCGCCGTGCTCATCCTCCTGCCCGCGCTGCAATCGCTGAACCCCGAACTTGAAGAAGCTGCACGCCTGGATGGCGGCGGCCCGGTTGATCTTTTCCTGCACATTCAACTGCCTCATCTCATGCGGCCCATGGCCGTTGTTGCCATGATTGAGATGATCTACCTTCTTAGCCTCTTTGCAGAGATCTATGTGACGACGGGCGGCGGCCCGGGACTGGCTTCCACGAATTTGGCCTACCTGATTTTCCGCGACGCACTGTTGGGCTGGGACGTGGGGCGGGCCTCGGCCGGCGGCGTGATCGCCATTCTGCTGGCGAACGTCGTGGCGTTATTCCTGATGCGCATGGTCGGCTGTAACCTGGAGGAATCGCGTTGAAGACCAGTGGCGCAGGACCCGCTTTTCGGTCCTGCGGCCTTTCTCGAAAAGGACTTGAAAAGCCGCAAGGCTGGAGAGCGAGCCTTGCGCCACATTTGTTCGTGGCGGATCCGTTCTCTGTTGTGGGGGAAGAAGATGGTGAGTAACGCGGGGGGCCGGCGGCGTTGGGGACTGACAATCGCAGGCTGGGCCGTGGCGCTGGCGATGTTTTTCCCGATCTTGTGGATGTTTGTGACAAGTTTCAAGACGGAGATCACTGCCGTCGCCACGCCGCCAGCGCTGGTCTTTCACCCCACGCTCGCGAACTACGTGGCGGTTCTCGACCGGGCCGACTACCTGGCCTTCGCGCGAAACAGCGTTCTGGTGTCGCTGGGCTCGACGCTCGTGGCTTTACTCTTGGGCGTGCCGGCCGCTTACAGCATGGCGTTCTTCCCGACGCGCCGCACGCGCGACCTGCTGCTCTGGATGCTCTCGACGCGCATGTTGCCGGCGGTGGGCGTCCTGGTGCCGATCTACCTGCTCTGGCGCGACCTGGGTCTTCTCGATAGTGTGTTCGGCCTGATTGTGATCGACAGCCTCAGCGTGCTGCCCATCGTCGTGTGGATGCTCTTCTCGTTCTTCCGGGAAGTGCCCGCGGTGATTCTGGAAGCCAGCCGCATGGATGGAGCGCGGCCACTTGAGGAGTTGATCCACGTCTTGCTGCCGCTTTCGGGGCCCGGCATCGCTTCCACTGCGCTCCTTTCGATTATCCTGTGCTGGAACGAAGCCTTCTGGAGTCTTAACCTGACAACGGTGAAAGCTGCCACGCTCACGGCTTTCACGGCTTCCTTTTCGAGCCCAGAGGGCCTGTTCTGGGCGAAGCTCTCCGCTGCTTCGACCTTATCGATTGCGCCCATTCTGGTTTTCGGATGGCTCAGCCAGCGGCAAATGGCGCGGGGGCTTTCCATGGGGGCGGTCAAATAGAGGCGATACACTCGACTATGGCAACGATTGAACTGAGGAATGTCCGCAAGCGCTTTGGCGCGCACGACGTTATCCACGGAGTTGACCTGCTCATTCGGGACCGCGAATTCCTGGCCTTCGTGGGGCCTTCGGGAAGCGGCAAGTCCACGCTGCTGCGCATGATTGCCGGCCTTGAGGCGGTTTCCGAAGGCGAGGTGCTGATCGAGGGGCGGCCGGTTCAAAACGTGCCACCCTCCCAGCGCGGCCTGGCGATGGTGTTTCAGAGCTATGCCCTCTACCCGCACATGACCGTGGCGGAGAACATGAGTTTCAGCCTGCGCCTGGCCGGCGTGCCGAAGACGGAACGCGACCAGAAGGTGCGCGCGGTGGCGCGAGTGTTGGAGATGGAAGCGCTGCTCGAGCGCAAGCCCCGGCAGCTTTCGGGAGGTCAATTGCAGCGGGTCGCGATTGGGCGTGCCATGGTGCGGCAGCCCAAGGCGTTCCTGCTCGACGAACCGCTGTCGAATCTTGACGCGGCGCTGCAAGCGCAGATGCGGCTGGAGCTCGTGCGGCTGCACCGCGAACTTGCGACCACGATGGTCTACGTCACGCACGACCAGCATGAGGCCATGACCATGGCGGATCGCATTGTGGTCCTGAACAATGGCCGGGTTGAACAGATGGGTTCGCCTCTCGAACTGTATCAGCGGCCTGCGACGTTGTTCGTGGCCGGGTTCATCGGCACGCCCAAGATGAACTTCCTGGATGCCGAGGTTAAGGCCGCCACTGCACGGATGCTGACGCTGGCTTTCGCTGAAGGCCGAGGCGTGAATGTTCCGTCTCCGGCGGGAGGGCTCGCGGCCGGGGCGAAGATCACATTGGGCATACGGCCCGAGCACGTGGAGCTTGCGCCGGAAGGCGAACTGCACGGCGAAGTCGACGTGCTGGAACAGTTGGGGCCGCGCTCGTACGTGCACGCCCGGCTCGCGGATGGGACGAGGCTGGTGGCGCAGGCCGCGGGCGATACGCAACTGCGCGGAGGCGAGTCCGTCGTCTTCCGCCTGCACGCTGACGCTGCACATCTGTTCGATGGGGCGGGAAAGGCTCTGAACCCGTAGGGGCGCACGGCTGTGCGCCCTTGCCGTGTTCCAGAGCAAGAGGTTGCGGAAGAAGGCCGATTAGGATGTCATCCTGAGCGGAGCGAAGGACCTCGGCATTCAGGTTTCGAAGCAACTACCGAGGTCCGTCCTTCGCTTCGCTCAGGACCCGCGTTGCCTCCTCAGGATGAAAGTTTGCAACCTTTTTTCGCAGCCTCTCAAGCCCGGAAGGCACTTGGAGCGTGGCAGATCGGCCGCCGTGTGATGCCCGTAAAAAGGCGGTAGCTGGTGCTGCCGCACTCCAAGGCGCCTTCGGCGCAGTTTAGTGGCAGACTATCAAGCGAGGAGTTCTTATGACGGTCACGGCTATTCCTTCTTCTCTTCGATCTCTTGGGACCACGATGCGCGCGGTCCGGTTTCATGGGCGCGAAGACCTGCGTTGGGAGGAAGTCCCCGTTCCCACGCTTGGCGCGGGTGAAGTGCGGATTCGCCCCTTGGCGGTGGGCATCTGTGGGACGGACGCGCACATCTTTCACGGCGAGTTCCCGGCCGATGCTCCCCGCGTGCTCGGCCATGAGATCTCGGGCCTCGTCGATGCGGTCAGCGCGGGAGTGAAGGATATCCGTGAGGGCGACTTCGTTACGGTGCAGCCGAACACGTTCTGCGGGACCTGCCGTTATTGCCGCTTGGGCCGCGAGCATCTTTGCACCAACATGCGGGCTTACGGAGTGCACATGGATGGCGGTTTTGCCGAGGCCATGGTGGCTACAGCGAAGGTCGTCTACGGCTTGCCGGGGAGTCTCGATCCGCGCGTGGGCTGCCTGGCCGAGCCGCTGGCTTGCTGCATTCACGGCATGGACCTGCTCAAAGTGCAGTCCGGAGCGACGGTGTTGGTGATTGGCGCCGGCGTCATCGGACTTGCACTCATGCGACTCACGCGGCTTGCGGGCGCGGGCTTGCTCGTCGCGAGCGAGCCCAATATACTGCGCCGCCAGAACGCTTTAGCCTTTGGCGCCGACCACGCCGTTGATCCCCATAAGCCGGAGGACCGCGAGAAGCTGCGAGAGCTTACCAATGGTCTGGGCTTCGATGCCGTCATCGATGCCGTCGGCGCGGCGGCCACCTTCGAACAGGCGATCGTGGAGGCGGCCCGTGGCGCCACGATCCTGGCTTTTGGTGTCGCACCCATGGGTGCAACCGCCAGCGTCCGGCCCTACGACATCTTCCAACGCGAACTGACCGTGGTGGGTTCACTCATCAATCCTTATACGCACGAGCGCGCCGTCACCTTGCTGCCCCAGATGGGCTTTGAGAAACTCCAGGTCAACGCTTTCCCGCTTGCGGAGTTCCAGCAGGCCTTTGCTGCGCAGGCCACAAGCACCGCAGCAGCAAAAGCGGAGATACTGCCGCAGTCCTAGCCCTTGGAATGACAGGTTCTCAGAATCACCTTGTTGCCGCTTCCGTTTCTGTGCTCCGTAAGGCGGCGACACTTGGCTTAGCTTTGGTATGGGGCCGAAAGCGCACGGACCACTCTTGCCGCGCCCCGTTGCCCGCGACGGGAATCCACCAGATGCCGTCCTCGTGTTTGATGAGGAACACGCTCTTCTTGTCAACCAGCGCTTCGTCCGGATCGAATTCCGGCGGGCAATACATCACGATGTGATAGGAATCTCCGCGGGCGCCCTCCGTTTCACCCTTGAGCGTGAGGCTTGTTTCCGACCACGCCGGCTTCCGCAGACTCGCCTGACTCAGGTGATTTGAGACCGCCACCGCCTGAGGTGCTCCGGTAACCGCAGTCATGATCACGGTGCGTGATTCACCCGGCGGCACCGCGACCTCGACCTGGCCATTCATGACGGTCAGTAGGATCTCGTTCCAGAAGTCATACACCAGGGTTGCCTTGGCGACAGGAATAAACGCCTGAACACGAAGGTTGTGGGTTAGCGGCGCCTTCCCGCCCCAATTGAAAAGGCCCACCACGCGCATGGGTTCGCCCATGCCTTGTACGGGAAGAACCCACTCCTGGGCAGGCAGGGTACCGAACAGGTCGCGCGGCCGGCCGGTGGCTCCACTGACCGGGTGGATACGCTTGAGGATCGCGAGCCGCTCGGGACTGATGGACGTGAGGTCATCGCCAATGGTGATGGCGCCGCTGGAAAGGCCCACGAGCGTTGCCCACGCCCGGAATTCCTCCAGTGTCGCGCCACTTCCTACCAGTGCGTCGGGATCGTTGGCCCACCATACGCCCTGGGTGAAATATCGCGCGGCGATGTTCTCGAACCCGGATTCTCCCCACTGATCCGGTCCGATCCTCATGCCGTCGACGAGGCCCACGGAGGCGAGTTGTGGCGCGCCGCAGCCCAGCAGGTAAACGTCCGGTCCCAGCGTTTCGCGAATGGTTCGCAGGGCCTGGCGGTACACTTCCGCGCGCGTCAGGTGCGGATTCTGGTACCGGTCCCCGAGCACCAGCCATTGCAGGAAATCGATCATGACGTAGCTGTAGCCCCAGTCATGGACGCGCTGGAAAACGCTGCGCAGATGGGCTAGCGCCTCGGGGTTCGAGGTGTCGAGGAAGTGCATGGTGTTGCCGTAGAACTCCCTCTGGGTTAGGGGCAGCCCCTGCCCATCCATTTGCATCCAGCCAGGGTGGTTCTTGAAAAGTTCGGAGGTCTCCGACACAAACGCCGGCGCCAGCCAAACGCCCGGTTTTGTTCCCGAAGCCTTCAGAGAAGCGGCCAGCTTCGCCATGCCGTGCGGCACATAAGGAAAATTCCAGTCGCCGTACAGTTGCTCGTTGCTGTCGTCCACGACGCGCGCCGTATCGATCCCCCAAGGCTTCAGCGTTTTTACCACCTCGGCGTTCTTCACCATCGCCTGTTCGAGGTCCGGAAGGTTCGCCTGGCGGGCGCGTCCGTAACCGGAATACCAACTGCACCACGCCGTGCTGGTGTGTGTCAGCGGGTTCAGATGATTGGCTTTTCGCACTGCGTCGGCGTAGCTCTCAAGGCCCTGCACCACGTCGGGTGGAAACAGGATCAGCAGCGGGTCAGCAGACCGGGTTTCACCGGGGCTGACGACGACGTTGAACTCTGCGCTGGCTTGCAGGAACGGACTCTGCCTGTCCGGCAGGCCGTAGCCGAAGCTGCCAAAAGCGTGCTCGGCGGAAAGGAACCCCGCCACCAACGGAGGATCGTCCACGGCAATCACATCCGAACTCATCATGGCGGTGTTGGGCGTGACTGGAACAACGTGGGACGTCGCCCAGGAATTGAATCCGTTGCTCAAGGCATGCGGCCCCTTCCCGTCGTGCGGCTTGGCTCCTAATCCTTCCACCAAGCTGACGTTTCGAAGCACCAGATCTTCCTGCAAAACGTTCTGCATTTTCCAATCGAGACAGATTCCGCCGAACTCCTCGTAGGCTTTGAGGTCCAATTCCCACGCAATTACACCCTGCTTGTCGGCGAGAACCATTTTCACTTGCTGTCCAGAGCCAAGCGCATCTTGGAAAGGTTCCGTGGTCGTCGTGCGGTTGAAACGCACATCGTTACTGCGCAAGAGCCCGAGGCCGGTGTTCACCGCGCTCACGGCGGACTCGAGTTGATATCCGCCGTACGTTGTGGCCACCGTCCACGAACCGGAAGCCGGATCGACAGTGAGCGTCAGAAACTGGTTCTTGACGACGCTTTGCGGCACCGCCTGCCCGAGTGCGAGGCTGCCACACAGGAGCATCCAGACTGATACCCAACCGAGATGAAAGCGCATCAACGAGGTCCTCCCACCAGATTTTGACAACGCCGGTAATGATTAGTTCCATTATTTTTGCCAAGTCAAGAAATCCGGGCCGCCGCCCTCACGCGTTAGCCCTTGCCCGGGGGCACGGAAGCCGGTACCATCCGGTGCCATGAACCCGCCCATCAACCGTCGCACCTTTCTGAAGACTGCAGGCCTTAGTGCTGCTTCGCTGAGCGCCGCGAAGTTCCTACAAGGCCGGCCGGCATACGCGGCCGCTTGGGAATCGCTTGCAAAACATGCGAACCCCGCATGGTTCAACGACGCGAAATTTGGGATCTATTTCCATTGGGGTATCTACTCGGTCCCGGCCTTCGACAACGAATGGTACTCGCGGAACCTGTATATTCCCGACCAGAAGGCGAATACCTTTCACCAACTGGTCTACGGGCCGCCCTCGAAGTTTGGGTACAAGGACTTCCTTCCCTCGTTCCGGGCGGAGAAGTTCGACCCCGAAGAGTGGGCGGAACTCATTCGCAAAGCGGGTGCTAAATTCGCAGGCCCCGTCACCGAGCACGCCGACGGTTTCTCGATGTGGGAATCCCGCGTGAACCCTTGGAACGCCGCTCGCCTCGGGCCACGGCACGACGTGGTTGGCGAAATGGCGCGAGCTCTGCGTGGCCAGGGCCTGAAGTTTCTGGCGACTTTTCACCACCAATGGTTGTGGGGCTGGTACCCGACGGAGGACAGGGCACTCGATACGGGTGACCCCAAGTACTCAGGGCTCTACGGACCGCCGGTGCCTGGGAGTCCTTTTAACTACGACCGTGGGATGCCGCAAGCGCCACTGCCCTCGCCAGCATTTCAAGACCAGTGGGAAGCTAAGGTGAAAGAGGCGATCGATAAGTACGCGCCGGACTTCATCTACTTCGACTCGCGGCTGAACGTCATCGATGAGCGGCGCCGGCAGGATCTCTTGGCCTTTTATTACAGCCGCGCGGAGCGATGGGGTGGGGAAGTCGGACTGAGCTATAAGGACCGGGACTTGCCGACCGGCGTCGCCGTTCCTGATTTCGAGCGGGGCAGGCTGGCCAAGCTCGCGCCCTTTGAGTGGCTCACCGACGACGCCGTGGATTGGAACTCCTGGTGCCATGTTCAGAATCCGCATTACAAATCCGCCCACCGTATTCTGGGCCAGTTGGTGGATACCATCAGCAAGAACGGGAAGTTCCTGCTTGATATCACGCCTACGGCTGAGGGCGTCATCCCCGACGCGGTCCGCGAACGCCTGCTCGCGGTCGGCAAATGGCTTGAGGTGAACGGCGAGGCCATCTACGGGACGCGCCCCTGGAAGATCTTCGGCGAAGGACCGACGCAACTGGCGGGTGGCGCCTTCACGGAAGAGAAGACGCCGGATTTCACGGCACGTGATATCCGTTTCACGTCACGTCGGAAGACTCTGTACGGCATCGTTCTTGATTGGCCAAGCGAGGCCCGGGATTTGCTCATTAGGTCCCTCAATACCAAGGACGCCTTTCTTGCCAAAGGTGAGGTGGCCAGCGTATCCCTGCTGGGCGGCGAGCAGATGCTCGCTTGGCAGCACGACACCGAGGGGCTGAAGATTACCTTGCCACAGCGCCAGCCGGGCGAACACGCTGCTACCTTCAAGATTCTTCTCAGCTGAACGAGCCTGCACAACCTGAGAGGGTGGGCGTGGCTTGCGAAGAGAACGCTCACGGCGCTTTCGTTCTTTGTTTTCAACAAGATCCTCAGCCGCGCTGCTCCGCGCGTGTTCGCTGCCGTGCTGGCCTGTCCACAAACGTCGCTTGGCACGACGTCAGGAGGTCGCACGGCGGCGCGCTCGCCGGAGTTAAGGGGTTTCGCGGTGTGGACCAGTGAAACACGCATGGGCATGAGCTTCGAATGCAATAACTGGTTCGTTGGCCGTGCTTGTACTGGTTGTTGGGGGCATCGAGGTTGGGTTGTTACACCGTGCCAAGTTACTAGTGCTTGATGGGTATACGCATACCTGCAATCCTGCCAAGAGGGCCGAGAGGGTCCCCGTGCGCCGGGTTTCATTGTCGAGGCACTCCCGAGACACGCAACGTTGTTGTGTGGCACTTCGGGATAGCGGCCAGTCGGGTATTGTGCGCCGCGAAAGCTGCGGCTGCCGGACACAGTCGATGGGCGCAAAGATCCCGCGGCACCAGACTCTTGTGATTTGCACTCGTGGATGCCGGCGGGCGAGGAGAGCAGTAATGAATTGAAATGGAGTCTGGGGTGATTACAACGGATGCTATTTGCTGTGCAGGGCGCGCTGCGGCAAGGCTGTCATGGGGAGCGAGGTCGTGCGGGGCACCGTTCGATAATCCACGATCTCGCCCTGTGTCGCTAAGATGTTGCGGTGGCAATGAGGTGACGACGTAGTACAACGGTTCTAGGTGTCGGGAAATCGCCTTGACAACGGGCGAGGACTTCCTTACGATGCGTTCAACTATGTAGTTGTCAGTGACTTGCATGCCGTCGAAGGGGTGTCATAGCTCCCGGCAAGTGTGCGAGCCAGGTGGGGAAAGTGGGGGTCTCGGGAATGTCGGGCAAGCTCGGTGAGATTCTCCTCAAGGAAAACTTGATCACCCCGGATCAGCTCCGGCAGGCGCTGGAGCATCAGAAGGCCAACGGGGGAAGACTGGGGAATTCCCTGGTCAAGCTGGGCTTCCTGAATGACGATGAGGTTACGGCGGTTCTTTCCCGTCAGTACGGCGTCCCTTCCATCAATCTCTCCTATTTTGAGGTTGACCCAAACGTTATCAAGTTGATCCCAGTTGAGACGGCGGACAAGTATCAAGTGTTGCCCCTCAGCCGCGTGGGGTCCTCGTTGACGTTGGCCATGGTGGACCCCACCAATGTGTTCGCCATGGACGACATCAAGTTTATGACCGGTTTCAACATCGAACCGGTGGTGGCGTCGGAAGCCGCCATCATGGACGCCATCAAGAAGCACTACGGTTCGGTGGAGGACCAGGAGCGCAAGAAAGAGCTGGAAGAGATTGTCAGCTTCATTGACGAGGGTCAAACCGAAAGCCTGGAGCTGGAAGCGGAAGAAGACGGAACGCTGAACCTGGCGCAACTCGAAAAGGCCGCTGAAGAAGCGCCGGTGATCAAGCTGGTGAACTACATTCTCACCGACGCGATCAAGCGAGGCGCCAGCGACATTCACATGGAGCCTTACGAGAAGGAATATCGCGTTCGCTACCGCATTGACGGCCTGCTCCAGACCATCATGAATCCGCCGCCCAAGCTGCGCGACGCGATTATCAGCCGCATCAAGATCATGGCGAAGCTGGACATTGCTGAAAAGCGCCTCCCGCAAGACGGGCGCATCATGATCAAGATGATGAAGGACGGGAAGAAGAAGCAGTTGGATTTTCGTGTTTCGGTTCTTCCCACGCTACATGGCGAAAAGATCGTCATGCGCTTGCTGGACAAAGAGAACCTGCGGCTGGACATGACCAAGCTGGGTTTCGAGCCGGAATCGCTCGAGAAATTCCAGAAGGCCATCTTCAAGCCTTACGGCATGGTGCTGGTCACGGGACCCACGGGCAGCGGCAAGACCAACACTCTGTATTCTTCTATTTCGCAGCTCAACAAGCCTGACACTAACATCCTGACTGCAGAAGATCCTGTGGAATTTGAATTGCCGGGCATCAACCAGGTGCAGATGAAGGAGCAGATTGGGCTTAACTTTGCTGCGGCGCTGCGCTCCTTTCTGCGCCAGGATCCGAACATCATCCTGGTGGGTGAAATCCGCGACTTCGAGACGGCGGAAATCGCCATCAAGGCGGCACTCACGGGCCACATGGTGCTCTCGACGCTGCACACCAACGATGCCCCCTCCACCATTTCGCGTCTGATGAACATGGGAATTGAGCCCTTTTTGGTGGCCACCTCGGTACATTTGATTTGCGCGCAACGGCTCGTCCGGCGCATTTGCGCAGATTGCAGGATCCAGGACGAGGTTTCCCCTCAAGTGCTGATGGACGCCGGCTTCACCCCGGAAGAATCGCGCACCGTGAAGGTGTATAAAGGGGCTGGCTGTTCGACGTGCGGCAACAAGGGGTACAAAGGACGCGTGGGCTTATATGAAGTCCTGGAGATCACGGACGAACTGCGGGAGTTGATCCTGGTGGGGGCTTCGGCTCTGGAGTTGCGGAAGAAGGGAATCGAGCAGGGGATGATCTCCCTGCGCCGCAGCGGCCTGATCAAGGCGGCCGCAGGACTCACGACCTTAGAAGAGGTTTTCCGCGAGACAGTACTTTAGGTTGGTACTTTCGCGGGATGGCGGGGAATTCCCAGGGCTGTCAATTTAAGAAGTTTCAAGGGAGGAGAAGCCAAGTAATGGCGTTGCCTGCGCTTAGCGATTTACTGAAGCGGATGGTCGATTCGGGAGGTTCAGACCTTCACATCACGACCAATTCTCCTCCACGCATTCGCCTGCATGGCGAACTTAAGCCTTTGGAGGACATCCCTCCGCTCGGTCCAGCCGAGACCAAGCAGCTTGCCTACAGCATCCTGACCGATTCGCAGAAGCACCGGTTTGAGGAAGATCTCGAACTCGACTTCTCCTTTGGGATTAAGAACATCGCGCGATTCCGGGGAAACCTGTTCAATCAGCGCGGTGCGGTCGGCGGCGTGTTCCGCGTGATTCCCTTCGACATTAAGACGTTCGAGCAACTCCAATTACCTCCCATCCTGCGAAAACTCTGCGAGAAGCCGCGGGGACTCATTCTGGTGACGGGGCCAACGGGAAGCGGCAAGTCCACCACTCTGGCCACGATGCTCAATCTCATCAATGAGACCCGTTACGAGCACATGATTACGATCGAGGACCCGCTGGAGTTTATTCACCCGCACAAGCGGTGCCTCGTCAATCAGCGCGAAGTTCATTCCGACACGCATTCCTTCGCCAACGCTTTGCGCGCCGCTCTTCGCGAGGACCCTGACGTGGTTCTGATCGGCGAAATGCGCGACTTGGAGACGATTGAATCAGCCTTGCGCATCGCCGAGACAGGCCACTTGACGTTTGCGACCCTCCACACAAACTCTGCTTCTTCGACGATCAACCGGATCATCGATGTGTTTCCTGCCCACCAGCAATCTCAGGTCCGGGCGCAACTGTCGCTGGTCTTGGAAGGGATTCTCTGCCAATCGCTGCTGCCTCGGGCCGACGGCCGGGGCCGCGTGATGGCCATGGAAATCCTCATTCCCAACCCGGCCATTCGCAATCTGATCCGCGAGGACAAGGTCCACCAGATCTACTCCACGATGCAGTCCGGGCAGGATAAGTACGGAATGCAGACTTTCAACCAAGCGCTGTTTTCGCTTTACCAGCAACGGCAGATTACTCTGGAAACGGCCTTGTCGCGTTCGAGTAACGCGGATGAACTTCAAGACATGATCAATCGCGGCGGCGGACCGGGCGGGGCCGCTCGGCGACCACCAACTTCTTATGCTCCTGCCCGGCGCTAGTGTTGCGTTTGGAAAATAGGACTACTGATGTTGCGCAGATCGGGCCCGGTAGTGCCGGGCTTTAGAGGCCGCGGAAGAATGTGTAGCGGCGGGTTTATCCCGCCACGCGAGGATTGCAGCGATTGCAGTTATGGCGACGTGAAGTCGCCGCTAGCTCAGGGACCACGAGTTTTTCCGCAGCCTGTTTAGCCCGGCATGTGCCGCCCTAAAGGGCGGCGCTACGGTAGAGCGGCCTGTTTGAGGGAGGTAAACGATGCCTCAATTTGAGTTCAAGGGTACGTCGCGCACGGGGCAAGCGGTCAGTGGTACCCGTACATCTCCCAGCCGTGAAGCTCTGGATGCTGTCCTGCGCCGGGAGTCGATCACGCCGACCCGCATTGTTGAGAAGGGGCGTGAGATTGCCATCCCGAAGCCTAAGGTTGCTGGAAAGGTGAATCCCAAGGAGTTGGCGGTCTTCACGCGGCAGTTCTCCGTGATGATCGACGCCGGCTTGCCGCTGGTCCAGTGCCTGGAGATTCTGAGCAATCAGCAGGAGAATAAGGCCTTCGCCCGTGCCTTGGTGGATGTGCGCGCCGCCGTGGAAGCGGGCTCGACGCTGGCGAATGCGCTGCGCTTATACCCCAAGATTTTCGACGACCTTTACTCCAATATGGTCGAGGCGGGTGAAACCGGCGGTATTCTCGACACCATTCTGCAGAGGCTCTCGTCGTACATTGAAAAAGCCGTCAAGCTACGTCGCGCCGTACAGTCGGCGTTGATCTATCCCATTGCGGTGGTAGTCATCGCCGGCGGTGTCATTGGGCTGCTGCTGTGGAAAGTCGTTCCCATTTTCGCCACGTTGTTTGCGGGGCTGGATGTGGCATTGCCATTACCTACCCGCATCGTGATCGGACTCAGCCACGCCGTGGGAACTTTTGCGGTTCCTATCATCGTCGCGGGCGCGTTGGGTGTTTGGGGGCTCAAGGTCTACTATGCAACTCCCAATGGCCGCATGACGATTGACTCTCTGGTTTTGAAGCTCCCACTACTTGGCGTCCTGATGAGGAAGATTGCCGTGGCGCGCTTCACCCGCACGCTGGGGACACTGATCACGAGCGGCGTTCCGATGCTCGAGGCCATGGACATTACGGCGCGTACTTCCGGAAACGCGGTGGTCGAAAAAGCGATCTTGAGCGTGCGCAAGGCTATTGAGACCGGCCGCACAATCGTCGATCCGCTGCGGGAAACGGGCGTTTTTCCCAACATGGTCGTCCAGATGATCGGCGTGGGCGAGCAGACTGGCGCCTTGGACGCCATGCTTCAGAAAGTCGCGGACTTCTACGAGGATGAAGTGGACGCTGCCGTGGGCGACCTGCTCACGGCCATGGAACCCATGATCATCCTTTTCCTCGGCGTGGTCGTCGGAGGTGTCGTTATTTCCATGTACCTCCCGCTGTTTAGCCTGATCGGCAAGCTGGCGGGGTGAAGCGGAGGACCCCGGGATTCGGCGAACGGGACCAGGGACGTGGGGTTCGGGAAGCGGGATTCGGGTACAATGGGGCCTCTGAGCGCAATAGGCTCCGTGGATTAGAGGATTAGATGTGCTGCCTGAGTCCCTGATCCCTAGCTCCTAATCCCCAATGCCTGAACTTATGACCTCCACCGGTGAAATCAAGGAATGGCTTCCCTGGGTCATCAAGATCCGCTTTGTCATCATCAGCTTTGTATTTGCCATTGATTATGCTATCCGGCAATTCGTCCCTACCCCTGCTAATGCGAATTCCATCCGGTACCTCGGCATTGCGGTAATTGTCTGGTATCTCCTGGGCCTTTTCTTCCTGATTTACAATCAGCTCGGCCATGATTACCTGCTGCAAGCCTACCTTCAGATCTTCTCGGACGTGGTCGTCATTACAGCCATCCTGCATGTGACGGGCGACCTAGACAGTAATTATCTTTCGCTCTACCTGGTTGCAATTATCCTGGCGAGCATTCTGTTGCCCCGCGCCCGCGCCTTTCTTGTGGCGGCGGTGAGCTTTGTGCTTATGGGGACACTGATCGAACTGGCTTATTTCCCCAGCCTTTACCCTGAACTGGCGCGGGAGCATCCCGCGCTTCAGTTCCTCGCGACAAGCTCCGCTGCGCCGATCGATCTAAGAACAATCCAGGTGAAGATCAGCGCCAGCCTTTTCGGGTTTTTTGCGGTGGCCTATTTTTCCAGTTTCCTGGCGGAAAAGCTGCGTAAGACTGGTGAAGAATTGCGGGATAAGAGCGACCAGGTGGTTAGCCTGCAGGCCAAAAACGAAAACATCATCCAGAGTATGCGGGAGGGATTGCTCAGCACCGACTTGGACGGGAGGATCCTGGAACTGAATCCCGCCGGAGCGGGAATCCTCGGGCGACGTCCCGAAGAACTGCGAGGCGTGCGCCTGGGCACGCTTTTCAACAGCCTTTTAGCGGAGGCCCCGCCGGCTTCCGGAATTCCGTCTCCACTTCCCCGGCAGGAGATTACCTACCGGCACCCGCAGAAAGCACACCGTATCCTGGGTTTCTCAGCTTCTCCCCTGGTTGTTCCGGACGTGGGCGTGGTGGGCTACGTTTATAGCTTTCAGGACCTCACGGAGGAAAGACGGCTGGAGGCAGAATCCCGCGCCAAGGATCGCATGGCGACATTGGGGAGGATGGCCGCCGGGATTGCCCACGAAATTCGCAACCCGCTGGCGTCGATTGCCGGGTCGGCGAAGCTGTTGCAATCCCTCAGCGAACTTGACGAGGACCAAGCCAAGCTGATTGCCATTGTGAGCCGCGAATCTGAAAGGCTCAACAAGCTGCTTTCCGACTTCCTGCTGTACTCACGCGACCAGCGCTTTGAGTTCCATCGCACGGATATCACGGTCTTGCTGGAAGAAACTCTGCTTTTGGTGGAACACCATCCGCTTTTTGGTCCACAATATCACATTGACCGTAAGCTCCCGCACAAGGCGGTGATGGTGCAGGCGGATCCGGATAAGCTCCGGCAGGTCTTTTGGAACATTTGTGATAACTCGCTGAAGGCAATGCCCAAGGGAGGGACCCTGACTGCCCAGGTTGAGGAGGACGACGAAAAGATCCGCGTAATGTTGTGCGATAGTGGGGTTGGTCTTACGCCCGCGCAGCTCGGCCGATTGTTCGAGCCTTTTCAATCGGGTTTCAATTCCGGAACTGGGTTAGGATTGGCCCTGGTGTATCAGATTATCAAGGGTCACGGGGGCACGGTCCGGGTTGATTCCGAGCCGGGTAAAGGGGCACGTTTTGTGATCGAACTGCCCCGCGAGGCCAAGCAGCCTCTTGCCGACGCAGGAGCCGCTCCGCCGCTCACCGCTTCATCCGAGCGCGCGACCACCCCTTTCACGCGAGGAACAATCGATGGCTCGACTCCTGATCGTCGATGACGAGAAATCGCTTTGCCAGCTTCTCGAAATCGCTTTCCGCAAAGACGGCCACACGGTCGAAACGGTTTTGAGTGGCCAGGCCGCCAAGAAGAAAATTGAGTCGCAGGTCTATGACCTGATCATCTCCGACATTCGCATGCCTGACCTCACCGGCATCGAACTGCTCGAGTTTGCCACCTCCCAGCACAACCCGGCGGCGTTTCTCCTCATTACGGCCGTTCCCACCATGTCGACCGCGATTCAGGCGCTGAACCTGGGTGCTTACCGGTACGTCATCAAGAGCGATAAGCTTGTGGAGGAACTGCGGCTGGCTGTGCAGCGAGCGTTGGAGGACCTGGCCCTGCGCGAAGAGAACATGCGCCTGCGGCGCGAACTGCTCCGCGTGTTCGCAGCACAGAACATTGTGGGCCGCAGCCGGCCCATGGAAGCCATCCTGGAGATGGTCCGGACGGTCGCGCCCACTACCAGCACGGTGCTGATTACGGGAGAAAGCGGCACAGGAAAGGAATTGGTAGCGCGCGCTATCCATGAGGCCAGCGCGCGGCGCGAAAAGCCTTTCGTGTCGATTAACTGCGGCGCCTTCCCGGAAACACTGCTGGAAAGCGAACTCTTCGGTTACCTACGCGGTGCGTTCACTGGGGCAGACACCAATCGCAAGGGCATTATCGAGTCGGCTCATGGGGGGACACTCTTCCTGGATGAGATCGGCGAGACCAGCCCGGGAATGCAGGTGAAGCTGCTGCGCGTGCTTCAGGAAAGAATGGTCCGCCCGCTCGGTGGTACCATGGACATTGCTGTGGACGTGCGCCTGATCGCCTCCACCAACCGGGATCTGAAAAAGATGGTGGCTCAGGGCCAGTTCCGCGAGGACTTCTACTATCGTATCAGCGTCATTCCCATTCACGTGCCGCCCCTGCGCGAGCGCACCGAGGACATCGAACTTCTGGCTCGCCACTTTCTCGGTAAGTTCGCTCTCCAGATGGGGAAACGCCTGAGCGACTTCGATTCTGAGACGATGGCGGCCCTCAAGCATTGGACTTGGCCGGGTAACGTGCGGGAGCTTGAGAATGCCGTTGAGCACGCTGTTGCCGTCAGCGATCCTTCGGAAGGCACCGTTCACCTGGCGCAGTTGCCCGAATCGGTGACGGGCATTTCCCCGAGTGGCGAGAGGATGGTTCAGATCCCGAGCGAAGGCGTCGACTTCGAGCAACAGATTGCCCAGACCGAAAAGCAATACTTGCAGGCCGCCCTGCAGATTTGTGGCGGCGTCCGCCGGCAGGCCGCGGACCTGCTCCGCATGTCTTACCGCTCGTTCCGCCACTACGCCGCCAAGCACGGCGTCTAGAACCCACTGGACATCAGGCATGGTGTTTCGCCGAAAACGGGCGATGGCCGGACTCAAGGGTTCCTGCCTCCGTGTCCAGAAAGATTTCACACAGAGTTCGCTGAGACACTCTGTGCGCTTTGTGTGCAAGCTTGAGAAGCACAGAGACCACGGAGAACTCAGTTCTAGATGGGCACCGGCCGCCGCCATACCCTAGTTTGACGTCGAATTGGAGGCGGGCGCACACGCGGGTGCGCCCCTACGTCCGCCCATCGCCGTAGGGGCAGACCCATGTGTCTGCCCCCTTGGGATCATCACGCCTGTGCGCAGGGGTCACGAAGGGGTGGGAAGAGACCGCGGCCGGCGGCCTTCGAACTGTTTCAGCAGACGGAAGAACTTGAGGGAGCGGCGCCCGTCCTCTTGAATCTGCACTTTGAGAATGGCGGGGTTCTGGAACTTTATTTCGTCGCGAAGCCGGTACAAAAACTCGATCTCCATGTCGTGCTCGTTGATCTCGCCCCGAAAGTCCAAAAGGTATGTTTCGACCGTCAGACGGTGATCTCCGAAGGTAGGTTTATGACCCACGTTCGTCACGGAGTCGTATCGCCGGCCGGGCAGTGCCGTGCGCGTGACGTAGACACCAATCTTGGGAAGTTGCTCCTGGGTGGGTGCCAGGTTGAGTGTGGGAACGGTGTGCTTGTGGCCGACACCCATGCCCGCAACAATCGAACCCTGGGCGGCGAACGGTCGGCCCAGCAGGCGGCAGGCTTTGCTGACGTCGCCTTCCATCAGCAATTCCCGGATGCGCGTGCTGGAAACCTGTTCGCCACGCACTCTCAGCATGGGAAGCACTTCGACTTCGAAGCCCTCCTGGCGTCCCAGCTCCTCCAGAACTTCCGTATCACCTGATTGCCGATAACCAAACCGGAAGTTAGGGCCGACATGTACGGAAACGGTGCGAAGGTGGCTCAGCAGGACTTCGCGCACGAACTCCAGGGGCGAATGGCGCGCGAGATCACGTGTGAAAGGCAGGACCACCAACCGATCGATCCCGGCGGCCTTGATGAGTTCAGTTTTTCTTTCCAGTGGCGTCAGAAGCTTGGGAGCGTGTTCCGGTGCCAGAACCTTGATGGGGTGAGGCTCAAACGTGATGGCGGTGGCCAGCGCCTTCCGCTGCCGCGCCACTTCCACGACCCGCCGCAGTAAGGTCAGGTGCCCGAGGTGGACCCCGTCGAAGTTCCCGATGGTGGCAACACTCGGGGCGAACGGTTCACGGAGCTCCTGGAGATTGTGGATGACTTCCATGCTTTTGTGCGTCTACCTATATCTCAAGTTGTAGTCCATCATAGGCCAGCCGCACGTGGGAAGGCAGCCGGGCGTTCGTTTCCGCGTGGCCGAGTTCGTGCGCAATGTGAGTGAAAAGGGCGCGCCGTGGCCTGATGCGTTCCACCGTGGCCAATGCCTGCTCCAAAGTGAGGTGCGTAGGATGCGGCTTGGGCCGCAGAGCGTCGAGAATGAGAGTGTCCAGATTCTCGAGCAAAGGGAAACTCGTTTCAGGAATCTCACTGACGTCCGTGATGTAGGCGACGTCGCGAAAACGGTACCCCAGGACGGGCAGGTTACCGTGCAAAACCGGAATAGGCACCAAGTGTAAGCCCCACAACTCGAACGAACCCTCGACACAATGCGGATTGAGCCGCACTGCGCCGCCGAACGGGAAATTCCCGTCGAAAATGTAAGCGAAAGTGCGCTGCAGCGTTGCGAGGCACGGTTCGTTGGCGTAAATGGGAATCGGGACTTGCTGCCGGAAATAGAAGACGCGCGTATCGTCGAGCCCCAGAATGTGATCGGCATGAGCGTGTGTATAAACCACGGCGTCGAGCCTCGCCATGCCTTCCCGTAGAGCCTGCGTGCGGAAATCCGGAGTGGTGTCGATCAACACCACGTGTCCGTCGTATTCCAACATCACGGAAGGACGTGTGCGCTTATCATGGGGATCGGGAGATGTGCACACGGCACAATGGCAAGCCACAAGCGGTACGCCGGTGGAAGTCCCCGTGCCGAGAAACGTGAGTTTCATCACCCTTTACGCGCCTGCCGCTTCTGTAATTCCAGAAATGTCATTCGGAGTTCGTAAAGGACGTTGTCGAGGAGGCGCGATTCCTGGGAAGTCAGATTCCCGCTGGTCTTCTCCTGAAGGACCTGCAGCAGGTCGATCGTACGCTGGGCGTTAACCATGTCCGGCGCGATTCGTTCCCCACCCGGTCCCGCCATCAGGCCGAGCTGGAACATCGCTGTCGTACTGAGGTAGGAAACCAGCGTTTCGAAATCCGACCCTTCTTCCTCCATGGGCTCCTCGGAAGGCTCGATGATGCGCGAGGGACGCGAGGGGGAAGCCTCAGGCTCGGGCGCTCTCTGTCCCGCAGCTTCTTCCGAACGCTTGGCGCCTTCCTGCGTGAAGCTTCGGCGGTCAACAACTTTGAACCCCGAGGGGTTGTCCTTCTCGTCCGTCATGAAACGCCTCGCAAGGCCGCAGCCACAACGTGCGGCCATTAGTCTGGAACGGCTTCTTGAACGTAGTGTTTTAGTTTAGCAACAAACCCGCGAACCAACAAGGACCGGCAAACCGTTGCAAGCGCGTTGTGAATATCCGAGGAGCGTGGATAGTGTCCCTTGCGAATCTCCTACACGGCTTGGTAGATTACAGACCTGAAGAAACCGGCGGTGGCCCACGAGGCTGCTGATGGAGAAGAGGAACCACTCTGGACGTCGATCATCTGGGCAAGCTCCTGACATTGGTGGCACGCTTGCGGAGTCCTTCGGGGTGCCCGTGGGATCGCGAGCAGGATTATGACTCGATGAAGGGCCTGCTGTTGGAAGAGGCCTACGAGGTTATTGACGCGGTTAACGCCCGTGACTTTGAGGGTTTGGAAGACGAACTCGGGGATCTTCTGTTTCTAGTGGTGTTCTACGCACGGTTGGCAGAGGAAGATGGGCGCTTCGCCATGGACGCCGTGATCGAGCACCTGCACGCCAAGCTGGTCCGGAGACACCCACACGTTTTCCGTGAAGTACAGGCGCGCAACGCGGAAGAGGCGCTCGCGAGTTGGCTTGCCGTCAAGGACAAGGAACGCGCTGCCGCGAAGAACCCAGCAGGGAAGTCGATCCTGGACGGTTTGCCGGCTTCTTTGCCGTCCACTTTGGAGGCTTACGAACTGGGTGTGAGGGCGGGTGAGGTGGGTTTTGACTGGCCTGATCCTTCCGCCGTGCTCGACAAGATTGAGGAAGAAGTCCGCGAGTTGCGACAGGAATTGGCATCGAAGTCCGCAGACGCTGCGGCGCGCCGGCAGGAGGAATTGGGTGACCTGTTCTTTGCCGTCGCGAACCTGGCACGCTCCTTGCGCACCGATCCCGAGAGTTGCCTGCGCCGCGCGAACCAGAAATTCCAGCGGCGCTTCCGTGCGATGGAGGAGGAGATTGTGAAGAGCGGCAGGAAATTACAGGATTGTTCCTTGGAGGAGATGGAGGCGATTTGGACCCAAGTCAAAGCTCGCGAGGCCCGGTAGGATATTCCCTGCGGCTCTGCCGCAAGCGTGCGGAACTTGCGGCGTGCCAGGAAGTCCAGAAGAAAATCTGGGGCTATGCGGAGCATGAGCTCTATCCCTTGCGGCTGTTCGTTAACCTCGTGCGGGTGGGCGGGCATGTTCTGGGCGCGTTCACGGCCGAGGAGGAGTTGGTAGGTTTTGTGGCCGCCATGCCGGCTTGGCACGGGAAGCAGAGATATTTCCATTCGCTCGCGCTGGGTGTGATTCGGGGGCATGAAAACCGGGGCTTGGGTAGGGCTCTCAAACTGGCGCAGCGTGATCTTGCTCTGGGTGAAGGCGTGGATTGTATTGAGTGGACCTTTGATCCTTTACGAGCCAAGAACGCCAACCTTAACATCAACCGCCTGGGCGCGGTTGTGAGAAGGTATGAGCCGGATTGCTATGGCCAGGTTGACAGCCAGTTGCAACAAGGATTGCCGAGTGATCGGCTGATTGCCGAATGGGAGCTAAGTTCACTGCGTGTCACCCGAGCTCTAGCGGGTCAGCCGCCGCGAGATCCGGGCAAGAAGGCCGCCAGTGAAATTGAGATTCCCGCCTCTATCGATGCTTGGGTCAAACAAGACCCAGAGAACGCGCGAAAGGTGCAGTCCCGCGTCCGCGAGGACTTTCAGCGCTGCTTCGCGCACGATCTCACCGTGACTGGACTGGTTTTGAACACAAATTCTGCTTACTACTTACTGGACTCCCATGAAAATTGAGCGTGTCGAACTGCGTGAACTGCGGTTGCCCCTTGTGCATTTCTTCGAAACGAGCTTCGGGCGTACGACCACGCGCCGTATTGTGCTTGTTAAGGCTCAGGCGGACGGCGTTACCGGCTGGGGTGAGGTGACCTGCGGGGAACAACCGTTCTATAGCTACGAGACGCCGGAAACCGCCTGGCATATCCTGCGCGATTTCCTGATCCCCTGGACGTTGCACAAGGAGTGGGCGGCACCGGGGTCCGTCGCTCCATGTTTCCGTCCTATCCGCGGCCATAATATGGCGAAGGCCGCACTTGAAAATGCCTTGTGGCACGTCGAGGCCCAGCAGAAGAACCTGCCTCTGGCGAAACTCGTGGGTGGGACTCTGGATGAAATCCCCTGCGGCGTTTCGATCGGAATCCAGAACTCTGTGGAAGAACTCCTGGACAAGATCGAACGCGAAGTGGCGGCGGGCTACCAGCGCATCAAGGTGAAGGTCAAGCCCGCTTGGGACGTGAACGTGCTGGATCGAATCCGCCACAAGTTCCCGCGCTTGCCGCTGATGGCGGATGCCAACTCCGCCTATTCCCCGGCCGACACACCGCACCTGAAGGACTTCGACCGTTTCTATTTGATGATGATCGAGCAGCCGCTGGGGTGGAACGACCTGCTGGACCATGCCAGGCTCCAGAAGGAAATCTCCACGCCCATCTGCCTGGATGAGTCGATTCACAACGCGGATGATGCGCGCAAGGCCCTTGAAATCGGGGCGGGCAAGATTATCAATATCAAGCTCGGCCGTGTGGGGGGCTTCGCGGCGGCCCGAGAGGTGCACGATGTCTGCCGCGCGCGAAATATTCCGGTCTGGTGCGGCGGCATGCTCGAGTCCGGCGTCGGACGCGCCCACAACATTGCCATGTCGGCACTGCCCGGTTTCACGCTGCCCGGGGACGTCTCCGCCAGCCAGCGCTATTGGGCCGAGGACATCATTGATCCCGCGGTGACCGTAAGTGCCCGCGGCACGATTCGGGTGCCGGAGGGCGTGGGACTTGGATACACGCCCAGCGTCGAGCGAATCGAAAAGCTGACCGTGCGGAAGGAGACGTTTGAGTAGCGGGGTAAATTCGGCTGATGGAACTCGTCCTCGCACGCTCCGCCGGCTGTACTGGTTGATGTTGCTCGTGACGGTTTGCTGGTCCGCGAACATCATTGCTGGTAAGCAGGCGTTGACGGGTTTCGCGCCGCTGGCCTTGGCGCAGGTGCGTGTCCTGGGCACGGCCGTCATTTACGCCGCGGCGTTTCTTCTCACACCCAAGGTGCGTGACCTGCGTCTCTCGCTGCGGCAGTGGCTGGCGCTGATCGCCGCGGCGTTAAGCGGCATAACCTTCAACCAGATCTTGTTTATCGTGGGCCTGGGGCGCAGCACGGTGGCACACACCGGGTTAATCATCGCGCTGGGGCCGGTAATGGTTTTGCTTCTTGCTGTCCTGTTGAGAATGGAAAAACTGACAGCGTGGAAATTTGTGGGAATGATGATTTCCTTTGGCGGGGTCGGTGTCCTGACGGCTGACAAAGCGGGTGCGGGCGGAGGCACGCATTGGGTGGGGGATCTGACCTTGCTGGCCGGCACGGCCGTGTTCGCGATTTACACCATTCTGATGAAAGATCTCGCCCACCGGTACGATGCGCTAACCTTGAATGCGCTGGTCTTCACTTTGGGCGCTGTTTTTCTGCTTCCCTTTGGCGCTCGGCAGGTGCTTAGAACGCCTTGGGCAAGTCTCGGTTTCGACGCGTGGTGGGGATGCGGATTCATGGTCCTGCTCGGAACGGTTGTGCCCTACGTTCTTTTCGCCTGGGTTCTTCGGGGATTAACGGCTTCGCGTGTCGCCGCTTTCAGCTACCTCCAACCGGTTATCGCCAGCGGTCTGGCCGTGTGGGTGCTTTCGGAACCGTTAACGGTGAAGGTTGTGGCCGGTGGCGCGCTGATTCTCGGCGGCGTGTACCTCACCGAGCGCGGGGAAGATAGTCCGGCCTACGGTCGTGGAGATATTTCGGATGTTGCCGCGGGCTGACGTAGCGCCGGCTTCCAGCCGGCAACCCCTTTCGCTTCCCTGGGAGCCGGCAAGATGTCGGCGCTACATGGGTCGTCGAGACGACTTTTCCCGCAGCCTCTTCAGCGCTGCCGCTAACGTGGCCCTTTGCGACGCAGGGACGCGCGAACTGTAACCACCCCCGCGCTTCGGCGCCGCCCCTCCTGAATCAGGAGGGGAGTCTTCGCGGCGGGCTTCCCTCCTCAGATGAGGAGCGAAGGCGCCCTTGGCGCCGGTTGGTCTCAGCCGGACATGTAGAAACTCCCGGGTGGGACTGACAGCCCCTCCCTTCCCAAAACCGGTGAGAAATCCGGGTTAGGTGTTTTGCTCCAGCCGGTAGGCGGGCAGGACGACTCGCGGCGCTGCGTTTCAGGAGACAACTTCGAAAACGGGTCCGCGCCGCTGGGGCGGCAGGAGCATGGCGAGAAGGGCTCCGGTGGCAAAACCGCCGATGTGCGCCCACCAAGCCACGCCGCTCGCCGTGGCGGTCTGAATGGCCAGCATCTGATAGCCTGCCAGAAACTGGATCAGAAACCAGTATCCCAGCAGCAGGATGGCCGGGACCTGAATCGTCCAAAAGAAAATAAACAAGGGAATCAGCGTGGTGATGCGCGCCCGGGGATAGCACACAAAGTAGGCCCCCAGCACCCCCGCAATGGCGCCGCTGGCGCCAATGGTTGGAATTCTTGACCCGGCGTTGATGACGACCTGCGCCAGGGCGGCCATGATGCCGGAGGCGAGGTAGAGGAAAAGGAACTGGAAATGTCCAAAGCGGTCTTCGATGCTGCGGCCGAACACGAAGAGGAACAGCATGTTTCCCAACAGGTGCAGCCATCCGCCGTGCAGAAACATGGATGCGAAAATCGGTACGACAGTGCGTTCGGCCGGCAGGGCCAGAAGCGCCGGAGGTTCGTAGCGGGCCGGAATCAGGCCGTACAAAAACACCAGGCGATTCAGTTGGGGACCTAGTGAGAGTTCGATGACGAACACCCAGAGGTTCGCGACAATCAGCAGCAGCGTGAACGCCCAAAAGGTGCGCCGCCGGATGTGGTCAGTCAGAGGAATCGGGACCATTCACTTGCATTTTACCGTGCCGTCCTTTCGCTGCCCACGGGAAAAGGCAGGGGCAAGGGTGGATCGAAGTGAAAGTTCTTCCCGCGTCATGCGCTGGTTGTCCGGTGTCAGTAGGCGTGAAAAGTGAAAAAAGCCGCCGAGGGTGGCGCAAACAGTGATGTTCACGCCTGCGCCACACTCGCGAGCTGGATGAGCACCTGACGTGCGGAAGGTGCCGGGAAGGTGTCTAGGGATTGAACACGATGACTTGGCTTGACCCGGCAAAACGCAGTTCCTGAATGCTCGGGGAGCCATCCGTGCCCCGGTCGGTCACAATCTGATTCGCTGAGTACTTCGTTCCACGGTCCACCAGTTTCCCTTCCACCTTGGCGATTACGTTCTTCCCCTGCTGGAAAGTGACGGTCGCCTGGGGGCTATGTTCTTCCCATTGAATCTGATATTGGCCGCTTGCCAGGTGCGCGCCCGCCACCGTCGCGTCATGGGGAAGCACCAGATTGCGGCTGTTCTTCGCCTGAGCCGAGGCCCCCGCCACCAGGACGAAAACCAACGTGGCCAGTGCCGCCCGAGCAATTCCTTTCAATCGCATGGTCATTCTCCTTGTCATCCAAAGTGGTAATGGCGTTAAACGGGCGGCCGGATCACGATCTCCGCTACTGTGGAACGCCCGCCTGCGTTAGCCACAATTCGCATGCAATGGTCCCGGAAGGGCCGGAGAATCAAGCGGGGGTAAATGGAAAGCGGGAAACTCGCAAGGGTTTGCGCGTCCCTCCGGGACTGCTGTTGCCCAGGCCGCCAAACCGGCGGCAACGGCAATCCATTTAACCCCGACCTGTGTTCACTTCATTGCCTACGCGCCAACTTTCCTGCCGTGCTGCTCAAGCGGCGCGTCCTACTTGCTCTCTTGCTTTAGACGTTTGGATCGCACCCACGGTGAGCCGCACCACAAGAATTTCATTCTTCTTTCCGTTTCTCGTTCCTGCCTGCACAGAGTAATACGATTTGATGCGGCTTCCGGTTCCGTTGTTGTGCGAGGGCCGGGCGGCGGTTGGATGTGCATGCCAATGATCATCTTGGCTGTGCGCGTTGACCCCACCGGGCTTGGCGGATATACTAAAAATAGGGCACAGGGCTAATTCTACGTTTGCTTGGTGTTTGGCATCATCTTGACGTCGTTCTGTCTTTGTTGGGTTATCGAAGGCATGTAGTCTCACTGCGGTGAAGTGAGCGGGGCAAACTCCCACAATCGAGGTTCGAACATGGCCACGAAGGCGACCGTTGACTTGAATAATGTCTTGCAGCCTGTGGATGCTCCTCAAAAGCACAACTTGCAGGACTATGAGGCGCTGTACTCGACTTTCCAATGGGAAGACGTACATAAGGAGTTTGATTGGTCGGTGACGGGAAAAGTCAATATGGCGCACGAGGCCATCGACCGCCACGTGACGCGCGGCCGGCGCAACAAGTTGGCTCTGATCTACACCGACGGCGGCGAGACCCAACGGTTCACCTTTGAGGATATGTCCTTGCTGTCGAACCGCTTTGCGAATTCCCTGCGCAAACTGGGCATTCGGAAGGGAGACCGTGTCTTTGTATTCCTGGGACGGCGGCCCGAGTTGTACATCGCCATTCTCGGGATCATCAAGATCGGCGCTATCCCCAGCCCTCTGTTCGAGGCCTTCATGGAAGACGCGGTGCGTGACCGCATGTCGAACGCGGAGGCTGTGGCACTGGTGACCTCGCCGGCACTGCTGGAACGCGTGCCGCAGTACGATCTTCCCTCGCTCAAGCACATCATCCTGGTGGGCGCCGCCTCTGGCGAGTTGTCGGAGGGGCAGCACAGCTATGACGCTTTGATGGAAAAGGCCTCCGACAAAGCGGAAATCGAGTGGGTGACCCTGGACGATCCCCTCATCATGCATTACACCTCGGGCTCTACGGGGAAACCCAAAGGCGTTCTCCACGTGCAGAAAGCTATGCTCGGACATCTGGTTACCGGGCGGTGGGTGCTGGATATCCACGAAGATGACGTCTATTGGTGTACGGCCGATCCCGGGTGGGTGACGGGGACCTCCTATGGCATTTTTGCGCCGTGGCTGAATGGCGCTACCAATCTGATTCGTGGGGGCCGGTTTAACGCGGACGGCTGGTATCAGACCATCCAGCGCTTCCGCGTGAACATCTGGTACAGCGCGCCGACAGCGTTCCGCATGTTAATGGCGGCGGGGCAGGACGTGGCGGAGAGATACGATTTGTCCAGCCTGCGGCACGTGCTGAGCGTGGGTGAGCCCCTAAATCCCGAGGTTGTGTGGTGGGGTTGGAGGACGTACGGGCGCCGCATTCATGACAATTGGTGGATGACGGAAACCGGGCACATCCTGATCTCGAACTACCCCTCGATGTCCATGCGGCCGGGTTCGATGGGGCGACCCGTGCCCGGCGTCTACGCGGCGGTTGTTGACGACGACGGCAAGGAAGTTCCGTCCAACACCCTGGGTAATCTTGTGGTGAAGCCCGGTTGGCCCGGCATGATGCGTGACATCTGGAAGCAGCCCGAAAGGTATGAGAGCTACTTCCGCATTCCTGGGTGGTACGTTACGGGTGATAGTGCCTACAAGGATCCTGACGGCTACTTCTGGTTTCAGGGCCGTATCGACGACCTTATCATCACGGCCGGTGAGAACGTGGGTCCCTTCGAAGTGGAGAGTTGCCTGGTGGAGCACCCCGCGGTTGCGGAGGCGGGAGTCATCGGGAAGCCGGACGCCGTGCGCGGCCACATCATCAAAGCGTTCATCTCGCTGCGCGAAGGGCATGAGCCCAGCGACGAATTGAAGGACGAGATCCAGAAGTTCGTGCGGCAAAAACTTGCGGCGCACGCGGCCCCGCGGGAGATCGAATTCAAAAAGAAACTCCCCAAAACGCGCAGCGGCAAAATCATGCGGCGCGTCCTGAAGGCCTGGGAATTGGGCTTGCCGACCGGCGACCTTTCCACGTTGGAGGACTAGCCTGGATTTCTCACCACTTTGGGACGTTAGTGGAAGGGCAGGGCTTTAGCCCTGCCGCTATCGCGGCCCCTACCCTTTCTGTGTTCCGCGCCGCGAGCCGCTTGCCATCGCAAGCGGCTCGTGGCGCGGGACCAGGGGAATCTCACGGGAGCGTCCTAACGGCGGGGCTAAAGTCCCGCCCTTCCCAAAACCGGTGAGAAATCCGGGCTAGCTACCCTGAGGCGCAGAGGGGTTAGAGAATTCCGTCAGGGTACGGCTTCAGAGGCTGCGGAAAAAGTCTGCAGCGGGCTGACGTAGCGCCGGCTTCCAGCCGGCAACTCCTTTCGCTTCCATGGGAGCCGGCAAGATGCCGGCGCTACAGGGGTCGCCGGGACGACTTTTTCCGCAGCCTCTGAAGCCGTACCGTCATGCGGCAGGCATTTCCCCTTTGTGGCCTTCGCGGCGTGCCAGATGCCCGCCGCGAAGGCCGGGAAACAGCAAGAGGGTGTGGCTTTTATTGGCATGGCTGAAGCCATGCCCTGACGGGCTATGCATCGAACTTCTGACTCGGGACAGTCGCTGGCCCTTCCATTTTCGCTCCCATTCTTGCTCCCGTTTTTGCGCGTTGACTTAGGCCCCGGGCCGTCCTAACATGCGCGGCACGGAGGGAATTTCACCTATGCAACTCGCGATCAACGCTAGGGAAATCCAGGGAGTCGTGATCTTGGAATTGAGTGGCCGAGTGGTAGCCGGGGAGGAAGTGGACAGTGTACGCCGGATGGTGCACGACCTCGTCGATCATGATCACAAGAAAGTGGCGCTGAATCTTGATCAGGTAATACGCATCGACAGCACCGGCATTGGCATGCTGGTAGAGGGTGTTATCTACATGGTGAAACAAGGTGGACGGCTAGTCCTTTACAAACTCCCGCGTCTCGTTCACAACATCCTTTCCACCCACCGATTGCTTCAGGCATTCGAGATTTATAGCGCGGAAGAAGAAGCGATCAACGCCCTCACGAAAGCGGCGGCCTAGCACCCGGACATACTCACAGGTGGCGCATACAGAAACAGCACGGTATGCGCCACCCGAGTCTCTAGGCCGGTAAGCACCGCCGTTCGGACGGAGCCTTCCGAATTGCCCCGGTCATCCGGTTTATCGCCCCCCGCTTCCAGAACCACCTTGGCCAGACGGCCTGAAGCGTAGGATCTCGTGCCAGCCTTCCGGTCGGATAGTTGTAATCACTTGAGTGCCACCGCGCGTGCTGCTGTCCACCTCAGTGTAGCGATTCTTGTCTTGCTGATTCACCACTTTTGCCTTTGCAGACGCCACGACATTTCCGTCCTGAAGAAACTTCACTACCGGCGCTTGAGAATTGTCCGGAACCTCGACCTGATACGTGCCCGCCGGTAGAGTCTTTCCGTCCTGTAGCATCATTTTCCCGCTGAGAGTGATGCTCGTGGTCCGTTCAGTGGCCTTGTGGAAGCCCCAAGAATGAGCCAAGCCTACGCTGACCGGAACAAGAAATGCTGCTATCGATCCTATGAGCAGTCTTCTCCCTTGTCTTGGCATAGCATGCCCTCCATCACTGGATTGTTCTTTTCCCCACTAGCTTGGACGTTGGGGGGCGGCACAAGGGTTGTCTTGAATAGCCGGCACCGTGGTTTACCAGTTCAGGCGCAGCGAAAACTGAATCTGCCGGGAGTTCTCCGCCGAGCTGATCACCCCGAAGTTTGAAGTTCCAAAGATCAGGCCTGGGCGGTCAAAGTTCGGATGGTTTGTAAGATTGAAGAAGTCCACGCGCAAGGCTGTGTTCAGACGTTCGTTGAGACGGAACTGACGTTCCAGACTGGAGTCCCAACTTGCCAGGCCAGGGCCCGTGATGACATTGCGGCCTTCATTGCCGGGGATGCTGTAACTGCCCTGCGTGTCATAGAAGATCGGAGGAGTGGCGAACGCACCAGTGTTGAACCAGTGATTGGGGTCGCGTTGGCCACGAGGCAGATCGGGGTTAGCGATCAAATCCGGGCGGTCGGTCCCGTTTGAATCGGTGCCGCTGAGCGCCGTGGAGAGTGTGGCACTGAGCGGTTGTCCAGATTGCAGCGTAACGATGTTCGATAGGTCCCAGTGGCCAAGGACGGATGACGCCACGCCGTCGCGTATCCAGGTGCGGCCGGCGCCGAAGGGCAGCGCCCAGGTGCCGGAGAAAACGAGGCGCTGACGCAGGTCGTAATCTGAAAGGCCTCGCTCCGCACGCATGTTGTAGTTGTCTTGGGGATAGTTAGTACCGTTAAGTCCCGATGCCGTGTCGATCGATTTGCCAAACGTGTAGCCTCCCACAAAGGAGAGCCCGTGCGAGAAGCGGTGCTCGAGGCGTACGATCATGGCATTGTAGTTCGCGTTGACGTCCGTCGCTCGGACATACTGGTTTGAGCCTGGCTGCGGGTGGGTTCCACGCCTTTCGTCGGGGAGATTGGGAAGCCCTTGGTTCTGCAATGCGCGGCGTGGCAGTTTGTGCCCGTCCGATCCGGTATAGCTGACGGATAGAACAGTGTTGGGGGCCAACTCGCGGTCAACCGAAAGGCTCCACTCATAGACGTACCCATTGCGGATATTGGGCGGCGAAGAGACTACGGTCGGCGCCGTGTTGCCGTACTCGTATGCGAGCTGGTAGCTCAATTGCGCTGGCGCGTAGGATTGGCCGCACGCTCCGGTTCCGTAGAATCTGCAGGTGTCGAGTCCGAACAGGAATTCAGTGATGGGTACGCTGAGCCGGGTTTCCGACGCGTAGTCGAGCTCACCGAGAGAGTTAAAAACTCCCAGCCCTCCACGCAGTGAGGTAGCATGCTTTCCGGGAAGCGCGTAGGCCCAGCCCAGACGTGGCGCCCATCCAGCCCAATCCGGACGGATCAGGGATGGCGGCAACCCTGCCTGCTGCGAAGTCAGGAAGGTCAGACCATAGAGGCTCTGCAGTTTCTGGACGAATGGGTTCGCGATCAGCGCGGCGGCTTGCCGATGATCATTGCGGACAATGAACTGCGCTGCGTCCGAGGGATCGAGAATGGACGCCCGGCCGTCGGCATTTGTAGGTGATGAGTTGAACTCTTCCCGCAAGCCAAAGTTAAGCGTCAGCCGGCGCGAGACGTGGACCTCATCCGCAAAATACACGCCGAAGTAGTCCAGCCGGTCGTTACCTCCGGAGTTTCCGGCCTGTGCATAGGAGAGAAAGGGTCGGCCGAGCAGGAAGTCCGAAAATGAGGTTCCTGAAACCGAGCTGTCCCCGTCACTGAATGAGAAGACGCCCTGCCCAAAATCTTCAACCTGATAGAACAGACGTAAGCGCCGCACATCTCCGCCGAATTTCAGCGTGTGGCGGCCGTGCAGCCACGCCACGTTGTCGGTGAACTGGAATGTGTGGTTTCTCCGGATTTGGGGTTGAAAGATGTCGCTGTCCCCGAGGTCCGCGTAGCCGGGAACGTCGATGGCCGGGATGCCGTCGTTCGTGGAGCCGCCCGCACGCGGGATTCCCAGCGACTCAAGGAAGCCGCTGCGGAGGTTTTGGGCTTCCTTGGTTCCAAAGTAGTAGGCATAGCCGAACCGCACGTCGTTGACCAACGTGGGCCGGAAGACGGAGGTCAGCCCCAGGGCCAGGTTTCTGCCGGTGTCGTCCTTGTTGGTGCCAAAGCCGGGAGGGGCGGAAGGGTTGTGTCCGAAATTGTTTGGCACGAACGGCACCAGTTGCTGGCTATTGAACAGCAGGAATCGCCCGAAAAGTTGGTGACGAGGGCTGAGTTGGTGATCGAGGCGAGCCAGGAACTGGTCCATCGTCACGTTACGCAATCCGATGTTGAGGGTGTTGTTCGCACCTGCCGCGGCATTGGCTAAGTTGGGAAGCGGTTCGCGCGCCAGAATGGCCTTGGATAGTGCGTCGATATCGGGCCCCGAGATCTGGTTGCCAGAAAATGCCTGGCCGGTGGCGGGATCGATGATGGTCGGGAACGCCTCGCCGGTCAGAGGGTTCGTCCCACTCAGATCCCCCTGGCGCATTGCGGCTGTCGGCAACAGGCTTGTGTTGGTGATGCTCTGGTGTATTCGCAACCCTTCGTAGTTCGTGAAGAAGAATGTCCGGTCGTGCCGCAGGGGGCCGCCGAGGCTGGCCCCGAATTGATTCTGCCGGTACGGTGGAATCGAGCGATCGGGATCGTCGAAGAAGTTCTTGGCATCGAACGCGCTGTTGCGGACAAATTCATAGGCAGTTCCCGAGAATCGGTTTCCTCCTGAACGCGAAGCGATGTTGACCTGAGCGCCTGAAGTCACGCCTTGCTCGGTGGAGTAGGAGTCCTCGACGACGCGGAACTCGCGGATGGCATCCAACGAAGGATTTACGGTCAGGCTGTAGGCGAACGGCTCCATCATCGTGATTCCGTCCAGCGAGAAGTTATTGCGCTCGGAACGCTGGCCATTGACGGAGAATCCCAAGCCTAAAGCGGGCGTGTTGAACTGCTGGGCTGAGCTGTTCGGATACGGCGGAACGGCTCCGGCTGCGAGCAGCGCCAGTTGCGAAAACTGCCGGCCATTCAAGGGCAGGGAAGCAACGCGCTGATTAGAAATCTCGTCGCCGATCGCGGGGGACGCAGTCTCGACGAGCGGCGGCCGCGCTTCAACTTGCAGAACGACCTGTCCGCGCATCAGTTGCATGGTGAGATCGATCCGCGGCATTTGCCCGACTTGCAACGCCACGCTGTGCAGCACGCGAGTGGTGAAACTCGGGGCGATGACTTTTAAGTCGTACGTGCCGACGGGAACCAGCGCGAACGTGTAGAAGCCGCGCGCGTCAGTGTCTACTTGGCGGACTTGCCCGGTAGCCGTGTTTTTCAACTCCACGTGTGCCCCTGGGATGACAGCGCCGCTCGGGTCGGTAATGAGCCCCTCCAGATGGCTGTTCCAGTTCTGAGCTCCCAACGCGGGCGGGAACAATCCGAAGGCAAGCAGAACAAAAGAGACTGCCAACACAACGATCAACTGAGAGAAAGGTAACTTCCAAATGTCTAATCGCAAGAGGATCGCCTCACGGCGGGGCAGCGGAGGGAGGACGGCTCCGCGTAGACATGCACCCCAGCGCGACTCCCCCGTGGGTGATGGAGGAAATCACGCCGATACGCAGAAACCAACCCTGACCTTCTCCCATCCGGACTTTACCGTCGGCCCTGGAGTTTCACCAGATCCTGGGAAGCTAAGTGTCGTGACAAGTGCCCACTGACGAGTGACAAGCACCAACCCTATGACTCGTCACTAGTGACTCTTCACCTGCCACTGCTCTTAGCTCCCCTCGCGGGCTATACCGCCGATCGGGAATTGGACTTGCGGATATTCCGCAAACCCTCACCCTGCCCCGAAGGTCACTACATACAAATTTCAATCTACCATTTCTCGGCCGGATTCTCAATACGTGCGTGCCCGGCGGTGTTTCAACTTGCCGAAACCCGCTGAGTCGATATAATCCCAATGGTCTCTGCTACGCATGCAAAACAGTCGAACCAGCACCGAAACCGCAGAAAGACGCCGCCGGGGCGAGCCCTGGGCGATGGGCTCCGTCGTGGGGTATGCCTCGGCAAACATCTTCGACCGGCTAGCCGTCTTTCATGTTGATCCTCTGGTTGGTCCGGTGATGCGGGGCTTGCCCAGTCTGTTCATGGGCCTGATTCTGGTATGGAAGCACCGGACGTGGGACCAAATGCGACCGCGTTCGCCCCAATACATTGGCGGACGCGCCACCCTTGCCCTGGTCGCCGCCGGTGTGATTTCCACGCTGGGACTTTTCCTGTACTACTTTGCGATTCGGCTCGGCGGCGTCACCATCACCGTTCCGGTGCAGGAGACCTATGTCATCTGGGGAACCCTCATTGCATGGCTACTCCTTCACGAGCGCATCCACCGCTACGCGCTTCTCGGAGTAATACTGATCTTCGCAGGCTTGGTCGGGCTCTCCCTTGGGCAGTCCGCAGGGCACCCTATTTCCTCACACTGGTATTTGGCGATTCCGCTGGCGTTCTGCACGGCGCTGACCTACGGAATCTCCGGCGTGCTGTGGCGCGATGGACAACTCCGCGGAGCACATCAATCAACCGCCATCTTCCTGCAATTCGCCACAAGCGTCGCAACGGGCTGCATCGGCCTGCTGGTTGCTAGTCGAGGCCTTGCCATGCAGGGCACCACCTGGAGTTCGCTGGGCGCGCTGCTCGCAAGCGGAATTCTCTCCGGTGTACTCGGGATCTACTGCATGTTTACGGCGCTACGTCTGCTGGCGGTAGCGCGTGTCTATGCGTTCTCCGCGCTGACGCCGCTGGTGGCCACGCTCTTCGCGCATTTCTTCCTGCACGAATTCCTGAACACGCTCATGCTGGCCGGGATCTTGCTGGTCAGCGCCGGCGTCGTCCTGACGCAGGCCTTCCGGCCCAAAGACGAACGGCAGGCGTGACTTTCACACCTGACTTACACCGGGGCTTTCCGGGAGGCAGCCTATAGGTGAGGCACGCGGCGAGCTTTGATTTGTTCAAGATGCTGGCGCAAGCGTTCGCGGATTTCGGTTTCCTTGCCTTGCGCAATCTCGTCGCGCAGTTCATTCAGGGCGAAGTGCACGATATCGTGGTGGTGAACCTCTTCCGGCGCGAAGTCGGTGCTGAAACGCAGCCAAAGGCTATGCAGTAGGTCAATTTCCTTGGGCGTCAGATGGGGGGAGTGCGGGCCCAAGTAAAAGATATCTTCACTTCCTTCGGGAGTGAAGACTTCAAGCAACAGTCGCGGTTTCGGATCGGACAGGCGTTCCCAAGCGGCCCCTGCCCTCCGCGCCTCTTCCGCAACCGACATCTTCGAGGAAAGCGCCAAAACAATTGTTGTGGCCTGCAGGGAATGCGCCGACCGTAAGATGCCATCCCATATCTCGTTCGCGGCGGCTACGGCCAAATGGACGCTCTTGCCCTCGTGCTCGGCGAGAGAAAGAGCCCGGCTAAACAGATATTGCTCCGTCGTGCTGAAAAGCTGTTCTGCCACCAGTTCGCTCGCGCCCGAGGCAGCGCGGAGCAGAATTCGGATATGCAGCACCACCACGTCCTGCCGCGCCGTCCTCACGCGGCGCAGCGTCGCGGCGAGATGGTACAGGGCATTGTAATCGCGCACCAGAACCACGACGTTGCCGGGACGCACACCCACTGCCCTTGGGGTGAGCTCTTCGCCAGGGACCAAATGAAATTGGTCAAGCCCCTGGCGAACGTCCTCCTTGGCCGTCAGCTTTTCCGAGACGGTGAAGACAACAAATAGCACCAGTGTAAAAGCCGCGCCGGAAATTGTGGCCACTTGCTTGGTTAGCAGATTCACAAACGCAATCGCGAGCAGAGTCAGCGTGATGAGAGAGAGCCCTACGGGAATTTCGCGCCCCGCAATATGGAAGTTCAGCGGAACGCGATACTCTCGGGCGCCTGCGTTTTTGTAACGCAGGACCATGACGGACAAGCCGTTCATGACGAAACTCCAGATGACACCGAAGGCATAGGCTTGACCCAGAAGGTAGATGTTCCCGCGGCTCAGAAGAATCGTCACGATTTGCAGGGCCACCACGATATCAATGATCCGGTACGTAGTGCCGAAGCGCGGGTGAGGGCGCCGGAACCAACTGGACAGAACTCCGTCCTCTGAAACACGGCAGAGAACGCCATTCGAACCGACGATGGCGGTGTTAACCGCTCCGGCCAGGATAAGCGTTCCCACGAGAACCACGAAACCGTGGAAGAGTAGACGAACCGTCAGAGGACCGACCATGTAAATGGCCAAGCCACCGATCAAGTCCTCGAAGTAACCTTGGCGTACTCCATCCGGGATGATCATTACTGCGAAGAACGATACGAGCGAAGTAAATACCAGACTGTATATGAAAATGACCAAGCCAGTCTTGCGCAAGTTGGGAAGCTTGGGATGTTCGATCTCGCGGTACACCTGCGCCAGCGATTCCTCTCCGCTCATGGCGAGGATCGAGTGGCCAAGTCCAATGAAGATTCCAACCAATGCGAAAGTGTGTGGCAGATTGCTCCCGTGCAGCCAGCCTAGAGCATCGCGGGAGAAATGCAGGCTCGCCAAGGTTGGGAGCGGTGGCATGTGAGCCCCACGCAACCAGAGCGTGTAACCACACCAGCCGATCAGCAAAACCACCATGACGGTGGTGAGTTGCATGATCCGCAACGCCTTCTCGCTGGATTCCGGGATCCCCTTGATGTTCTCCCACCAGAAATAGAGCGTGACGACAATGGCGAATGTGGCGGCCGAGAAGTTTCCGGGCAGCGTCACTCCAATGTGAAAGTAGTGGAGGACTTCGTTCAAGAAACCGACCAGGTATTGGCCGGCTGAAACCCCGCTGATGGGCCCCGTCAGGATGTAGTCAAACATCAGGGCGGAGACCGAGAACTTGGCGAGCGTCCCGCCCAACGCCTCTTTCACCACGCGGTAGACGCCGCCGCGTACGAACATGCTGCAACTCTCGACATAGGTTGCCCGTACGGCGTAAGAGAACAGCATCACTGCAAGGATGAACCAGGGCGCGGATTTCCCTACGGCCTGTTCCGCGATGCCACCTGCGTAGTATGCAGATGACGCAAGGTCGTTTAGGACGATGGCGGCGGCGCGCCAGAAGGTAATGAACGTGAGCATGGCCGTCGTTGCCACCATGACTCGGGGGAGAATAGGCGCGCTGCCATTAGAACTCGACTCTTCCGTGGGGTTACTCTGCATCGTGGGATCTGCGGTTACCCTGCCGTGCTAGCAGGTGTCACTGTATAGTTGCACAAGAAGCCGACTGGTGTAAATGGATTCACAAAGTCGGTACTGCCTCGGTTGCCACAGCGGCGCTCGCTGAGCGCCGGGCGGCGGCGGTAGGCCGCGGCTACAAACGCTGAACTGAGGAAATGCCGCCAAGGCGGCAGTGCCCTAAGCCGAAGGTGGCGCTGCCCGGTTGGGGGTTGCAAGCCGGCGCTGCGCAGGAGATCAGGATCGCACGGTGAGATTTCTCGCGCCGTCTTGAGGCCGCTTGTCCCCTGCCGTACAATGTTGCTCGCACCACACGTTCCTTGCTTCAATTTGGTCCGACCGTCTGCATTCCGCTGCGGAGCCCGTATGGATGTTGCTTACGATCTCACTTCCCTGGTGGCCGCTAAGCTTGTGGTTTACACCTTCGGGACGCTCGTTCATCTCTTCCTGATGGTCGTAATTCTGGGGAACCGCCGGTTGCGGCGGTTTGAGTGGCTCCTGTTTGTCCTGATGGCAGGATTGTTCCTTTGGTACGTTGGGAACCTGCTGGCCCTCAACATAGGGCTCCACTACGGCGCCGGCCCCGCAGTTCTTTCGGGAATCTCTCGCGTTCTACCGTTCGTAGGTTTTGCCGCTGCGGCGCCGCTTCTGGTTCACGTGCAAATCGAATACCTGTGCGGATTCATCCGCAGGCAAGCCTGGCAGAAACTGCTCGTGGCGTGTTTCTATCTGCCGGTGGCCGCATGCCCCTGGGTGGCAGCTCGCATGCTTCACCGGTTGGGCGTGGAACCGCTCGTGGCGTTGGGGCGGTCTGTAAGGTGGTTGGTGATCTGGGCAGCCTCGGCGCTGCTGGTGGCGGCAGCGGTGAATCTCTACTTGATGTTAGCACGCCGCTCTGCCGACGCGACGCTGGCGAGACTGTATGCGATCCTCGCATCCCTCCAATTGTTCCTGGCTGGGGGTTGGACCGTTGCTTACGGACTGCGAGCGCTGCCGCCGGTGGGAGGCCTGGGCGGGTATTTCCCGACGGCTTTGTTGCTGGCAGGTGTTGGTCCCAGCGCTCTGGTGGGTTACTCGATTCTCCGTTTCAACTTCCTCGACCTCCGAGTCCAGCGCAACGTCATTTACGCGGCTGTGGCGATCTTTGGGTTTCTGATCTACATGAACTTCATGCGCAGGCTTAGCGGGTGGCTGGAGGCGCACAACATTCTGCCGGCAGCGGCGACCGAAGGCGTGATGATCTTCATCCTGGTCGTCTTGTTGGAACCGGTGAAGCGGCTGGTCAATCGCGCCTTGCATCGCCGGTTCCTATCGGAGTTCGAGAATGTCCAGCGGATTGCCACGGAGCTTGAGGAAGACGCCAAGCGCACGGGCGATGTGCATTCACTCGAGACCCTAGTGGAAACACGGGTCGCCGGAGCGCTGGAACTTGCGCGTGTGCAACTCTGGCAGGGTGACAGCCGGCCCGCAGAACACAATGCGGAAGGTCACACGAAAGCGCAATGGACACCCGTGAAGCGCGGAGAGAGAATCCTGGCCTGGCTCGAAGCTCTGCCCCTCGGCCCGGACCTCTCCGGCGAGCAACTCGCGGCGCTGGAAGTCCTTGCCGCGCGTTTGGCGGGTGCGCTGGAGCTCTGCCAGCTTATCGCCGAAAAGGTCAAACTGGAGCGTGAACTTGCCGAGAAAGCGAAGATGGCTTTCCTGGGCGAGATGGCGGCGCGGATTGCCCACAACGTCAAGAACCCGCTCAGTTCGATGAAGACGATTGTCCAGCTTCTCGAGGAGGACCAGACTCTTCCTGAAGCAGCCCGGCGCGATTGCCGCATGTTGGTCGATGAGATCGATCGCTTGAATAAGAACATCTCGCAAGTTCTCCGTTACGCAAAGCCGGCGCGCGATACGGACCGTCCGGTGGATCTGGGCAGCGTGGCGGAGAAGGTCGCGGCCTTGCTGCGGATGGAAGCCGAGCGGCGTCACGTCGCGCTCCATGTGGTTTCGGAAGGGGAATGCCGCGTGGAAGGCGGAGAGGAGGCCGCCAATGACATCCTCTCAAACCTGATTGTGAACGCCTTGGACGCGAGCCAGGAAGGCCGTGCCATCTGGATTTGCTTGCGGCCGCTCGGAAGACCCGCAGATACAATCGAACTCTCCGTGGAAGACGAGGGGCGAGGGATTCCCAAAGATATCTGCGACAGGATCTTCCAGCCATTCTTCACCACGCGCTCGGGAGGCACAGGATTGGGTCTCGCCATCGTCAAAAGACGTGTGGACGAAATCGGCGGTTCCGTGAAATGTGAGAGCCCGGTTCCGGAAATCAATGGGAATTCCGCGCACGCGGGCTCGCGTTTTGTTGTACGCTTCCGGGCTGCCTCCTCTCTGCTGCCTAAAGCATAGGCGTAGAGGAGCGGCGCCGAAATGTGGCACGAGCTATACGAAATGAGGACCGCTGCGCTGCCGTGTTGACGAGGCCGCGCCAGATCATCCTATGAGTTCTTCTCAGACTTCCAAGCCGCAGTCCCGATCGCGGACCATTCTCATTGTGGATGACGACCAGACGGCGCGCTACGGCATGCGCCGTGCTCTCGAGGACCGCTATCGCGTCTGCGAGGCGGAAAGCGCATCGGCCGGCCGCACCGCGCTGGCGCGTGAGAATCCCGACCTGCTTTTGTTGGATATCGAGATGCCTGAGGAAAGCGGGCTCGACTTCCTGCGCGAGCTGAAGGCTGAAGGTGCAAGTCCGTTGGTCATCATGATCACCGCCTACGGGTCAGAGAAGATCGCCGTCGAGGCCATGAAGAGCGGCGCTTACGACTACTTGCCAAAGCCCTTCGAGATTGACGAACTTCGCCTGGTTGTCGAGCGGGCCCTTGAGCACTCGGCGCTCGCCGAAGAGAACGTCCAACTGAAGCGTTGGTTGGTTTCCGAGGGCCAGTTCGGCGCGATGATCGGATCGAGCGCGGCGATGCGCCACGTTTTCGATATGGCGGACAGGGTCGCACCGGCAGACGTGACCGTCCTGATTCAGGGCGAAAGTGGAACCGGTAAGGAACTGTTGGCCCGTGAAATCCATCAACGCAGCAACCGCGCGCGCGGCCCGTTCGTGGCGCTGAACTCGGCCGCACTCCCCGAGCATCTGACCGAGAGCGAACTGTTCGGTTACGAGAAGGGTGCTTTTACAGGTGCGGCCGCAATGAAGCGGGGCAAGCTTGAACTGGCGCACCGCGGTACCCTGTTTCTGGATGAAGTGGGCGACATGTCTCTCGCGACGCAGGCCAAGCTATTGCGCGTTTTGGAGACGCGGCGCCTGGAGCGATTGGGCGGGACCGCCTCGTTTGATGTGGACGTGCGCATCGTGAGCGCCACCAACAAAGACCTGGCGGCAGAGATTGGCAAGCAGACGTTTCGGGAAGACCTCTATTACCGGCTGCGCGTGGTGCTTCTCCAGCTACCGCCATTGCGCGAGCACCGCGAGGACATTCCCCTCCTGGTGAACGATTTCTGCCGGATGCTGGGTGCAAAGCATGGGCGCCCGGATGCCGGTGTGTCCCCTCGCGCAATGGAGATTCTGCGGGCAGCGGAATGGAAGGGAAACGTCCGTGAGCTCAAGAACGCGCTCGAAAGCGCCATTGTGATGAGCCGGGGCGGAGACTTGCTTCCTGAGGACTTCAGCCTATCCGGGCCGGGGAGCATGGTGCAGGCGGCGCGCGAAGGCGACTTCCTTGCGACCGACGACTTCCGGGAGGCGCGGCGCCAGTTTGAGGTGGCGTTTATCAAACGCAAGCTTCGGGAGCATGGTGGCAATGTGACGCGCACCGCCGCGTCCATCGGACTGCACCGCCAAAGCCTGCAGGAGAAATTGCGGGAATTGGGCATTCAGGCGGAAAGGGACTGACGGCGATTCCCGGCCATGCGAAAGCCCGCTTGGCACGAGAACCCTTCTTGCCAGTCAACCTACCCACATTACTCAATGTGAGAGAAGCCTCCGGCCTCTCCTTATAGCTGTCAACCGCCGGTTCCGCCGCAGCCACCGCCGTGGGAGCCGCGTACGGCAGGACCTGTCGTGGCAAAGGTGGAGAACTTCTGCTCAGCGCCGCTGGCGCTGCAATAGGGGCAGACAGGGGGCGGCTGGTCTCGACTCAGGATCAGCTTCTCAAAAACGTGGCCACACTTGGGGCAAACGTACTCGAAGATGGGCATCAGCAGTCGCTCTCACTGCTTTGGTCTGTCGCCGCAACTCTCTTCCGGCTTGTTCCCCGACCGGGAACTGGGTCGCGCAGCTCAACTGAAGCGTGAGAGCCCGGGGATACGGGGGATGACGCCAAACCAGACAATCAGGAATAGGACAAATAGAACGATCCCGTCCATGGCCGCCATTATACAACTTGCCCACCGATTTGGAGCAAGGAAACTACTGAGGAACGATGCGGCTTTGGATCAGATGGTCGGCCAGAGCGACTCCCAGATTTTGAACTCGTAATGGAAGCCGATCTGCTCGGCGCGCGCCAGTCTGCGGCCGGAAGCCACATCGATCGTTTGCTGGAAGATCTTCCGTCCCACCTCGGTGATGGTTTCCTTTCCCTCCAGGATGGTGCCAGCGTCGACATCCAGGTCGGCGTACGAGCGGGCAAGCTGGGGATTGCTGCCGATCTTCATGACGGGGCCCAGCGCGCTGCCAATGCTGGTGCCACGGCCGGTGGTGAACAGAGCGACCTGTGCGCCGCTCAGGAAAAGCGCGGGCGTGCAGACGTGGTCATAGCCCGGCGTGTAGAGCACGTACAGGCCCTTGCGGTCGCCGAGCCACTCGCCGTAGTCAACCAGATCCTCGACGATGGACGTGCCGCCCTTGGCCTTAACTCCAGCCGACTTCAGATAGATGTTGTAAAGCCCTCCCTTGATATTGCCGGGTGAAGGATTATCCCTGAAATCAGCGCCGAAACGCCGCGCGTAGGCATCATACCGTTTGAGCGCATTCATCAGCTTGCGCCCTACATCTTTGGTGCGGGCGCGCCGGGCCAGGTCGATCATGGCGGCGCCCTGTAGCTCGGGGATTTCGGGAAGGAAAACGGCGGCTCCCGCTTTCACGAACATGTCCGCCGCCACACCGACCGCCGGGTTCGCCGTCACGCCTGACCAGCGGTCCGACCCGCCGCACTCGGTGCCCACAATGAGTTTGGAAATGGGAACCGGCCGCCGCTGGAATTGGTTGGCGTAGTGCAGCATCTTCTCGGTGGCTTCGAGGCCGCGCTCGACGGTCTTCTCGCTTCCTCCCAGTTGCTGGACCGTGAGGTTCACCACGCGCCGGCTGTAGTCGCGGACCGATGACTGGAAGATTGGGCCGGAGCATTCCACGCACGTCTTGCCGCAGCCGAGGTCCACGTAAAGTGCCGCGCCAAGGTTGGGATGGCGCAACGTGTTGGTGAGCAGGTCATTCAGGATGTCTACGGGGCCCCCGTCGGGCATCCCGCAGCCGGAATCGTGCACGATGGGCACGACGCCATCCACATTCGGGAACTTCTGCCGCGAGTAGATTTCGCGCCCGGCGCGGCTGGCGATTTCGCGGACTTCCGTGGAGGAGCACATCCCCGACGTCACGATTGCCACCAGATTCCGCGCGCCCACGGTGCCATCTTCGCGGACGAAACCATCGAAGGTAAGCGCCGAGAGTTCCGGGTCGAGTTTTGTGGGTGTGGGGTTGTCGCGGTAACGGACGGACAGCCTCGGCAAACGGGAGTCGAGGTTGCCCGAGTCAATCGGTTCGCCAGCCTCGACAGCGCGGGAAGCCAGCCCGATGGGATCGCCCAGGGAAACGTAAGGCTGTCCTTGTGCCACCGGCTTAATCGCAAAACTCTGGCCAAGGAGGCAGCGCCCCGAGACGGTGATGACCTGGCCCTGGTATCTCAGGGGAGTGTCCTTTTCGATAAAGTCCGCCGTCACGACGGCCACGTTGTCTTTCTCGGGCCGGATAATGATGGCAACTTCCTGAAGTTCTCTAGGTTCCATGTGCGTCACTCTGCTCCGAAGACTCCGGCCTGCGGCGCCCGTCACACAAGGCGGGCGAGGGCGCACGCGCGGGTGCATCGCTGCGAACGCTTGGCTGTGAGGGCAGACCCGTGTGGCTGCCCCGCTGTTGCTTGGAAAGCCCGAACGGCACAGGGACCTCGTTCAAGAAGAATCACCCCAGGCCGACCCTAATCGGATGCATTATCCTGCTGTCCTGTTGCCGCTTTACTTGCGTTCCGGTCTTACTGCCCGGCGGCTTCCGCCCACGCCGGGACACGGACACGCGATCCGTAAAAGGCGTAGTACGCGATAAACGCGTAACAACCCAAGGGCACGATCATGGCGAGCGCCATACTGTGGGTGATCTGGAAGATGCCCGCCATCGCCGGAGGCGCACAGGCACCGCCGATGATCGCCATGATGATGATCGAACCGCCCACTTTGGTGTTGGCCCCCAGTTGTTTGATGCCCAGGGCGAAAATTGTGGGAAACATTAGCGACATGAAGAAGCTGGTCATCAGCAGCGCCCACACTCCCGCCCAACCCGGAAAGAGCACACCGACACCGACCAAGCCCACGTTGACGATTCCATAGACACCCATAAGCCGCGAGGGCCGGAAAAACTTCATGAGATACGTGGCCGTGAAACGCCCCACGCCGAAGGCCACAAGTGTACCGGTCAGAAGGTAGCCCGCGACCTTCTCCGGCTGATGCGTGTAGTCCTGAATGTATTGAATGAAGTAGCTCCAGGTCCCGACCTGGGCTCCCACGTACAGGAATTGCGCCACTACCCCGCGCACAAAGTGGGGGTAATGCACGAGGTCCGACATCTTGCCTTGCGCCCTGCCCGTGGTCTCCTCGGCCACCTTGGGGAACTTAGTTCGCAGGATCAGGAGCGCCCAGATGAAGATGATCGTGCCCAAGACCAGATAGGGCGTCACCACGCGCAACGTCTCGCTGCGAAGATAGGCCTCGTAGGTACCGTTGGCGCGGAGCGTTGCAACCTGCGGCTTGCTCAGTTCCACTCCGGAGAAGATGAAGATCGTCCCGATCAGAACACCGCTGACGGCTCCCACGGGATTGAAGGCCTGGGAGAAATTCAGCCGGCGTTCGGAGGTCCTGGGGTCGCCCAGCGTGGCGATGAAAGAGTTGGCGCCAGTTTCGAGGAAAGACGCGCCGCTGGCAATCACGAAAAGCGCAAACAGGAAGAACCCATATTGCCGGGCCATTGCCGCCGGCCAAAAGAGGAACGTGCCCGCGCTATAGAGAAACAAGCCGATCACGAGGCCGGTTTTGTATCCAAACCTCCGCATCACGAGCGCCGCCGGAATGGCCAGCAGGAAATAGCCCATGTAGAAAGCGGACTGGATCAGACCCGCCCGAAGCCGGGTGATTTCGAACGACTTCATGAACTGCTTAATCAGAATGTCGTTCATGTTGCTGGGAATGCCCCAGAACAGAAAGAGGGCCGTCACCAGAACGAAAGGCAAAGTGTTCCCCGCAGAGAACAGAGGAGGGTGCTGCTCAGAATTAGTCGAGGTGTTTTGCATAGGTGTCTGCAGTTCCATTGAGATGCACAGTTCTCGCCGGCAGTGAAGAGGCGCGTCGACACGCCCTTGCTTCTAGGTTCCAAGGTCGCGCGTGTCCAGATTCCCCTCACGCTTCAGTTGCTCGAAGATCGTTGCCGTCTCGCGAATGCCGCCTTCCAGCGGCGTGTGTGGAATGCTGCCCAAGGCTTGCTCCAGGGCGCTGTCATCGAGATCCGGTGCGATGGCCAACTGCTCGCCTTCGGCCTTGATGAGTTCACGCGACTGAGGCAGAACGTGCTCGAGTGCCGCCAGGAATTCCTCTACGCGCACCACACTGCCGCGCGGCGTATACACCTTCGCCCCTGCGGGGATGTTCTCCGCGCAACGAATGAAGATACGCGCGATGTCGCGCGCGTATTGCAGATCCAGGCGCCCGGTGAAGCGGATCGTGTAAGGCTGCCCCACCGCCGCCGCCTTGATGGCCTTGGTGGGTCCGGAGGTGATTCCCTGGTCGCGGCCCACGCCATAGACGGCCCACGGGCGGATTCCCACACTGGGAATGCCGTCATTCAAAAAGTAAATGCGCGCGTTCCCCTCGTTACATTGTTTGAACACCCCGTAATGCGTGCTGGGTAGCAGGGGTGCGCCTTCCGGAACACGGGCGCGGCCGTATGCTTCTTCAGGGCCGAAAACCGCGGCGGAACTGGCGTAAACGATACTCTTGACCAGATCGCGCCGGCGCCGCGCCGCCTCGAACACATGAATTGTGCCGAGCACGTTCACCATGGCGCCGTGCACAGGGTCACGAGCGCAACCGGGAACCTGAATCCCTGCCAAGTGCAGCACGTGCGTGATGCCGTGCTCCCCGATAACCCTTTCTACGTCTTCGGGCTTCCGGATGTCGCCGGGGAAGAATTGAACTTGGGAAAGTTGCTCCGGAGTGAGCAGGGCAGTCAGCCGCGCGGATGCCGGGTCGATGTCAAAAATGCAGGGCCGGCCGCCACCGTCCATCAACTCTTTGACGATCCACGAGCCAATGAAGCCTTTGGCGCCGGTGACGAGGAATCGGCGTGAGATAACAGCAGAATTCGAACCCGCTTGAGTCATGTCCTGGAATTATAGGGCGTTGAGCCGGGGAGTCAATCCGGCCTCTATGCCAGCACGAAATTCTGCCGCGTTGCGTGCGGAAGGGCGGGACTGAAATCCCACTCTTCCGGCTGCGCATGCTTGCAGATTCCTTTGCCGTCCTACGTCGTCTGCCGTTTCGGCGCGTGGATCAGCAATAGGACGCAGAGGGTTGCTACGAGCGGGACTGTTCCCGCCAGGAAGAATGCCGGGAAGTAGGAGAACTTGTCGACTAGCCAACCCACCAGGAGTGTGAAGAACATTCCCGCCAAGCCCGCCCCGAACCCGCTGATGCCGGTTACCGTCGCGACGACGTCCTGCGGGAAGAGGTCGGACGGGAAGGTGAGTCCCATCGTGGACCAACTTGCATAACCCCAGACGGCGAAGCTGATCAGGAAAAGCGCCCAATAGGCGTTGTGAGTTGTGGCGGCGGGAATCCCGGCAAGAACCGGCAGCGAGCTGACCACGCATACCCATTTGCGGGCGCGCACCACGGGGATCCCCTTCTTAATGAGGAAGCCGGAGACAAATCCGCCCGTGAAGTTTCCGATGTCTGCGGCCACAAAGGGAAGCCACGCGAAGGCGGCGATCTGCTTCAGGCTGAACCCGCGCGCGTCACTCAGGTATTGCGGCAACCAGAAAACGTAGAACCACCAGATAGGATCGGTCAGGGAGCGGCCGATGACGATTCCCCAAACGTTGGATTGCTTCAGCAGGCTGAGCCAGCGGGCCACGCCACGCTTGGCAGACGTTGCCGCCGTGTCACGGCCGGCTTCAATCAGCGCCCGTTCTTCCGCCGTAACGCGCGGGTGGCTGGCGAGCGGATGGTAGATGAGCAGCCAAGCGACCAGCCACACAATTCCGAGAATGCCGGACAGCAGAAAGGCATAGCGCCAGCCGACCATGATGGCGATCCACGGCACCGCTACGGCCGCGATGGCCCCGCCGACGCTAGACCCGCTGTCGAAGATGGCCACGGCCACGCCGCGCTCTTTGGCAGGGAACCACTCGGCTACGGTTTTGCTCGCGCCGGGCCAGTTGCAGCCTTCGCCGATTCCCAGGAGGAAACGGAACGCACCCAGCGAAAAGACGGAGTGCGCGAGCCCCGTCAGCATGCTGGTCACCGACCACCAGACTACCGCTAAGGCAAGCCCCAGTCGTGTGCCGACGACGTCGAGCAGGACGCCGCCGATCAGCCACATGCCTGCGTACGAGAGCTGAAACACGCCGAACACGCGCGAGAGTTGCGTGTGATTGAGGCCCAGTTCTTGCGTGATCACCGGGGCCAGCACCGAGAAGGTCTGCCGGCTGATGTAGTTGAGAACAGTTGAGCCGAACAGTGTCCAGACGATCCACCAACGAATTCGCTTCGAAGCCATGATGTTTGCTATCCTCGGCGCAGTTTGCCGCGCGCGTAAAACGACGGGGCACGATACCATAGCCCGTCCATCTGCGGCTAGAGATTTTCGCGCCGCGGGCGGGAATTGTCGGGGCGCACACCCGTGGGCGCTTTCCTGCGGGTGTGCGACAGAAAAGTTAGAACCGCCGTAGGTTTCAGAAGTAGCGCGGGCGGGACGCCCGCGCTACGGTTCATATCCCAACTCCTGTGCCGCACACGCCTTCATTGCCGTGGGTTTGCCTTCCGAGGCCTGTTTCAGATAGAGTAACCGCCGAAAGTTTGCGGGTGAGAGTGCCATTCCGCGCTCACGTATCCTCTCCGGGAGTTACTTCATGTCCGCTGTGAAACCCATCTTGATTGCGTTCCTCTTTCTGTCCATAAGCTGTAGTGCGGCCTTCGGAGCGAAGGCTCGCGTGTGGCAGGAGAACCTCACCATCCCGACCTACGCACTGGGAGCGGAGGACCAGAACCCTCCTTTTGATCTGACCGGCGGTCACCACGTGTATCCCTATCCGATGCTCGATGACTTGACGGACCGGCTGGAACAGAAGAGCTACAAGGCGGTTTTTCTCGAGAACGAATACCTGAAGGCCGTCGTGTTGCCGGAGATGGGCGGTCATGTTTATTCGCTATATGACAAAGTGAATAAACGTGAAGTGCTTTACCGGAATAACGTGGTGAAGTATGGCCTGGTCGCGTTGCGGGGCGCTTGGGTGTCGGGCGGTATCGAATTCAACTTCCCCAACGGACACTCGGTGGTGACCGTTTCGCCCGTGGCCTTCACCGCGTTTCAGAATCCCGATGGCAGCGCCACGGTGGTGGTGGGTGATATGGACCAGGTCACCGAGATGCACTGGGAGGTGGCCCTGACTCTTCATCCCGGAGAGGCGCGACTGGAGCAACACGTCACGCTTTTTAACAGCACCGCGTTGACCAACCTTTACTGGTTCTGGGCCACCACGGCAGTTCCCGCCACCCAGGATATGCAATTCATCTATCCCATGCGCGAGGCCTTTCCGCACCTCAAGGGTGAGGTGTGGTCGTACCCGATGCACGACGGTGCGGACTACAGTTGGTACAAGAATGTGCGCCAGCCAACGTCGCTCTTCGGCCGCCAGGTGCACCGCACGTTCTTTGGGGCTTACTACCATCAGTCGAATTACGGTGTGGTGCATGCCGCGGACTTCCGCGAGGTCACGGGAAAGAAGACCTGGACTTGGGGAACGGCCGATGACGGCCTGATCTGGACCGACCTGCTGACCGATCACGACGGGGCTTACAACGAAATCCAGGCGGGCCGCTACGAGACGCAGCTGAACTACGAATTCATGCCGCCACGCCATGTGGAGACTTTCACCGAGTACTGGTATCCCGTGGCGGGCCTGGACGGTGGTTTTGTAGAAGCCACCTCACAACTTGCCCTGAACGTCAATTTCGTGAAGGCGTCGGCGGGCGTTCCCGGTCATGCCGAGATCTTGTTGTTTCCGACCGTCGCGATCCGGGACGTGAAAGTCCGTGTGAAGCTGGGCGCGCAGACGCTGAAGGACGCCGGCCCGTTGTCGCTTGCGCCGATGACCACCTCGCGGTTGAGCGTCCCGGTGGAGGACTCGGGCGCTGCGCCAAAGAAGTTGGAGGTGGATGTCACGGCCCCGGACGGCCAGACAGTCCTCCACTGGTCTGCGGCCGATCCCATTGATGGCAATCCCGATTTCGTGCCCGCTGCCAACGTATCGGCACCGGCTCCGAAGCCCTTGGACAAGCTGAGCGTGGAGGAGCTTTACCTGTGCGGTGTGGGAGAGGAAAAGGACGGAGACGAAAGGCGTGCGGTGGAAACCTATCGCGCGGTGCTCGATCGTGACCCCGGGCACGTGGCGGCGCTGCGGAAACTGGCTTGGCACGAATTCCGCAGGGGCGATTTCCGCGCGGCGGAAGGTCTCATCGCCCGGGCGCTCGCGCGCGACGGCTTTAGTCCCGAAACGAATTACGCAGCGGGAGTCATCTATCGCGCGGCGCAGCGCTGGACGCTGGCCCAGGATGCTTTCTGGGCTTCGATCCACTATGGGGGAGCCGAGGCGCCGGCTTACGCGCAGTTGGGTGAACTTTCCTTGCGAGTGAAGAAGTATGACGAGGCTACGACGCTCTTCTACCAAGCCCTCGCCCGCGATCCCTACGATGGCGTGACGCTTGCGGACCTGGCGGTGGCGCAGCGCCTGTCGGGCCGTCTGACGGACGCCGCGAGGTCGATTGCACAAGGCCTCTCGCGCATGCCTCTGCTTCCCTACGCGCGTGCTGAGCGGTGGAGAATTGAGGCGGCGGTCACGAAGGCGCTGGCCAAGCCCGCTGAACATCCGCCGGAAGATTGGGCGAAACCCTATCCCGCTGCGGCTAACCCTTACCTGGAAGCCGCCGCGTGGTATCGGGCGCTGGGAGATGTGGTGTCGTCGGACGCTGTGCTGGAATCGGCGTTGGGCCGGCTGCCGGCTTCGTCGATCACGCCGTTGGTTTACTACTACCTTGCTGCTAATGCCCGAGACGAAGGGAAATCCGAACGCGCGGAGCAGTTCGCGCGCAAGGGCCAGGAAGCGCCCTACGCGGCGGTTTTTCCGAATCGCATGGAAGACGCCGCGGTGATCGATGCGGAGTTGCACGATCACCCCTCGGATTCGCACGCCTCATACCTTTTGGGAAACTACCTTTTCGCGCATGGCCGTTACGACGACGCGGGTCTCCATTGGTCCGACGCCCTGGGGCAGGGGCTTGAGTATTCGGTTCTCATGCGGAACCTCGGCGTCCACGCCTGGCGCGTGAAGAACGATTTGCCGGGAGCGGCGGGATTCTATGAAAAAGCCGTGAAACTTGCCCCGGACGACTTCCGCCTTTACGTTGACCTGGATGAGATCTATTTCCGGCTAGGAAATACGAGCGGCCGGGAGAAGTTGTTCGCCTCGGCGCCCGCTTCGGTGCTGGAGCGTGACTCGGTTCGGGTCCGGCGCGTCCTCTTACTGACTCAAGAACAGCAGTACGACCAGGCGCTGGGGCTTCTTGCGAACCACAACTTCAAAGCCTGGGAAGGGGGCGTGCTTCTGCGGCAGATGTACGTGCTGGCATGTGTCGCGAAGGGGAAACATGCACTCGCCAGCCGCCAGTTGCCGGAGGCTGAGGCGGCGTTGCGCGAGGCTCTGAAATATCCGCACAACCTGGGGGTGGGGAAGCCCGACAAGCCCCACGATGAGGAGGCTCTGTTCTGGCTGGGCGAGACTCTGAAGGCCGCAGGCAACGACCACGCTGCACGTGACGCTTGGGCGCAAGCCGCACAGGAAGGGACGTCGGGTGGAGAGGCCTCGAAGCTGTATCGCGGTCTTGCCCTGCGCCGCCTGGGACAACCGCAGGAGGCGGAGGCGGTCCTTGCCCCCTTCGAGCAGACAAAGCCGGCAGACAAGCATAGCGCGCAAGAGTTCTACGCGGCCGGCCTACTCAACCTCGCGGACGACCGCAGCGATCTGGCGGCAGGGAAGTTCACCGCTGCCCTCAATGCCGACCCGGACTTTTGGCCGGCGCGCCTTGCCCTGGTCGAAACGAACAGGTAGGCACACGGTTCCTGCGCCACGGAAGGCGGACGCTCCCCCTCATCGGCCCCTGCGAGCAGGGTGAAGGGGATCGCTAAGTCTTATTGTGGCGAACGTCTGCTCGCCTGCGCACCTCCTACACTTTTCCGTTGTCCGGGTAGTGTGCCGGACAGATCTTAGTCAGATGAACAGCGGTGTGTCCTCGCCGTTGGTGGCCGGCGCTGCTTCTGGTGCGTGATGTGGTCTGCCCAACGTCAGGATTGCCACGGCCAGGGTTCCCAGCAGTACCAACCCCGGATGCCGGCCCACCCAACCGAGCCAGCCTGCCCACGGCCCTGCTTGTGCTATCACTACAGGCTCCTGTTCCATGGGACTCTCGGTGCCTCCCAGACGTCCTATCGGCATTTTCGCGCGGAAGATGACCCTTGGGGGGGCGACATAGAAGTTGGAGTCGCCGCCGGCTCACCAGTAGCGCGGGCATCTTGCCCACGCGCGGGAGCGAGACGCTCCCGCCACAGCGGGCGGGACGCCCGTGCCACGATTCATACCCCAACTTCTGTGTCGCACACCCCCTTGGGCTTCGCCTTGCGAGGGCGGACGGAGCGTGGAATAATGCCCTAGTGCGCGGCGTGCCTGGGCGATTGTGGAGACGCAACGCATCGCGGGCCCGGGGAGAACGCCTTGAGTCCGCGGCGATCCAGTGAAGATGTATTCCGTTTTGCCGTGATCGGGAAACCAGTTTCATCGTGCTGACGGGAGTGCCGCAAGCAGTGGACGACATCACAACTGGCCTGACGGGCCGCCGAGGTCCTCATGGTAATCGCAGCGCAACTCCGTCCGGGGACGGTGCTCAAAATTGGTGCTGACGTCTTCAAGGTCTTTGAATCCACCTATCACCTTGGGCAAGGCAAGATGCCCGGGAGCGTGCACGCTCGGGCGCACCACGTTCCGAAGGGAACACTTAAGGAGTTCCGCTTCCGCCCCGAAGAACGCTTGGAAGAGACCCAGCTCGTGAAGCAGGAGATGGAGTTCCTTTTCGCGGATGCGGACTCCGTGACTTTTATGCACCCGGAGAGTTTCGAGCAGGTTTCGATCCCGCATGACGCGATCGGCAAGGCCACGCGATTTCTGCGACCGGATATGAAGGTTCCGGTGGAGTTCTATGAAGGCCAGCCGGTCAGCATTGTGTTCCCGGAAATTGTGGAGGCAAAGGTCGCAACGACGGCCCAGCCGATACACCAGCAGCAGGACAGCACGTTCAAAGAAGCTACTCTCGATAACGGGCTGGAAATCCTGGTGCCGCAATTCATCAAGACCGGTGAGACCATCCGCGTGGAAGTCGCAACCGGAAAGTATGTTGATCGCGTGCGCGCGGATACAAAGAAGTTTTAACTGCCGCCACGCACGGCCCGTGTGGGCCGCGCACCTGATCCGGCAAGTTAATCCTATCCTGGAAAGATAACAGGGGCTTTCCTTATGTCGACACCTTCCACGACGGCCGCCACGGCGGGCAGGCCGTATTTCCAGTTGCGCGTGCGCCCGGCGGTTGCAGGTGATGCGGCTGACATTGCCAGGATTTATCTGCAAGCGACGCAGGACCACCTGGCCACGTTCGAAAACTTCCTGATGACGGCGGACGAACGGGCGCGCTGGGTCGCGGAACACGTGGAGAAGTTCCCGCTCCTGGTAGCAGAGCTGAACGGGCGTGTGCTCGGCTGGGCGTCGCTCAGCCCCTACCACGTGCGGCCGCGCATCGAGGGCATCGCGGAGTTGCTGATTTACATCGACCGCGACTATCGCCGGCACGGTGTGGGCAGGGAACTGATGCGTGCGATTCAGGCGGCGGGGCGCGCGCAGGGACACCACAAATTGATTGGAAGGTTTCTTGCCCACAATGACGCCGGGCGCACACTGTGCCGCCTGGCGGGCTGGCGCGAGGTCGGGGTGCATCAGAAGCACACTCGCCTGGATAGCGGCTGGCACGATGTTGTGGTGGTGGAATACCTCATTCCCGAAAACCTCACGTAGCTCTCCGGTCTGTTAGAACCGCGAGATTTCCTGCACTGTGGCGTCATCAAGACGGGTCAAGATTTCCGTCAAGAGGTCGACGGCGCTGTCGAAGTCTCGGCGGTCGATCACGCCCGTGTGCGAGTGGGTGTAGCGCGTCGGCACCGTCAGCAGAATTGCCGGCTTGCCGGTCCCATAGCGTTGGATTTCGCTCGCGTCCTCGCCATACCCGCCCGAGAGTACCTCCGTCTGTAAGGGAATCTGCTTTTCCTGGGCAACTTTGCGGAAGAAGTTGACCAGTTTGAGGTTGGGCAGCATCGAGCCCTCTTCCAGGAAGATCGCAGGGCCGTGTCCAAGTAGTTCCTGGGCGCGGTCGAGAGGGATGCCCGGAACATCGGCCACCACGCCGGTTTCAATGGCGATGCCGAGGTCCGGCTGCACGGAATTCACCGCGACGTGCGCTCCGCGCATGCCCAGTTCTTCTTGTGTGGTCGCCACAAAGTAGAGGGTGTTCGCAGGCTTGGCGCCGCTCGCCTTCAGCTTGCGCAGCGCTTCCAGCATCACCAGGCAGCCTACTCGATCGTCCCAGGCCTTCGCGGCATAGCGATTGTTCGCCAGTGCCGTAAAGGGGCTCAGCGGCACAATCGGATCGCCGGGCCGAATGCCCAACTGCTCGGCTTCTTCTTTGGACCTGGCGCCGACATCCATCACGATATCCTCTCGGGGGACGCCGCGAGCGCGTTCTTCCGCCGGCCACGCGTGGACGTCCCGGGCGCCGGTCACGGCAGAGATGGGACCTTTCTGGGTGAGGATGACCCATCGCTGGTCCACCAGCCAGTAGTCCGGAAAGCCTAGCGTCTTGAAGGCAACGAAACCGTTAGGACGAATGTATTGCACCATCAGGCCCACTTCGTCCATGTGGGCATCTACCATGATGCGGGGGCGGTCAGACGTGCCGCGGACTATCCCGATCACCGAGCCGAAACCGTCAACGGAGACTTCCGCACCGGCGGAGCGCAGATCGCGAAGCACCAGAGCGCGCACCGGCCCTTCGAATCCCGGGGGAGCGGCTGCATTCGTGTATTCCTCCATCAGCCGGACAACCCGGTCTTCCTTGGAGTTGCCCTGCGCGTAAAGCACAGTGCCGATGCAGAAGGTAAGAATACCCATGTAACCGAGCCTGATCAGTTTGCGCATCTTGAACCACCTCCAGCCTTGCCATCCACCCAGGTTAACACTCTCGCAATCCGCCGGTAAGAGCGAGCGAAGATTGCAGGACAGGCGGTAACGTGCCCCGGCGGCTCAGCTCACCTGAAGGTGATGAGACTCCCGCCCCTGCTGTCGCCCCCGCGCAGGCGGGGGTCCAGTTTCAGGCGACGGGGTTCCCGTCTACGCGGGAACGACGGGAAGGGGACGCTTTTCGCAAGAGTGCAGCCGGCCGTAACTGGCATTGTTCTCAGCAACATCGTAGGGTACGGCCCGTAAGTTCCTTATTTTTCATCAACATCGTAGCTATTGCCAACATGTCGCTTTTTAAGTCGCTTGTTTTCATCAACATCGTAGGAGTTGCCGAATGTTTTTTTTCGCGGGCATGAGGGTCGCTGAAAAATATCCCTTGTACTTTCAACGGCTTAGCGCTCAGTAATCTTGCCCGAAATTGTCGTAAGTGCCCGTGTTTCATAAACATCGTAGGGTCGCAGCGACGTGGCCTGAGCGTCCCGTCCGCCGCATCCCGGGAAGACGCTCCCAGGGTATATCATTATGGTAAATATGTCAAGAATAATAATGTGTACCTTCAAGGCACGAGCGGCAAGCGCAGGCGTACCCGCCGTTTGGCTTCGTCTGCGGCCGTTCCCTTGGGCGTTAGCCGATATAGGAATGTCGAAGAACCTTGTTACTCCTGCGAATGCCAGAATGTAGTGCCGAACGCTTTCGTAGCGCGGGCATCCTGCCCGCTGTGGCGTGGGCATCCTGCCCGCGCACGATGCGGGAGCGGGACTCTCCCGGGACAGCGGGCAAGATGCCCGCGCCACTCCGCAGTCACAATCTGTTTATCGGAGAGCCGTAAGGTAGCTCTTTTCCCACTCGGTTCCTCCGATCATTTACCAGCCACAGGTGAAGCTCATGACATGAGAATGTTTGGT
>Ga0335069_10000533_pt1 | contig 64376 bp, 58 predicted proteins | sample Lox_Sample_11_FD_206714 | JGI IMG/M metagenome (GOLD analysis project Ga0335069, IMG submission 206714) | Soil microbial communities from Loxahatchee National Wildlife Refuge, Florida, United States - Lox_Sample_1.1 | ecosystem: Environmental > Terrestrial > Soil > Wetlands | place: USA... | reverse complement strand
AGCAACTGTGCATCGTCGTGAATGAGCACGACAACTTCGCTGCCGGCCTGATTCACGGCCGCGTTATAGGCGGCGGCGAGCGACGGCGGATCGTTGATGTACAGCAGTTCGAAACCGTGCGCCAAAAATCGCTCGGAGAGCTGAGCAGTAGCGGCGGCCCGACGTTCTCGATCCCGCCCGGCCATTAAGAGGGTGAATTTCGTTTCCCCAGCAGGAGACGGATGCATCGTGCGTTCGATGCGAATGGGCTTCCTCACCGATGGCGCTGTTGAGAGTGTGCGGGTGCTCTCGGCAGATCGCGCGGCGGATTCGGCGTACATGTCCCGCAGCGAAGCCTCGAAAGCCCGGGTGTATGCAAGGCCATCCATCAATGGCGAGCGCGTCATCCGATCACGCAGCGTGGCGCGGATCTCTGCGAGACTCGCACGATCATTTGCCAGCGCCACCGCCCGTTCCACATACCCATCGAGCGTGCTCACCACGAGATCGTCGAGCCCCACATGGCGGAGCAGCGCGGCGCCCATCCGCTCCGCATGCCCCCGCCCTTCGAGCGCCACAATCGGCACGCCCATGTAAAAACTGTTGTACGTCGTGGTGCCGCCGTTGAACGGAAAAGGATCCAGCGCGAGATCAATGCGGTTGAAGTCCGCCATGTATTCCTTCACGGACGTACCGGGAAGCGCTTCGATGCGGCCGGCATCGATTCCACGCTGCACAAATGCCGACACGAACCGCTCGCGCACGGCACTGTCGTGAAACGCCTTGTATTTCAGGAGCAACCGCGAATTCGGAACCGCGTTCAGAATGCGTGACCAGGTGTCGATCACGATCCGGTTCATCTTCGCCAGGTTGTTCAGCGACCCAAAGGTGAACGGCGCCCCGCTGAAACTCGGCAGCGGAGCGATGTCCGGACAGGGATCAGGCGGCTGATAGCACCAGAACGCAGGAAGCCGCCGCGTCTGCTCGGAGTAAAGTGCATCATCATCTCCGGGCGGATCGAGCAGCGCGTCGGAAATGCGATACCCGATCGCCGGCAGCCCCGTCGTGCAGGGATACCCGATGAACGACAGTTGCACAGGGGCGAGCCGCGCCGCAAAGAGCCCAAGCCGATTATCCTGCGTGTGCCCGGCGAGATCGACCAGAATATCAATGTCATCCTGCATGATGCGGCCCGCCAGAGCGACATCCGTCATCACCCCTCCGCCGCTATCGCGTGTCGAGATCCAATGATCGGCAAGCTGCCGCAGGCGCGCCGTGGTGGCATCCTCGCTCAACACATCGCTGTAGCAAAACACTTCGAATGCCGCATGATCGTGATGCCGAAGCACCGGCTCGAGAAACGTGGCGACCGGATGATTGCGGAAATCTGCGGAAACATAGCCGATGCGAAGGCGGCCCCCGGCTTCACGCGACCGAACCGCACGCGGTGAAGGCACGGCGCCGGCAGAGAATGCTCGCCCCCACTCCCGATGCAGCGCATAGCGCTGATCGGTGGTCAGGCGATAATCATAGGTGCTGTAAAGCAGCCGATTGCTCTGCAACTGCTGAATCGCCGAATTCAGCCGACAAGCCTCATTCGCCGCATCGCACGCCTCTTCCACGCGCCCCTGCTCAATGAGATTCGATGCGAGGATTCCGAACTGCACGCTCTTGTCAGCGCTCGCGGCGATCGCCGTTCGCATGTGCGCTTCCGCCTCCGTAAGCTTCCCCATTTGCTGAAGAATGATCGCAACGCCGGTGTTTGCAGTGGGGTTCGCCGGCTGCTCCCGAAGCGCTGCGCGGTAAGCACTAAGTGCCGCATCGAGTCTATTCTGACGCTGCAACGAGAGCGCCGTTTCCAGATGAGTGTTGATGCCGGTCATGAGCGATAGCGTACAGTGGCACGCCGATATGTTCGAGACCAACGCGGTTAATTCGCCGCATTTAGTGCGGTTTGCCACATCATGCGATAAGCACGTTCAAGATTCTGAACGTAAAGCGGTGCGTTCATGATCGGGGAGGTTTCCATTCGATCACGCAATGCCGCCCGAATCGCCGCCAGTTTCGGAAGATCAGACGCCAGGCGTACCGCAATGTCGGCGTACTCCTCAGGCGAGTGAGCAACCAGGTGCTGCAGCCCGAGATTGCACATGAGCGATGCGCCCATGCGGCTCGATCGCGTCTTGCCCGACAGCGTGACGATCGGTACCCCCATGTGCAGCATCTGGCAGGAAGTCGTATGGCCATTGAACGGAAACGGATCCAGCCCGATATCGACCGTGTTGAGGTCGTCGTGAAAACGCGAGAGCGACGACTGACCGCGAATATCAAGGCACGACTGCGGCATTCCGGCGGCAAGGCAGCGATTGGTGACGATCTCAAGCGCCGCGGGATCGTCGAGCGCCGATGTCTGAATGACGAACCGCGCCGTCGGGAGCCTCGCCGCAATCAGCGCCCATGCTCGAAGAACCGAATCCCGCAACTTTGCAAGATTGTTGAAGTAACCAAACGTGATGTGACCCGCCGTAAGCGCCGGCAACGGCTGGACCGGCGGTGCATTGTCAGGCGGACGATAACATGCAAAAATGTGCGGTAGCCGAACCAGCTTCTCCGTGGCGAGGGGCTCGTTCAAACCCGGTGGGTGAATGATCGGATCGGTGATCTGGTAGTCGATGGCGGGAAGGCCAGTGGTGCAGGGATACCCGATCATGCCGGCCTGGATCGGAGCGGGTCGTCGCGAAAAAAACGGAAGTCGTGTGCCCCCGGTGTGCCCCGCAAGATCGATGAGGATGTCAATCTCATCTCTCCGTACCATCTCAAACAACCGCTCATCCGGAACGCCTGCGATGTTACGCCAGTGATCCGCGTGCGATTGAAACATCTCCGTGACCTTGTCCGGGTTCTGAACGTCCGCGTAACAGTAGATCTCGAAAGCTGATTTGTCGTGAAACATCAGCACGGGACAGATGAAGAACGCCACGGAATGCTGGCGAAGGTCCGGCGATACATAACCGATCCGAATCTTCTGCCGGTTCGGATCCGCGATGCGAGGCGCCGGCAGCGCGGGATCGCCCTGCTGCAGCCCCCACGCCACATGCAAATCGAATAGCTCGCGAGGCGAGAGCGTATCGTCGTAGGTTGAACTCAACAGCAGGTTGCCATTCACCGGCGGCTGCGGCGCCGAGGGATCGACACTGCGGCGAAAGGATTCACGCGCTTTCGCAAGTTCCCCACGGTCCAGGTAGATCGACGCGAGCGCGCCATGCACCAGGCAGTCGTCGGGATGCTGCTGGACGAAGGGTTCGAGCAGTTCCAGAGCCTCGCGAGATCGACGTTTCTTCTGGAGGGTCGAACCCAGCAGATTGATCGCAGAAGGATGATCAGGTCTGAGTTCCAAAGCCCGGCGGCTCATCTCAATCGCCTCATCGAGTTTCCCAAGCTTTTCGTAGGAGTCCGCGAGATTGTAAACCACCTCAAAATTCTCCGGAGCCTGCCTCTGTGCCTCTCTCAGGCAATCCAGGGCCTCCAACGGACATCCTGACGATCGCAATGCAACCGCGAGATTCACGAGCGACGGCACATGCTTCGGGTCTGCCTTCACCACCTCGGCGTAATGGTGCGCTGCCGCCAGCCAGTCGGATTGCCGTTCGGCGCAATGCCCGAGAATGAAGTGCGCCTGGTTCGCCGTCGGAAATAATTCCAACGCATGCCGGGCGGCCGCCTTTGCGGCATCGTAATCCCGGCATTCCGCATACGCGGAAGCGAGGCCGATGTAATAACGATCCATCGGATCCAGACTGATCAGCCGTTTGTAAATCTCCACCAGAGGGGCGAAGGTGCCCTTGCGCGTGAGAAGACTGGCGAGCAGGTCGAGAACTTCTACGTTGTCAGAAGCCATCACGGAAGCGCGCGTCGCTGCATCAATCGCCAGATCGAGCGCACCCGCAACCTGCGCGCAGCGCGCGAGCCGCATCAAGTCCTTGATTCCATCCGCTACGGGAAGCGCCTTCGCAAGGTGCCCCGCCGCCTCCTTCATGCGACCCAGCGATGCGACGCATTCGCTGAGCGGCAGGTGCACCGCGATCAGTGATGAATCAAGTTTCTCCGCACGTTCATAATGCCTTGCCGCCTCCTCAAATACATCCTCCGCGCGAAGGGCCTCAGCCAGGTTGAATTGAAAGAGCGCTGCATCCGGTTCGATCGCGACGGCCTTCGACAGGAACTCGCGAGCTTCTTTGCGACGGCCCGACTGGTGATGCACGATCCCCAGGAGGTGAAGCGCATCGGGATCTTCCGGATCCAGTTGCAGCACCGCCAGGTAACATCGCTCCGCTGTTTGCAGATCGCCCGCGGATTGAGCTTCCACTCCCCCGTCCAGAAGTTGATCGATCGATGGGTTTTGCATGCCACTAAAAATAAAGCGGGCAGCACGGAATTACCATGCTGCCCGCCAATTCACATAAGGAAAGGACGATTAACGACGACGGCGGCCGATCATGAACGCGGCGCCGACCGCGGCGATCGCGGCCGTAGCCGGTTCCGGCACGGAGGACGTGCCGGTGAAGGTCACGTTGTCGACGCGGCTCGTGCCGCCGGTGCCAACGGCCGAGGAAGTGCCGATCGGCGTGGTGCCGTTGTCAACAAGGCGAATGCCCGTGAGGCCCGAGATCGACGAGAGGTCGAAAGTAAAGCTCGTCGCGGTGTTGGCCGCGCCCGAGGTGTTCCACGCGATCGACGTCGTGCCGGCGGAGGCAGTCGTCGTCGTGTTCGGAATCGTGTACGCCCCGCTTGCTAAGTCCAGCCAGCCGCTGCCCGCGTTGTACTGAACCTTGAACTGCGCCGGGCCCGTGGCGGAACCCGTCTGGTCAAAGCTCAGGCTGACCCCAGTGTAGGCGGCGGTGCTGACATCAAATTCATAGTAGTCGCCAACTGACCAAGCATTGCTGCTGAAGGACTTGGGCGACCCATTTCCGGCGGGAGCGCTGTAGGCGGTGGCGGTCAAATGGTAACCGATGGCGGAGCCAGAGCCGGTTTCAGGGCCTTCGTTGGTAAAAGGCGTATTTGCCGCTACGGTGGTGGCGGTCGAAGTCAGCGGACTGTTTTCGAACGTCCATTGCGCGATCACGTCTGCTTTGGCTGCAGATGTAACTGCGAATGCCGCTGCGGCGACCACTGCCAAACCCAAATGGGCGCGGGTTTTACGAGAGATCATCATGACGGGGTACCTTTCTGCCCTCCGGGGGCAAAACTTTCGATCCTACTTACTCTAATCACACGATAGAGTGCTGTTGTTCATATTTGGCGACGATGCGCACTGGGGCGATAACGCGGGTGCGTTGGCGTCACAGGGCCGGGGACTAAATCCCGAAAACTCGCGGGGTTCCGTTTTGCCAGGCTGGAATCGCCGGGATGGGCGGCTGGCGGCAGACGGAGCTGTCGGGTCGAGAGCGATGCTGAAGGATGGCTGCGGAGCCATGTAAAACCCATCAGGGAGCCTGGATACAACCTGCCAACTTCACAGGGTTGCGAACTGTGCTCTCTCGTCTCTGGAACCGGAATCAAATATAACCCAAGAACGGGGCGGGGAAAGTATTCTGGCAAGAATTGCACCGAGAAATTGGCGGAATACTGTAAGTTGTTTTCCAATAATTAGTTACCAATTGCAGCTTGAGGGATACAAAAAAAATGGCGGAGGATTGGGTAGGTTTTCTAGAAGAAAACTGCGCGAATCGAAAGCAGAGCGTTTTGGAATGGTTAAGAAATGCGCAGGACGTACGCGCGGGCAATGTTGAAATGGGAAAGATAGGTGGTGTGCGCAGGATTTGCATTAAGACGGAGCGCGTCAGGTGTAGTAGTCTTGGAGCGGTTTGACGCTCCATGCACCCGCTTTTTCGCCGTCGATCCCCTTCGTACCCCCCCCTACCGGGGTACCACTTTCGCTGGGTGTTTTGAGGGCGGCGATGGCGTCGGTGGCGGCTTCGGCGGCGGTCATTGTCGTGATGATGGGAATCTTGTGCATGACGGCGGCGGCGCGGATTTGGCCTTCGTCGGTCTTCGGGCCCTTCGTCGTCGGGGTGTTGATGAGGAGGACGACTTCTTTGTTCTTGATGGTGTCGATAATGTTGGGGCGACCTTCTTTGATTTTGTTGACGCGCGTGGCGGTGATGCCGGCGTCGGTGAGGGCTTTGTGGGTGCCGCCGGTGGCGAGGAGTTTGAAGCCGAGAGCGACGAGTTTTCTGGCGACGGGGATGATTTTGGGTTTGTCGGATTCGCGGACGCTCAGGTAAATCGTGCCGCTGGTGGGGAGTGAACCGCCGGCGGCCATTTGGGATTTGGCGAAGGCGAGTGGGAAGGTTTTGTCGATTCCCATGACTTCGCCGGTGGAGCGCATTTCGGGGCCGAGGATGACGTCGACGCCGGGGAATTTGTTGAAGGGGAAGACGGATTCCTTGACGGCGACCCAGTCGGTGGGGATGACTTCGCCGGTGATGCCGAGTTCCTTGAGGGTTTTGCCCATCATGACTTTGGCGGCGATGCGTGCCCAAGAGACGCCGGTGGCTTTGCTGACGAAGGGGACGGTTCGGGAGGCGCGGGGGTTGACTTCGAGGATGTAAACGTTGCCGTCCTTGATGGCGTACTGGATGTTCATGAGGCCGCGGACTTTGAGTTCTTTGGCGAGCATGAGGGTGTTGCGGCGGACTTCGTCGATGATTTCCTTGGGGAGGGAGAATGGGGGGAGGGAGCAGGCGGAATCGCCGGAGTGGATGCCGGCTTCTTCGATGTGTTCCATGAGGCCGCAGACGATGAAATTTTCGCCGTCGCCGATGCAGTCGACGTCCATTTCTGTGGCATCGCCGAGGAAGGAGTCGATGAGGACGGGGTGCTCGTCAGCGACTTCGACGGCGTTCTGGATGTAGTAGTTGAGCTGGGTTTCGTCGGAGACGATTTCCATGGCGCGGCCGCCGAGGACGAAGGAGGGGCGGACGAGGACGGGGTAGCCGATTTGCTTGGCGACGATGCGGGCTTCTTCGGCGGATTTGGCGGTGCCGCCGTTGGGCTGTTTGAGGCCGAGTTTTTTGATCATTTCGTTGAAGAGTTTGCGGTCTTCGGCGGCTTCGATGGATTCGACGGCGGTGCCGATGATGGGGACGCCGTAATCTTTGAGGCCGCGGGCGAGGTTGAGGGGGGTTTGGCCGCCGAATTGGACGATGACGCCTGCGACGAGGCCGGTGGGGTTGGCGGTGAGGGCGGTGAGGGGGTCGCGATTTTCGATTTTCGATTTTCGATTTTCGATTGGGGTGAGGGGTTTGCCGTTGAGGCGTTCGACGATGTTGAGGACGTCTTCCTGGGTGAGGGGTTCGAAGAAGAGGAGGTCGGAGGTGTCGTAGTCGGTGGAGACGGTTTCGGGGTTGGAGTTGACCATGACGGATTCGAAGCCGAGTTCTTTGGCGGCGAAGGCGGCCTGGACGCAGCAGTAGTCGAATTCGATGCCCTGGCCGATGCGGTTGGGGCCGCCGCCGAGGATGATGATTTTCTTTTTGTTGCTTACTCGAATCTCATCATCGCAGGTTTCGGTGGTGGCGGACGTGCCTTTTGGATCGGATGCGAGACCAGCGCTCCCTAACGGTCGCGGTACCAAGGTTTTGATGGGGGATTCGTAGGTGGAGTAGTAGTAGGGGGTGGCGGCTTCGAATTCGGCGGCGCAGGTGTCGACGAGTTTGTAGACGGGTTCAATATGGTGTTGTTTGCGGAGCGCGCGGATCTGGAGCGGGGTGGAGTGCCAGGCGGTGGCGATTTGGACGTCGGAGTAGCCGCATTCTTTGGCTTGGCGGAGGGTGGCGATTTGTGCGGGCGTGAGCCCAGGGATTGCAATCCCTGGGCTTTTGGCGTTGATAAGCTGGTCTTCGAAATCGACCAACTGTTTCATTTGGGTGAGGAACCAGGGGTCGATGTTGGTGAGTTGGAAGATGCGGTCGATGGAGTAGCCGGATTTGAGGGCGTAGCGGATGTAGTAGAGGCGGCCCTGGGAGGGGATGGAGAGCTTGCGGTTGAGTTTTTCTTCGGGGATGGGCCAGATGGTGGCGGCTTGTTCTTCGGCGTTTTTGCGGGTCATGTCGGAGCCGCGGTCGCCGAGGGTTTTTTCGGAACGATGAACGGTGAACGATGAACGATGAACGGATTGTTCGTTCTTCCACCATTTGTCGATTTTGTCGAGGCCCAGGCCGAAGCGCTTTACTTCCATGCTGCGGATGCCCTTCTGGAGGGCTTCTTTGAAGGTGCGGCCGATGGACATGGCTTCGCCGACGGATTTCATCTGGGTGGTGAGGGTTTCGTCGGCGTCGGGGAATTTTTCGAAGGTCCAGCGCGGGATTTTGACGACGACGTAGTCGATGCTGGGTTCGAAGCAGGCGACCGTTTTCTTGGTGATGTCGTTGGGGAGTTCGTCGAGGGTGTAGCCGACGGCGAGTTTGGCGGCGAGTTTGGCGATGGGGAAGCCGGTGGCTTTGGAGGCGAGGGCGGAGGAGCGGGAGACGCGGGGGTTCATTTCGATGACGACGATTTCGCCGGTTTTGGGGTTGACGCCGAACTGGATGTTGGAGCCGCCGGTTTCGACGCCGACGGCGCGGATGACGGCGATGCTGGCATCGCGCATGCGCTGGTATTCTTTGTCGGTGAGGGTTTGGGCGGGGGCGACGGTGATGGAGTCGCCGGTGTGGACGCCCATGGGGTCGAAGTTTTCGATGGAGCAGACGATGACGACGTTGTCGGCGGTGTCGCGCATCACTTCGAGTTCGTATTCCTTCCAGCCGATGAGGGACTGGTCGATCTGGATTTCGGTGATCATGGAGGCGTCGAGGCCGCGCTGGGCGAGGGTTTCGAACTCTTCCATGTTGTAAGCGATGCCGGAGCCGGTGCCGCCGAGGGTGAAGGAGGCGCGGATGATGCAGGGGAGGCCGGTCATTTTGACGACGTCGCGGGCTTCCTGCATGGAGTGGGCGAGGCCGGACTTGGGGCATTCGAGGCCGATTTGTTCCATGAGTTCTTTGAAGGCCTTGCGGTCTTCGCCGCGGCGGATGGCTTCGCGGTCGGCGCCGATCATTTTGACGCCGTATTTGGCGAGGACGCCGGCGTCGTAGAGGGCGATGGCGGTGTTGAGGCCGGTCTGGCCGCCGAGGGTGGGGAGGAGGGCGTCGGGGCGTTCTTTTTCGATGATTTTGGTGACGGCTTCGACGGTGATGGGCTCGATGTAGGTGCGGTCGGCCATTTCGGGGTCGGTCATGATGGTGGCGGGGTTGGAGTTCACCAAAATGACTTTGTAGCCTTCCTCTTTGAGGGCTTTGCAGGCCTGGGTGCCGGAGTAGTCGAATTCGCAGCCCTGGCCGATGACGATGGGGCCGGCGCCGATGATGAGGATGGATTTGATGTCGGTGCGTTTGGGCATTTTTTTATTGAGCCTTTGCAGGGAAATTCTGGATAAACTCGCAAGGTTATAGCGGGAAAGGGCGGGAGAATAAAGGGACGCGGACGGAGTTAAACACGAAGGACACGAAGAGCACGAAGGGCCACCAAGTTGGAGGGATTATAGGCTCGCGAAAATTCAGGAAGCGGGCAAGTGGGTGGGAGAATTTTTGGCGACGGATTAAAAAAAAAGAACCGTCGTTTTTTTAGGACGGCGGTTCTAGCCCTGCGTCGGAGACGCAGGAGTGGCTTGTACAGAATGGAGCCTACGCTTCTAATATCGGCAAGTCAAGCCCCACGCATGGAGGAGCTTCGTTGGCAAAGACGCGGGTTTACATCGATGGATTCAACCTCTATCACGGCATCATTCGCGAACACCGCCTCCATTGGCTTGACCTCGCAATGTTCGCTCAAAAGCTCAATTTGATGCAACCCGTCGACCGGATCATTTACTGTACGGCGATGGTGTCGAGTACGCCAGCCGACCCACAAAAGGCCCAGAGACAGGAAACGTATCATCGGGCGATTGGAATCGCATGTCCCACTGTGGAGATTGTGAAAGGACAATTTACAAGGCATAAGACGCTGCATCCAATCGCAGGGTGCACCGACTCGCCGACGTGCGGAATTCGAGTCGTTGTTAAGAACGAAAAGGGTTCAGACGTGAATCTGGCATCCCGGCTTCTGCACGACGCTCACATGGGACGGTTTGATCGAGCAATCGTGGTTTCCGGCGATTCCGATTTGACGGAGCCCATTCGGCTGATCGTGAGTGAGGTTGGAAAAGCGGTGTGGGTGAGAAATCCGCGTAACGTGGGATCGGCCGAGTTGGAGAAATTTGCGAGTGACTACGCAAGGATTCGGCCGGGCGTTCTGCAGCGGTGTCAATTGCCCGACCCGGTTGCTGATGGCGCGAAGCGTTACTCGAAGCCGGCAAAATGGTCGACCATTGCTCCGGCGCGCATAAAAACCAATGTTCTCACAACCGCGTGCCCGCAGGCTGGATGCGGCAAAGCGATCAACACATTTCGTTACGTTTAGTTCGTTCCGGCGGAACTCGGAATGACTCGTGAAATGGGATGTGGGTGCGTATGATAATGCGGTAGCATTGCAGTGGCTGCGAGGATGGCAATGGGTCTGGGTATTCGGCGGAAACTGATCGGGACGCTGATCCTGGTGGGGTTGTTTCCGCTGGCGATGAGCTTGATTGTGATTCTGGTGGGCGGGGCGGCGATGCAGTTGTCGCGAATACGGAACAGTTACGAACAGGTTGCAGCGGCGTGTTCGAAGGATATTTCGACGCGGCTGCTGGATGTGGAGTTGGATCGGCTGGAGTTTGTGGGGACCGGGCCGCAAGTGATGGATCTGCTGCGGGCGCGGATGTCGGAGGCGCCTCCGCCCCTCCCGCCTGCGACAATACCGTCGCGGTCGGCGGGGGCGGCGGATCTGGATGCGCGGTGGGATTCGCTGAAGGAGATGGATTCGCCGTTGAAGGAGATCCTGGCGAACCCCGTGTCGCAGCGGCTGCGGGATTTGACGTCGAATGACCTGCATCCGCGGCGGATCTTCGTGACCGACGCCAAGGGGGAACTGGTTGCAGCGGATGTGAAAACGGATGATTTTTTTCAGGCGGATGAGGAGTGGTGGCAGCAGGCGTACAACAACGGGAAGGGGCGGCTGTATGTGAGCAGCCTGGTGACGGAGCCGGACAAGACGGAGATGGTGGAGATCGCCATGCCGATTTACGGGGTGGTGGACGGGAAACGGACTGTCATCGGGATCATCAAGGACAAACTGGCGTCGGCGTGGCTGCTGGAATCGCTGACGACGCAGGCGAAGCTGACGGGATCGCAGGCGCAATTGATTGATCTCGACATGGGGAAGACGATTTACGCGTCGGCAGGGGCGGATGTGGAGATGGCGGAGCGTTTTTTTCTGGCGCACCAGGACTATCCGCGCATGGCGATTTCGAAGCTGCTGTTGAACAAGATAGTGCTGGGGTCGTCGCCGGTGGAGTTTAATCTGAAGGTGATGAAGCGGTTTCCGGAAGTGCAGGTGCCGCGGTGGGTGTTGGTGGTGTCGAAGCCGTCGCAGGAGGCGATGACGCCGGTGTACAGGCTGGCGTTGACGGTGGCGGCGATCGGGGTGGCGTTGATTCTGGTGCTCTTCATTCTGGGGGTGGCGATCTCGAATCGGGAAATCATCATGCCGATTTTGCGGTTGCGGGAGGCGACGGCGGCGGTGGGTCGAGGGGAGCTGAACGTGCGGCTGCTGAGTGCGGATTCATCGGACGCGACGTTCCGCAAGGATGAGCTGGGGGATCTGGCGCGCGACTTTGATGAGATGACCCGGCAGTTGCAGAAGAACGTGAATCAGTTGGCGCGCTCGAACGAGGCGAAGCGGCGGTTCATGGAACTGGCGGGCCATGAGTTGCGGACGCCCGTGACGTATCTGCTGGGGGTGTGCCAGCTTGCACAGAAGCAGATTCAGCAATTGTCGGGCGCGGCGACGGATGGGGCGCCGGAGGATGCAGCGACCGTGGCGCTGGCGGCGAAGAATGCGGCGGCGACGCAGGCGGCGATGGTGAAGATCGCCGCCAAGACGCAGCGGTTGTCGCGGATCATCGACAATCTGCTGAAGCTGGTGAACAACGATCAGTTCACGACGAAGCTCAACAAGGAGCCGGTGGATATGCGGGCGCTGCTGCTGCAGGTGACGTCGGATCATCGGCCGTTCATTCAGGAACGGAAGCAGCAGTTGACTGTGGAAGTGGCGGAGAATTTGCCGTCGATTGAGGCGGATCGGGACAAGCTGGAGGATGCGCTGACGAACCTGGTGTCGAATGCGATCCGGTTTTCGCCGGACGGCGGGACGGTGCGGGTGGCGGCGCATGAGGTGACGGGGGACATGCTGGAGATTCTGGTGGAGGATTCGGGGCCGGGGATTCCGGCGCAGGATCTGGCGAATTTGTTTGAGCCGTTCTATACGGGTTCGGATATTCTGCAGCATCATTCCGGGACGTTTGAGTTTGGTTCGAAGGGGATTGGGCTGGGGCTGGCGATTGTGCGGCGGTTTATTGAGCTGCATGGGGGGATTGTGCGGGCGCATGCGATTGTGCGGGAGGGGAAGACGGCGGGGACGCAGTTTCAGATTTTGCTGCCGCTGGCCAAAGAGGATGGGGAGGTGGTGGGGACGGCGGTCGTGGGGTCGGGAACGTGATTGCGCGCACAATTGTGAGGAGGAGTTCCTTTACCACAGAGTCACAGAGGGCACAGAGGACGCACAGAGAGTCAAGTGAAAGATGAACGAGCTCCACACTATTCACGTTCTGCTTGCAAACGGCACCTCTCATACACTCCAGATAGAGGTTGCAACTACTCCACCATGGAAGCTCGTTGTGTCTGGCCAAGGTTTTGACCGAAAAGAATTCACCGGACGGGATACATTTGAAGCATTGATCGCGCTTCGAAGGGAAATAGAGCGCGAGGGTGGTCGATTGCTCTGCAATGGGGCTCGCCCTGATGTTCGTCCTTCCGGCATGTCTCGCAGTATGGGTGGCGGAAGAAAGGCGTATATTCTGCAACTTGGCCGGACTACTACGTTGAAATCCCTTGTTGACATCATCGGTCACGCCGAAAAAGACCAGGTGGGAACAGTTGAAGAGCAAATGGAGTTTCATCAGAAATGGTTTCAGTCGCTAAAGCAACAGTGAATGAAGTTCTCGTTTGATGTATTGGGCATGTCGGGCATGGATTCGACGGAGAGTGGTCGATGAGCGCAACGCTACGATTGGTTGGGTCGGAGGTTTTGTTGCCGGAGGGGCCGGTTGTGGCGGTGGTAGGGACGGGGGCGGTGGGCGGGTATTACGGGGGGCGGTTGGCGCAGGGCGGGGAGGATGTGCGGTTTCTTTTGCGGTCAGATTATGCGGCGGTGAAGGAGCGGGGGCTGGAGGTGCGGAGTTGTGATGGGGATTTTCATTTGTCTGCGGATCGGGTGAAGGTGTATCGCGATGTGCGGGAGATGGGGCGAGGGCGGGGGGTGGATCTGGTGATTGTGGCTTTGAAGACGACGAGTGAGGGGTTGTATGGGGAACTGATTGGGCCGCTGGTTGGCGAGGGGACGGTGATTCTTTCGATACAGAATGGGTTGGGGACGGATGAGCGGCTGGCGGAGTTGTTCGGCGCGGAGAGGGTGATTGGCGGGCTCGCGTTTGTCTGCATCAATCGGATTGGGCCGGGGGTGATTCATCACATGAGTCATGGGCAGGTGAAAATTGGGGAGTTTGGCGCGGGGCGGAGCGTGCGGACGGAGCAGATTGCGCGGATGTTCGTGCGGTGCGGCGTGAAGTGCGAGGTGCTGGAGAGTTTGAAGAAGGGGCGGTGGGAGAAATTGATATGGAATATTCCGTTTAATGGGCTGGGGGCGGTGATGGATCTGACGACGGATCGGTTGATTGCATCGGTGGAGGGACGGAAGTTGATTGGCGACTTGATGGGCGAGGTGATGGCGGCGGGGCGGGCGGATGGGGTGACGTTCGGCATCTCGACGGAGGATATGATTTCGCGGCAGATCCGGTCGACGGAGGGGATGGGGGCGTACCGGTCGAGCATGCAGATTGATCGGCAGGAGGGGCGGGCGCTGGAGGTGGAGGCGATTCTGGGGGAGCCGCTACGGAGGGGGAGGGAGAAGGGGGTGGAGATGCCGCGGTTGGCGGCGCTATGTGAAATGGCGCGGGTGGTGGATGGGGCGCGGGGGAGAACGGAAATCACGAAAATTACAGAATGAGACAAAATGAAGCAGGGGAACGGTTTTGAATCGTTCCCTTGCTCATAGGTATGGATTTTGGGGCTGGCGAGTCTCAGGCACGGCGGCGGCGGAGGAAGGCGGGGATCAGGGCGAGGCCGGCGAGGGCGAGGGAAGCGGGCTCGGGAACGACGGCGGTTTGCAGGGTGACGTTGTCGATGTAGAAGGTGCCGGCGAAGGGGATGGAGCTGGGGTTGGCGGGGTCCCAGGTCCAGCTATAGCCGGGGTTGCCGTTGATGATGAGGTTCCAGGCGGTTTGGCTGGCTTGGCTCGAGGGGATGGTATAGGGGAGGGCGACGTGGATATCGGTATTGGTGGCGACGTTCGGAAGGGAGAGGGTCAGGGGGAAGTTCGTGGTGCCGAGTTGGATGGTGACGGTCTGGTTGAAGTCGGGAACGGTCCAGCTAGGGTCGACGATGAGATCGAAGGCGAGGATGTTGTTGTTAATGAAATCGGAGACCTGGACGTTGGGGACGGCCCAATTTTGTTCAACGGTTTGGCCGTAGTACTGGCTGGAGGGGCGGATGGCGAGCCAGGTGCTGGTTCCGCCGGTGGGGCTGGCGATTTTCTGGGGGTAGTTGGCGCTATTGCCGCCGTAGCTGAACCAGCCATCAACGCCGCCGACGTAAGTGCCGGAATCGAAATCGTTGATGAGGACACTGGCGTGGGCGCGCGATGTGCCGAGGGAGAGGATGCCGGCGAGAATGGCCGGGGCAATCAGGTGGTTCTTCTTCATGGGGCCTCCGCAAAAGGATTTGATGAAACGGTTTCTATTTGCAAACGATTCTGAAATGCAATTTGAACGTACCTCCATTTTGGGACTAGTCAAATTTTTTCTTCTGCCAAGCTGTGGAAACCCCGGGACAGGTCCTTGGGGCAAATTAGGGGGTTTTGAATATGTATGTAGATTGCTCCGCGCCGCCTGAGGAAGCCGGAATGTGTGGTGAGGGGTGGAGCGGGGGGGGGGGGTGGGCAGGGGTGCGGGAGTCGGGTAGATTTGGGGCTTCAAGCATGATTTGCGGGTGAACTTTGTTAGCGGAGGAATGCACATGCGTGTGGAGCGGAAGATCGTGGGTCTTGGGTTGGTGGTGGCGGTTTGCCTGGCGGGGATGCGGGTGGGTGTGGCGGCGTCTTTGGATGAGATCAGGGGGGATGCGTTGCCGAAGGGTGGGATGTGGATGGAGACAATGAAGATCGGGCTGATTGATCAGGGGTACGGCCAGCCCCGAGCGAATCAGAGCGTGGATCGGCATCCGATCACGCTGCATGGGGAGGTGTTCAAGCATGGCGTGGGGTCGCATGCGCCGGGCGAGGTGCGGATCAGGCTGGATGGGGCGGCGACGCGGTTTGTGTCGGCGGTGGGAATTGATGATGAGACACAGGGGAATGGCGCGGCGAAGGTGATCGTAACGGTGGATGGGAAGCAAATCGCAGAGACCGGGGATCTGAAGGGCGGCGGGGAGCCGGCGGTGCTGGATGTGGATCTGACGGGAGCGAAAGAGATGGTGATTGAGATGGTGGAGGTGGGGTCGATGGATTACGCGCATGTGGACTTTGCCGGGGCGATGCTGGTGCTGGCGGAGGGGGCGGCGGGGAAGCCGCAAATCGTGGCGAGCCCAGCGGAAGCGCCGATCACGTTGCCTCGGACGGATGCGGATGGGAAGGTGCGGATCAACGGGGCGCGGGTGATCGGCTCGACGCCGGGCCGGCCGTTCGTGTTCAAGGTGCCGGTGACGGGTCCGGGGATTGAGGCCATCACGGCGACGGGGCTGCCGGACGGGCTGCAGATCGATCCGCATACCGGCGTGATAAGCGGGACGTTGCGGAAGCCGGGGGTGACCGTTGCGACGGTGAGCGCCATCCAGCGGCGGGACGGGGCGAATTTTGCGACGGATGAAAGGCTGATCATCGTCGGCGGGGAACGCAAGCTCGCGCTGACGCCGCCGATGGGGTGGAACTCGTGGAATTGCTTTGCGGGGGAAGTGTCGCAGGACAAGGTGAAGGCGGCGGCGGATGAATTCATCTCGACGGGGCTCGCCGCGCACGGGTTTACGTTCGTCAACATCGACGACTGCTGGGAGGGCAAGCGCGATGCGACCGGCATGATCCAGACGAACGAGAAGTTCCCGGACATGAAGGGTCTCGGAGATTACATCCACTCGCTCGGACTGAAGTTCGGGATCTACTCCTCGCCGGGGCCGAAGACCTGCGCCGGATTTGAAGCGAGCTATCAGCACGAAGATCAGGACGCGCGGCAGTGGTCGAACTGGGGCGTCGATTACGTGAAGTACGATCTGTGCAGCTTCCTCCGGATGATGAAGAACCCCGGGGACCCCGACGAATTGAAAAAGGTCTACGGGATTCTCCGCGGATCACTGGACAAGGCCCCGCGCGATATCGTCTACAGCCTCTGTGAATACGGCTACGGCAACGTGTGGGAATGGGGCGCGGATGCCCCGGTCCACGGCAATCTCTGGCGCACCACCGGCGACATCACCGATACGTGGGGGTCGATGGCGGGAATCGGATTCCAGCAGAACGGGCACGAGAAGTACGCGGGCCCGGGACATTGGAATGATCCGGACATGCTCGTCGTCGGACGCGTGGGGTGGGGAGATCCGCATCCATCGCGGCTGACGCAGAACGAGCAGCTCACGCACATCTCGCTCTGGTCGATTCTCGCGGCGCCGCTGCTGATCGGATGCGACCTCACGCAGATGGATGATTTCACGAAGGGCGTGCTGATGAACGATGAGGTGCTGGCGGTGAACCAGGATCCGCTGGGGAAGCAGGGGTATCGCGTGGATGGTGGTGTTGCGAATGCGCCGGCGCAGGTGTGGAAGCGGGAAATGTGGGATGGGACGATTGCGGTGGGGTTGTTCAATTTGTCGCGGAATCCGCAGAAGGTGACGGCGACCTGGAGCGAGCTGCAGATTGCGGGGCCGCAGCCGGTGCGGGATTTGTGGCAATTGAAGGACCTTGGCGATTCGAACGATGCGTTTTCGGCGGAGGTGCCGCGGCATGGGTGCGTGCTGGTCAAGATCGGCAAGCCGGCGACGGAAGATGTGTCGGTGGCGAAGGTGGTGGGGTTGTATCAGGGGAAGTGAGGTGGATCAGGGCGTCCCGATCGGCGTCCAGAGTTTAGAAAGCGGAATAGCAAGGCTCTCGAACGGAGGTGCGTGAACAACTTCGTCTTCGCGCCCAGTGGCCGCCTGAACGTAATGGCCGTTCTTGAGTTGATAGGCCTCAAAGGCGTGATCGATTGGATTGATCATCCAATAGTTGGGAACGCCGCGGTCACGATAAAGAGCGAACTTATCATCGCGGTCGATGTGAACGCTCGACGGAGAAACGACTTCGATGCAGAGGTCAGGCGCGAGAGGAATGCCGTGGCCTTTGATCAGATGCAGGCGCGACTTGGCGACGAAAAGGAGGTCAGGGCGACGCACGTTGAATTGGTCCAAGATGGTGTCGATATCAACGAGAAGCGAGCCCAAGTCCTGTTGGTTGATGTAACTACCCAGAATAATCGAGAGCTGGATTATGGCATGGCTGTGAGGATAAGACGGGCTGGGGCTCACTGCGATTTCTCCGTGAACGAGTTCAAGGCGCACGCCGGGGGGGTCCTCGCCGAGCATGAGGAATTTTTGGGCGGTGAGCTTGGTTTGATTGATGGTCGTCATAGCAAACCTCGACTGCATTGTAACAAATAAGAAGGCTCCATTGCGCGGAATCAGTATTTCGGTTCCCAGCGGCGGGCATAGAAGAGGGAGTCGGTGGCGCGGGGGCCGATCATGTGGAGGGAGAGGGGCTGGTCGAGGCCGTGGGCGCGGTAGAGGGACATGAGGTGGGTGGCGGCGGCGAGCTGGGCGTTGATGTTGGCGTCGATGGCGGCGGTCTGATGGGCGGGGAGGAGGATCTGGCGGGCGTAGCTCCAGCGGGGGTCGAGCCGGACGAGGAGGTTGTGCTCGGACCAGTCGATGGGGTAGCCCTGGAGGGGGCCTTCGCGCGTGTGCGGGGTGTAGAACCAGAAGCAGAGGTAGCGGTCTTTCAAGGCGATGCCTTCGTGCGGGCGTGCGGTGTCGGCGGTGAGCGGATGATCGGTGAAGAGCTCGGCGTGCTGAAGGTCGATGGCGGAGCGCGGGAGGTTCTGGCGCGCGGCGTAGGGCTTTTTGTTTTTGACGTCGTAGAGGCCGATGTGGGGGTAGGTGGAGGGGAGACGCGTGAGGATGCGCGCGGGGTCGAGTTCGTGGGATTTGCGGCGTGGGGGCATGGTCCGGAGTGTACTCCGGGAATGAGGAATGGCGAAGCAGGAATGATGAAGCAAATCTGAATGACGAAGGAGTGAATGAGGAGGCGTCAGGGTTTCCACTGGCAGGGCCAGGTGTCGGTGAGCCATTGGAGGCCGAGGCGTTCGAGGATCGGGCGGCTGGTGGGGAGTGCGTCGACGAGGAGGTAGCGGGCGCCGAGTTGGCGGGCGTCCACCGCGCGGGCGGCGATGAGGGCGCGGTAAAAACCCTGGCTGCGATGGGCGGGATGCGTGCCGCCGCCGTAGAGGCCGGCGAAGTGGCTTTGGGGGTGAGTGTAGAGACGGCCGATGCCAGCGGGTTCAGTCGCGGAGTAGGCGATGTAGCCACGGTGCTGGGAGGAGCCGGAGCGGACCGCCTCGGCGAGGGCGTCCGCGTTGCTGCCGTTGCGTTGGCCGAAGATGGCGTCTTCGAGGCGGCGGAAGATGTCGACCTGCTGTGGGGTCTCGATGCGTTCGACATGGTGGACGATCGGCTCGCGCAGCCATGGGGGCGGGTCGGTGATGTCGCAGACGAGGACGGCTTCCATTGGGCCGGGGTTGAGGCCATGGGATTTGAGCCGGTCGAGCAGGTCGGGCGGGGAGTCGTGTGCGTAGAGTTTCCACTCGAATTTCACGCCGAGATGGCGGTGGTATTCGACTTCGTTCGAGATGGCGGCGTCGGCATTGTCGGTGGTGAGGCGCGAGAAGCTGATGGAATAGTGGGAGCCGTCGCGGGTGCGGAGGCGCGTGACGGCGGGGAGCTGGACGAGCACTTCGGCGTCGAGGGCGAGAGTGCGGCGTTCGTCGTCGAGGCGTTGACGGATTTCGGCGAGATTCATGGCAATCCCATCCGTTGCATCGTTGCCCCCCTGCCGCACGGCCTGCGGGCCGTCATGGGCAGGATGCCCATGCCACTTGGCTGTGCCACTTTAGCTGTCGTATTTGATGGCGGATTGCAGGTTGTACTTGCCGAAGCGCTGCCGACCGTTGAGGAAGGAGAGTTCGATGAGGACGGCGATGCCGACGATGTGGCCGCCGAGGGTCTCGACCAGGTCGCAGCAGGCGTTCATGGTGCCGCCGGTGGCGAGGAGGTCGTCGACGAGGACGCAGCGCTGTCCGGGCTTGATGGCGTCCTTGTGGATTTCGAGGGTGTCCTGCCCGTATTCGAGATCGTAAGTGAGGGCGAGCTTTTCCGAGGGAAGTTTGCCCGGCTTGCGGACGGGAATAAAGCCGCAGGAGAGCGCCTGGGCGATGGCCGTCCCGAAGATGAACCCGCGGGATTCCGCGCCTACCACTGCCTGAATGCCCTGACCGCGGAACGGATTGCAGAGCACTTCCACAGCCATCGCGAGCCCCTGCGGACTGGCGAGCAGCGGCGTGATGTCCTTGAACAGAATCCCCTGCTTGGGGAAATCGGGCACGTCGCGGATGAGGGAGCGAAGATCGACCATGGAAACTCCACCTGTGAATGCGTGTAGCGGGAGAAACATTAAACCGGATGGGGGGCGGGGAGGCAAATGGGCACGCGCTTGTGTCGCCTGCGCGAGGCGACTTCCCTCTCGCCGAACAGGAGATGGGCCGGCGCTGACGCTACGGGTTCCCTTAGGGTTTGCAGAGGAAAAGCGTCAGGCCGTCGGTGGCTAGCGGTGCCTCGTGAATCAGATGGAGTTTCGCCTGTTTGATGAGGTCGTGCCATTGCGCGGCGGAAAACAGCGGCGTTTTGCAGAGCTGCATGAGCAGCGTGATTTCCGGGGCGTAGTATTGCTTGTCGAAGCGCGGGGAGGCCGTCGGTTCGATGAGCAGAAGATGGGCCTTCGGAAAGTTTTTGGGAATCGAGGAGAGGGCTTTGGTGACGTGCGCCGCGGCGCTCGAGTCATTGCGAAGATCGGCATCCCTGGCGTGGGTCTCCGAAAAGATGTTCGTGGCAATGAGGCAGTCGAGGTCCGTCCAGAGCTGGCGCGAGATGCCGATGCGTTCAAACGTGGCGCGGGTGTTGCCGAGGGCTTCGAGCGGATTGGCGGGGACGGAGATCAGCCGCTTTTCGAGTTCCGCCGCGCTGAACGCCGTGTTGGCCCGGCGCGAAAGAGCCCCATCCGCGCAGATGCCCACCCCCACCGCATTCTTGTGCTGCTTCGCCAGGTACATCAGCAAATCGCCGGCGCCGCAGTTCAGATCGAGCAGATGCGAGAAATGACGCGACGCGATCAGCTCGCTGATGGCGGGAAAAAGCTCCGCGGCGTAACGCTTCGCCTGCGCTTCCGCGAGCGTCTCCGTCTTCCGGCGAACGACCGCGCCGCCCGGAATCTTGAGCCTCGCCAGCATGTGCTCCACGACGTTCACCACCGGCTGATACGACCGGACGAGTTCGAGCAGCCCGTCCTCGTGCTGAAGAAGCGCCCTGCCTTCCGGCGTGAGCGTCGCGCGGTCGCCCGTGACCGAAAGCAGGTTGGCCGACTGCAGGTAGTTCACGAGGGCATACAGCACGTCCGGGGCCATGCTCGCGCGGGTGGCGTGAACGAGCAGTTCGAGCCCCTTGTCGCCGGGGTTGTCCGCTTCGACCTTCAGGATGGCATCAAAGAGCCCGGCGTTTTTCAGCGCCCACCATGCGATGAGGGTCAGGTGGCCGGAGATCAGTCGCTGGGCCGTCTGCTGCGCAAGCTTGTTGGATCGGGAAAACATGCCCAAGGGTATACACGGGGTTGCGCGGGAATGCGAGGGCGTTTCTACCAGCGCATCGCGCGAGGGTGAGACGACTCTTATGCCGGCGAAAGCCCCATACGGGCGCCCCGGTGCGCCCAACTCAACACAAACGCCCCCGCCACCCCACACGCCTCTGGCCCAAAACCGCTCCCACCGTATAATCTCGACTCTTGCGAAAGGGTTCTGATGAACATCATCCCCACCGATATCCCCGACGTGCTCATCATCGAGCCGAAAGTCTTCGGCGACGCCCGCGGCTTCTTCATGGAGAGCTTCAACGCCCGCACCTTCGCCGAAAAAACCGGCATCACCACCCCCTTCGTCCAGGACAACCACTCCCGCTCCGCCCGCGGTGTCCTCCGCGGCCTCCACTACCAGATCCAGCAGCCCCAGGGAAAACTCGTCCGCGTCGTCGCCGGCGAAGTCTTTGATGTCGCCGTCGACATCCGCAAATCCTCCCCAACCTTTGGCCGCGCCATCTCCGTCCACCTCTCCGAAGAAAACAAACGCATGGTCTGGGTCCCCCCCGGCTTCGCGCACGGCTTCCTCGTCCTCTCCGAACGCGCCGACTTCCTCTACAAAACCACCGACTACTACGCCCCCGCCTTCGAACGCGCCATCCTCTGGAACGACCCCGCCCTCGGCATCCACTGGCCGCTGGAAGGAATCACCCCCCTGCTCAGCGAAAAAGACAAAAAAGGAATCCCGCTCGCCAGCGCGGAAGTCTTCGGCTGAATGAAGCCGGCGATGGTATCGCCGGAATGTGCGTTCAAAGCTACGGGGAGTTCAATTCAGCGCGACTTTACGCCCGCAATCAGCTTTTGCAGCGACTCCATCGAGTGCAGCCCGAAAAAGTATTCGCGCCAGAGCAGCACCTTGTTCTCCTCCCGCGCCCGAAGCGCATCCGCGATCTGGTGATCGAGATTCGCCAGCAGCCGCGGAGCTTTGGCATGCAGCGCAGCGTTGAGCGCATGAAGCTGATCGAAGCACTCGCGCCGTTGACGTCGCGCCGCCGAATCATTGCGGGCGGTCGCGAGCGAACTTCCGATCTGCTCGACGAGCACCCGCCGGTCCCGAATCAGCTCCGCGACATCCGTCTTCAGCGCCGTAAACGGATCAATCGCCAGTTGCGGATTGTGCGCCGCATGATGCCGCCGCCACTTCAACGCCGCAATATCATCGGTATTCTCCAGCGGCTGCCCCAGCGGCAACAGCCACGCCGCCGAAACGCACCCATACGGCGGCACCACGCCGACAAGATCCCGCAGCAGTTCGTCCGTGATCTGGTCGTACAGCGCCCCGCCGATGCCATGAATGAACATGTCCGCGAAGAACAGACGCACGAACATCGTCAGCGCCAGCGCCCGCGGTCGAATCACCGCCTCCGCCGCAATCGCCCCGAACGGATCAGCCCCCTTCCGCACCACCAGCCGTTCCCGCGGCTGCCCCGGAACATAGGTCCAGAACGGCAACTCGCGCATGTCCCCCGTCATCGCCAGGTCCGGCATCGGATGCTGCGGATTCTTGATCCCCTGCCGCGCCCTGTACGCCGCAAGATGCTTGTTGTACAGCGGAATCCACTCCTCCGCATGTTCCGCCCACGCCCGCACAAACATCTGCCAGATCTCCCCGCTACAGAGCAGGCTCGTCGGAACGTGATGCACGTGAACGTTCATCGCCCGCTCGAAAGCGGCCCGCGCTTTCGACAGCCACTGCGTATACGGGATATTCTCGCCATGCGGACGCAACGCCGAGAGAAAAAACGCAAGCGAATCCGTTTGCGCCAGCGGATAGCGTCCAATCTCCGCATCCCAGCGCTCGAACTGCTCGCGCGTCGGAGCGAAAAGACCGTCCGCCGGAACAGAACTCGCTGGAGCCCACTCGACAGTTTTGCGCTGCCACGAGTTGCCGACCTGCACCGGCAGGTCAAAGCCAAGATGATCGACCGTGTCGTGATCCACCAGCAGGTCAAACGCAATCCCCTCCCCGCCCCCCCCCCCGCCTCCCCCACCGCCGACACGCTTCGCCAGCACATCGGCGGCAAGCACCTTCGCCCACACGCCTGCGTGATAAAACTCCACCTGGTGACCCGTAATCACCCACGGCCGCTCCAACGCCGCAGCCGACGGCGCTGGCGCCCCAATCCATTCCGCCCAGCGTGTCGCCTGATCCAGGAGATGACGCCGCCCCTGCGCACGCAGTTGCTCCAGCGAACGCCCAAACGGAGTGTTGCCATCAGCGGGCAACGCCGAAGCACTGGCAAGCGCCGCCTGCAATTCGGCGGGCGGCGGCTCAATGAGAACCTGCCTGTGCTTGCGCGGCACAATGATTTTCTGCGGGGTCGGCCGGAGAGAAGAGCGAGCGAGTACCTGAGTCATGCGGCCATCATACCGGGGGAAAACGGGTCACTCGTCGCAACAGGCGGCGCACTCGGACTGGGAAACCGATGCGAAAACGGGAATCTCTCGCGCCGTCTTGAGCTCATTTGTGAGCACCTCCAGATAATGCTGGAGCCGGACGGAGGGATCATCGAGGATGCCCCCAAAATGCCGCGTCGCATCCTTGTAAATCAGCTTCACCGGAATCTCCTTGATGCGGAGATTCTGTGCGTCGGCCTGCACCCAGAACTGCATCGGGAAAGCATATCCGGGAATCGTCAGGTTCAGCTTTTCCATAGCCGACACGCGGTGCGCCTTGAAGCCGCAGAACGAATCGGTCATCCCCGCCTCACTCCCGGTGAAGCGAAGATGCAGCGTGGAATTAAGCAGATCCGTGATTAGCCGATTGATGTTGCGCCGATCCACCGGTGGAATACTGGTCGTGCCGTTCTCCAGCCGCAGGTAACGCGAGCCGGAGATGATGTCGGCATCATCCGTCAGGCACTCCCGGATGAACAACGGAATGCGGCAGGGCTCGTGCTGCTCGTCGCAGTCCATCGTGATGATCCAGTCGTAGCGGTTCTCCGAGGCAAAGGCGAACGCGTCGATCAGCGACTGCCCGTACCCCCGGTTCTCCGGATGCGTGATCAGGTCGATGTGATTCTTCCCGGCAAGATCGCGGAGCAGCGCGGGCGTGGCATCGGTGGAGCCGTCGTCGATCACCAGAACCCGGGTCTGCACCGCCTGCTCACTGAGCGCCGTGGCGCGGGTGTACTTGCGGATCTCCCGCAGGACGCGCGCGACGTATTTTTCCTCGTTGAAGATCGGGACGGCGACCAGCACTTTCATCAGGCACCTTGTACGGCAGTTTTCCGACGCACCCCGCCAGCCGGGGCGTCGACCAATGCTAGCCTTACGATTGAGGATGTCAATTCTGTATTGATCGGTTTCAATATTCCCTGAACCGCTTCGGCGCCGCCTCATCCGGGCTTGGTCGCCGCAGCGGGGGGGGGTTGCGGGGAAAACCAGTTGCTCGAGGACATCCAGTGAATCAGCAGGTCCGTCCAGATGCTCAAGGCCGGATCCTTCGTCATGCCAAACCCGTGCCCGCCGGTCGGAAAAATGTGCAGTTCCGCCGGCACGTGGTTCCTGTGGCAAGCCTCGAAAAACAGGATGGAATTCTCGACCGGAACGGTCTTGTCCGGTCCGGCGTGAGCGAGAAACACCGGCGGAGTGTTCGCCGTGACGCGATTCTCCGCGGAGAGCTCGCTCCAGAGGGTGCGATCGTTGCCGGCAAGTGCAGTGCGGGAGCCCTTGTGAACGTACCGCTCGTCAGTGAACGTGATGACCGGATAAATGAGCGCGGCGAAATCGGGATGGGCACTAATACGGTCTATGGGATCCGCCGACGTCGCAGCGGCGTCCGGATTTTCGGGCGCTGTCGCCAGGGTCGCCGCGAGGTGACCACCGGCGGAAAAGCCGATCACGCCGATGCGCTTGGGATCGATGCGATATTCCGCGGCGTTGCGGCGAACGATCCTCATGGCACGCTGGGCATCCTCCAGCGGGATCGGATTGTGGTAACGCGGCGCATGGCGGTAACGCAGCACGAACGCCGTGACATGGTGGCCGTTGAGGAAGGTGGCGACATCTTTCCCCTCGTGGCCCGTCGCCAGGTGCGTGTAGCCGCCGCCGGGCAGCACCAGAACGGCCGCCCCGTTCGGCTCCGGCGGAAGGTAGATGTCCAGCGTCGGAACCGTCGGATCGGTATCCGTATCTTTGCCCTCGACAACGTTCAGCGTGTTCGCCCAGAGATGAATACGCGGCACCGGCGCCGGCTGCGTCGTGCCGGCAACGCTCGTTGTCTGAGCATGGGAATTGGCTGCAAATGCCCCCAGAACCAGGCACGCAGCGGCGGCGCCGAGCAGCGACACGATCGTCAGGTTCACCATAAGTCCTCCCGGAGACATGTCCGGAAAGTGTAGAGGATTTCGTCCATGAATATAAGCCCCTACAATCACGCAATGCACTCGCCCTTCGAATTTCCTCGACTGCAAACGCCCTGCCTGATGGGCATCATCAACGTGACGCCGAACAGCTTCTCGGACGGCGGCGTCCATCTCCCACCCGACGCAGCCATCGAACACGGGCGCCTGCTGGCGAAAGTCGGGGCACAAATACTGGATCTCGGCGCGGAAGCGTCTTCATTCTTCCGGCCGGGTGTCGCGCCTGTGGACCCCACGGAGCAGCTTCGGCGACTGTTGCCGGTGATCCCGCCACTTGCGGAAATGAGCGAAACGGCGGGGGTCTATCTGTCGATCGATACACGTTCCGCGGCAGTCGCGCGTGAAACGCTTCACGCGGGCGCCCACATCATCAATGACATCTCCGCCGCAACGTACGATCCCGACATGCTGCGGATCGTGGCGGAGACCGGAGCGGCGATCATCCTGATGCACATCGGTCCGGCGTTTCCGGCCGTGGTCACAACTGATGACCCGGACATCATCAACAGCGTGCGGCACTACCTGAAAGAGCGAATCGCGGCCGCGGAACACGCGGGCATTCCCCGGAATCGCATGGCGATCGACCCCGGCGTCGGCTTCGGCAAATCCTCCGCGGACAACTGGCGGCTGGCCTTGCGATGCCACGAATTCTCCGATCTTGGCGTGCCGGTGGTCCTGGGGGCATCGCGCAAGCGGTTTCTCGAAACCGAGCCGCCGGACGATGTTCGGCCCCACGGGTGGAGCGACTTCGTGCGAAGAATGCCGTCCGGCGTCCATCCCCGCGATGCCGCCACCACGGCATTATCGGCGACCGCCGCCGGCAGAGGCGTCGCAATTCACCGCGTTCACGATGTGACGCTGACACGCCGGGCGCTTAAGATGTAGAGGTTCGTTTCCGTTTCATCGTTTCATGTGATGAGTTCATTCTGATGCGCTTCCTGATCCACGGACAGATTTTTCCAGACGCCATCGCCGCCCTCGAAAAGCAGGAGCACGCGGCACATCAACCCGAGGAACTCGGCGAGGAATCGGACGTCGAAAGCCCGTCCACCTTGCTGCCCCTGCTGCAGAAGAACCAATGGAACCTGCTCACGACCGACACGGACTTCATCAACGAACTCTATGAATGGAAGCTCCCATTCAACGGAGTGATCGTGCTGCTGCTGGATTCTGACGACGGACCCCATCAGGCCGCCGCCATCGACCGGCTGTTCGAACGCTACAATCGGCTCACGCCGCGCCGGCTGTACACCGTCACCCCGTCGCGCGTGAAAATCCGCCAGTTGCCCGGCGCCGGCCAGGCATAAGCCGCCGACGTCACGACTCTCTCCCGCTGGGGAACAATGATCGAGCTCTCGGAACAGAACGCCGCCGATTATCTCCGCCAGAGCGGGCGCGCATCGGATCAGGAAATCCTCGTGCAGTCGCTCTCCGGCGGTGTCGCCAACGTCGTGCTCAAGATCTTCGACATGGGCGCCGGCGAAAAGGTGGGCACCGATCTCCGGTCGCCGGCGCAGAAGAAACTCAACAAACCCGATGACCGTCCCAACGAGGGGCATTGCTACGTGCTCAAGCAGCCGCTTCCGCGGTTCAAGACTCAGGCGGAATGGCTGGTGGACATCGCCCGCGTGCTGGTCGAACGCGACTGCATGGAACTGCTGCGCACCCTGCTGCCGGCGAATTCCGTCCCGGACGTCCTCTGGTTCGATGAACCGAATCACATCCTCGCAATCTCCTGTGCGCCGACGGATTCCGTGATCTGGAAGAAGGCGCTCCTGTCCGGGCAGACAAGCACAGATGCCGCCATGCACGCCGGAATGTTGCTCGCCATGATGCATTCTTCAACCCTGCACGATCTCGACGCGGAGAAGCGCTACGGCGATCCGAAATTCTTCGTTCAGCAGCGGATTGATCCCTACCTTCATGCGACGGCAGAGAAGCATCCGGAGGTGCGCGACAGGATCCATTCTCTCGGCAACACTCTCCTCAATGGCAGGCAGTGTCTCATCCACGGTGACTATTCGCCCAAGAACATATTCCTTGTCCCGCACACCGGCGATGTGGCCCATGAGATCCAGGCGAATCCCAGGACGCGCCACAGCTTTCCGCTCTCCCATCTGCTGCTCCTGGATTTCGAAGTCGCCTTTTACGGCCACTGTGCTTTCGACGTGGCGACGCTGATCAATCACCTGCTGCTGAAGGGGTTCTACCACCATAAGCATTGGCGGCCCTTCATGCTGATGGCTGACGGGTTCTGGCAGACGTACCGCAATACCGCTGATCCGGAACTGACGCGGAGCGCCGGCGCAATCGGCGGGCATGTGCTGGGTGCGCTTATGCTTGCGCGGATCGATGGAAAATCGCCCGCGGAGTACCTGATCCCGGACACCGCTCGGCAGGACCAGGTGCGTCGCGCGGCGAAAGCCATTTTGACCGCAAAAGACCCCTCACTCGATCAGGCTCTCGATATCGTTTCGGGCCATTTCGACGATCCGGATTGAAAGAAGGGCGCGGCATGGTTTCAGGCAGCACTCTTGGCGCCCGCAAGGAGCCTTCGCAATCACGCAAATTTTGTTAACCCTCATCCCTTTCCCGTGTCTAACGTCGCATGACCGCCCCGCAGAAGATCCACCCGCATGACGTCGGCCTGCCCGAGCCGGCGATCCGCAAGCGCCGCAAGAGCCGACGCTTTGCGCGGATCATGCTCACCATTGCCGTGATCACCGCCCTCGCCGGCTGGCCCCTGCTGGGGCAATCGGTGGTTTCCGCAATCCGCATGCGCACGCAGAATCCGTATCAGGCGATCATCGCCTGGGCAATCCTCATCGTTTCGAGCGTCACGCTGGTGCTAGGCCTCTGGTATCTTCTGCTGGCGCAGGTGGAACGCGTCGCCCGGATCGTCGAGGCGGATGAGACGCTCGACCCTTCCCAGCGCCTCTGCCCCAACTGTGGGTGGTTCTTCGATCCCCCGGACCGCTATTGCCGGCATTGCGGCAAACCGCTGGGCATGACGATCGCACCGCCGACTCCCAGTGGCCGTTAGGAGATGCTCGTTCTCCAATACGACTCGCGCCATGTTCCTTGCGAATTCATCGCCGAGCCGTCAGAATGCCCCCTCTGTATTTATAGCTGAAATCGCAGGTTGCGATCCCGGCTTCTTTGTCTCCCTGACGCGAGATTGCATTCACCGGATGATCCTTCTTAAAGCCGCAAACCTGATCAAAATCTATGGGCCGCGCAAGGTCGTCGATCACGTCTCTTTCGAAGTCGGTCATCGCGAAGTCGTCGGCCTGCTGGGACGAAACGGCGCGGGAAAGACCACCACGTTCCGCATGGTCATGGGCATGGTTGTCCCTGAAGAGGGACAGGTCATGTTCGATGGATTCGACATCACCCGCCTGCCGATGTATCAGCGCGCCCGCAAGGGCATGGGATACCTGTCGCAGGAGCCCTCGATTTTCCAGCGGCTCACGGTGGAACAGAACCTTCTCGCCATCCTGGAAACCACGCGCAAGACCAAGTCGCAGCGAAAGGAAGAGGCCGAGCGGCTCATGGAGCAGTTTGGCCTCACGAAAACGCGTTCGCAGAAGGCCCTCACCCTCTCCGGCGGTGAACGGCGGAAGCTGGAAATCGCTCGCGCTCTCGTGACAAACCCCTCGCTGATCCTGCTCGATGAACCGTTCTCCGGCGTCGATCCAATTGCCGTCGAAGACCTGCAGCGCGAAATCCGGCAGTTGAAAGACTCGCTCGGCAAGGCCATCCTCATCACCGATCACAACGTGCAGCGAACGCTCGAAGTCTGCGACCGCGGCATCATCATCGACAATGGCAAGGTCCTCGCCGCCGGCACGCCCCGCGAATTGATCAACAACCCGCTCGTCCGCCAGACCTATCTCGGCCATTCCTTCCGGGGCGATGAATTCGGTTGATCCCGCACCACCCGGGGCGCGTCGCCCCGCGCTACTCCAAAACGTAAGGCTCCCATGCCCAGGCATTACATCGGTATCGATCTCGGCGGTACGAATGTGAAGGCGGGAATCGCCGACTCCAACGGCCGCGTCTCCGGTCACGTCAGCATCCCCACCGGCCGCGGCGGCCGCGATCTCTCCGCCGACCTCGTCATCGCCCGCATGGTGGAAGCCGCCAAACTCTCCTGTGCCAAGGCCGGCATCAAGCTCTCCGACGCTTCCGCCGCCGGCATCCTTTCTCCCGGGCAAGGCTCGCTTTCCAAAGGCATCATCTATCGCGCCGCAAACCTGCCCCTCTGGCGCAACGTGCATCTCCGGGCCAAAGTCTCCAAAGGCCTCGGACTCCCTGCCATCCTCGAAAACGACGCCAAGGCCGCCGCCTACGGCGAATGGTGGGTCGGCGCAGGCAAGGGAAAGAACCTCGACAGCCTCTTCATCATCACCCTCGGCACCGGCGTCGGCGGCGGTTTCGTCCATGAGCGCAAGGTTCTCCACGGCGCCTTCGATTCCGCCACCGAAATCGGCCATTCCATCATGGTGCCCGGCGGCGACCCATGCGGCTGCGGCCAGCGCGGCTGCCTCGAGGTCTACGCCTCCGCCAGATACACCGGAAAACGCGCCTCCACGATACTCGCGGAGTCCAGCAAGGTCCGGAAGAAATCCTCCCTCGGCAAAATCTTCAAAAACGTCGGCAAAGTCACCGCCGCCGACATCGCCCAGCACGCCAAGGCCGGCGACAAGTTCGCACTCGAAATCTGGAACGAAACCACCCACATGCTCGCCCTCGCCTGCATCAACATCTGCCATTACCTGGACCCGCAGATGATCGTCCTCGGCGGCGGCATGTCGGCGGCCGGAACGTTCCTCACCGATTACGTGGAAAAGCACCTCCGCGACAACTGGTGGAAAATGACACCCATCACCGTGAAAATCGTGCTCGCCAGGCTCGGAAACGATGCCGGCGTCATCGGTGCCGCAGGCGTTGCCAAGCACGCGCACGAAACCAGCACATTGCCCCCAATCGGGAAATAATCGCCATGTCCGACAAGCTGCTTGCCGTTCTTTCCGTTCAGGGACGCGACCAGAAAGGCGTCGTCGCGCAGTTCGCCACGTTTGTCGCCGAGCGCGGCATCAACATCGAAGACCTCGAGCAGCGCGTCGTCTCCGGCCTCTTCGTCATGGATATGCTCATCGACCTCAAGGACATGACGGTTTCGCTGGACGAGCTCGTCACCGGTGCGCTCGACGTGGGCAAAAAGATCAACATGGAAGTCAAGGTCACGCTGCAGCGCCACCCGCGTTCAAAACGTGTCATCGTGCTGGCAAGCAAGGAACCCCACTGCCTCGAGAAGCTGCTGAAGCTCGCGACTGCACCCGATTTTAACGGCCAGTTCGTCGCCGTCATCGCCAATCACCCCACGCTCGAACCGCTCGCCAGGGCCGCCAACGTTCCGTTCGAATGCCTCCCCTGCTCCTCTCCCGACCAGAAAGCCGCGCACATGGCGGCGCTCCTCAAACGGCTGCGCGAGCTCAAGCCCGACCTGATCGTCCTCGCCCGTTACATGCAGATTCTCTCGCCCGAGATCGTCAACGCATTTCCCTCACGCATCATCAACATCCACCCCTCGCTGCTCCCCTTCTTCCCCGGGGCGTCGCCCTATCGGCAGGCGTTCGAATCCGGCGCCCGCGTCACCGGCTGCACCGCTCATTTCGTCACGGAACAACTCGATCAGGGCCCGATCATTCTGCAGGATGTCTTCCACATCAACGTGGGCTCCGACTCCGCCGACGATGTCCGCGAACGCGGTCTCACGCTCGAAGCCGACATCCTCGCCAAGTCGGTCAAGTTCTTCCTCGATGAAGAGCTCGTCGTCATTAACGGCAAAGTTGTTTTCAAGCCCGGAATCAGCAGCTTCAGCCGTGCCAAGGAATAACGCCCGCATCGACCTTGCCGGAATGTGCCCGCGATTCTTCCGAAGAGCCCCGTCCTACTTCTGTCCCCGGTCCTTCTTCACCTGCTCCATCAGTTGCTCGACTTCCTGCTGCAGCTTCGCGTTGCGATCTTCCAGTTCCCTCACCCGCCGCTCCAAAGGCGCTTTTCCGTCAGCAGAATCCGCTGGCGCAGTGTTCGCACCATTCGATGGCACCGTCGTCAATTCCGCCGGCTGACCCTTCACTCCCGCGCCAACCAGCAATTGCTCCGCCAATGGCCGCAGTTCCGGCGGCAGCGTATTCGTCTTTCCCGGCTCCACCGCATACGACTTCCCGCCCATCGAAATCGTGCTTCGCACCGCCCCGCTCATGTCCGTCTCCTGCGCCAGCACGACGGTCTTCCCCTGCTCCACGAGGCTCTTGATCGATTTCACGGTCACCGCAGTCGAATCGCCGCTGTCGAGATTCAACCGATACCCCGGCCCCACCTGCGCCGCCGATCCATTCGGCAGCACATAATTCTTCACCTCTTCCGCTGGCACGGAATTGTTCCGATCGTGCCCCACGAAGCTCGACAAATTCCCGCCAATCACCAGCATGTCCGTCGGCCGCACTTCCGGCATGACGTCCACTATCTGCCGATCCCCGTCACGCAAAAAGGCAACCCGAGTCACCTTCGGCACGGCGCCGTTCTTCGTCTCCACCAGTGCGTTGGCCGCTTGCGCGAGCTCCGTCTGCGATTTCAGCTCTTTGCCGTCCAATTCAATCAGGAGATCATCGCGGCGCAGACCCGCCCGCTCCGCCGGTGACTGCGGCAGCACCGCCACCACCATCAACCCCTGATCCTCTTTCAGCTTCAACTGCCGCGCAATCGCCGGAGGAATGTTCTCCACCGCCACCCCAAACCAGTGCTGCTCGCCAATGCCGCTCCCCGCCGCATTCATCACGCTCCCCGCCCCGGGCCCCGTTGCCGGCGCTTCCCCAAACGCCACCACGCCTCCGAACAGAAGTCCCGCAATAAAAATGTTCCGCCAGCAATTCATCAACCGTTCACCCGCAAAACACTGTCTCAGGCCCTGCGAATCTCCTCAATATACGTTCATCGGCAACGTGTTGACGGGAATCAGCATCGCCTTGCCGGGTCCATCCGGCTGAATGATCAATTCCCGACGCCGCGACGTGCCCGTGTCCACAGCCGGAAAAACAGGAGGCTTTCCGTCCGTCACCACCGGAAACTCCACCGGCACCGCTTCCGTCGTCCCCATCACCGATCCCGGCAGATTGGTCTTCATGATCTCCAGGCTCCGCGTCCCATTCGCGGCAATCGACACATTCTTCTCGGTGTCCGCTCGCTCTTGGGCCCAATATCCCGTCACGAGAGCCGAACCGACTGCTATCATCAACCCCGCCGCCACCATCGCCACACGCGACGAGCCCAGCCACGATCCCCACGGAAACTTGTACACCGTTGCGTTCTCTTCCACCGGCGTCAGACGGATGCCCGAGACGAAGTCGCGCACGCTCCGCCGCTCCACCTGACGCTGCAAAAACCGCAGCGACAGTTCCCGCCACCCTGCTCCGCCAACCTCGCGATTCAGCGACAGCAGCAGCGCCCGCCGACGATCCTCCGGCAGTTCCTCATCCACCAGCAGATCCATCTGCAGTTCCCGCGGCATCTCCGGCTCTTCCGGCCGCCGCTTCTCTGATTCGATATTGCTTAGTGTCACAACTATTCCTCCGGATACTGCTGGGTCAAAATGTCCCGCAACTTCTGGCGGGCGCGAAACAGCCGCATCTGCACGACGCCCGCGGTCACGCCCAGCCGCCGCGCGATTTCCTGGTAACTGCAATCATCCACGTGCTTCAGCAGCAGCATTTCCAGCTCCTTCACTGAAAGCTTGGACATGGCGATGCGAAGCTGTGCGTGCCTCTCCGACGCGAGGACCGAGGCCAGGGGATCGGTGCCGGCGACTTCATGGCTTCCGCCGCGCGTCCCCTCGGAAAGACCATGCTTGGCCGTGTAAGTGTCGATCGCTTCCTTGATTCGCTTCCGTGCCCGGCCCAATGTCCGACGATGCATCAGCGCCGCACGGACGGTCAGGCGATAAAGCCACGGCTTCGCATTCGCCGCCGTCCTCAGCGTATCCCAGTTCCGCATGGCCGCGATGGTCACATCCTGCATCACATCGTCGGCCCCCTCAAAACCGCGAAGCCGCGCGATCGCCACCGCACGCAACCATGGGCCGTGCATGCGCAACGCCTCATGCGGATCCGCCGGCAACGGACCCTCCGGCGGTACAGTTGCATTCGATTTACCGATCGTCATGCACACCCAATTGGCTTATACAGTTATGTTGCCATCCACCCCACCGGCTTTCATCTTATTTTAATGCCCCACACCGACGGGATTCTCCTTCAGATTCACCCCCTCTTTTTTCGCATGATGACGCCACCTGAGCCGCAAAAGGATGTAGACCAGCAGGGCAATGTTGATCGTGAATATGATGATCCGCACCGCAGTCGGATCGCGATGGATCTCCCATATTTCCAGCGGAATGAACCCCGCCGTGGTGATCACGGTCATCACCTCCGCCCAACCCTGGTCGAACCAGAGCCCCACCCCCTCCGTAAAAAACAGGATCGAGTAGATGAGCGTCCCCGTGCTTAACAATCGCAGCGTTTTAATCCCGATCCCCAGCGTCTTTTCCAGCAGGCCGTGGATGAAATGGTTGTTTTCATCGAGCCGCAGGTCGTTGACGAAATTCAGGAGCGTTTCGTGCATGCTGTGGTTGCTGCGGATCATGCGGAGGATGATGACGCCGACAATCAGGAGCGACGCGGCCTTCAGAAACTTAAAGACGGCAATCAGCCGGATGACGATAAGCGAATGCCCCGCTTGCTTCTCCAATGGTTTCTTTTCCGGCATAGTTCTGCGATTCCTCACCTGAGGCCCGCTTCCTTTTGTTCGCTCTTCGGGAAAATAAGTGCCCTTGACTATAGCACGCGACGACCTCCCCGCCCCTCCGCACTTTCTCCCTTTTCTCCATCAACGGCTGCGAATTTACCCGATTTGCCGCTGCTATTCGACGCGCCACCCCTTCGCCCACTCCGCGCCGGCAGGCCGTATCACCCGCCGATAAAGTGTGTCGCGCTCCACCGGCACGAATCCCGCCTCCGCGATCAGCCGGCGTATCGAATCGACCGTCTGCTCCTGGTGCCGATTCCCCGCCCCCCCTTCGCGCTTGGTGATGTCGTACCACACCACCGTGCCGTCCAGATCATCCACGCCCCAATTCAAACTCACCTGCGACAGCTTCATCGACTGCATGATCCAGAACGCCTTCACGTGATCGAAGTTCGGCAGCATCAATCGGGAAATCGCCAGCATCTTCAGGTCTTCAAGTCCGGTATTGCCGGGAAGGTGCCCGAGTTCACTTCCTTCCGGAATGAAGCTCAGGGGAATGATCGTCTGGAAGCCCGGTGCTTCGTCCTGCAGTTGCCGCAGGGACAGCAGATGCCTGATGCGCTCCTCGCGTGTCTCCACATGCCCGTAGAGAATCGTCGCATTGGTCTTGATGCCCAGTTCGTGCGCTGTGCGGTGCACTTCCAGCCAGCCATCAGCGCGAAGCTTCCCCTTGAAGACTTCATCGTGGACGCGGTCGTCGAACACCTCCGCCCCGCCGCCGGGCATCGAACCCAGACCCGCCTCTTTCAGCGCCAGCAGCACCTCCCGCGTGGAGAGCCGCGAGATCTTCGTGAAGTGATTGATCTCGATCGCCGTGAACGCCTTCACGTGCAGCTTCGGATACCGTGTGCGAAGCCCGCGCAACATTTCCAGATACCATTCCAGCGGCAGCCAGGGATGCAATCCCCCGACGATGTGCACCTCCGTGGCGCCCGAAGTCACCGCCTCCCCCGCGATACGAAACACATCCTCCAGCGAGTATTCATACGCGCCGCTCTCGCCGCGTTTGCGATGGAACTCGCAGAATTTGCAGGAGAGGGCGCAGATGTTCGAGTAGTTGATGTGGCGGTTGATGTTGTAATACGCGAGATTGCCGTGCTTCTGCGTGCGGATGTAATTGGCGAGTTGCCCCAGCGAAAAGATGTCGCGCGTCCGCCAGAGCATCATGCCGTCGGCGAAATCGAGGCGATCGTTGCGCAGAATTTTTTCGGCGATCGGGCGAAGCGCGGCGTCGGCGAAATCCGCCGGCTCAAGAGAAGGCAAGGCGGAGGCACTATCCGGTGTGTGTGGGGAGGGGGTCGCTTCAAGCGTCGTGGTCATGCCCATAGTGTAGCCAGTTTCAAATGTTTTTGAAATTTGAGGAACCTACAAGCCCGGACAAACCATCGACAGCCATTCCTTCGCAAACGGCATCATCGCGTCGATGAACGGAGCAGGAATTTCATCGTGCAACTTGCCAAGCCCGGGGGGCGAGAGTTCGGGCAGGATCGCCCGCACGGGAACGCCGCACAACCGCGACACTTCGGTCAAGTTGGACTGAATGGCAAGGTCCTGTTCCGGATGGGGAGGCACACGGTTGATGACGATGCCCGCGACGGCCAGGTTCCGCTGGCGGATCGCGTGGATCGTCAGCAGCGTGCGGTTGAGCGTGCCGAGCGCTGCATCCGTAACGACGATCACCGGCAGACGGATCGCCGCGGCCATGTCGGCCACCATGAAATCGTGATGATCCAGCGGGACGAACCAGCCGCCGGATCCCTCCACCAGCAACGCATCGCAGTTCTCCTGCCACCAGTCGAGAGCGCCGGCGACCCGGGCCCAATTCGTCGGCCGGCCTTCCACCTGCGAAGCGACGTGCGGCGACACCGGCGCGCCGAAGCGTACGGGGGAGAGGTAGCGAAGGAGCGAATCGTCCTTGGGATCAAGGCCGGCGGTGCGTGCGGCGATGGCGGCGTCCGGCGACGCAAAGTCATCATCGGTCATCGGCACATTCGGGTCGTTGCCGCGGTCGGAGAATTTCGGGCAGCCCGAAGACACCGGCTTGCAGACGCCGACACGCACGTGCAGGCGATGGAGAGCGCCGGCCAGCGCGGCGGTGACGGTGGTCTTGCCGATATCCGTGGCCGTGCCCGTGATGAAGAGACCGGGACCCCGGAAGGGACGCAGCGCCGTGCGGGGATGACGCGGATGGAGTTCCGGGTACGTGGGAAGCTGGGGGAGAGGGGGCATGGGAACCTCGGGTGAGCGAATCCCGGTTTCATTGCTTCTGCGCGATGACTTCCGGGATCCAATCAAGAGACTTTAGCACGCCGGCGCACAGGTGGCGAAAATTTTCTTCGGAGATCGCCAGCGGCGGCATGATCACCAGCGTGTCGGCGATGGGACGCATCATCAGGCGCATCGGTTCCAGCGTCCGCATGCGCGTGCACAGGGCGCCGCCGATGCGCCAGTGGTACGGGAATGGCGTGCCGTCCTTTTGCGTCAGGTCAATGGCGCCGATGAGACCGCACTGGCGGACATCCGACACGCAGGCACGTTTTTTGGCTTCCTCCAGCGTCGCCGCGAGTATCGGTTGCAGCCGCGCGACGTGGGAGAGGAGATTGCTCTTTTCGAAGAGGTCGAGGGAGGCGAGGGCGACGGCGCAGGCGAGCGGATGGCCGGTGAACGTGTGGCCGTGGAAGAAGGTTTTGGCGGAATTCTCCGGCAGGTTGGGGTCGACGTAGAACGCGTCGAAGATTTTCCGGGTCGTCATCGTCACGCCGAGGGGCATGTAGCCCGCGGTGAGGCCTTTGGAGAGGCACATGAGATCGGGCGTTATCTGAGCATGTTCGGCGGCGAACATTTTGCCGGTGCGGCCGAAGCCCGTGAGGACTTCGTCGAAAATGAGCAGCGTGTTGTATCTGTCGGCAAGCTGGCGGAGGTCGCGGAGGAACTGCGGCGGGTGCATGAGCATGCCGCCGGCGCCCTGGATCAGCGGCTCGATGATGATGGCGGCATAAGCATTCCGATTCTGCGAGAGCAAGGTCTCCATTTGTTTAATGCTCGTTGCGAAGTCGACGGGGAAGCAGAGCGATTTGAACGCATGGTGGAAGATGGGGATCCCCCCTACCGAGACCGCGCCGATCGTGTCGCCGTGGTAGGCGGATTCGAGGGCGATGAATTTGGTTCGGGCGTTGGAACCGGCGATACCATCGCCGGCTTTGTTCAGGTTCCGCCAGTATTGGTAAGCCATTTTGCAGGCGACTTCGACGGCGGTGCTGCCGTTGTCGGAGTAGAAGACCTTGTCGAACTGCAGGCCGCCGGCGCGGGCGAGGTCCACGAGGCGTTTGGCGAGGGTGATGGCGGGGACGTTGGAGAGGCCGAGGAGCGTGGTGTGCGCGATGCTGTTGAGCTGCTCTTTGACCGCATTATCAAGTTCGGGAACGCAGTGGCCGTGGACGTTGCACCAGAGGGAACTGACGCCATCGATGTAGCGGCGGCCTTCGGTGTCGATGAGGAACTCGCGTTCGCCGCGGTCGATGACCACAATTTCCTTGTTTTCGCACCACGCTTTCATCGGCGTGAAAGGGTGCCAGAGGTAGGTGCGGTCCCAATCGGCGAGTGCTTTTGTAGAGGTTGGGGTTTGCATAAGGGGTATAATAGGGGGAGAGATCAACAGTCTGAAGCGGGAGGGATGGTCATGTGGAACAACACACAACATGCGGAAGCGGACGCAGATCCCTATGCACGGGCGCGGGAGGAGATGATCGAGCATCAGTTGCGGCGGCGGGGGATTGTCATGCATCGGGTGCTGGAGGCGATGCGGGAGGTGCCGCGGCATCTGTTTGTCGGGCACGAGCACCAGGAGCACGCGTATGCGGATGAGGCGTTGCCGAGCAGCGAGGGGCAGACGATTTCGCAGCCGTTCATGGTTGCGGTGATGACGCAGGAGTTGGATCTGCGGCACGGGCAGCGGGTGCTTGAGATCGGGACCGGGACGGGGTATCAGACGGCGGTGCTCGCTTATCTGGTCGGGGAGGAGGGCGGGGGGGGGATGGTGTACACGATCGAGGTGGTTCCGGCGCTGGCGGAAGGGGCGCGGCGGCGGCTGGAGGCGATGGAGGTGCGAAATGTGCGGTACTTTGTGGGGGATGGATCGGCGGGGTGGCCGGCGGAGGAGGGCGGGGAACCGGAGATGTTTGATCGGATCCTGGTAACGGCCGGTGCGCCGGAGGTGCCGGCGCCGCTGGTGGAGCAGTTGCGGACGGGCGGGGTTTTGATTGTGCCGATCGGGCGCGGGGAGACGCAAACGCTGGTGAAAGTGGTGAAGTTGCCGCAAGGGCTGGAGCAGACGGAGGTTCTGGCCTGCCGGTTCGTGCCGCTGCTGGGGCGGCATGCGTGGAATGCGGAAGAGTATGAGCGGTCGCGCGGGTAGCGGCCAGGGATTCTCGGTTTTCAAAGAGCCCGGGGGCCCCCTTATCTCGTGGAGAAGGGGCGGAAGGGGACGTAGTTCATGCGTTTGACGGTGGCGTCGAAGTTGAGCCATTCGAGTGCGAGGACGAGGCCCATCTCGCGGCTGACGCCTTCAATCATGTCGGAGCGGCGATCGGCGAATTCCTTGCCGGTGACGGGGGTGTATTTCTTCAGGACGAGCACGTAGACCTTGAGAGCGGCGTCGTCGCTGACAGTGGTGGTGCGGTTGAGCGTGGGCTGCGAGGCGGGCTGTGAGGAGGCGGGCTGGGTGGCGGACTGCCCCCCCCCGCCCACCCCGCCGCGGGCGATCTCGAAGGCGGCGTCGGCGAATCCCGGGATGGCGCCTACACCGGGAATTTCGGACTGGGAGTGGCGGAATTCGGGAGTGGTGGCGACGGTGAGGCCCTTGTTGTGCGCGACCACCGAGAAGTCGCGGGTGGTTGCGAGCTCGGCGATCTCCTTGGCTTCGGATTGCTTCTGCTGGTAGGTGGCGACTTTCTTCAGGTCGTCGATGACCTGGGGGCGGACTTCGTCAAGAGTGGCGGGGTCGTGGGTTTTGTCGGCGTCGGTGACGCGGAAGAGGTAGAGGTTGCCGGCGGGGTCCTTCACGAGGGGAGCATCGATGCCGACCTGGAGGTAGAGGCGGGGGAAATTGGGGAAATCGCCAAGCTCGTGGACGTGGGTGGCGAGGACGGAGAAGGGGATCGGGGTGCCCTGGTTGTCGTAAGCGGCGAGGCCGATGCCGGGCTCGAGGGCGAGGCGGCGTGCGCTTTCGAAATCGGAGATGGCGCCGTACTGGGGCTGGTAACCATTGAATTCGGGCATGGACTTGAGCATGCCGGGGATGGACTTGTAATCGACCCACTGCGAGCGCGGGATGGGTTCGCGGAATCCGCCGTCGTCCTTGGCGTTGGCCCAGGGGGCGGCGGTGATGCCGCTGACGCGGTCGGTGATGCGCTTGAGGAACTTGTCGATGCGGTCGTTGATCTGGCGCTGCACGAGGAGATCGCGGACCTGGTCGAAGGTTTTCTGAGCGGGCTGGGAGGTGACGGCGAAGTTGTCAGAACGGGGGATGGTGATGGCGGGATCATCGGGGTGGCTGGTGTAGTAACGGAAGGCGGCTTCGACATCTTCGCGGGTGGGCTGGAAGAGCGTGGCGATTTCGCTGCGATCGAACTTGAGGTACTCGGCCTTGACGCGGTCGGGGTACTTGTAGCCGAAGGGGAATTTGTGGCCGTTGATGGTGGGCAGTGTGGCCGGTGGGGTGGTGCTGTCGGGGGAGGAGGGGGGCGTGGCGATGATGCTCTTGTAGGCATCGAACTGTTTCTGGATCTGGTCGGGGGTGGGGGCGGGGGCGTCGGCGAAGTCCCTGGCGGCGTCGAGCTGGGTGTAATCGACCTGGGCTTGGGAGAAACTTTCGTTGGAGTAGAACTCGAGTTCGGGGACCGAGACGGGGATGGAGCGCGTGAGGAGCATGGCGCGGTTGCGGATGATGAGGGCGTCGCCGATGGCGTTGCGGAAGTCGTTTTCGGTGATGTTGTTAACTTTGTAGAGGATTTCGATGAGCTTGTCGTGGTCGGGGAAGCGTTGATTGACGCGTTCGGTGATTTCGGCCTGGTTGGGGATGAGGCCGACGTTGCGGGCTTCCTGGAGGAGGAGGAACCAGTGGGTGCCGCGTTCGACGCTGTGGGTGTCGTTGCCGAGGTCGTAAAGGTAGGCGACGGGGACGTTGACGTAGCCGGAGGGGCCGGAGCCGATGGTGAGGAGTCCTGGGGTGTAGGGGTCGCCGAGGTAACCGAAGCGAGCGAGGACGGTGAGGTCGAAGTTGGCGGATTGGATTTCGCGGTTGAGGACCTTTTTGCCATTGAGGCGGCCGACCTCGAGGGCGCCGACGTCGTTGCTGTTGCGCACAACGCTGGGGACGAGGAAGGTGATCATGAGGAAGGCGCCGAGGATGGCGAGGATGGTTTTGCCGTGTTTCTTGACGAGGCTGTTCACGTGCGTGGTGCTCCGGGAAAAAGAGAGAATCGTAAGGATACGCGAAGGGAGCGGTGTGGCCAAGTTTGGCAGGAGAATTCGGCGTTCGGAGTTCCGCCTTTAGGCGGCCGCGGTTGGGGTGAAGATCCCGGTGCGCGCGAGCCTTGGCAATCTTCTTAGCCATGTTCTTTCACGCGAAGGCTAAAGTCTACTTGCGTTTGAGCGCGGCGCGTTGGGCGGTGTGGAGTTGGGAGATGGCGGTGGTGGCGAGGTTGAGCATTTGGTGGAGTTGCTTGGTGGAGAAGGTGGCGTGTTCGCCGGTGCCCTGGACTTCGACGAAGGTGCCATCGGCGAGCATGGCGACGTTCATGTCGACGTGGGCTTCGACGTCTTCTTCGTAATCCAAGTCTGCGACGGGGGTGCCGTCGACGATGCCGACGGAGATGGCGGCGACCTGGTTGGTGAGGATGCCGGCGTAGGGGGTGGGATCGAACGAAGAAACGTCGCCGCTGCGGCGACGGCTAACGGGCGGGCGTGGGAGGAGGTTGGATTTTTGGGCGGCGGAGATGGCGTCGGCGATGGCGATCCAGGCGCCGGTGATGGCGGCGGTGCGGGTGCCGCCGTCGGCTTGGAGGACGTCGCAGTCGACGAAGAGGGTGAGGCCGTGGCCTTCGGCGTTTTGCAGGGCTTTGAGGTTGAGGACGGAGCGGAGGGCGCGGCCGATGAGGCGTTGGATTTCGACGGAGCGGCCGTCGGGTTTGGTGGTGTCGCGGCGTTTGCGCGTCGTTGTGGAGGAGGGGAGCATGGAGTATTCGGCGGTGAGCCAGCCGCCGGCGTTGGGGCCTTTGGCTTTGAGCCATGGGGGTAGGTCTTTTTCGATCATGGCGGTGCAGAGGACGCGGGTTTGGCCGAAGGAGATGAGGACGGAGCCGCCGGCGTGGTTGGTGAATTTGCGTTGGATTTTGAGGGGGCGGGTTTGGGAGGGGGTGCGGTCGTCGTGGCGTTTTTGTGTGGGCATTTTTTACCTTATTACTTGAACATTGCAGGAGGGAAATTGCGAATCTTCCAGGAGAGATAGTTGTGGGGCGGAAATCCGTTCGGGAGCGCCGAGCATATGCAGGAAGATATGAGTATCGAGGAGAATCGGCATATCAGGTAGTCAGGGGGTCATCGGGTGGGCACCAGAATTCGAGGGGCAATTCGTCATCGAAATCGGGAGCCATCCAGATTTGGCCCTGGAAAATGCCGAGCGGCGGGCGGGATTTGCGTGGCTCTTCATGGGGCACGGCGGTGATGCGGGCAATGGGTTGGCCCGCATCTTCGATGATGACTTCGTCGTTGGTCGTGATTTGGGCAAGAAGTTCCCGCGTGGCTACGGGTAGGTCTTGGATGGGAAATACGCGGGTCATGTTTACATGCTAATTATGGAGGGGGGAGGAATCAATGGGGGTGTGGGAAGAATGGATGGGGGTGCGATCGAAGCGCCAGCCGGCGCGAGAGAAAGCTTTGACGGCTTCTGGGCCGGAGATCACTGGGAGGGGCGGCATTAAACGGGGACCTCGATTTCACGGGTGGCGACGGTGAGGGGCATGCCGTTGGCGAGGCGGGCTTCGATGCAGCCTTGGATGGCTTCCTTGAGATTTTCGGTGGCTTCGTCCTCGGTTTTGCCTTGGGAGACGCAGCCGGGGATGGCGGGGCATTCGGCGATGATCATGCCGGTTTCGTCGCGCTCGAGGGTGATGATGAGTTTCATTGATCGCTCCTCTTGTCGTTGGGAATTATAGCAGAATGGGTGGCGGGGATGGGGGTGCCGCATTCGGGGCAGTTGGAGTTGGGGGAGTGGGCGCGGAGGTCGTAGGAGCAGGTGGGGCAGAGGCCCGCGCGTCGCCATCTCCGGACTTTCAGCAGTTGGCGTCTCCATACAAGGAGGATTGCGCCACTCAGAATAAGGAGAACCCAAGGTGCATAAGGAAGATCGAACCAATAATCGCGCTCGGTGAGTTTCGGCCCTTCCTGGTGTTCTCGCCATCCTACTAGCCACCAACTGTGCGCAGTGATGGACACGGGGGATCGCGAAGTGAATAGCCCCCACATTACTTCGCCAACCGTGTGCACATAGAACGGGCCAGTTCCCCATCCAGCGGAATACGGAGCGTACCCGCGTTCGAATATTTGTAGAGTTGCAGCAACATCCGTGGCCTGAACGCGCGTAACGCACCACCAACGATCGCCTCGGCCAATGTTAAAAACATCGGGCGCTCCGGTTACCGCGGTGCGTGTTATGCAGAGCATGCACAACAAAAAAATGGGCACGCTAAGGATTCTGACAGTGCGAGTGGCAGTATGCGCTATTGAACGTCGCCGCATAGTCAGCCTTGTGAAATAATTTTTTCGATGCGGAGCCAGTCGATGAAGTTTTTTAGGCCTTGTTCGACTTGGGTTTTGGGTTGGTAGCCGAGGAGTTTTTGAGCTTTGGTGGTGTCGGCGTAAGTGATGAGGGGTTCGGTTGGAGGGGTGGGGGTGTCGATGATGGTGGCTTTTTTTCCGAGGAGTTCTTCGAGGACCTGGACGAACCTTAAGTTTTCGACGGGGTTGGAGCAGCCGAGGTTGAGGATTTCAAAATCGAAGGGGTGGTCGAGGGCGAGGGTGAGGCCGGTGACGATGTCGTCGATGTAGGTCCAGTCGCGTTTGATGTGGCCGGCGTTGTAGAGGGTGAGGGGTTTGTTGTTGAGGATGTCGAGGGTCCATTGCCAGGGCATCATGTCGGGGCGGCCGTGGGGGCCGTAGACGTTGAAGAAGCGGACGATGGTGGTGGGGATTTTCCAGAGGTGTTGGAAGCAGTGGGCCATGAGTTCCATGGCGCGTTTCGAGGCGGGGTAGGGGGCAAGGGGTCGGTCGGCGGGGGCGGATTCGGGGAAGGGGACGGGGGTGGAGGTGCCGTAGACGGAGCCGGTGGAGGCGAGGACGGCGCGGGGCATCCCCCCCCCACTCTCGGCGGCGGATTGTCGGGCGGCGTCGAGGAGGTTCATGGTGCCCTGGACGTTGACCTGGCCGTAGATGAGGGGGTGGTGCATGGAATAGCGGACGGCGGCCATGGCGGCCATGTGGGCGATGGCGTCGATCTTGTGCTCGCGGAAGAGGGTGAGGAGGGCGGGGTGGTCGCGAAGGTCGGCTTCGATGAATTTAAAGTTTTTGTGGGGGAGGAGGTCGCGGAGATGACGGTCTTTGTGGAGGCGGGCGTAGTAGGGGTCGAAGTTGTCGAGGCCCACCACGGTGTCGCCGCGGTCGAGGAGGGATTTGGAGAGGCGGGAGCCGACGAAGCCGGCGGCGCCGGTGACGAGGATGCGCATGTGGGGGCCTCCGATGGGGAATGGGATGAGTATATGCGGCGGTGGGTGAATTGGGTTAATTCAGTTAATTGAGTTAATTGGGTGAGCGGGGCTATGCGCCGGCTTTTTGCAGGGCGATGATCCAGGGGGGCGTTTGGGAGAGGTAGGCTTCGAGGTGTTTGCGGCGAGTGATGTAGTAGAGGGCGGCGCCGCCCTGGGCGACGAGGGTGGCGAAGATGAGGGTGCCGTAGACGGCGAGGGTGATGTACCAGAGGAGTTGGTTGAGGTTGCCGAGGGAGCCTTCGACGGCGGCGTTACCGGCGACGGCGCGTGCGAGTTCGGGGTCGCCATTGCGGCCGGCCCAGATGGAGTAGAGGGCGTAGAGGGTGAGGATGGCGATGAGGGTGAGCTGGTTGAGGGCGAGGAGCTTTGGGGCGGAGAGGTCGAAGCGTTTGAGGCCGCGGAGACCGCGGAAGGAGTTGAAGGCGATGAAGGCGAGTGCGATGCCGAGGATGAGGCCGGTGAGGCTGAAGATGGAGCAGAGGAGTGTGAGTCCGGCGAAGATGGCGGTGAGCCAGGCGTCGGTGGCGGCGACGGTGATGGCGCGGCGGACTTTTTTGCCGCGCTGGAGGGCGGACTGGTATTCGATGAGCTGGTCGGGTGAAAGGGGAGACGCGCCGGCGGGGGCGAGCTGAGGCTGCGGTCGCGAGGTTGGGAGGGGGATGGCGGTCATGCTGGGTTTATCGGCCGAGAGAGGGGGCGGGTTCTCTGCGGGCGTCGGAAACTGGTTATCGGCGTTCATCATGGCCACGAAGGTAAAGACGAGGTTGGCCGGCCGCGGGTGAGTTCCGGCGGCGGCGAGGTTACCACAGTGTATGCGGGGGATCAGGTTTGAACGAGCTTACCGCCGCAGGGGCAGGTGGTGACGCTGTCGAGTTCGCTGATGGGGACGATGACTTCGCACTGGCAGCGGGCGCATTCGAAGGTGGCGCTCATTTCGATGGAGGTGTCGTCGCCGGGATGAGGGAGGGGGCCTTCGGGCAGGGTGAGCGGGGCTTCTGTGCTGGAGATCTGGTTGAAGATGGAATCGAGATCGGCATCGGGGGGGACTTCTTCGGGTTGATCACTTTCCTTGTTTCCGAAGTAGAGTTTGTAGACGATCTTGACGCGGGCGCGGTAGCGGTAGACGGTGCGGAGGAAGGCGCAGCCGAAGGCGAGATCGAAGAGGAGGATACCGGCGCAGAAATTGACGGTGGGGGAATTGGTGGAGATCGCCTTTTCGTACCAGAGGAGAATGACGAGGGGGAGGGCAATGAGGAGGTAAATGAAGGTGCGGAGGAGTGTTTCGCGGAGGAAGATGCCGCGCATGCGGCGTCCTTCGGCGGTGTGGAAGATGTACGCCATGAACTGGTGAAAGAAGGCTTCGGTCTGCTCGACGTTGCCAGTCCAATCGCGATCGTGCGGCGTCATTTAACGCAAGTCCTTCCCCAATCAGAGATGATCCTTCTCAACCATCCTTGATCGTAAATCAGGAGGGCGGACAAGTAAAATTAAGTAACGCCGTTTACAAATTCAGGCGGGATGGAAGTGGCGAGAGGCCTGTCATGCGCGCGATTATTTGCCGGCGGCAAAGAAGGATTTGATGGATTCGTAGATGTCTTCCTTGGTGTTGACGCGGTTGGTGATGAGGTTGTCGCGGCCGGGGAGTTGGTCGTGGAGGACGTTGATGAAGTTGCCGGAGCCGTAGGCGCTGGCGACCTGGCAGTAGCCGAAGAGGTTGACGGTGGGGAGGAGGTGCTCCTGGAGGAAGCGGCAGCATTCGCGGGAGTCGGATTCGGAGCAGTTGTCGCCGTCGGAGAAGTGGAAGAGGTAGATGTTCCACTCGTTGGGGTCATAGTGGCCGTCGAGGAGGTTTTTAGCGCATTTGAAGGCGGAGGAGATTTTGGTGCCGCCGTCTTCGCGGAGGTGGTAGAAGGTCTGCTTGTCGACCTCGCGGGCGGAGACATCGTGGACGATGTAGCGGGATTCGATGCCTTTGTAATTGCGGCGGAGCCAGGTGTCGATCCAGAAGGCTTCGATGCGGACGAGTTCTTTTTGCTCGTCGCCCATGGACCCGGAGACGTCCATCATGTAGACGATGACTGCGTTGGATTGCGGGGCAAGGACTTCCTTCCAGGAGCGGAAGCGTTTGTCGTTTTTGATGGGGACGATGACGGGATTTTCGGGGTTGTACATGCCGAGCATGATCTGGCGTTTGAGGGCTTCGCGGTAGGTGCGTTTGAAATGCTTGAGGGATTCGGGGCCGACGCGGCGGATGCCGGAGTATTTGTCACGGATGGCGGTGACCTGTTTGCGGCCTTTTGGTTCGATGCGGGGGAGTTTGAGTTCTTCGCCGAGGATGTCGGCGAGTTCTTCGAGGGAGACGTCGACTTCGAGCATGTGCTGTCCGGGCTGATCGCCGCCCTGGCCTTTGCCGGAGCCATCGGGACTGCCGACGACCTGGCCTTCCTCGCCTTCGCCGGAGCCGACGCCGCCGGAGTTATCGCCGTAGCGGAAGGTGGGAATTTCGATGCCGTGGACGGGGATGGAGATAAGATGTTTGCCCTCTTTGCCGATGAGTTCGCCACGGGTGAGGAATTTGCGCAGGTCGCCGCGGATTTTGCCTTTGACGATCTGGCGGAAGCGTTGGTGGTCTTGTTCGATCATGGTATGCGCCCGTCAGTGAGCCTCGATTCGCTCAACACTCCCTGTCGCCGCGTCTTTATATTCTATATAGCTGCCGCGACGTAATCGGTCAGGAAAGACCATTAACGTGCGTTTTGTCGGCATTTTTGCTGAAATTGACTGAAATCCCTCGAGATCGATCACGCCATGAAGGGCTTGACCCAATTCTTGAGTGGGTGCAGTCCCGATCGGCTGATTGACAGAATCGCCTGGCGTTCGCGCCGAATTTGCTTCCCAATCGCCCGTGATTTCCTGCGCGGTAGTCTTGAGCAGCGCCAACTGCGAGGGACGTGCCAAATCAGCAATGCTTTGGAGGTGGACGGTGACAGGCAGAATTGTCCAAGGGCTGGCGGGATTGGGAATGAGAGCAGGGTTGCGTCCGCTCCTTGGAAGCGGTGACCCTACGAGGGCACCGACTTCCAAAAGAGATACCTGGTGGTCCTCAGCAAGATAAAGAATCTCGAATTGAGGCAACGCAGATGCTCCTTCGTTATACCTTGACGGAAACAGCGCCGTGTGTGCCGTGGCTAATGCTGTTGGAAGAAATCTCGGGTGAAATGCGCGGTACCAAGTGCCCGTGAGGGGACCTCGGAGGAGCGAAGCGCAGCCGGCGAGGTTCATGTAAACATTCCATATCGAATTGACCGCAAGACATTTCGCACGAAGTCTTCCCTTCCTTCCGCTACCATTTCCTTAGCGGATTTCCCGTAGAAACGGGTATTGGGAGTGTCGAACCAAGCATCGCCATTATCAATGAGCTCGCGAGCGTCTTCTCGAAGATCCGCATGTTCCCCGGGGAGCAGGTTGGTTGCGGTGTTTTGCTGGGACATTTGTTACTCTCCCTTCGTGTCGCCGCGGGCGAAGATGCTGGCGACGTAGTTGAGAACATCCGTCGCCGACACCTCATTATATCCAAAGTACTTGATGAGGCGTTGCTTCACGACGTCGATCTTCTTCTGCGTTTCGTCGTCGACGACGCTGCTGACGAGGTTCTTGAGCTTGATCGTGTCCTTCTGGTCTTCGAAGAGCTTGAGTTCGAGGGCCTTGAGCAGCCTCGCATTGGTGTTGTATTCGAACTTGCGGCCTTCGATGGCCAGGGCGCCGATGTAGTTCATGATCTCCTGGCGGAAGTCGTCCTTGCGGCTTTCGGGGATGTCGATCTTGTCCTCGATGGAGCGCATGAGGCGTTCATCCGGTTCATCATCGCGGCCGGTGTACTTGTTGCGGACGCGCTGCTTCTGGGTGTAGGCCTTGACGTTTTCGATGTAGTTGGCGGCGAGGCGTTTGATGGCGTCTTCGTCGGCGCTGATGGCGCGCTGCACTTCGCCCTTCAGGATGTCTTCGTATTCCTCGCGGACGACGCCAAGGAGTTCCTTGTAGCGCTTCTTGGTCTCCTCGTCGTTGATCAGCGAATGGTGGTCGAGGCCGGTTTCGACTTCGTTGAGGACCATGAAGGGGTTGACGGTTTTGTCTTCCTGGGCCTGGTGGGAGACCATGGCGTTGGAGAGTTTGTCCTGGATGTAGCGCGGAGAGATGCCGGCCATGCCTTCCCGGTGGTTTTCTTCCATGAGTTCGCGGACGGAGTCTTCGGTGTAGCCGGGGACGGATTTGCCGTTGTAGAGCTTGAGCTTCTGCAGCAGCGAGAGGCCCGCTTTCTTAGGTTCGCTGAGGCGGGTGAGGACGGCCCACATGGCGGCGACTTCGATGGTGTGGGGGGCGATGTGGATGCCGCGGACTTTGTCGGGGCCGAAGTCTTTCAGGTAGATCTTGATTTCATCATCGAGGCGGATGTTGTAGGGGACGTCGATTTTGAGGGTGCGGTCGCGGAAGGCTTCCATGAGCTCGTTGTTCTGGAGCTTGCGGTATTCGGGCTCATTGGTGTGACCGATGATGACTTCGTCGATGTTGGTTTGCGCGAATTTCTTGGGCTTGATGGCGTGTTCCTGCGAGGCGCCGAGGAGATCGTAGAGGAAGGCGACGTCGAGTTTGAGGACTTCGATGAATTCGACGATGCCGCGGTTGGCGATGTTGAGTTCGCCGTCGAAGTTGAAGGCGCGGGGGTCGGAGTCAGAGCCGTACATGGCGATTTTGCGGTAGTTGATGTCGCCGGTGAGTTCGGTGGAGTCCTGGTTCTTTTCATCCTTGGGCTGGAAGGTGCCGATGCCGCGGCGGTCTTTCTCGCTGAGGATGAGGCGGCGGACCTTGATGTGATCGATGACCTTGAGCCAGTCGCCGGCGTAGCGGAAGAGCAGATCGTCGAAAGTTTTGCGGCAGAAGGGGCAGATGTCGCCGTAGAGGCGGATGCGGCGGTCTTCGGGGAGCGATTTGTTCAATTCGGCGATGACATCCTTGCGGGCATCGACGGGGATCAAAAGCAGCGGCTCTTCGTGCATGGGGCAGGGAACCCATTCGAGGTGCTCGCCTTCCTCGCCGAAGCGCTCATTTTTCCAGGCGAATGTGTAGAGGGCGCCGGCGTCGGTGCGGGAGTAGTGTTCGAGGCCCTTTTTGAGGAGCCGGGCGATGGTGGATTTGGCGCTGCCGACGGGGCCGTGGAGGAGGAGGATCCGTTTGTCTGTGCCGAGGCCCTGGGCGGCGGATTTGAAGATATCGACGAGGCGTTCGATGGCCTTGTCGAGGCCGAAGACGGCGTCGTTACCGGTGTCGATGGGATCGGTGAAGAAGGTGTATTTGATGATGTCCTGTTTGAAGAGGGTGTATTTTTCGAAGCCGTAGCCGAGGATCATGTCGTAAACGCGCTGGAAGGCGTTGCGCGCGACGCGCGGGTTCTTGGCGACGATATCGAGGTAGTCGTGGAAGGAGCCTTCCCAGTGCTGGTGGCGGAAGCGTTCCTGGTCGAGACGGCTGGTGACGAGCTTGAGGAGGTTGGAAGATTCAGGCATCGTGCTTTCTCCCATTTGGCCGACGAAAGTCGGGGTGATCGTTCTGTTGGGGTGCGCGTGGCCGGGCGGGGGTGGGTGAGGATCGATGGGGCGCGGCAGCAGCGCATCCATATACGGGTACTATCGTCCGAGCGAATCGGTTTCGATGCATCTTCTTCAAGGATGTCAATTTTGAACGGCGTGGCCGGACTGGCACGTCTGACGGGCCTGAACGCGGGCCAAGTTCGCCGCGACTGCGGCCGACCTGGCGGCACCCATGGATCGGAGTACTGCTCCGATGCCATAACATTATAGCCGGGCGGGAGAAGAGCAAAGAAAATTCCGGCGTTTCACAGATGGGGAGAGAAGATTGCGGCGTTTGAGCGGAATTTCACAGACTCTCGCGAGGGTGTCCGAAGGTGGAGTGGGGGTCGAGTTCGGCTTTCAGGCGCGCGGCGAGGCTCGAGGAATTATCGGCAGCGGGCGCGGCGTTGCCTTGGGTGATGAAAGTGCGTGCCTGGGGGGCGTGGGCTGCGATGGCTTCGCGCAGTATGCCCGCAGCGTTGGGCGCTGCGATGGCTGCGCGGAGGACGCCGGCGGCGGCTTCGCTCACGAGCCAGGATTTGCCGCCGGCGGATTTGGTTGCAGATTCGAGGGCGGCGATGAGGGGGCAGATTTCCGAGGAGAGGGCGTGGACACGGACGCCAAGACCTTGCGCGGTGCCGAGGGTTTCGAGGGAGGGCTCGGTGGTCATCCAGAGGCGAAGGCGACCGGACTGGGCGGCGGTTTGGGAGATGGACTCGATGCCGCGCGCGGCGGGGAGGGCGCGGAGGGTGTCGATTTGCGCGACGCAGGATTGCGGGCGATCGAGAAAGCCGGCGACGATCGCCATGCCCTTCTTCGGAGAGGGGAGCTGCAGCGGGTTGTCGGTGAACGTTCTGCCGCCGACGGCCTGCAGGTAGGCGGGGGTGGTGGCGGAGGTGAGGATATCGGCGAGGAGTTCTTCGGCCTGCGACGCACTGGTGCAGAAAAAGATGACGCATTGTTCATCCTGCGGGCGAGCGAAGGTGCGGAGGGTGACTTCGGCGATGGCGCCCAGCGACCCGCAGGAGCCGATCATGAGGCGCGGGGTGCTGTAACCGGCGACGTTTTTCATGGTGCGACCGCCGCCCTTGATGAGGGTGCCGGAGGCGTCGATCCATTTCATGCCCATGATGAAGAGCCGCCAATCCGCGCCGCCGGCATTGGAGAAGCGGAGCGGGCCGAGGGAGTTGGTGGCGATGAGGCCGCCGAGGGTGCGCTGGTTGGGCTGGCGGCCGGGTTGGGCGGCGATGATCGGGGGATCGACGGGGAGCCACTGGTTGTGCCAGGCGAGGTGGCGCTGGAGGGCATCGAGGGAGATGCCGGCCTGGACGGTGATGGTCATGTCGGCGATGGCGTGGTCGAGGACTTTGTTGAGGCGGAGGGTGGAGATTTCCTGGACGGGGCGCGCTGGGTCGAAGCGGGTGAGGGGGAGGGAGTTGGAGCCGGTGAGGCGGAGTTGGGTGTTGGACTCTGCGGCGGCGCGGATGGCGGCGACGAGATCGTCGGTGGTCGCGGGGCGTTTGGGGAGTGCAGCGGTGATCAACGCGTCAGACATACTTCACCTCGCCACCCGTCTGTCTCTCTATGTATAATGCATGCGGTGATGCAAATGAACTGGAACCTAAATGTGACTGATCAACGTGATGCTGACCTTGCGCAATCCAAAACAAAGCCAAATTGATCCGGTCGAGGCAGAAGCGCTTGTGGATACCGGTTCGGTTTATCTTGTTATCCCGGAGCATATCCAACTTCAACTGCAGCTTGACGAGCAAAGCCGCAAAGAAGTGACGCTGGCCGATGGGTCGCACCGGCTGATTCCGTATGTCGGACCTATTGAAGTGCGTTTCAAAAATCGGGTGGCGTACGTCGGCGCGATTGTCATGGGCGACGAAGTGCTGCTTGGGGCAATTCCCATGGAAGACATGGATCTGGTGCTGCTGCCAAAGCAGAGGACAGCGGACGTCAATCCGGAGAGCCCGAACATCGCGTCGGCGAAAGCGAAGTAGTTGCACCTCATCCGAAAGTCTCATTGCGGCACGTGGCGCTGGGGGTGGCGCAGGTCGATATCGATGCCGTCGAGGGGGAGAGATTTGAAGGGGTTCATCGCGTCGGAGTCGCCGACCGGGGCGTGACGGATTTTGTGCATGGCGGCGAGGGAGGCGGGGTCGCCGGTGGAGGTGGGGCGGTTGGGGGATTGAAGAGGTCATGGAATACGGCACATCGCACCTGCGAAGTTGATTGGCAATTCTTGCCAATTTACGGCGGCGAATACTATATTGCCTTTATGGCTACGAAACAGATTACTCGGAATATTGCGTTGACGCCTCATTTTGACCGCCTGGTTCGGAAGAAAATCGCATCGGGGCGGTATCAATCCGCGAGCGAAGTTGTACGCGAGGCCTTGCGGTTGCTGGAGCAACGAGATGAGGTCCGGGAGCAGTCTGTTGCCAAGTTGCAGCAAGACATTGAGCTTGGCTGGCAACAGTCGGAGCGTGGCGCGGTTGTCGACGGGCGGGCAGTATTCGATGAAATTCGTGAGATGAGCAAGACCCGCCGTGCCAAGGCGAAAAAGCGCTAATGAAGGATTCTCGCTTCGAATTAACGGCGGGAGCCCGGCTCGATGTTTTAAGCATCTGGAATCATCTTGCCGAGGAAGCGTCCATTGAAGTGGCCGACTACGTGCTTCGGGACATAGAAAAAGCGATCGAAAAAGTAGTGGAATCGCCGGGAATTGGGCATTCACGACAGGATCTCACCAACCGAGCGCTGCTGTTTTATCGTGTTCATTCGTATTTTGTGGTTTATCGTCGCGACACGGTACCGCTGCGCGTGGTGCGGGTGATTCATGGAGCGCAGGATATCGGGACTTTGCTGGGGAATTGAATGGCATAAGCCCGTCAGCCGAGCCCGTTCATCGGGATTACTGCGGCACGTGGCGCTGGGGGTGGAGGAGGTCGATTTCAATGCCGTCGCGGGGGAGAGATTTGCAGGGGTTCATGGCGTCGCATTCGCCGACGAGGGCGTGGCGGATTTTGTGCATGGCGGCGAGCGAGACGGGATCGAACATGTCGCGCATGTAGGCGAGTTTTTCGATGCCGACGCCGTGCTCGCCGGTGAGGGTTCCGCCGATGGAGATGCAGTAGCGGAGGATTTCTCCCGAGGCGGCGAGGGCGGCGCGGACCTGCGATTCATCGGATTCGTCGTACATCAGGATCGGGTGAACGTTGCCATCGCCGGCGTGGAATACGCTGGTGATGCGGAGGTGGTGGCGGGTGCAGATCTCGGCGCACTTGGCGAGAACTTCGGGGAGTTTGCTGCGCGGGACGCAGGCGTCCTGGGTGCAGTAGCTGGGGCTGGCGCGCCCGATGGCGCCGAAGGCACGCTTGCGGGCGGACCAGAGGTCGGCGCGGCGCTGGGGGTCACTGCCACCCTGGAAGTCGGCGCCGTTGCGTTTGCAGATGGTTTCAATCTGGGCGAGGTCTTCGTCCAGTCCCAACTCCTGGCCGTCGACTTCCAGGACGAGGACGGCCTGCGCGGTTTTGGGGAAACCGAGGTGGAAGGCCTCTTCGATGATGCCGACCATCGTGCCATCCATCATTTCGAGGGCGGCAGGAACGATCCCCGTGGCGATGATGTCGGCGACGGATTGGCAGGCTTTCTGCGTGTCGTTGAAGATGGCGAGAGCGGTGCGGAAGGCGGTGGGCCTGGGGATGAGGCGGCACCAGACTTTGGTGATGATGCCGAGGGTGCCTTCAGTGCCGCAGATCAGGCCGGTGATGTCGGGACCGAGATCATGACCCTGTGGCCCCCCCACCGTGTGAACAGTTCCGTCGGCGAGGACGATTTCGACGCCGAGGATGTGGTTGACGGTGACTCCATACTTGAGAGTGTGCAGGCCGCCGGCGTTGGTGGCGACGTTGCCGCCGATGGTGCTGGCGCGCTGGCTGCTGGGGTCGGGGGCGAAGTGGTAGGGCGAACTCGCGACGGCGGCCGAGAGGGCGAGGTTGCAGACGCCGGCCTCAACGAGGGCGAAGCGGTTGCGCAGATCGATCTGCAGAATTCTGTTCATGCGCGCGGTGCTGATCTGCACGCTGGGGGTGACGGCCACGATGCCGCCGGCGAGTCCGGTGCCGGAGCCGCGCGGGAGGATCGCAATGTTATGGCGGCGGCAGGCGCTGACGGCGCTGACGACCTGTTCTGTGCTCGTGGGGAAGACGACAGCAAGCGGGCGGGCGCGGGGAATCGTGAAGCCGTCGCATTCGTAGACGATCAACTCGTCGGGATGGGAAACGACCTGGGCGGGAGAGAGCGCCTGCCGGAGGTCTGCGATGAGGGCGGCAATTGCCGGAGAGGAGGCTTGCTCAAGGCCCGAAGTCACTTAGTGCTCCGAATGCTCGATGTGCTGATCGACGCTCATCCAGGGAATGCACAGAAGGGCGACGATGGCAGCGAAGAAACAGACGCCGATGAGAGATTGAACGATCATTAAATACCTCGCGTTGGTTGGACGAACCCACTCTAACGCACGGGGCGTGGAATGCCAATCACAGCGGGATTGAGCGATGACGGCTCAGTTGGGCCTGGGCGCGGGGCTCATCGCCGGCTTGGTGGCGGGATCTGGCGCCGGGCCGGAACTGCCGGGCAGTTCGTAAACAATGCCGTAATTCGGCTGCGGATAAGCGAGGCCTTTGATCCAATTGGAGATGTTGCGGTACTCGATGTTGTTGGCGTCGCCGAACTTGTGAACGTCCATGTTCCCCGGATGGGCCTTGAGGGCGATCACCCTCGGGAGTGCGTATTGCAGAAGATTGCTCCGCTCGGGCTGATCGCGGTCGAGCAGGCGTCCGCCATCGGCGGGGGTGTACATCGAGAGAATATAGAAGTTCGTGTAAATCACGGAGTCATTGGACTGGCCGGGCGGGCGGTAGAGGCGGAACCCTCCCGCTTTCTCGCCCCCATGGCACGCGGCTGTGGCACAATTCTGAAGGACCCAGGAGTGGATGGAATTCCGGAAGGGGGTCATGTCTTTGGGATCACTGGTGATTTCAACAGTCTGGGAAAGCGCGGGGATATTGGCCTGACGGATCTTTTTGACCTGCGCGTCGAAGTTCAGCGGGTTCGTGAAGTTGTTGTAGTCCGTCTGAGACAGATCCGCCCCGACCTGGTTCTTCACGTACTGGTCCCAGTATTCGCGAAGGGTCTTGGCAGGCACACGGCCGTGGATGTTGGTCTCGTTCTCGTGGATCTCCTGCAGGCGGATCATCGAAATCTGCTGCGAATTGAGCAGGTTGAAGCCGTTGGCAGGCTTGGAGGCGGTGCCGCTCACGGGAGGGCCGACGGGGGCCTCGGTCAGCTTCGTTTGCAGGATCTTGTGAAGCAACTGCGCATCGGGGAGGTTGGGATCGAGTTGCAGCGCCTTGTCGTTGGCGGTGTTGGCGGCGCGATAGTCCTGCTGCTGGTAGAGATCACGGGCCTTCTGAAACGCTTCGACGGCAGCGTCATGATCCTGCGGGGAAACCGCCGCGGCGAAAAGGGAACCGGCACCGCCTCCCCACCCGGCCACCACGGCGGCCGCGAGAGCGATCGCGGCAATCGAGAGACGCCAGCCAGAGCGGGCCGGGGCATTCAGGACGTTACGAGTCATAGTCGTTCCTTCAGATCCGCAGTAACCGATGGATGCCATCATCAACATGCCGCAATGCACGGCTGCGCGAACTATAATCCTGCCGCCGGGCATCGACAAGCATTTCTTCCAGAGGAGCAACCGCGTGGCCAATGAACACTTAGGCAATCCGCCCGCCAATCCACTCGAAGGTCTGGTGGGAAAAATCGTGATTCTCGACACGCAGGGGCCCCTGATTTACATCGGCACGCTGGGGCACGTGAGCGGGCCGTTCGTCGTGCTGGTCGATGCGGATGTGCATGACACGAACGACTCGCGTGCCTCCAAGGATCTCTACCTGGTGGAGACGCGCGAGCTGGGCGTGCGCGTGAACCGGAAGCGCGTGGTCATCATGCTGGCGCAGGTGGCGAGCGTCAGCTTGCTGGAAGATGTGAGCAACTGAGAAGGTTTGGGCAAGAGGGGCGGGAATTCGAGCGGCAACGCCCGACGCCTCATCGGCCGATGACGCGCTTGAGCATTTCGAGATAGCACTGACCATGAGCGGCATCGGGGAGTAAATACGCACCGTTCGCCCAGTCGTTCCACGCCGTGATGGTGAGGAATTTAATGGGGGCGTCAGGGCGGCTGAAGAAAAGCTTGGCGTGATCGAACGCGCCGCGCACCGCCGCCGGCGTGTTTCCTTCCAGCACCGGCTGGAACGGATAGGCGTGGCGTTCGAAACGATCCGTGCAGCAGCAGTGCGGCGTCGGATCAAAACCGATCGTAATGTTCGGCACGTATGGAGCAGGCCATTTGCGCGATGCGTTGTCCCAGAACTGGAAATTCGCGGCGGCGGCCTTGGCGTAGCTGGCGCGGGGAAATGCATCAGCGGCCAGGTCGTAATGATCCAGCCAGCTCAAAGGCGTGACCGAATCCAGCCCGAGGGCGCCTACAAGCTCCACCGGTCCCCCATAAGGCTGCCACCGCGACTTGTCATGCAGTTGCCAGAGAACGCCGTTGAGATGCAGACCATCGATGCCCGCCGCCGCCGCCTTCAGTTGCAATCCCTCCAGCGCCTCGCGCGCCTGCTCCACGCCGCCCATCGACTCCACAAAGAGCACCAGGTCGGCGATGGAAAAGTAGGGGCAGTTCTCCAGCCGCAGGTAGCCCGGATGCGTGAAGTAGCGATCCACCAGCAGCCGCGACATCTTCTCAAACGTCTGCGGCGAGAGTTTGCCGGACGCGAGCGTCATCGGATTGGCGGCATCCATCGCGCGGGCAGGATGAGTGTTCATCCAATGCCGGTTGTCCCACATGAGCCCGAAGCGAATCCGATCGACATTCGGCGCATGCAGGAACCCATCGTCAAGGGCCGCCTGAAGAAAGGGACCATCTTCGAAGTAGTAGAAATGAAAAAGAAAGCTCGTGACGCCATGCGTGGCCGCGGCGTCGATCTCCCGGGTGAAGGTCCGCGGATCGGCATCATCGGCGTGGCCCCATGCCGGAACCAGCGGCTGGCGATGTCCCTCATACCGCGGCGTGGCCGCTTTCACGAGGTCCCACTCGGTCCACCCTTTTCCATGCCAGGCGTCGTTGCGCGGATCAGAATGCCAATGCGGGAGGTAATACGCGGCTACTTCAACAGGCATTGTGCGCTCCTCGGGCTATCGCGAAGGAAGTGAAACATGCGACAACAAACCGAAGTCCCGGACTTGCATTAGAAGTATATGTCGTGGCGCAGCCGACGGAAATATGGAAATTCGAAGATTAGCGCTCGGATTAGCGCTCGGCCAAAGCAGACGCGACCGCGGCGATCACGGGCGACCAGTCAGCCCGCGTCTTCTGGCGAAAGAGCCGGGCGGTCGGATACCACGGCGAATCGTCGCGATTCAGCAGCCAGCGCCAGTCGGGGACGTGCGACAGAAGAATCCAGACCGGCTTGCCCAGCGCGCCGGCAAGATGCGCCACGGAGGTATCGACGGCAATCACCAGATCGAGGTTCGCAATCACAGCCGCCGTATCCGCAAAATCGTTCAGCTCCGCGGTGAAATCCGTCATACCCCACTCCTCCACTTCCGCAAATGCCGCCCCCTTCTGCAGGCTGTAAAACGTCACACGCGGCACGGCACTCAGCGGCTTGACCAACTCCAGCGGAATCGACCGCAGCCGATCATTCGTATGCCCCGGGTTGCCCGCCCACACGAGCCCTACTTTTCGCACCCCGTCGTCTGCTCGGACCTTCTCCGCCCATCGCCCCATATCCGCCTGCTGCGCGGAAAGGTACGGCACCTTCGCGGGAACCGTGTCGAGCGTCGTTCCGAGCAGGTGCGGAAGGCTCAGCAGCATCGCGTGGAAATCGAACTGGCCAATCACATCCCCCGGCCCGAGGATCTGCCGGATGCCGGCCATCGTCGAAAAGAGCCGATGCAGCGGCCGCGCGCACACCACGGAGACCTCCGCCCCGCGATCAACCAGCATCGGCACGTAACGGATGAACTGAATCGCATCGCCGTAGCCCTGCTCGGTCGACAACAGAATCCTCCGGCCCCGCAGATCGTGCCCCTGCCACGGCCACAACGCCCCATGCCACGAGGGGAGCGGCGCATCCTTGCACTTCCACCGCCACTCGTACTCCCGCCACCCTTCCGCGAAATGGCCCAGCAGCAGCTTGAGGAACGAGGCGTCGCGGCGCGGCTCCGCATAGTCCGGATTGAGCGCCGCCGCACGGGAATAAGCCCGCATCGCCTGCTCAAACCCGTGCAGATCCTTGTGGATATGCCCGAGGTTGTAATGAAACTCGGCGGAATCCCGCTTCAACTCAATTGCATGAGTCGCCGCCTCGAGCGCCGCATCCAGCCGATTCGCAGTGCGCAGCGCGTTGGCCAGATTCATCCACCCCTCCGCCAGCGCCGGCTTCATGCGCACCGCCGTTTGATACGCCGCGATGGCCTCCTCGAGCCGGCCGATGTCGCCGTACACTTTCCCGAGATTGTAATGCGCCTCAGCACAGTCGACGGAATCCGCCGCCACCCCCTGCAAACACGCAATCGCCTCGTCGTATCGCTTCGCCGTGTGCAGCGCAACACCAAGATTCACGCGCACCGCCGCCCGCGAATCCACCTCCGCCGCCGTTTTCAGAAAGTCAATCGCCCCCGCCGCATCACCCGCCGCCAGAAGCGTCAATCCCAGCAGTTGCAGCGAGTTCGGCTCGTTGGGCTGCACGGCCAGGATTTTTCGATAAATGAACTCCGCCTCGCGAAGGCGGCCAGCCTGTTGATGCTGCAGGGCCAACTCGAGCGCCTGCCTGATGCTGGTTGCTGCCATGATCCCCCTTCTCGAAGCAATCGCCCGGTCACTCGCCGTGACGATACTTCGGCACGTCGCGATCCGCACCGGTGGTCATGCGCGACACGGAGCCATCCGGATTCAAAATATGTATTTCACCGTCGATGAGCGCCTGACTGTGGGCAACCAGGTCGCGCGTCGCAATCGTGCCCGCCACCTTGCCCGTCGCCGTCACCTCCACCCGCCGCGTGCCGATGATCGTCCCCATCACCCGCCCCGCCACCACCACTTCCGCCCCCTGCAGCACGCCGAGAAACTTCGCCGTCGGCTCCACCAGGATCGTCCCGCAGGTGACCACCCGGGTCAGGGGGGAGTCGCCACGGATCACCACATCCTCGAGCCGCAGATGCTGGTGGCAGTTGGTGCAGCGGGTATTGATGGCCCGGATGGCGACGCGCAACGTCTCGCCGCACTGGGGACAATCGATTTCGCGCGTCGTCGGTGCCTGCCGGGCCTCCGGACGCTGCACGACCTTATTCCAGTTGATCAGGGGCAGCCGCACATGCTGGCGACCAAACAATGGCATGACGAATCCTCACAGAATTTCCCGAACAGGCGGAGAGAGTTCCGCTCTTCGAGATCATCGTCCAGCGGCTCGATTATTCGTGACAATAATCAGGTGGAGCGCCCGCATGCAAGCGGTTACGCTATGGGCTCATCTGATACCGCATCCCCGTATGCGAAGAGCGACTGACGAGGAAACCATTTCACCATGAAGACGTTCCACTGCATCGCATTCGTGTGCGCCCTTGGAATGCTCGCCGGCAGTTCCTGGGCGGACAAAATCACCCTCAAAGATGGCACCACGCGCGAGGGTATGATCCTTGACCAGGATTCCACCCAGATTCACATCCGAATTGACGACGGCGGACTCGCGGCAACCATCACCATCCCCATGAGCAACGTTGCCAAAATCGAAAAAGGCCCCGTCGTGAAACCCGTGACGCCGCCCGCACCGGCTCCCGCACCGCCCACGCCTGCTCCTCCCGCACATGCCAATGCCGCTCCCACGAGCGTTCCCTCGCCCACCGCCGGCGCCTCCACAAATTCAGCAACCGCCATGCCCGCCTCCCCTCTCGCGCCCACGCACGGGTTCTTCCAGGAATTCCTCGCCAGCGCCGTGGGCAACGGCCCGGGCAACATCAACCGCCTTCCGCAGAACCTGCAGGACCTCTGGAAAGACGCCCAGCAGGCCGATGCCGCCGGAAAAAAGGCCGCCGAACTCGAAGCCCTCCGCAAACTCGAAGAAGCCTTCCGCAACGCCAACGCCCTCGGCCGCCTCGATGGACTCTGCATCCGCGAACGCCAGCAACCCTTCGGCCTCTGGATGGCCTCCGTGCACTTCGCCGTCATGTCCGACAACTACCGCAATGGCATGTTCGACGTCACCGATGTCCGCGATATCGAAAAGCAACCCCTGATCGGCCTGATGAAGGAAAAAACCCCCGAGGCCATCGAGCCGCTGAAAACATACTTCCCGGCCCTCAATGAAAAGACCGGCAAGCCGGAGGCGTTCAAACCGGCGCAACTCCAGGGCATCACGGTCGACAACGCCATCGACCTCAAGGACAAGGCACAATTCGCCCACGCCCTGGTCTTTGCACAGATCCGCCTTGATCCCCAGATGCCGGTCGCCGACCGCACTTTGCTCTACAACCAGCTCACCAACATCAGCCACATCGTCACCAAGTGCTCCGAGCTCGAACCGGCGGCAAAGGCGAAAGCGAAGGCACAACATTGAGGGAACTTATGACGAGCGCGTTGCTGGAGTCGAAAATTCCCGGCCTGCCCGTGCGTCGCGGCAAGGTGCGGGATGTCTACGAGTTGGACGCTGACAAGCTGCTGATCGTGGCGTCGGATCGCATTTCCGCATTCGACGTGATCATGCCCACCCCCATCCCCGACAAGGGACGCATCCTCACGCAGCTTTCCAATTTCTGGTTTGGCCTCTTCTCCCGCGAATTTCCGGGATTTCAGCATCACCTGCTCGCCACCGATCCGGCCGATTTTCCCCGGAATCTCCAGGAGCACGCCGATCAACTCGCCGGTCGAAGCGTCGTGGTGCTGAAGACCAAAGTGCTGCCGATCGAATGCGTCGTCCGCGGCTACATCACGGGCTCCGGCTGGAAGGACTATCAGGCCACCGGCGTGGTGAGCGGCATCAAGCTCCCGCCCGGACTCCGGCAATGCGATGCCCTCCCCGAACCCATCTTCACTCCCTCCACCAAGGCCGAAGCGGGCCACGACATGCCCATCTCGTTCGACGAGGCCGCGGTCCTCGTCGGCGGCGATCTGATGGCCAAGGCGCGCGAGCTGACCATCGCCCTCTACAAACGTGCCGCCGCCTATGCCCGCACGCGCGGCATCATCGTGGCGGATACCAAATTCGAGTTCGGCACGCGCCCGGATATCGGCGGCGGCCTCGAGCCGATCCTGATTGATGAAGCCCTCACGCCCGACTCCTCCCGCTTCTGGCCCGCCGACCAGTACGCCCCCGGCCGCGATCAACCCAGCTTCGACAAGCAATACCTCCGCAACTATCTCGAAACGCTGCAGTGGAACAAGACCCCGCCCGGACCCGTCTTGCCGGCCGATGTCGTGGCCAACACGCGGCTCAAATACGCCGAGGCCTACGAGCGGCTCACCGCCCGCAAGTTCCCCGTTGAATCCTGATCCTGTCGTGTATTCCACACCATCCCCCCCCGCGGTTTTGCCGCCCCCTGCGAAGTCGCCCTTGCTCAGGGGGCCGTTGCGGCTTCCTGCAACTGATCCACGGCTTTCCGCAAATCCTTGATCTTGTCGACGTAATTCGGCAGGTCGGCCTTGAGATCCTCGAGATCCCTCATGTCCTTTTCGGCGGGCAGTATCTGCTTGTCGGCGACCTCTTTGGTGATGCGGGCCATCAGCGTATCCGCCTTTTCGCGATTCGCGGCAATCGCTTCCCGGTTCTTCACGAAGCCGCTCTTGGGGAAACCGTCGGGGAGATGTTTCTGCACGCAGCCGAAGTACCACATGCTGAAGAGAACGGCGAGGACGATAAGGATCGCGATAGTCCAGTTGCGGCCGGTGTGTTTATCGGCGTAGGGGTCGGTCAGGTCGCGGTGCGAGCCGGGTGGAAGTTTCGGAATTTGCGTGAGTGAGCGGCCGAAGGGGATGTTGATTTTGGCCTTGGCGTTGACGGCCCAGCCGTTGGCGTCGAGGAGCGGGCCGAGGTTGCGCTGACGGAGTTTGAAGAAGGCGATGATCATGGAGGGGCCGGAGATGGCGAGGATGAGTGCGACGACGCCGATGGGCATCCAGGCGCCGAGTCCGAAGAAGGCGTTGAGCATGGAGCCGAGGGCGCCGAGGATGAAACCGGCGGCGACGGAGAGGGCGGCGATGACGCCGGCGTCGATTTTGGGTTTGGGAGCAGGGGGCGGTGGCGCGATGTCGCCGCCGGCGACTTCATCGATCACTTTTCCGGCGGCGGCCTGGGCGCGGGTGGAGGCGGCGGCGTCGGCATCGGCGGCACGCTTGGCAAGCTGGTCCCCGATCCAGCGCATGGCGCGCTTGTACGGAGAGAAGAACGCCTGCCGGATGGAGATGGGATTGTCGATGATCTTGGTGATGGTGGCGTCCCAGTCGTTGCCCTGGCGGTCCCAGAAGACACCGTTGCGGCCGACCATGAGGTTGTCGGAGTCGCCGGCAGTGAAGGCGGCGGCGATGGTCATGGTTTCCATTGCGGCGCCATCAGGGGTTTTGCGCTTGCAGTCGCAGTAGGCGAGGTAGGTGCGGGAGAGGTGCGCCATGAGGCCGTGGCGGCCGGCGTCTTCGACGCGGATGCAGAGGTCGCAGGAGCGCTGGTCGAGGTAGAGGGTGCCGACCTGGAAAGCGGCCTTGTCGCGGCGCCCCCCCCGCTGTGTGTAGAAGTCGCGGAAGGAGACGAAGTTGTTGAGGAGCTTGTGGAGGTCGCGGTGGAGGTGGACGAGCTTGTCGACATCCTGTATGGCGGCGGCTTCGGGGGCGAGGGCTTTGTCTTTGTTGATGAGGGCGGTGATGGCGGCGTGGGAGGAGGCACCGGCGTCGTTGCCGAGGATGGTGCGGATGCGTGAGGCCGAGGATTTCGACGGAGTGGCCGGCCTTGGCTGCGAGCCAGGAGTCGAAGGGGGCGAAGCGGGTGAGCAGGAGCTGCCAGTCGTCCTGGGTGAGGAAGTCCCTGGGTCCGAGGAGGGGATCGATGACCTGGGCGTGGAGGGTGGTGAGGGCGGAGCGCCAGGCGGGGTTGATGGCGTTGGTGTCGGTGAGGGGGATGGCGGCGCTGGGGGTGATGCGGGCGAGGGGGAAGGCGGCGATTTCGGACTGGGCCCCCCCCCCAGTAGAAAGATCTTTCGGGGCGAGGGCGGCGTAATCGGCCAGGTCGCGGGCGATGACGCCGGCGGCGCGGGGATCGAAGGCGGAGATGCGGCAGCGGGCGAAGAAGTCTTCGATTTTGGCGGCGATGGCCTTGATGGCGGTGGCGGCGGCGTGGGTATTGGCGCCGAGGGGTGACTTGGCGGGGTCGGTTTCGGGCTCGGTCTGCCAGGTGGCAAAGGCGTTGGCGTCGGAGAAGAAGATGTCGAGCTTATCCTGGTTGATGCCGGGCTTGCCGGAGCGGTCGGTTTCGGCGCCGAAGCAGGTGATGATGTCATTGATGATCGACTGGAGCCCCCCCCCGGCGGGGTCGGTGGCAGCGTCTGGGGGGAGGATGCCGTCGCCGTTGAACTGGGTCTGGGCGAAGATTTTGACGGTGTCGGCGGTGTCTTCGGGGGTGATTTCGGTGGCCTCGGGTTTGCCGAGGTTGATGAGGATCTGTTTGGCGGAGGCGTGGAGTTGCTTGCCTTCGGGGGTGGCGTCATTGATGGCGTCGAGGGGGAGAGCGGGGGAATTGCGGGTGAGGGCGTCGGGGTTTTTGAGAAGGGAGCATGCCCAGTGGGTGGCGGCGAGGAGTTCGGGGGCGCGGATGCGGCCGTCGTGGTCGGCGTCGATGAGGTCGAGGGTTTTGTGGTCGAATTCGATGCCGCGGGTGGGGCAGGCGAGGGCGACCCAGAGTTTTTTATCGAGATGCTGAATATTGGCGATGTCGGCACCGGTGTCGATGCGGACCTGGTCGAATCCACCGGCGCGGAAGAATCGCCAGGTGTGGTGATGAGTCGATGTATTGTTTTGCATGGATGTGAGAATAACCGGAGTTTCGCGAATGGCAATGGGGGGAAGTGCGGGGTGGGGGAAGGATGAATGATGAACGGTGAACGATGAAAGGGCCGCGGTGGCTGAGCGGTCGGATTGGGATGGTGGGGTGGGGTGGAGGATGAAGATTAAGATGGAGATGAGGATTAGGAGGTTGGCGAGGGGGTAGAGGGATTGGAGCGTTTTTGCGTAGGGAGGGGGGGCGGGGGTGGTGAGGGTGAATTGAGTGGTAGCAGTGATATCGGTGGTAGCAGTGATATTAGGGGTTGGGGGAGGGGGGGGTGCGGGTGGGGTGGCACAT
>Ga0335069_10000532_pt1 | contig 64376 bp, 55 predicted proteins | sample Lox_Sample_11_FD_206714 | JGI IMG/M metagenome (GOLD analysis project Ga0335069, IMG submission 206714) | Soil microbial communities from Loxahatchee National Wildlife Refuge, Florida, United States - Lox_Sample_1.1 | ecosystem: Environmental > Terrestrial > Soil > Wetlands | place: USA... | reverse complement strand
GCCTCTTTTCTGGCATTCAACTACGTCTGGACAACGCAGTTATGCCACAAAATCAGCGGCCTTTTGCCACTTTTTTCTGTACCCGCCTTTACTTCTTGCTTACTCCACGTGAGAAATCGCGGCTAAGGTTGCCGGTTCCAACGAAAAGCCCGCCTGCCGAAGCAGACGGGCTTTTGTTTTCAATAGTCTAGCGTATTTTATCGGTGTCCGCCGCCGCCACCGCCATGGAAGCCACCGCCGCCACCGCCATGGAACCCACCACCACCGCCGCCATGGAAGCCTCCGCCTGCGCCCCCACCGTGGAAGCCGCCGCCGCCGATGCCGCCCCTAGGCAGACCGCCGCCGATATGACCGCCACCGCCGTAGCCCGGGCGTCCGCCACCGTAACCGGGACGACCCCCGCCGTAGCCAGGATGACCGCCACCGTAGCCGCCCCGCGATCCTCCATATCCGCCGCGGTAGCCACCGTAGCCGCCGTAGCCGCCTCGATTTCCCCAGCCGCGGCCGCCGCGATCCCATCCGCGTCCGCCATAACCCCAGCCGCGTCCATAGCCCCAGCCATGACGCCAACCCCACCCGTACCAGGGACCGGCGCCGATGAAGAGGCCGCCGGCGAACCAGTCAGGACCGTAGTAGCCGTAAGGCGCACAAGCATAAGGATAATAAGGGTAGTATCCCCACTCGCAGACCGGCGGGCCATAAGCGTCATAAGCATAAGGCTCGTCGACCACTGCGGGGCCGAGCCCGACGCCCCATGCAACCTGTGCCTTTGCCGTCGCCGCAAACGGGACAGACAAGAGCAATGCGATCAAAACCAGGCGAACACCTCTCATAACTGCCTCCCCGTGCTGCCCGTCCTCCAACTCCTGGAACGGAAATATGAACCTCAGCACCCGCCGGTGCCCCCGGGGATCCGCCACCCGGCCGGCTTCTGATCATTTGAACAGCGAACCCCGAATTAAGTTGCGGTGATTTCACAAGAATCATCGAGCGGCGGCAAAAAGGCAACCACCACCGGTCATCGAGGACGCCGCACTTTCGTCTATGCCTTGAACAAAAACGGGCGGCGGGCGATTGCCTGGAACCTGGGCACGAAAAAGGCGGCCCCTCCAGGTTTGGAGAGGCCGCCCCATATCCAGGCAGAAGGCAGAAGAGACTACCTGAAGGACCGGTTGTGATCGCGGTCGAAGTGGCGGTCGCGGTCAAAGTGGTCACGGTCGAAGCGGCGGTCGTGGTCAAAGTGGCGGTCGCGATCGAAGTCGCGATAGCGGTCGTGGTCGCGATCCCAGCCCTCGTAGCGGTCACGTTCGTAGCGGTAAACCGGCCCGCGCACGCCGACGAAGCGCCAGAATCCAGGAACCCAGTAGCCGCCGTCGTAGTAGCCCTCGACCCAGAGATATCCAGGGCCGGGGCAAGGCGGAACGTAGGCCACCGGTCCGCGCACGTAAACACCGAACTCCGCAGCCTGGGCCGGAACGGCTCCAAGGGCCGCCGCGCCCGCAACCATCGCTGCACCTAACATCCAATTCCGCATGCTACTCATAGGACCTCCGTCCCCGCCGGTAACCGACTCAAGCTCCGGCCCGGCTCGCCTTGCTGCTCGAGGCTTGGATTTTGCCGCCCCAGGAGCGCGCCGTTCATGTCCTGTGCAAACACCGGCGGTGGGGAAGGTTGCGGGTGCGAAGCGGAAATATAGTTGCGCAACTTTTGATGGAATCAGGGTTTACGGCAGCTCAATCCTGCGCCGCAGACAGCCGGCATGAATGCGGGCGGAGTGCCTGAACTCCGGAGTGTTACAGTGGAGTTTCGCTCACAGACATGTTTGCAACCAGGCAGCACGCGCACTTCATCGGCATCGGCGGAATCGGGATGAGCGGCATCGCCGAGATCCTGCTCAACCTGAAGATGCAGGTGTCGGGATCGGACCTCAGGCGCAGCGCGATCACCGACCGGCTCGCCGCCATGGGCGCGGCGATCTACGAAGGCCACAATGCGGCCAATATTGCCGGAGCCACGGTGGTGGTGACCAGCTCGGCCGTTCCCGCAACAAACCCCGAGGTGGTGGAGGCGCGCGCGCGCAAGATTCCGGTGATCCAGCGCGCGGAGATGCTGGCCGAGCTGATGCGGCTCAAGTACGGCATTGCCATTGCCGGGATGCATGGCAAGACCACCACGACTTCGATGGTGGCGAGCGTGCTGGCGGCGGGCGGCCTCGATCCAACCGTGGTCGTGGGCGGGCGCGTGGACGCGCTGGGCTCGAATGCCCGGCTGGGATCGTCGCAGTATCTGGTGGCCGAGGCAGACGAGAGCGACCGGTCGTTCCTCAAGCTGTCGCCGATCCTGGCCATCGTCACCAACCTCGACCGCGAGCACATGGACTGCTACCACGACATGGCCGACGTGGAGCAGGCGTTTCTCGCGTTCATGGACAAGGTGCCGTTCTATGGCGCGGTGACGGCGTGCGTGGACGATCCGTTGCTCGCCGCGATTTTGCCGCGAGCGCACCGGCGCGTGTTCACCTACGGAACGGCAAACGGTGCATGCTACCGGGTGCTCCCGATGGAGCCGGTGGCGGGCGCGCTGTCGCGATTTGCAGTGAGGACGGACAGTGGCCAATTGGGGCCGTTCGATCTGCACGTGCCGGGCCGGCACAATGTGCTGAACGCGGCGGCGGCGGTGGCGATCGGGCATCAGCTCGAGATTGTGGCGGAGCGGATCGCCGAGGGATTGAGGAATTTCCGCGGCGTGGAGCGCAGATTTCAACTGCGCGGTCAGGCAAATGGCATCACGGTGGTGGATGACTACGGGCACCATCCGACGGAGATTCGCGCGACGCTGGCAGCGGCGCGGGAGTGCGGGTTCAGGCGAATTGTTGTCGTGTTTCAGCCGCACCGGTTCTCCCGAACTCTCGATCTTTTGGAGGAGTTCAGCGGCGCGTTCGTGGGCGCGAATGCGGTGATCGTGCTGCCGATCTATGCGGCCAGCGAGGAGCCTATCGAAGGTGTGACCGGAGAGCTGCTGGCGAGCAAGATCAAGGGAACGAAGGTGGAGTTCGCACGGAACTTCGGGCAGGCGGCAATGGCGGCGCTGAATGAAGCGCAGGAGGGCGACGTGATCCTGACGCTGGGCGCGGGGAATGTGAGCCAGGTAGGGCCGCAGATCCTGGAGGCGCTGGGCGGAGTGAAGCTGGGGCTGGGGACCGGGGCGCGGCTGTGAGTTGGTGATTCAAGTTGGGCCAGGCAAGGAGTACGAATGAGCAAGACATCGCGCAGGACATTTCTGAAGTCGGCATCGACGACGGCGGCGGCTCTGGCAGTTGCGGTGCGCGTGCCGGCATGGGCGGCACAAGGTTCGTCGGGCAGCGTGCGCGTGTGGAGCACGTACCGCGACCGGAGGCATGAGGCAGGGGCGCCGCTCGAGTGGAAGAGCGGCGTTCCGATCGCAGCGGACGCGATCGTGCTGGATACGGGGGCGACGAAGCAGGAGATTCTCGGATTCGGCGCGGCGCTGACCGACGCCTCGTGCTACCTGTTGAGCCAGCTCAGCGATGCGGATCGCGAGGCCGCGATGCATGACTTGTTCGCGCCGGGCGAGATGGCGCTGAGCGTGTGCCGTACGTGCATCGGGGCGAGCGACTACTCGCGGACTGCCTACACATTCGACGAGAGCAGCGAGCCCGATCCTGACTTGAAGAAGTTCTCCATCGATCACGACAAGCAGTACATCCTGCCGGTGCTGAGGCAGGCGCGGAAGGTGAATCCGGAGCTGTTTCTGTTCTCGTCGCCATGGACGCCGCCGGGATGGATGAAGTCCAACGGGTCGATGCTGGGCGGCGCGATGCGCAAGCACAGCTTTGAGCCGTATGCGCGCTACTTCGTCAGGTTCCTTGATGCTTACAAGGCGGAGGGCGTGGCGATCGATGCGATCACCGTGCAGAATGAGGTGGACACTGACCAGGACAGCCGCATGCCGGCCTGCCTGTGGGGCCAGGAGTACGAGATCGAGTTTGTGAAGTCGTTTCTTGGGCCGGCCATGCGCAAAAGCGGCTCAAAGACGAGGATCTGGGTGCTCGACCACAACTACAACCTGTGGGGACGCGCGATCGGCGAGCTGAGCGATCCCGACGCCTATGAGTTCATCGACGGCATTGCGTGGCACGGCTACGTGGGCGAGGCCTCGGCGATGTCGCGCGTGCACGAGGCATTCCCGTCGAAGGGCGCCTTCTGGACCGAGGGCGGGCCGGACGTGAATGCGCCCGACTACCAGACCGACTGGGCGACGTGGGCGGAGACGTTCAACGGCGTCCTGAACAACTGGGCAAAGTCGATCACCGCGTGGAATGTGGCGCTCGACGAGAAGGGCAATCCCAACATCGGGCCGTTCTCCTGCGGCGGCGTGATCATGATCGAGAACGGATCGCACAGGATGACCAAGAGCGGGCAATACTGGGCGTTTGCGCATTTCTCAAAACATGTGAAGCGCGGGGCCAAGGTGTTTGCGACGGACGGGATCGGCGCGGTGCGCGGCCATGCGGGAAAAGACGGCCTGACGCACGCGGGGTTCCGCAATCTGGACGGAAGCCACGTGGTGGTGCTGGTCAATCGCGGAGCGGAGCGAAAAGCGCAACTCGTGCACGGGGCGAGCGCGCTCGACGTGGACTTGCCGGCGGACGCGGTGTTGACGCTGGAATGGGCGTGAAGAAAACAGGGGTCAGGGGTCAGGGAACAGGGGCACTCGCGGGGCGGCTCAGTAAATTGAGCCGCCGGGCTGGGTGGAGTGGATAACACCCTTCTCGACCGACAGCGTGTAATGCGTGGCGTTGCCGGTCCAGGATTTCAGGTTGAAGGTGTGGCCGGGCGAAACCTTCTGCACTTCAAACGGGCCATAATCCGAGCCCTTCCCGACGGACGATACACCCTGAAGCTGCCCTGCGGCTTTCGTGGCATCGACGAAATAGGCCGCGCCTTGGCCGACGACGCGGGCCTCTCCTGTGGGTTCCACGAGCACTGCGGCGCGCTCCTGAACGCCAATACCGCGGATGTCCTGAGCACCGTCGCTCCGGGTCTTTGAAATGCCCTGGGGGATGACGGCCATTTGGATGCGCGAAAGAAAGACAAGCAGCCTGCCCATGCGGTCGCGCTTTGCGAAGTGCGTGTCGGTGATGATGCTCTTCAGAATCGGAATATTCAGAAACCCGTGCACGAGCGTGACGCGCGGATGGAATGGATCGGCCAGCACCGTCTTACTGTCGAGGTCTTTGTCGTCGGGCTTGTCGCCTTGCGCTGAGTAAGCCCACTCGCCCAGGACGGCGAGGCCTGCGCTGGTGCCGCCGAGCGGGACGCCGCGCTGGATGGCATCGTTGAGCGCCGTCTGCACGGGCGTGCCCATCCAGAAGTTGATGTAGTTGGCCTGGTCGCCGCCGGCGATGAAGATCACGCTGGCGTGGGAGATCGTCTTCGCGGCGAAGGGGTCGAGGGCGGCTTCGCGGCTGGGAAGGATGAGCGTGGCTACGGAGTTGAGCTTGCAGAGCTTCTGGACGTAGGGGTTGTAGTCGTCGTCGCCGTGCGCGCGCAGGATGAGGAAGTCGCCGCCGGGCGCTCGGGCGCAGAGCCACTGGAAGGCCTCGTCGAGGTCGGTGCCGCCGCCCATGAGGGCGTAGCCGGCGCGTGGAGTGACCGGCGCGTCCGTTGCGTTGCCGATGCGGAAGTATTTGTACGGGGCCGGAGCCGGGGTTTGACCGGCGGAGGCCGACGGCAGGATGGCCAGGACGAGCAATGCGCCCAACAGGCGTGCGGAGATCATGGCCGTAGATTAGATCATCGCAAGAGGCCATCCCCGCGGCGCGGATGCGTCGCTGGGATGGCCAGGTGGATTTGAGCCTGAATTCGCCTTAGTGAAGCGTGTAGGTGATCTGATCCTTTGGAGTCGCGCTGTCGGAGAATCCGAGCGTGGAGAAGCTTGTAATCGTGATGGAGTTGCCGGTCTGGCTCACGCCGATGAGGGTTCCGCCCGACCAGGCATCGTTCGGATTGCAGGTGGAGGAGTTGGACGTGTTGCCGGCTGTGCCGTAGCTGTAGGCCGTAGAAGTGATGCCGGCCTTCTTCAGGCGAGCGTAAGCGGGATTGTTGGTCGACGTCGGCGGCCCGACATACCAGGTAGCGGACGCCGGATAGGTGCATTCAGTGGGGTCAGCCGTTGAGGTCAGCGACCAGACGGTGTTGCCGCCGGTGACGACGCCGGGGCCGGTCACCGTGATCACGTTCTTGCCATCGTTGACAGAGCTCGGGCCGTAGTACTTCCCGGCCTTGAAGGTGGAGGCGAGAATCTGTTGCGCGTTGACCACCGAAGGGGTGCCGACAGTCAGATTGCCTTTCGAGTCGGCCGTCACCTGCAGGGTGAGGTTCTTGTAGACAGTGCCGGTGGGAGTAACCACGGGAAGCATGCTGACGTTGAGGGCATTATTGGAGCCCGTGATCGCCGCGTACTGGAACTGCGCGTAGGAGCTGGGCAGCGCCTCGCGAGTGACTTCATCGTCCTGGTATCGCCCTTCCTGATTCTGAGCATGGACGCCGTACAGAGTGGCAGATATTGCAATACAGGCGGCAGCGGCCGCCAAAAGTGCGAGCCCTGACTTGAGAGTTGGCTTGGGTAGGCCTTGCATGGGGGATACCTCACTTTCACGAATTGCCAACGAGAGGCAGACCCATTGCCTGCGACCGGATCCAAAGCCTGCCAAGTGGGCAGGGAAACGAGTACGGACTGCCGTGTTGTGGGTCGCTTGGAATGGGCGATTGGAGCCATCTTACCGTTGCCTGCGCTGCGACGGATGGCACATTCGTGTTATCGCGCATCCCTCTTTGTTCGCCATTTTTCCTCCAGCTCACTCGCCGTTTTGATACCGCAGGGTTACTACCTTGGCACTCCGTTCCGGCCCCTGATTCCTGCCCGGTGAAGCGTAGCTATAGTGAAAGCTGGCGAATCTCACGACCCGCTCAGGCGTGACGAGACAAAGCAGTTCCACAAGCCGACCCCTGATCTGGGAAGACGAAGCGCCCGCGGAGTCGCGTATCCGGCGCATGCAGCAGGTTGCGCCCGCAGCCGGCCGCGCCGCACGCGCCAGAATCCAGCCGCAACTCGACCTGGATGACGAAGATGAATATCCGCGCGTCGGGCGCCAGCAGCGGTTCGACGACGGTCCGTCGCGCCCATGGTGGCGGCCGGCGAGCCGGGCCGGAAAAGCCTTTCTGGCGGCGGCTGCGCTGCTGATCGCCGGCGGATTCATCACCGGCATCGTTCTGCTGCGCAACTTCCTCGAACACGATTCGCGCTTCCGCATTGGCGGCGCGGGCAACATCCAGGCCACAGGGCTTGTCGAAGTCACGCGCCCGGAGATGCTGCCGGTCTTCGGCGAAGACATCGGCCGCAACATCTTTTTTGTTCCCCTGGCTGAGCGGCGGCGCGAGCTCGAGAAGCTGCCGTGGGTACAGCACGCCACGGTCATGCGCTTTCTTCCGGACCAGATTCGCGTGGATATCGTCGAGCGCCAGCCGGTTGCGTTTGTCCGCGAAGGGCAGCAGGTAGGCCTCGTGGATGCGAGCGGCGTCCTGTTGCCCATGTCGGCCGCGGCAATGGCCAAGCATCATTATTCGTTTCCCGTGGTCACGGGGATCGACGCCCGCGACCCGCTCGCCGGCCGCAAGGCGCGGATGGACGTCTATCAACGGCTGCTGGCCGAGCTCGACGGCGGAGGGCGCCACTTCTCGGAGCAGATTTCGGAGATCGATCTCACAGATCCCGAAGACGCGCGTGTCCTCATGCCTGAGCCGGGGGCGGATATCCTGGCGCACTTCGGCGAGGATCGTTTCCTCGATCGCTACCAGCGGTACGAGGCGCACATTGCGGAATGGAGGCAGCAATATCCGAGGCTGGCAGCGGTGGATTTGCGCTATGACCAGCAGGTGGTGCTCAAGATGACGGGTGGCGCGACGGCGCCACAGGCGCTGGCGGACGGCACGGGCGCGGCGAAGGCGAACGATGTCCCGGCTGACGCCAAGCCATCTCCGGCCCAGCCGGCGGATGCGCAAGGGGAAATGCCCGCCGCGAAGGAGCCTGCGAAATCGCACGAGAAGAAGCCGGCGGAGAAGACGAAGAAGAAGCGCATGGAGCCGCATCATGCTGCGGAGAATGCGGGGAAGAAGAAGCCGCATGTTGTGGCGGGTCATGGGCAGTGAGACCGGGCGCGGTATCGAAAGCGGAGCGATAGGGCCGCTCATCCATGGCGCTCAGGACGTTTGAAGGACGGGGCACAGAGAAGTTGAGGTTTGAGATCGCGGGCAAGGAACGATGAGCCAGAAGCCTGACAACATGATCGTGGTGCTCGATGCGGGCAGCGCGTGGACCCGCGTGTTGGTGGGCGACATCAACGAAGGAGCGCTGCGCTATCGCGGTCATGGATTGGTGGAGTCGGCCGGGATGCGCAAGGGACTCATCTCGGACCTGGCTCCGGCGGCGCGGGCAGTGAAGGCGGCGAGCGACTTGGCGGAGCAGTCGGCGCGGGCCAATATCGACGAGTGCGTGGTTGGTGTGGGCGGGCCGCACATTCGCGGGCTGAACACGAATGGCGGGTTCGAGCTGAGCAACCGCATGCGCGAGATCACGCGCGACGATGTGCGGGTTGCAGTGGAGCGGGCGCGCGCGGTGGAGCGGCCTCCGGACCGCGAAATTCTGCACCTGCTGCCGCGGCAGTTCATCCTCGACGAGCAACCGGGGATCTTCGACCCGGTGGGCATGGTGGGCAAGCGGCTGGAGGTCGACCTGCACATCGCTACCTGCTCGGGGAGCGCGCTGCAGAGCGTCGTGACTTGCGCCAATCGCGCCGGGCTCGAAGTCAGCGAGGCGGTCCTCGAGTCCATCGCCGCGGCCGAGGCGACGCTTTCAGCCGACGAGCGGGAGCTGGGCGTGTGTCTGCTGAATATCGGCGCGCACTCGAGCGACCTGGCGGTCTTCTTCGAGGGCGCGGTCGTGCACACGGGCTGCGTGCCGATCGGCGGCGCGCACTTTACCAACGACCTGGCGGTGGGACTGCAGATGGCGGTAGCGCAGGCTGAGGAGATCAAGCGGCAGTACGGCCACGCGGTGGTGACAGCGGTGCCGCAGTTGGCCGAGGTCGAGATCGCCAATCCCAATCCGCAGATGATGCGGCTGCGCACGATTGCGGAGATCCTGGAGCCGCGCGCCTGCGAACTGCTGCGGTTTGTGCGCGACAGCCTGCGCCAGGGCGGCGTGATGGAGGCGCTGGGCGCGGGATGCGTGCTGACCGGCGGCGGAGCGATGCTGCCCGGGCTGTTGGATGTGACGGAGAGCCAGCTTCGCGTCCCGGCCAGGACCGGCGTGCCGGTACGTTTATCGAATATGCCCGGCGAACTGGTCCATCCCGGCTTTTCGACGGCGATCGGAATGCTTTTATATGCTCACCGTACGCGGGTAACGCGCGCGGCCGAGAACAACAGTTTGCGCGCCAAGCTGCGGGCCATATTCGCAGCCAGCTTTTAGATATCACGCCTGAGGAGGCCGGAGCCCATGATTGAGCAGAGAAACGAGTCGGCGGAGATGCGCATCGTCTATCACGAAGAAGACCTGCGCGGCGCAAGCATCAAGGTGATCGGCGTGGGCGGCGGCGGCGGGAACGCAGTCAACCGCATGATCGCGGCGCACATGGAGGGTGTGGAGTTCATTGCGGCCAACACGGACGTGCAGGCGCTCAAGCTGTCGCAGGCTCCGGTCAAGCTACAGCTTGGCGTACGGCTGACCTCCGGTCTGGGCGCGGGTGCGAATCCCGACGTGGGACGGCGTGCCGCGCTTGAAGACTCGGAGAAGATCATCGAGGCGCTCGAAGGCGCGGACATGGTGTTCGTCACCGCCGGCCTGGGCGGAGGCACAGGCACGGGCGCCGCCCCGGTGATCGCCTCGCTGGCCAGCGAGATGGGCATCCTTACGGTGGCCGTGGTCACCTGCCCGTTTGGCTTTGAAGGCAAGCGCCGCATGCAGCAGGCGGAGCGCGGTCTGAAAGAGCTGTTGGAAAGCGTCGACACGATGATCGTGATCCCCAATGAGAAGCTGCTGGCCGTCGCGCGCGATGCCGGGTTCTTCGAGAGTTTCCGCGTGGCCGACGATGTGCTGCGGCAAGGCGTGCAGGGCATCTCCGACATCATCACCATTCCCGGCATCATCAACCGCGACTTTGCCGACGTGAAGACGACGATGGCCGGCATGGGGCACGCGGTGATGGGCACGGCGGTTGCAACAGGCGCCAATCGCGCGGTGGAAGCGGCGCAGACGGCGATGGCGTCGCCGCTGCTGGAGGCGGGAGCGATCGACGGAGCCCGCGGCATCCTGATCAACATCACGGGGTCGAGCTCGCTGAAGCTGAGCGAGGTGAACGAGGCTTCGTCGCTGATCCAGTCGGCTGCCCATGAGGACGCGAACATCATCTTCGGCGCGGTACTCGACGAAAAGATGGGCGACCAGGTGAAGATCACGGTGATTGCGACCGGTTTCCGCGACCAGATGCCCGACCGCCGCGCGCGGATGCTCAGCGTGGCCGATGCGCCGCTGATGCAGGTGCCGGTGATGGCGGTGCCGGTAGTCTCCAGCGCGAACTGGATGCATGAGCCGGCTCAGCCGGCCGGGCCGCCGCGATTCCAGAGCGAAGAAGACGAGTTGAACGAGGACCGCATGGCGGCCAGCCAGCCGCTGACGTTCACAGCGGCTGCGGCGGCTCCGGCTTCGGTGGCCAGGGCCACGCCGGACTCAGACTTCAGGGCGAAGATCGAAGCCGGCCTGATGGCAGCGCCGGCGCGGCCAAGGTTCGCCGAGCTGGCAGAGGAGCCGGTGTATACGCCGCTGCCCAAGGACTACGCCTCGGACTTCGGCCAGGTGGCCCGCACAACGCCCGCGCCGGCGTCCGAGGAACGGGTCTATGCCGGGCCGGCGTCCTTCAGCGCGACGGATGAAGAAGCGGAACGCGATCTCGACGTTCCGGCGTTTATGCGGCGGCCGCAGTTCTAGAGCCTGTTATGGACTTTCCCACGCGCGGCGTTTCGAGGGAAAATCGGGCCAGACGATGCGGAGGACGAAGGCTTTGGTGATTCCAAGGCGAGGACGACAACGAAGTATGGCCCGATTTTACCCGCAACCCGAAGGGCTGGGGCCAATTTTCCCGATTTCGTTGTCACTCGTCGCTCACAGACACCCGGTATGTGTCGCTCCTCGTTCCTTGAACTCGGAAAAATTGGCTCCCAGCGCCGCACGCGCGAAAGTCCATAACAGGCTCTAGGAATGCCGGGAAATCTAGGAATGCCGGGAAACGGCCGGGGCTTCAAGCGGGCGGGAAGGGTTTTGCCGCGAGTGGCGAAGCCTGCATCCAAATGAGTCGCACGGCCGCAGGCCAAAAAAAACCGTCGCGGCGGCCGGCGGCCCCCGGCACGCTTCTGCAACTTTCGTATCGGACCTTCATTTTTCAGGTTTCATTTCGGGAACGGAGCCTTGTATAGTGCAAATAAGCTCGGAAAGCTCAAGGGGTTCCAGGAACGGCGACGGTGGGGCTTAGTTTTGCATTTATGGTGAAGGAACCTTGATTCCAACCACTTTCGGTGTTCCAGATCACATCGCAACCTGAGACCCTCTGGAAAGCTGTAAAGGAACGACTTCGAGAGCCATCCGCACTTCCGGCTTCACAAATTGTGCCAGGTGGCCGATGTAAAACGGCAAGAAGTGCGCCCAACGCGAGGCAGGCGCGCGGCAAGAAATCCTCTGATGGAAGGGAAGCTGGCTGGATGAAGCCGTCTTGCGTCTTGGCAATTGGAATGGTTCTGGGATATGCGGCGAGCGCAGGGGCGCTGGACGCGCCGAGAACATTGCATCACACCCGCGCCGCGGAGTCTGGTCTGAAGTCGACCCACCATGCCGGAAAGCGCGCGGCCGCGCATCTGGCTCCTCCGGCGGCGAAGCTTGCCGGCGGGCGGGCGAAGGGATCGGCGACAACGGTTCACCACACCGCGACGGCCGTGACGGGCACTGCGCGTGGTCATCTCCGCCGGGCATCCCTTACCCGTCACCATCATTCTTACGAGCACTTTACGGCCAGCTCCTTTGCCGCGGATGACATCTTCGCCGACGACATCACGACGGGCGAGGACCCGACGGTGCGCCAGGCGGCGATTGATGCGCTGGATGGCATGAACGGGACGGCGGTAGTCATCAACCCCGCGAACGGGCGCATCCTGGCCATGGTGAACCAGAAGCTGGCGCTCTCGCCGGGAGCAGAGCCGTGCTCGACGATCAAGCTGTCGGTTGCGCTGGCGGCGCTGTCGGAAGGGCTGGTCACGCGGGATACGCCGGTGGAACTGGGCGGCTTCCGCATGAATATGACCGACGCGATCGCCAAGAGCAACAACCTCTATTTTGAGGAGTTGGGCAGGGAACTGGGCTTCGAACGCGTGCGGCACTATGCAACGCAGTTCGGCCTGGGCGAACTAGCCGGATACAACATTCAGGGCGAGCAGCTCGGCACGTATCCCGACCAGGCGATTCCTGCTTCGGAGGGCGGCGTGGGCCGCATGTGCAGCTTCGGGCAAGGCGTCAACATGACGCCGCTGCAGTTGGGCGCCTTCATGGCCGCGATTGCCAACGGCGGAACGCTCTATTACCTGCAGCATCCGGCGACGCCGGAAGAAGCCGCGAATTTCGAGCCGAAGGTCAAGCGGACGCTGGACATCGCGAAGTATGTGCCGGAGATGCAGGACGGCATGGCCGGAGCGGTGGAGTTTGGCACCGCACGGCGGCTGAGGGCCAACTTCCAGGAGTTTCCCGTTTTCGGAAAAACCGGCACGTGCTCCAACGAGGGAACACGGTATGGCTGGTTTGTCTCTTATACCGAATCGCCGCAGGGCGCGCTGGTGACGGTCTTCTTTCTTGAAGGCGGCCGGCCGACCTTTGGTCCGCGCGCAGCGGAGCTGACGGGCGCGTTCTACAAAAACCTCTGGGACAAGAACTACTTCGCCGGCAAGGCGCCGGAGACGGCGGCGGCACCGGCGGCGGTACCCGCCAGCTAGGGCCGAACCGGTTCGATCCAGGAGAAGCCGCCTGCGGGCGGCTTTTCTGCATTTCATGTCTGGATTTTCATTCGTTGAAACGGATTGGCTGCAGAATCATCCCATAGAGTGAAGGGCTTTCCCGCCGTTCACCGCGCCGGCATCCTCGGGCCGCGGCCGCAATTCAACTTCAGCTCACCAGGGGCTCATCCATGGAACTTCCCCTTCATGTACTTCATACCTACGGATACCTGCTCCTGTTCTCCTGGGTGCTGGTGGAGCAGTTCGGAATCCCGCTGCCGGCTACGCCGATTCTGATTGCGGCGGGGGCGCTGTCGGCTCAGCATGAGCTGAACTTCGGCGTGGCGCTGGTGGTGGTGCTGGCGGCTGCGCTGATCGCGGACTGCGCCTGGTTCTTCATCGGCCGGCGCTACGGGCACCATGTTCTGCGCCTCCTCTGCAAGCTGTCGATGGAGCCGACGATCTGCGTGCGCCGCACTCAGGACTCGTTCGGCCGCCGGCGCCAGATCACGCTGATGACGGCAAAGTTCATTCCCGGACTGGCCACGCTGGCGCCGCCGGTGGCTGGACAGAACGGGATGGGCTTCGGCGAGTTCCTGTTCTTCGACACGGTCGGCGCAACCCTCTGGTTCGCCACGCTGCTGGCGGTGGGACGGTTTTTCGGCGACCTGCTCAGGAAGGACCCCAGCCTCCTCTATTGGGTTGGCCGCTTCTCTGGCGCGCTGCTGGTCCTCGCCATCCTGGGATTCATCGCGATACGGCTGTATCGCCGCCGCGCGTTTCTGAAAAAGCTGGTGCAATCGCGCCTGGAGCCGGAGGAACTGAAGCGGCTGCTCGACGCCGGTGAGCCGGTGTACATCGTCGATCTGCGCCACCCGCTGGAACTGCTGCCCGATCCGTTTACGCTGCCGGGCGCAATGCACGTTTCGCCCGATGCGCTGACGGCGCGCCACCAGGAGATTCCGCGCGACCGCGACGTGGTGCTTTACTGCACATGCCCAAGCGAGGCGACCGCCGCCAAGACCGCCATGACGCTCTACAAGCTGGGCATCGAACGGGTGCGGCCATTGCGCGGCGGATTCGATGAGTGGAAGCGGCTCGGGTTCCCGCTGGATGCGATCCAGCCGGTGATCCCCGTGCCGCAGATGGTGCAAATCGCAAACTGAGGTGGGGAACTAATTCACGAACAGCGTGGCGATCTTGCTGGCGATCGGCGAGCCAAGGCCGCTGCAGGGGTCTGGGCCGGCGGCGGCGCTGTAGAAGCCGTTGTTGCCCGACGTGATGTCGTTGAAGGCGCCCGCATTCTGCCAGAGCGTTGGCGTCACGAAGCCGAGCTTCGTGCCAAAAGCGGCGAAGAGGCCGGCATAGAGCGGCGCAACCGCGCTGGTGCCGCCGACTACATCCGCGGCGCCGCGCACAAAGATCTCATAGCCGGTGTTGGGGTCGGCATTGGCGCACACGTCGGGAACCATGCGGCCGCTGCCGTAAGGGGAATCGGCGGGCGCGGGCGGAGCGCCGGCCTGAAACGGCTGCACGGGAAAAATCGTCGAGTAGCCGCCGCCGGTGCCTTCGCCATTGGTGTCGCCCGGGTTGTCGTCCCACACCACTTCTTCCGCGGTTGTCTTGAATGTTCCGCCGCAGGCCACGACATGCGGGCAGCTTGCCGGGCAGTCCACGTTGGCCGGCGTCAGGCCGCCGTCGCCGGAGTTGTTGTCGCCGGAGGCTGCGAAGACTGCCATGCCGGCCGCAGTGGCGGCCTGTGCGACGGACTCCATCTGCTCGGCTGCGGTGTTGCCCCAGTTGGCCTCGTCCGAACCCCAGGAGATGGTGCAGACGTCGCAGGCGTCGTTGGCGGCGGCCTGGACGGCCTGGCCGATATCCTGCGCCCAGTAGACGCGAATGGTTGCGGGCTGGCCGGTGGCGAGGAAATAGGCGGCGCCGGCGACCTGAATGTCGAGAGCGACCTCGTAGTCGGCGTCGCCGGCCTCGCCGGGCTGGTTGGGCGAGTTCTGCGTGCCATCGACGGAGACGTCGGTGATCGACGGAGAGGGCTGGCCGATGGACTGGAAGAACGAGTCCATATCGGACTGCACCCAGCCGCCGCCAAGCTCAACCACGGCGATGATTCCGCCGCCGGCGAGGCCCGTGGGCCAGTTGTAGGCGGCGCAGAGGTCGAGCAGCGCCCACGGGCTCGGCTGGGGCGCGCCCGCGGCAGTCCGGGGCACATGCTTCGCGAGTTTGCGGCGCTTGAAATACGGCTTGCTTTTGTAGGTGGGGGAAGAATGGCGCATAGCTCTCCTTGGGGGGAATCGGAGCGTGCCGTGGGCGCGAGTATGGCACAGAGACGCTGCGGCTGGCAAAGCCTTAGTATGAGGGGGACGAACGAGACTTACGGGAGCACAACGCCTTGGCCTACGATGACTTGCGCGACTGGATCGCAACGCTGGAAAAGAATGGCGAGTTGAAACGGATCCGCGAAGAGGTTTCGCCGGAACTCGAGATCACCGAGATCACGGATCGGGTTTCAAAAAACAGGGAACAGGGAACAGGGATCAGTGGTCAGGGATCGAAGTATGCCCCGGGCGGGCCCGCATTGCTGTTCGAGAACATCAAGGGGCATCCCGGGCACACGGTGCTGATGAACCAGTTCGGCAGCGAGCGCAGGATGGCGATGGCGCTGGGCGTCAACAAGCTGGACGAGATCGCCGAGCGCATCACCGGCCTGATGAACATGAAGCCGCCGGAGGGCCTGTTCGACAAGCTGAAGATGCTGCCGCAACTGGGGGCGATCACGAGCGCGTTTCCAAAGACGGTTGCCGCGAAGGACGCGAAGTGCAAGGAAGTGATTCGGAGAGACGGCTTCGATCTTGGCGAGTTTCCCATTCTCAAATGCTGGCCGCACGACGGCGGGCGTTTCATCACGCTGCCCTGCGTGCACACGCGCGATCCGCGAACCGGCAAGCGCAACATGGGAATGTATCGCATGCAGGTGTATGACGGGCAGACCACGGGCATGCACTGGCAGCGGCAGAAGGTAGCCGCGGAACACTATCGGAACGCGCTGCGGGAAGCTGCAGCCAACGCGGCCGGCCAAAACCAGTACGGACCGAAGGGCGCGCGCGTGGCGGCAATGGCGGAGTCGGCAGGCGGCGCCGTGGCGATTCCGGACGGGCCGATCGGCGGGCTGCCGCAGGTAACGCTGGGCGCGCAGAGGGGCTCGCGGCTCGAGGTCGCTGTTTCGATCGGGACCGACCCGGCGACAACGTTTGCGGCGATTGTGCCGGCGCCGCCGGAGATTGAGGAGTTCCTGATCGCCGGATTCCTGCGCGGCAAACCGGTCGAGATCGTGAAGTGCGAGACGGTGGATCTCGAGGTGCCGGCCTGCGCGGAGATGGTGCTCGAGGGCTATGTGGAACTGGGCGAGCTGCGCGCCGAGGGACCGTTCGGCGATCACACGGGGTTTTACACGATGACCGATCAGTATCCGGTCTTTCATCTCACCTGCATCACCCACCGCAGGAATCCGATTTACGCGGCGACGATCGTGGGCAAGCCGCCGATGGAAGACGCCTGGATGGGGAAGGCCGTCGAGCGCATCTTTCTGCCGGCGATGAAGATGACGATTCCGGAGCTGGTCGATGTCAACCTGCCGGTGGAAGCGGTCTTTCACAACCTGATGATCGTGTCCATCCGCAAGAGCTATCCGGGCCAGGCGCGCAAGGTGATGAACGCGATCTGGTCGCTGGGCCAGGCCATGTTCACCAAGTGCATCGTCGTGGTCGACGAGGACTGCGATGTGCAGGATATCGGCGAGGTGGTGCTGCGCGTGACCAACAACATCGATCCGGAACGCGACATCCAGTTCACGCTGGGGCCGATCGACTCGCTCGATCACGCATCGCGGCTGCCGAATTACGGATCGAAGATGGGCATCGACGCCACGCGCAAGTGGAAGGCCGAGGGATTCGAGCGGCCGTGGCCGGCAATGATCGAGATGGACCGCGCGACAAAGGCGAAGATCGATGCGCTGTGGGAGAGGCTGGGGCTGTAGTCTCCCGCGCAGGGCCGCGCCTCATCGGCGCCACGGAGCCTCTGATATATCTAGAACCATGCGGGTCTTCTTTATCGGACTCATCCTTGTCTTCGCCTCCGCAACCGTCGTTTCTCCCGCACAGGCGCAGGCTCCGGACACCTTCCGGTGGATCGACTTCCATTCCGAGAAGGACCAGGACGTAGTGGTGTGGGTCACGCGCGCGCTGACCGTCGAAAAATGGTCCGCGATCCGCGAAATCGGCGTGGAGTATGACGCAGCGCTGGTCATCACCACGAGCCGCGCTACTCCGCAGTCGGCACCCGGTTCCGACACCTTCACAGTCTGGAACGTCTCGTTGACCAATCGTCTGAGCACGCCGCTGCTCACCGGCGTGAACCTGCGCCTGCTCGACTGGATGATGTTGGCCTCGGGGCGGCCGCGCGAACTGGCCGCGTTCTACGACAACTGCGTCGACTGCTCGGCGTCGACGTTCTTCACCGCGTTCCACTACGATCTTGTGAGTCACTCCTGGGCGGCGCGCTGGCTGAACGGCGGCATGGCCGCGCCGGCGTGGAACGGCAACGCGACCGGCGGCATCTCCACGCTCACCCAGGTCTACGCGGTGCTGGCCGAGCCGGACGGGCGCGAGTTCCTCTCCACGTGGAGGCACTTCGACTTCGGCAAGAGCCGGCCGGCCGAGGACTATGTCTATGTCTACGACGCCGATTCCGCGACGGGGCAGGACCGGACAAAACTGCTCAGCGAGAAGCAGGCCGACGCAATCAAACAGAGAATGTGCAATCCGCACGATGCGGTGTCGGGACTGTCGCGCGGACAGGATTCGCCGCTATGTGGCGCGCCCGCCGCACGCCAGCGGCGCCCCGAGCGCTCGCCGGTTACCACTCCGCCGGCAAACAACCGCGGATTGTCGGTGCCGCCCGGCTCAAAACACAACTGACGCTCCGCGCCCGACGCGACTACACTGTAACGAGGTTATCCCAGCGTTGAGAATTCTCTCTGCCGCAAGATAAGCGAACCTCTCAATGCGCCAGCTCACGCTTGAACATTCTCGATTGGAGAACCATTATGAAGACCGCTCCCCGAGTCGCACCCTGGACCATGCTCGCACTGGCCGCCGTGCTCGCTGCCGCCGGATGCAAAGGCAATCAAGATGCAAGCGCCGATACGCAGAATATGTCACAGGATCCGGCGGACCAGAACACAGCGCAGGCCACCGACGCGAGCTACACGGCAACGCCGGCGACAAGCTCCGCACCAGCCACCAGTGCCGCCCCAGCCGCCAGGCCCGCTCCAGCGCCTGCGCCGGCCGCGCAGACCATGCCAGCAAGCTACGAACCTACTCCGGAAGAGACCGGTGAGCAGCCGGTGGCGCAGGCGCCGCAGCCTCCGCCGCAGCTGCCTGAGTACAGCCAGCCGGAATGCCCCGGCGAGGGATACATCTGGACGCCCGGCTACTGGAACTATCAGCCCACCGGATACTACTGGGTGCCCGGCGTATGGACGCGGGCGCCGTATATGGGAGCGTTGTGGACGCCGCCCTATTGGGGATTTTTCCGCGGCGTGTATGTGCTCTTCCCGGGCCACTGGGGACAACATATCGGCTACTACGGCGGCGTCAACTACGGCTATGGCTACACCGGATATGGTTACCACGGCGGCTACTGGAACGGCGACCGGTTCAATTACAACCGCACAGTCAACAACGTGAACACGACGATCATCAAGAACGTGTATACGTACAACGTCGTGAACGTAAACAAGACGACGGTGATCAACCGCGTGAGCTACAACGGCGGGCCGGGTGGACTGCCGAATCGCCCGCGGCCAGAGGAAGTGGTGACAGTCCGCGAGCCGCGCGCTCCGGTGATGCGGTCGCAGGTGGAACACGAGCAGAACTATCGCGCCGATCACAACCAGTTCGAACCGGTGAACCATGGCCGGCCGGCGACCCCTGTGATTGGGCGTCCCATCGAGGCGGACCGCGACGTGCATCCCGTGGTGCGTCCGATTCCGGTTGCGAGACCCGAAGAACACGGGCGGCCCGAAGTGCATCCAGTGCCCTCGGGACACGTCGCAAGGCCCGGCGAGCATCCGCCTCAGCACAAGCCTGAGGAGAAGCACAAGTAAGCCAAGAACCGGCGCCGAGATCATTTACGGACTGGGGATTGGCAAAAGAAGGAAAATGTTCACGGTTGGCGTCGAGCAATCGAGTCATCGAAACGAATTATTACTGAAACCGGGCTCCAATCTGGGGGGGGCACGACACGGAGGCATTTAACCGTCTGGTGCACGAGGTCAACGACCATGAGCATACAGTGACGGTCAAAATTCAATCCAGTTGGACAGACCACACTGGCGTGGTCAGAGACGTTGCGACCTATGCTGGCGGTGGGGTCACGATACCGCAGGGAGGAGGCAACTCTCTCGTGCTCCTAGCTCCCCAGGGAAATATGAGTGATCCGCAACATCCCGGAACTCTCCAAGGGCTGAACGGTGGGCTAATTGAAGACAGCAGCAGGGTTATAGCTGGTCACGAGACCCTCGGACATGCCTACGAGCTTTTGACCACCGGGATTTCCTCCGAACGCACAACGCGGCAATTTGAAAATCGCATGAGGCAGGAACAGGGTTTACCTCCAAAGAGTCTTGATCAATGAATTGCGCGAAGTGGATTCTTGTTTTGACTCTCTCTTGTAATTGGGCTTGCCTGTTTGGCCAGGAGCTTGCTCAACCTCCAGCTATGAGCAAAGGCTTGTTGGTCTCAGTCGACAATGTTTCGTGTGACGAGCGAGCCCTGCCAATTTTTGATTGGAAGATCAGCAATCCTACACAAGCGACAGCGTTTATCTATGCGACGTTCTTGCACGGCCCTGCGGCGTCTTGGCAACTCGACTCATCAACTCATGTTTTTACGGTCTGGAGTTCTCTTCCCAATAAAGCGGATTATGCCGTCAACGACTATCCGCGAGCCAGATTCTTGCCTATCAAGGCTGGGGAAACGATCAGCGGAAGGTATATCGGGCGCTTGCCCAAGCAGAGGCCATGCTCTTCATGCGGACAGGTGCCAAAGGAAGCGGCCAGCCTTGTATTTGCTGTGGCATTTGGTTGGAGTACCGACTCTGTTGAATCACAGCTCAGAACGGGAAATTATGTTCACCCTGCGAACCCCATCGTTGACTGGCAGATAGTTTCGAGAAGCCCTCCTGTCCGATTCCATGAATGCGGCGCCAGATAGGCGGGTATATACGCAGATTCTCGGACTTGGAATTCATCTACGATCGTAATGGCGCCTTCAAAGTGGAGGCGCCATTGCTTCTTTCACAGGTTGCCGATAGCCGGCGCAAGCTTGGCGCCGCCCGCGGTGCAGGTGTTCCGCCCTTACTGCGCGGTCATTCCGCGGATGGCAACGAGGTTGCGCACCCATCGCGCGGGGCGCTTCTCGCCGGTGGCAACAAGCTGCAGGGGGCCGTTGCCGGGAAGCGGCTTGCCGTCCAGTGAATCGGCGACGATCACCGTGCCGTCGTGGACGTCCGGGGTCACTTCGCCGATGGAGTAAACGACCTGGTAGCCGTCGGAGCCTTCCGCGACGAGATAGAGCCGGAACTCTTTGCCATGCGATTTCTCGGTCACGCCGAGCTTCGCGAGCAGGTCGATGAGAGACACGCCGGAGTAAGTCTGATTTGTCTTCGCGTGTCCGTTGACGACGGTGAGCGTCTGGTGCGGCAGCGGGGCGAGGGTTGCGGCGGTCCACTCGGCGGCTCCATCGTATACTGTGAGCATGTCGATCGTGCGCAACCTCGCCGGCATCGCCAAGGGTATGAGCATCACGCTCCGCGAGATGGTCCAGCCCACGCAGGTCGAGAATTACCCCGACGGCCCGGGCCCGCTGAAGGGTGCCGTCTTCGAGCAGCGCTTCCGCGGCGCGCACGTGCTGCAGCGCGACGAAAACGGCCTGGAGAAGTGCGTGGCGTGCTTTTTGTGCGCGGCCGCCTGCCCGGCCAACTGCATCTACATCGAGGCGGCCGAGAACACCGAGGAGCAGCGCATCTCGTCGAGCGAGCGCTTCGCCAAAACTTACAACATTGACTACAACCGGTGCATCTTCTGCGGCTACTGCGTGGAGGCCTGCCCGACCGACGCCATCACGCACGGGCACGGCTTCGAGCTGGCCAGCCTGAACGCGACGAACCTGGTGATGCGCAAGGAAGACATGCTGGTGCCGGTGGCGGCGCTGACGGCGAAGTAGAATCTCTTGCTCATCTTAGGCCTGCCGACTCCTGCACCTACGAGACGTCGCCTTACGCCGTGGCCCGCAGCAGCCCGCTCGACTGCAAACTCCACAACTCCTGGTAGACGCCGTTCTCGATCTTCACGAGCAGGTCGTGGCTGCCTTCTTCCACGATCTCGCCGTCTTTGACGACGACGATGCGGTCCATCTTCCGGATCGTCGAGAGCCGGTGTGCGACGGCGATCACCGTGCGGCCCATGACCAGGCCGGCCAGCGAATCCTGAATGTAGCGCTCGGACTCCGAGTCGAGGCTGCTCGTCGCTTCGTCGAGGATCAGGATCGGCGCATCCATCAGAATGGCTCGCGCGATGGCCACGCGCTGGCGTTCGCCTCCGGAGAGCTTGACGCCGCGCTCGCCGACGAGCGTGCGGTAGCCCTCGGGAAAGCCGGCGATGAACTCGTGGCAGTGCGCCAGCTTGGCTGCCCGCAGCACCTCGGCATCGCTTGCCGCCGGCCGCGAGTAGCGGATGTTTTCCATCAGCGTGCGATGGAAGAGGATCGGGTCCTGCGGCACGTAGGCGATGTTGCGGTGCAGGCTGGCCTGCGAAATCTCGGCGATGTTGCGGCCGTCGATGAGGATGGCGCCGCCCTGGATATCGTAGAGACGCACGAGAAGTTTGAGGATCGTCGACTTGCCGCCGCCCGACGGGCCGACGATGCCCACGCGCTCGCCCGCGGCCGTCGTCAAGCTGAAGTCGCGCAACACAACGTTGCTGCCCGGCGAGTAGGCGAAGCGAACGTTGCGGAACTCGACCACGCCGCGGGGCACAGTCAGCGCGGCCGGCGGCACGGCGTCCACAACCTCGTGGGGCGTGAGGAGGATCGCCGTCATCTCATTGGCGTCGGCCATGGCCTCGTAGATCTTGCGGATGTCCTGCCCCACCTGGCGCACGTTGTCGGTGAGCTGGTAAAGGTAGGAGCGCAGCAGCACGAAGTCGCCCAGCGTGAGAATCCCCTTGAGCCAGTAGGCGACGGCCATCACGAGGATGATGATTTCGAGCGCGCGGATCGAGATGCCCTGGATGCTCTCCGAGAACCATCCCAGGTTCCATGTCCTCAGGCGCGCGCGTTGATGCTCGCTGGTGATGTCTTCGAACTGGCCGGCCTCGCGGTCGATGCCGGCGAAGAGCTTGAGGTTGACCGCGTTGGTGATCGTGTCGGCAAGGCGCGCGGTCACCCTGGTGTCAAGCTCGGCGCGGGCCAGGTCGAATTTGAGCTTCCAGCGCGCGAAGTAGAAGTTGAAGGCGACGAAGACGACGGTCCACAACAGAAACACAAGGCCGATCGTCCAGTTGCGCCAGAACAGGATGCCGACGACCAGCACGATGCGGATGGCGGTCTGTCCAGTGGAGAAGACGCACTGGTCGGCGATGACTTCAAAGCCGGATGCGAAGCGATTCACGCGCTTGACCAGCGCGCCGGCAAAGTTGTCCGTGAAGAAGCGGTGCGAGTGGTTCTGCAGGTAGGCAAAGCAGCCGTCGGTCAGATCCTTCATGGCGCGGCTCTCGAAATAATTCGCGCCGAGGATGCACGCGCGCCACCCCGCCCAGGAGAGGAACGACACCACAGCGATATACGCGATGGCGTGGTAGAGGCTCGTCAGGGTTCCGCGAGCCGCCCTGTGAATGGGATCGATGGCCAGCAGGTCGAAGAACCGTTTGTAGAAGAATGGAGAGGCCAGTTCGCAGATGAGGAGCGTCGCGACGCCGATGGCGGAGAGAAGCACCATGGGCCAGTACCGGATGGCATGGCGCCAGTAGATCTTCAGTGTCTGCGCGCTCAGGTCCGTCATGCTCGGTTCCGGAGAGCGGGTGCTGGACATAAAAGTCTCCTTGACGAGGCGCCAGGCCAGTTCTGCGAAGAACGGTGAAGGCCGTTGGGCCGGGGTGAGCGGGTGCGGCGACGGCTACCAACAGGATGACATCATTTCCGATTGCGGACTAGAGCGGGTCGCCCCAGCCTTTCTTCTTCGCGGACTTGAAATGGGGATCGCGGCGGCCGATGGTGACGATTTCGCTTCGTCCGTTCGCTTTGCACACTTTTACGAGGATGGCTGCCTTGCCGATCTGGGGTAGCGCAAGGATGCGGTCTGTCGTCGCGCGTTGAAAAAGGTGCTCACGAACCGCAATCAAATAGGAAAACTTCTCGTCTTCGTAGGGCACGTCGGCGGATTTGACGAGCTTGTGATCGCGGCTGCGGGCGACGCGCTGAGCGAAGTGGCACCAGTCCGGCGAGGTGAGCGGGCACTTGAACTCGTGCGGGCACGGCGCGGCGATATGCGCGCCGGCGCGGAGGAGAAGTTCGCGAAAGCCAAGGATGCGAGCGTACCCCTGTGGTGTGCCGGGCTCCACGATGACGAGAGCGCCGGAGCAGGCGAGCCATGCGTTGGTAAGCAGGATGACCGACTGCGCGAGAGAGAGTTCGGCGAGGGTGTAACTGAGGAGGATGAGGTCGGGTTTCGAGGTGGAGTGGAAAGACTGCGTGAAGTCCGCGACGATGCGGCTGGCGTCTCGCAAGGCGTTCGATGAGGCATGTTCCGCGAGCTTCGCGCCGAAACGCATCAGGAGCGTGCTTGAATCGGCCTGCGCGATCGATTCGATGGACGGCCACGCGTCAACGGCCGCCCAGCTCGCGGTGCCGGGGCCGGCGCCCAGGTCGAGCACGCTGCGCGGGGCGAATCCGGGGCATCGTTCTGCGAGGCGGCCGAGAGTGTGACGCGCCGCAGCGTAAGTCGCCGGAAGGCGGCTGACCACGTAGGCCAACGCATCCAAATCGTCGCGGATGGCGGATGCCGAAGGTGCGCCGGCGCGATAGAGCCCGGAGATGCGCAGAGCCCGTTCGGCGAGCGCGTTGCGCGACACGCCTTCGAGCGCGCCTTGGGTGGCTTCGCGAAGTTCGGCGGGAAGTTGCATGGCAATTCCAGTCTATGGGTTCAGGCGGTCGCCAGAGCCCGGGCCGATGGAAGGCCGCATTCCGGGCTGCTCGGGACGGTTCGTCTGCCCGCTCAAGCCGTTCAACACGCCGTTCGCCCACGCTGCACGACGGTCCAGCGGGAGCGGATTGCGCAAACGTATATCCTTGATATGCAGGGCCGTGCCGCGTTTTTCGAGCTGGCGGCAACGGCTTCGCATCCCGCCGGCCGCATCGAAGGATGTGGCGCGGCCCGAGGTCATACGCGTGCGAAGGAGCAGTGATGACGAACAATCCCCAGCATCCTCTCGAGAAGATCATGGAAAGCCGCATTGCCATCATCGACGGCGCGATGGGCACGACCATCCGCACGTATGGGATGAAGGAAGCCGATATCCGCGGCGGGCGCTTCAAGGACGCGAAGAAGGATCTGCTGAATAACGGCGACCTGTTCACGCTGACCCAACCGGACATGATCGGCGACATTCACCGGCGGTTTCTCGAAGCTGGCGCGGACATCATCGAGACCAACACGTTTGGCGCGACGAGCATTGCGCAGAGCGAGTTCTTTGTCGACGATCCGCGTGAGCACGGCGGCCGTAAAGATCCCGAATTCTATCAGAAGATCATCGACGATCCGGCACTCGGCGACCTGGCTTTTGAAATCAACGAGCAATCGGCGCGGCAGTGCCGCGAGTGGGCCGGGCGCGTGGCCAATGAAACCGGCCGGCAGCGTTTTGTGGCGGGCGCGATCGGGCCGTTGACGGTGTCGCTCTCGAACTCGCCCGACGCCGACGATCCCGGTTTTCGCGTGGTGACCTTCGACCAGGTCAAGAAGGCCTATGCGCAGCAGGTGCGCGGTCTGATTGCCGGAGGCGCCGATCTGCTGCTGGTGGAGACGATCTTCGACTCGCTGAATGCGAAGGCCGCGCTGGTCGCCATCCGCGAGGTGTTCGAAGAGGACGGCCTGGCGGCGAAGCACATGGAACTGCCGGTGATGATCTCGGCGGCGGTGGGCCGCGGCGGCGAGACGATGATCTCGGCGCAGACGGTCGAAGCCCTGTGGTACGCCGTGCAGCATGTCAAGCCGCTGTCGGTGGGATTGAATTGCTCGCTGGGGCCGGACCTGATGTATCCATTTCTTTCCGATCTTGCCGAGAAGGCCGATGTCGCGATTTCGTGTTATCCGAATGCGGGCCTGCCGAATCCGCTCTCGCCGACGGGATTCGATCTCGGGCCTGCCGACATGGCGCGCTTCCTCGGCGACTTTGCGCGCGGAGGCCTGGTGAACATCGCCGGCGGCTGTTGCGGCAACACGCCGGAGCACATCGCCGCCATCGCAAAGGCGCTGGACGGAGTGGCGCCGCGGCGGATCGGCGTTCGCGAGGAAGAGTACGCCCTGGAAGGCGGGAGCCGCGGATGAGCGTTGTTGCGAATCAATTTGTGGCGGAGGGTGTGAGCGAGGCGGCGAAGGAATTCAGGCCGCTGCGCCTTTCCGGCTCGCAGCCCTTCACGCAGCAGCCCGGAGTCTTCATCCTGATCGGCGAGCGCACCAACGTGGCCGGGTCGCCGCAGTTTGCCAGGCTGATCAAGGCGGGCAAGTTCGAAGAAGCCGTGAGCGTGGCGCGCCAGCAGGTGGAGAACGGCGCCAACGTCATCGACATCTGCATGGACGAGGGCATGATCGACGGCGTAACGGCGATGACGCGCTTTCTGCAACTGCTGGGCAGCGAGCCGGAGGTAGCCAAGGCGCCGTTCATGGTCGACTCCTCGAAGTGGGAGGTCATCGAGGCCGGCCTGAAGTGCCTGCAGGGCAAGGGAATCGTCAATTCAATCTCGCTGAAGGAGGGCGAGGAGAAGTTCCGGCACAACGCCGCTACGGTGAACAAGTTCGGCGCAGCAGTGGTGGTGATGGCCTTCGATGAGCGGGGCCAGGCCGCGACCTATGAGGACAAAATCCGCATCTGCGAGCGCGCCTACAGGATCCTTGTCGACGAGGTCGGTTTCGCGCCCGAGGACATCGTCTTCGATCCCAACATCCTCACCGTCGCCACCGGCATGGAGGAGCACAACAACTACGCCGTCGACTTTATCAATGCCACGCGTTGGATCAAAGAGAACCTGCCGCACGCCAAGGTGAGCGGCGGCGTCTCGAACATCTCGTTCAGCTTCCGCGGCAACAACAAGGTGCGCGAGGCCATGCACTCGGCGTTTCTCTATCACGCCATTGCGGCGGGCATGGATATGGGCATCGTGAACGCGGGCATGCTCGAGGTGTATGAGGAGATCGAGCCGGAGCTGAAGGAGCTGGTTGAAGACGTGCTGCTCAATCGGCGGCCGGACGCGACGGAGCGGCTGGTCGAGTTCGGCGAAGCGCTCAAGTCCTCCGGCGCCGGCGCGGTCGCCAACGAGAAGAAGACCGAGGAGTGGCGCAACGGCACGGTGGAAGAGCGGCTCTCGCACGCGCTGGTGAAGGGCATTGATGCATACATCGACGCCGACACCGAAGAGGCGCGCGCGAAGCTGGGCCGGCCGCTGGCGGTGATCGAAGGGCCGCTGATGGCGGGCATGGGCGTGGTGGGCGACCTGTTCGGCGCAGGCAAGATGTTTCTGCCGCAGGTGGTGAAGAGTGCGCGCGTGATGAAGAAGGCAGTCGCGTATCTCACGCCATTCATGGAGGCCGAGAAGGCCGAGATGGTTGCGGCCGGGCAGGCGGTGAAGACGCAGGGAAAGATTCTGCTGGCGACGGTGAAGGGCGACGTGCACGATATCGGCAAGAACATCGTGGGCGTGGTGCTGGCCTGCAATAACTATGAAGTGATCGACATGGGCGTGATGGTTCCGTGCGAGAAGATCCTGGAGCGCGCCAGAATCGAGGGGGCGGACGTGATCGGGCTCAGCGGTCTCATCACGCCGTCGCTCGACGAGATGGTGCACGTGGCGCGCGAGATGGAGCGCACGGGGCTGAAGCTGCCGCTGCTCATTGGCGGCGCGACGACGAGCAGGGCGCACACCGCCATCAAAATCGCACCGCACTACAGCGAGCCGGTGGTGCACGTGCTGGATGCCAGCCGCGCCGTGCCGGTGACCACGAGCCTGCTGAGCGACGAGAACAAGCCGGAGTTTGTGGCCCAGCACCGGGCCGACTATGCCGCGGTGCGCAAGAACTACACAGCCTCGCGCCAGAAAACGGTGCCGATCGAGACTGCACGGGCGCGGCGCACGCCGATCGTGTGGCGGGCGGAAGACATTGCGGCGCCGGAGTTTGCCGGGATGCGCGTGCTCGACCGTTTTCCGCTGGCCACGCTGCGCGAGTTCATCGACTGGACGCCGTTCTTTCATACCTGGGAGCTGAAAGGCGTTTATCCGCGCATCTTCGACGACGAGCGGCAGGGCGCGCAGGCGCGGCAGATATTCGCCGAGGCAAACGCGCTGCTCGACCGAATCGTTGAGAAAGGCGAACTGACCGCGCGCGGCGTATATGGATTCTTCCCGGCAAACGCGGTCGGAGATGACATTGAGCTTTACACCGGCGAGTCGCGGAGCGAGGTGCTGACAACGCTGCATTTTCTGCGCCAGCAGTCGGACCGTGAAGGCAACGAGCCGTGCCGGTGCCTGGCCGATTTTGTCGCGCCGAAGGAGACGGGGCTCAAGGACTTTGTGGGCGGGTTTGCCGTGACCAGCGGGTTCGGGTTGAAGGAGCTGTGCGACCGCTTCCGCGCCGGGCACGACGACTACAACGCCATCATGGCGGAGGCGGTGGCCGATCGGCTGGCCGAGGCCTTCGCCGAGTGCCTGCACAAGCGCGTGCGCGAGGAGTGGGGCTACGGGCGCGGCGAGAACCTGTCGAGCGACGAGCTGATCCATGAGAAGTATCGCGGCATCCGGCCGGCGCCGGGGTATCCGGCGAGCCCGGATCACACGGAGAAAGGCACGCTGTGGCGGCTGCTCGATGTGGAAGCGAAGACCGGAATGCTGATCACGGAGTCATTCGCCATGTGGCCGGGATCGAGCGTGAGCGGGCTGTACTTCGCGCATCCGGAATCGAGATATTTCTCGCTGGGCAAAATCGGCCGCGACCAGGTAGAAGACTACGCCAAGCGCAAAGGCATGACCGTGGCCGAAGTCGAGCGCTGGCTGGGGCCATACCTCAATTACGACCCCGCATAAGTGCGTACGACCGAGATCCCGGATTGCCAAGGGCAAGACGTGGGGGTCTGGCGCTGTGTACATAATTCCAGCGTTTGTACACATCGGTGGTAAGCTAAGTAGTGGGAGGGCGACATGGCAACGCCAAGAGCCGCGGTGGTTCACAAGCACTTCCGCCTAGACGCGGCGAAGCTGAAGCGCGCACAGAAGCTGCTGGATGCACCGACCGAGACCGAAACAGTTGAGCGCGCGCTTGACCGGGCGATTGCCGAAGAGGAGAGCGATCGGCGTGTGCGCAAGGCGCACGAGGAGTTTTTCCGCAGCGGCATCGAGATTCGGGATGTCTTCGGTGCGCTCGGCGAGGGCTCCCTCGGCAAGTAACGGATGAAAATCCTTTTCGACTCATCGATTTATGTTCGATCGCTGCGCGATCAAGGGGTCGCCGGTCTCGCCTTGCTTCGCTGGCTCGGGCCTGCACCGATCTGGTGTTCCTCGGTGGTGTTGGAAGAGTTGTACGCCGGAGTGCGTTCCCAAGACCATCGGATCGTCCAGAAGATTGAGCTGGAGTTTGAGCGGGCGAGCCGGATGCTGGTCCCGAACCAGCGTGACTGGAGCCGGGCCGGGCAACTCCTTAACCGCATCGCGAATCGGTACGGCTACGAGAGCATCGGCCGTTCGCGACTGACCAACGATGCGCTCATCGCGACGAGTGCGGCGCGATGCGGCATTGAGGTCATTACAGCAAACGCGCGGGACTTCGCGCGGCTCGCCGAATTCTGCCCGCTGCGATGGCGAGTGGGGTGAGTGACCTCGAAAATCCGAGGTCGTCGTTTCCGATTGGAATGGAGCGGAGGCAACCGGTATCAACGCGTTGCTTCGCGGCTCAACCGCTCGTTCGCAAAAGTGATGCGGAGGCGGGTGCGCGTGGCTTTGGCGAAGCGTTCCAGGGTACGAGTTGATGGGAGAACCTTGCCGCTTTCGAGGCGGGCGATAACCGCTTGTGTCGTCCCCATGGCGTCGGCGACTTGCTCCTGGGTCATATTCGCGTCCGCGCGCGCCCTGATCATGGCCGAGGCGAGGGCGAATTCAGACTCCAGCGCGTCATATGCCGCAACGTACTTGGGATCCTTCTTCCACAGCTTGAACGACTCTTCGGCGGGGATGAACTTGGTCTTCACTTGACCTCCTTCGCCTTTTTCAAGGCGTATGCGATTTCCTCACGCGGAGTCTTCCGGGTTTTCTTGACAAAGACATGCACCACGACGACGCGCATGCCGGTTGCCGTGACGTAGATGGCGCGGGCGATGCCGCTGTTGCCTTTCATGCGCATCTCCCAGAGTGGACCCTCCAGATGCTTCAAGTACGGTTCGCGCACTCGGTCCAGCCCATGGGCCTGGATCAGTTCAACGATGCGCTGGAAGCTGGCACGGATGTCGAGAGGCAAGGCGTCGACGGCAGCCCTCGTCTCCTGATCGAGAAATCCGACAGACCATGGCATGGAATAAATATACCATTTTCGCAATGTTTGGGTGAGGAAGACTCTAGGCTCGGAAGCGGAACCTGGGACACCTCGGCGGCGAGTGAAGTTCGACCGTCTCCCAGGTCTGAAAATCCAGACCTAGGGCACCGGGCACCCGGCATGGGGCTTTCCGACTAGGGCGCAGCGATCGGCGCGCATCCCCCGCCTATACTGAGCGTCATGACCAGCGACGAAGCAATAGAACTCATTCGCAGTTCTGCGATTGCCGAACGTGCCGACGCGCTCATTCGTCATCTAAGGCCTTCAGCACGGATCGTTGTGCGCGACGAGCCGCTCGATAGGAAGGCTGGTTCGTCTGTTTCTCAATTTGGCGGCTCGCCATCTCTACCAGCAGGCACTCCGTGGCCGGTTTGGGATCGGAGGGAGTACCAGACATCTGAGATTGCGCGTCTGGAAAGGATGTTCAAGGCCAACCCGCGGGCGACTGGGATTCGGGATGCCGCGGCTCGAATGCGAGAGGAATTGTCTGCAGGGCCTTTGCCGCTGGCTTTTCTCGGTCAACTGTCCTTGCGTGAGGTGCAATCTGTCGCTCCGTTTTCGGGCTGGCCGCGGCAAGGCATTCTTGCATTCTTCCTTGAGCCATCACAGAGTGCCTGGGGCTTCGATCCTCTCTGCAAGGGGCATTGTCGTGTGTTATTTGTTCCAGAGAACGGGCCGTTGGCACCGATTCCGTTTCCGGAAGGTCTCCCCAATGAGGCGAGATCGCCGGAACGATCGTTGACTTTCGATTGCGAATGGACCTTGCCTTCTTATCTCGAGTTAGAAGGGGATGGCGGTGAAATCTGGAGGACCGATGAATACACGCAATTGCTTGAAAGGCTGGTGCATGAGCAAGAAACGGTGCACAGGTGCGGTGGCCATCCCCAAGAAATACAGAATGAGATGAAACTTGAGTGTCAGCTTGTGACGAATGGAATCTACTGCGGCGGACAGGAAGGATATCGGGATCCCCGTCGAGCGGAACTGGAAAAGGGCGCAGTCGACTGGGTGCTTCTCGCTCAATTCGATTCCGAAGAGAAGCTAGGCTGGATGTGGGGAGACGTGGGGCGCGTATATTTCTGGGCGCGTCAGCAGGACATCGTGGCTGGCGATTTCAGTAATAGCTGGGCCATCCTGCAATGCCACTGACGGGCTTCCATTGCTTGGCTACAGAGATGAGTTCGACCAAGAAACCAATTCGAAGCAAGAGCGACCCCGAATCGCGCAGTTCTGCGGCGCGAGGCTTCGACGCAGAACTCGCTGCGCTGGAGGCGCTGCGGCATGCTGCGCTCGATGCGCCGGCGCTTGAGCAGTTGCGCAGGGCGCTGGGGCACAAGAACAACTACGTAGTCTCGAAGGCCGCGCGGATCGTCGAAGAGAACGCAATCGCCGCGCTGCTGCCCGGTGTCATCGCCGCCTACGACCGCTTCTTTCACGATGCCGAGAAGACCGATCCGCAGTGCTGGGCGAAGAATGCGCTGGTGAAAACCCTGGTGGCGCTCGAGCATCGCGAGAAGGACACCTATCTGCGCGGCCTGAGGCACCACCAGATGGAAGCGACGTGGGGCGGCACAACGGACACGGCGGGAACGCTGCGCGGCGCGTGCGCGCATGCGCTCGTCGACTGCCCCGGCGTCTCCGACCAGGAACTCCTTTCGCTATTCGTTGACCTGTTCATCGACACAGACAAGGCCGTTCGCATTGAGGCCGCGCGCGCCATCGGCAACGTCGGCGGTCCCAGCGCCGTGCTGCTGCTGCGCCTGCGCGCGACATTAGGGAAGGACGAGCCGGAGGTGCTGGGCGCATGCTATGCGGGGCTTCTCGATTTGGAGGGCACGCGGGCCATCGAGTTTGTGGCGCGGCATCTCGATGAGGGCGACGACAACTCCGCGGAGGCAGCGTTCGCGCTGTCGGCGATTCGCGCCCCTGAGGCTCTCGCGGCGCTGATCGCGCGGCGCACCGCTGCCGCCGACGAGTGGTTCGACGGCGTGCTGCTGAGCTCGATTGCCTTGTGCCGGATTCCGGAGGCGGTGGACTATCTGGCAGGGATGATCGAACGCGACGAGCGCCGGGCGTCCGCTGCGATCGAGGCCATCGGGCGCGCCGGGCCGTCGGACGAGACACGGGCGCGTATCGAGGCCTCGGTGGGGAAGGCCGGGAATCCGCGGCTGGAGACGGCGTTGCGGGAACATCTGGGCGAGCGGTGATTGCTGAGTGAAGCGGGTGCGGGATCGTGGTCTCCCACCTTTGCAGCGCAAACTGCCGCGCCGCAAGGATGGGGCACCCGGGAGGTCATCCGGCGGGGCACGTTTTTTCTCGAGGACGTTGCATGGGCGCAAGTTGCTGTCTGCATGCGGTTTTGCTTCGTTCGCTGCGCGCCCCCTTGCAGTCCGACTGCTCGTGTGGTACAACAGAATCATTCAAGTTTGCCCCCAAAGGGCAAGCCTGAGTTTCATGCAGAGTGGCTGAGGGACGGGCCCTGTGACGCCACGACAACCTGCCTGGGCAAACCAGGAGTATGGTGTCAACTCTCGCTCGGCAATAGCCGGGGAACATGAGATTCGGGGGTCGCTTCAGCACTCTATAGCCGAGGCGGCTCGCAAGTACTTCGAGTCGATTTCAGGTTCGCTCATCCATTGAGCCGGTCACGCGCCCGCGTATCCGCAGCTACTCGCATCGATGCGAGGGGACCAGTGACGACTGCGTATCAACTGCGATGCCGGGAATGCGGACGGACCTTCGAGGTCCAGCCGCGCTCTTATTGCGATGACTGCTTTTCTCCGCTCGAAGTAGCGTTCGACCTCGACTATGCGCGGACCCGTTTTACCCGCGAGGCGGTTGCCGCCGGCCCGCCGAGCATGTGGCGCTATCGCGCGCTGTTGCCGGTGAGCGACGAGTACGTGCCGCGCACGCCTTCGGGCTTCACGCCTCTTGTGGCTGCGCCGCGGCTCGCCGGGCGCATCGGGGCGAAGAATCTCTACATCAAAAACGACGCCGTCTGCATGCCCACGCTCAGCTTCAAGGATCGTGTAGTGGCCGTGGCTCTCGCCAATGCCCAGGCCTTCGGTTACGACACGGTGGGCTGCTCGTCGACGGGCAACCTGGCCAATGCCGTGGCGGCGCACGCAGCGCGTCTGGGGCTGAAGACGTTCATCCTTGTGCCCGCCGATCTCGAGCCGGCGAAGATCCTGAACACGCAGGTGTATGGCGCGACGCTGGTGCGCGTGGAGGGAAACTACGACCACGTCAACCGGCTCAGCTCGCAGATCGCCGAGCGCTACAACTGGGGCTTCGTCAACGTGAACCTGCGGCCGTTCTACGCCGAGGGATCGAAGACCGTCGGGTTCGAGATCGCCGAGCAGCTTGGCTGGCGGCTGCCCGACAACGTGGTGGTGCCCATGGCCGGCGGGTCGCTGATCACCAAGATCCGCAAGGCTTTCGACGAGCTGATCGCGCTGGGCATCGTGGACGACAAGCCGGTCCGCTTCTTCGGCGCGCAGGCCACGGGCTGCTCGCCGATTGCGAAGGCCGTGAAGAACAACACCGACGTCATCGAGCCGCAGCGGCCGAACACGATTGCCCGCTCGCTGGCCATTGGCAACCCGGCCGATGGGTTGTATGCCGCGCGGGTCATCCGCAAGACCGGCGGCTGGGCCGAGGATGTGTCGGACGTGGAGATCGTTTCGGCGATTCAGGAACTGGCCGAGACCGAAGGCATCTTTACCGAGACTGCCGGCGGCGTGACGACTGCGGTGACGGCGCGGCTTTATGCGCATGGACGCATCCAGCCGGACGAGCTGACGGTCACCTGCATCACCGGCAACGGCCTCAAGACGACCGACTGCCTGAATGGCGCCTATGACCAGCGCAAGGCGATCCGCCCGCGGCTGGCCGACTTCGAGGAGTTTGTGGAAGAACGCAATGCCGAGAGCCGGGGCCTGAGCCTGGCGGGAGTGAGCGATGCCGGTTAAGGTCCTGTTGCCCAACGCGTTTCAAAAGCACACCAACAACGTGCGCGAAATTTCCAGCACGGCCGCCAATCTGCCGGAGCTGGTCACCGAAATCGAGGGCCGCTTTCCGGCGCTGCGGCAGCACCTTCGCGGCGAGGACGGTCAGATCCGGCGGTTCATCAACTTTTATGTGAACGAGGAAGACATCCGGTTCCTGGGCAACGAGAAGTACAGCTTCCAGGAAGGGGACGAAGTCCTCGTGATTCCGTCAATCGCGGGCGGATGTTGTTGAATGCGAGCAGGTTGACTCAGTTTGCAGCACCACTGCGGCCCCTTCCCCGGAAGGGGCTCTTTTTTGAATTTTCCATGAAAACTTGAAAAATTTATTTGCACCCTATTCGCTTCACATTCACAGTCTGTTTACAATGATTGGCGGACAATACTCCTGTGATTCTGCACGAGCGGCAAAAAGTTCCACTCAAGCAGGCATCGACACCTTCGCCATTCGTCGAGGTCTCCCTCCCAACTCAGCCTTTGCTTTTGCCATTGCCGGCAGCGCGGCCGCGCGTTCATGCAGAGGTGGGAAGGTACCGGCTGCGGCTGGCCCAATCCGTCGAAGACCGGGACGCCGCGTGCCGCCTCCGCTTCAAGGTATTCAACATTGAGTTGGGCGAGGGCCTGGAGAGCTCCTATCAAACCGGCCTGGACAGGGATCAGTTCGATCTGTTCTGCGAGCATCTGCTGGTGGAAGACAAGGTGGATCGCCGCATCGTGGGGACCTACCGGATGCAGTCGGGCACGACGGCCGCGCGCAACCTGGGCTACTACTCGGAGCAGGAGTTCGATTTCACGCCCTACGAGCCGCTGCGCGGCGGAACGCTGGAACTGGGGCGCGCGTCGATCGACCGCGACCATCGCACCCCCGAGGTTCTGACACTGCTTTGGCGGGGCATCGCGCAGTATGCTACCGACATGGGGCTGCGCTACCTGATCGGTTGCTCGTCGCTGAACTCGAAGGACCCGGCTGAAGGCTGGCAGATGTATCGCCAGCTGGAGCAGTACCAGGTTGCTCCCGAGCTCAGGACCCGGCCGACGCCGGCGTATGCCTGCCCCACCGAGCAGCAGGGCGCAGGCGCACAGCCGCCCAGCCCTGGCGAGCCGGCGGCCCAACCCAAAGTGCCCAAGCTTCTCAAGACCTATCTGGCCATTGGCGCCCGCATCTGTGCGCCGCCGGCCTGGGACCGCGAGTTCGGAACCATCGACTTTCTCACGCTGCTCGATCTCCAGTTGCTGTCGCACTCGGCGCGCAACCGGTTCCTGGCGCCCCTCACATCCTAAGCTTGCGTGCTGCCCGGCGGGCTGTGACGCTGGGCGTGGCTCTGGCGGCCTGCATTGCGCATTATTGGCTGATGCGCCTGCGGGCGCCCTATACGCTGGAGCGGCGCGCGCTGTGGCTGCACTTTGCGTGCCGGCGCGTGATGGCGGCGATGGGCGTCGCCTGCCGCGTCGAGGGCCAGGTGCCTACGCACGGCCTCGTGGTTGCCAATCATCTCAGCCACATCGATATCGTCATACTCGGCGCCATCATGCCATGCTTCTTCGTGGCCAAGGCGGAGGTCGGCAGCTGGCCCTATTTCGGCCGCGCTGCCCAATCCGGCGGCGCGCTGTTTATCGATCGATCGAGGAGATCGAGCGCCGACGAGGTTGCGCGGGAGATTGCGCAGCGGCTCAAGCTGAGCGTGCCCGTGCTCCTGTTTCCAGAGGGAACGAGCACCGATGGCAGCGTTGTGTTGCGCTTCCACACAGGGCTATTCGAGCCGGCGGTGGCCGCGCGGGCGCCGGTTACGGCTGCGGCGATCCGCTACGTGATCGACGGCGGCATCCCGGAACGTGAACTCTGCTGGTTCGGCGATGCACTGTTCCTGCCGCACCTCCTCAGGGTGCTCAGAACCAAGGGCTTTTGCGCCGAGGTGCATTTCGGGGCGCCGCGCGTCTACGCCAGCCGCCGCATGGCCGCGCAGGCCACACACGGCGAGATCGCCGCGATGCGCGGCGACGCAGGTCCCCGGCCAGAGCCGGACGACGTCCGTTCGCTCTCCCAGGTGGAATGATGGTATCGTCGTAATCATCGCCAACGACGACGAAGCCACTTCCCTAGATCCGATCGTTGTTCTACAGCAGTGATCCTTCCCTCTTTCCGCGGCGTCACCGTTGATGCGAGGAATCAAATCGGACGGTTTCGGGATACAAGGATGACCCACGACTCGATGGAAGCGAATCACGTTCTGACCCTGGAAGAGATCACCAACCTTACCGAAGAAGGCGGCAAGCCGGCCGACACGCTCATGAACGTGGTTGCGTTGATCGCGACTCGTTTCCGGACCGATGTCTGCTCTGCCTACCTGCTTGAGCCCGACCGCTCCAACCTGGTTCTTGCCGCGACACTCGGCCTGCATCCGCGCTGCATCGGCACTCTGCGCATGCCGATCAACGAAGGGCTTGCCGGGCTGGTGGCCGAGCAGGTGAAGCCGGTTGCGGTGGAAAACGCGGAGGATCACCCGCGCTTCAAATACTTCAGCGGGTCGGGCGAAGAAGAGTACCGATCGTTTCTCGGCGTGCCGTTGATCGACCGTGGAATCCTGCAGGGCGTGCTCATTGTGCAGACCAAGGAGCGGCGCATCTTCCGTGAGGAGGAGATCCGCATGCTGGTGGATGCGGCCAGCGAAGTGGCTCCGGTGGTGAGCGAGGCGCGCACCCTGGATCGCTTTATCGGGCCGGCGCAGGAGCGGCTCTGGTCGCTGGCGCGGAACCTGTGGTGGTGCTGGGATCACGACTGCGCGAGCCTGTTTCGCGAACTGAGCCCGACGCGCTGGCGGCAGTTGAACCAGAATCCCATCTCGCTCCTGAGCGAGGTGCCGCTGGGCGAGCTGGAGCGGCGCGCGACGGAGCTGGTGCTGCACAGCCGCATCAACTACGTGTATCGCCGGCAGCAGGAGTATCTGCGCGCTGACCGCACGTGGGGCGCGATCAACGCAGGCGTGCTGCGGACGCGGCCCGTGGCGTACTTCTCGGCGGAGTTCGGATTGCACGAATCGCTGCCGATCTATTCGGGCGGGCTCGGCGTGCTCGCCGGCGATCACATCAAGAGCGCGTCGGACCTCGACATTCCGCTGGTCGGCATCGGCCTGTTTTACGGTCAAGGCTACTTTCTGCAGCGGCTCGACCAGGACGGCTGGCAGCAGGAAGAGTATCTGCAGACCGATGTAAACCAGTTGCCCATGCAGCCGGCGATCGGCGAAAACGGCGAGCCGGTGGTTGTGGAGATCGAGACGCGCGGCGGCCTGATCCGCGCCAAGGTATGGCGCACCAAGGTGGGCCGCTGCGATCTGCTCCTCCTTGACTCGAATGTGGAGGGCAATACGCGCGAGGACCGCGAGCTCACGTCGCGGCTCTACGGCGGCGATGGCCGCACGCGCATCCGCCAGGAGCTGCTGCTTGGCGTGGGCGGTTACCGCGCGCTGAAGGCGATGGGAATCTCGGCGGGAGTGCTGCATCTGAACGAGGGGCACAGCGCGTTCGCGCTCTTCGAAGCGATCCGCACCCGGATGGCTGAGGAGGGCATCGACTTTGCCGCGGCGGCGCGGCAGATTCCGCGCGAGGTGGTATTCACCACGCATACGCCGGTACCGGCGGGACACGACCGGTTCAGCGCCGATCTCATCGAAGAGCATCTTGGACCGCTGCGCGAGCAGCTTGGTCTCTCGAGCGAGAACCTGATGGGCTTCGGCCGCGAGCACTCGACGGACTTCAACGAGCAGTTCTGCATGACGGTGCTGGGCCTCAAGCTGTCGCGGCGCGCGAACGCGGTTTCGTCGCTGCACGGCGAAGTGTCGCGTGCCATGTGGTGGGGGCTCTATCCGGGCAAGCCGGAGCATGCGGTGCCGATCGGCCACGTGACGAATGGCGTGCATGTGCCGTCGTGGCTGGCTCCGCAGATGTGCCGGCTCTATGACCGGCATCTCGGCGTGGGATGGCAAGCCAACAGCGGCGAGGCGCGGACGTGGGAGGAGATCGAGAACGTCGACGACGGCGAGCTGTGGGAGACGCATCTGAGCCTGAAGTCGCAGCTCATCGACTTCGTGCGGCGGCGAGCCTGCGAGCAGGCCGAGCGGCGCGGCGAAAGCGGTGAATCGCTGGCGCGGCTGAGCAAGATCCTGTCGCCGGACGCGCTCACCATCGGCTTTGCCCGGCGCTTCGCCACCTACAAGCGCGCCAATCTGCTGCTGGCGGACATCGAGCGGCTTACGGAGATCGCCAACGACCCGAAGCGGCCGGTACAGTTTGTGTTTGCCGGCAAGGCGCATCCCCACGACCAGCCAGGCAAGACGATCCTGCAGCAGATCGCCAAGATGATGCGCGACACGGAACTCGGCGAGAAGTTCGTCTTCATCGAGGATTATGACATCAACGTGGGACGCTTCCTGGTGCAGGGCGTGGACGTGTGGCTGAACAACCCGCGGCGGCCGCTGGAAGCCTCGGGCACGAGCGGCCAGAAGGTGGTTCTCAACGGCGGATTGAACCTGTCCGTGCTCGACGGCTGGTGGGCCGAGGCTTACGACGGGATGAACGGATTCGCAATTGGCCGCGGGCGGACGCACTTGAACATGAGCGTGCACGACAGCCGCGACAGCGAGGACCTGTATCGCGCCCTGTACGACGAGGTGGTCCCGCTCTACTACAGCCGCGACCGCGACGGGCTGCCGCGGGGATGGATCAAGCGCATGAAGCGGACGATCCGCACGCTGGGCTGGCGCTTCAACGCCGACCGCATGGTGATGGACTACACGCTGAAGTGCTACATCCCGGCGGCGGGCGGCACGTCGAGCGAGATCCGGCCGCTGTCGTAGTCTAGTGCGCCGCGGCGGCTGCCGGAGCCGCCGTCGACTCGCGGATCACCAGGCTCGTCGAGACCAGGAATTCGCGCTGCTTCTTCGGGTTTGCCGGATCCTCGGCCTGCTGGCGCAGCGCCTCAAAGGCGGCGCGGGCAAGGTCGGTGCGCGATAGCCGGATCGTGGTGAGCGGCGGCAGGGTGAACTCGGCGAAGTCGATGTCGTCGAGGCCGACGACGGAGAGGTCTTGCGGCACGCGCAGCCCCTCGTGATAGGCCGCGCGTAGAACGCCGATGGCCGTCATGTCGTTCGAGCAGACGATTGCCGTGGCGCGGGAAGGCAGCGCACGAAGTTGCTGGAAGCCCGCCACGCCGCCTTTGAGCGTGTGATCGCATTCGACCACCCATTTCTTCTGGATCGGCAATCCGGCGGCCTGCATGGCGTTGCGATAGTCGTTTTCGCGCGTGATGGCCGAGTGCAGCGTGTGCGGACCTGCCAGGTACGCGATCTGGCGGTGTCCCAACTCCCTGAGGTGATTCACCGCGGCTTGAATGCCGGAGCTGTAGTCGAGCAGGATCGTGCTCACCTTGGGGTTTTCGAGGTGAAACTCGGCGAGCACCATGGGGACGTCGTGATCCACGAGCTGATCGAGGACGCTTTCCTCCTCGCCGAAGGTGAGCACGGCCACGCCTTCCACTTTGCGCTCCAGCATGCGGCGAACGCAGGTGGTCAGCACGCGGGCGTCGCTGTTCGAAGAGCTGACCAGGATCTCGTAGCCATGCCCGACGGCGATTTCTTCAAAGCTCTGGATCAGTTCGGGAAAGAACGGGTTGGTGATGTTTTCGACGATGATGCCGAAGAGGCGGCTGCGGCCGGAAACCAGGCTTCTCGCGTGCGTGTTGGGAAAGTAGTTGAGCTGCTCAATGGCCTGCCAGACGCGCTTCGACAGCCGCTCGCTCACTGCGGGTGATCCGTTGATCGTCCTTGAGACGGTTGCGATGGAGACCTTTGCCAGAGCGGCGACGGTGCGGATGTCGGGTGTTTTGGCGACCGCCTTCCGAGTTACCTTTCGAGCCACGAAGCCATCCTAATCGAGTCACGCAAAATGTAAATGCAATGTTAGATCATTCCAGAAGCCTGCTCAGGAAGAAATATGTACTGCAAGCCGATCTTCCCTGTGTGGCGATGCGCCGTCTACATTCCGTCGGCGATGAGAACCCGCAGGTCGCGCAGATTCTGCCCGGTGGGTCCGGTCACCACCGAGTCGCCCAGAGAGGTAAATAGCGGACAGGCGTTGAACCCGGCCAGCGACTCTTCCGGATTGAAGCCGAAGGCGAGGGCGCGGGCCGTAGTGGTCGGATCGGCGATGGCGCCGGCTGCTTGTGTGTTGCCGTCGATTCCGTCCGATCCCGCGCTGAGCACAGTGAGCCGCTCTCCGGGGTGGTTCGCCAACTCCAGCGCGCAGGCCAGGGCAAACTGCTGATTGCGGCCTCCGGCGCCCGGCGCGCGGTCCAGTGTGACTGTCACCTCGCCGCCGGAGAGAAGGCAGAGCCGCCGATGTGTCTTGCGAAGAAAATGAAAGCGCTCGAGCAGGTAGCGCGCCGCTTCGGCGTAATCCCAGTCGTCGCAGGAGTTGTCGACCGCGACAAAATACCCCATCTGGGCGGCGAGGCTGCGGGCGTTTTCCACCAGGTCGTGGCTGGAAAGCAGAATTTCGTAGATGGAGTCGCGGAAAGCATCCTCTTCGCCGCTCATGGTTGCGGCGGAGGTCATGCGGCGCGCTTTGCCGGGATCGCCCCACGGCAGCCTCCAGCCCTTGTTGCCGGGCGACTCGGGAAGGTCGTCGCGCTCGAAGAAAGCGCGGATCGACGGCGGAAATTTCATCTCCAGGTTGTAGCGGGCCATGAGTTCGCGCACCTCGCCGACGGTGGAGTGGTCTGGCGAGGTCGGCCCGGACGACAAGGCGTCGAGCGTGCGCAGCGGGACATCGGGCAAAAGCAGCGAGACCTTCGCCGCCTCCGGCGCGGCAATCGCCAGCCGGCCGCCTTTGACGGCGGAAAAGTGTTTGCGCAGCGTATTGATCTCGTTGATGGGCGCGCCGCAGCCAAGCAGCGCCTGATGGAAGGCGATCGTATCTTCCAGTCCGATGTGCGGGTCCAGCGGAAGATCGAACATGGCCGAACCGCCGCCCGAGATGAGGAAGAAGATCAGCGTGTCCTTGCGGGCTCTCTTGAGCAGCGCCAGCGCAGCGCGCGCCGCTTCGAAGGAGTCCTCGTTGGGCAGCGGGTGTCCACCGACGAAGTAACGGAAGCGCCAGTTGCGCTCCTTGGGGACGTGGTTGGAGCAGCAGATGCCGCGCAGGCCCTGGCGGCGCTGCATGCGGACGAGAAGCGTCTCCAGCATGGGCACGGCGGCCTTGCCCAGCGCGATGACAAAGATGCGCTTGTAGTTGGCGAGGTTGATCCTCTCGGGCCCGCTGCCGTCGGGCAACAGGCGCTGGAGCACATCGCCGTCAAAACGGATGCGGCGGTCGAACGCCGACGCAATACTGCATGCCTCCAGCGCGCCGGTGAAGATCGTCGTGGCCTCGCCGTGCAGGGCGTCGAGCGCGGAATCGCTCACCGTTGTCATTGCAGTCGCTCCTTGAGCCAGAGGGCGAGCGCGCGTTGCATGCCGCCCAGCCGGCCGGAAAAGAAATGATCGGCGCCGGGTATGAGTGCGAGCTGTTTCGGTTCGGCGGCCGAGGCAAACAGGCGTTCGAGCTCCGCGGACGGAGCATACTGGTCGCGGTCGCCGCTCAGGAACAGCTTGGGCAGCGTGCAGCGCTCCAGGAAGGGATAGCGATATTCGCGGCTCTGGGCATGGGTCGGCAATCCGAGTGCTGCCAGACCGCGCACGCTCGTGCCGCGCGCGCAACAGGCGGAAAGGGACATCACCGCCCCAAAACTGAAACCGACGACCATGACGGGGCGGCTGTATTCGTTGACAAGCCAGTCGAAGGCCGCCAGCACGTCGCCTGTTTCATGCTCGCCATGGTGCTTGCCTTCGCTCATACCGGTGCCGCGGAAGTTGAAGCGCAGCACGGGCAGGCCGAACCCCCAGGAAGGGTCGTTCAACACCTTCATGGCATGAAAGACCACCTTGTTGTGCAGGTTGCCGCCGCCGAGTGGATGGGGGTGACAGATCAGCGCCGCGAAGCGGGCATTGGGGCCGCCGGTATTGAGCAGGCCTTCCAATTGTCCGGCAGGGCCGGGAAGTTCCACGCTGCGCACAATGGGCCGGGCAGAGTAGAAACCTCGCTCTGTGGCAGGTTCATCTGTCGTCATCATGCCACATATCATTTTACGCGGAGTTCCGGCCTTCGCTCCCACCCAATAGAGAAATGTTTCACGATTTGATCCGGCGAGCATCGATTCTCCGGCTCGAAGCGCCTTCCGCCGGACGTGTCGCGGCCCTGAGGCAGTATTCTGGCTGCACCATGATCGACCCGCCGCCGATCGATCCCATCCGGTTGACCCGGGAACTTGCCGGGATCGACTCGACGACCTATCACGAGGGCCCCGCCGGAGATTTTCTGGCCGGTTTCCTCGCGCAGCGCGGCTGGGCCATCGAGAAGACACCCGTGCCCCAGACCGCCGAAAGCGGCTCGCAGGACGCGCGGTGGAATGTTTACGCCGGCCGGGCCGGCGAGACGCCCGAGCTTGTTTTTTCCACCCACATCGACACAGTCCCGCCTTTCATTCCGCCAACCGAGGACGACGAGTTTCTTTACGGACGTGGCGTTTGCGATGCAAAGGGAATCATCGCCGCGCAGATCGCCGCCGCCGAGGCGCTGCGCGCGGCAGGGCTTCGGATCGGGTTGCTGTTCGTAGCCGGCGAGGAACGCGACTCGGCCGGCGCCAAAGTGGCCAATGAGCGGCCGAAAGGCAATCGCTTTCTGATCAATGGCGAGCCGACCGACAATCGGCTGGCCCTGGCGTCGAAAGGAACGCTGCGGGCGATCCTGCGCTCGACCGGCGTGATGGCGCACTCGGCCTATCCGGAATTGGGCGACAGCGCGATCCATAAGCTTGTGGCCGCTTTGGGCAAGGTGCTGGCCTTGCCGCTGCCGGCGGTGGAGGATGTGGGACCTGCGACGCTGAACATCGGGCTGATTCAGGGCGGCCGCGCGCCGAACGTGATCGCCGATCATGCCGAGGCGCAGGTGATGATTCGCCTGGTCGGCGACTCCGCCGGGTTGCGCAAGGCCCTCGTCGAAGCGGCGGACGGGCTGGCCGACGTGGACTTCGCGCTGGAAATTCCTTTTATGCGGCTGCGCGCCGTGGATGGGCTGCCCACCATGATCGCGAAGTTCACCACCGACATTCCCTGGCTGGGCAACTGGGGCCAGCCCATTCTGCTCGGGCCGGGGTCGATCCAGGTGGCGCACACGCCGCACGAGAGAATCGCAAAGCGCGAATTGCTTGAGGCGGTGGAGTTGTACGGGAAGGTGGCCAGGCAACTGCTGGCCTGAGCGCGGGTGCGGATTTTCATCGTCATGCGCGGAAGGCCTCTGCTATGCTTCCCGTGCGTTTCTCCCCAACAACATCTGCCCAAGAGGTCGCCATGACATCCGAGACCGCGGCTCCAGTCACACCGGAGCGCATCTATCAGCTTGCCTGGGGCTACGCGCCTCCCCTCATCCTTGAAGCCGCGCTCCGGCATCGTGTGTTCGACGTCCTTGACGGCGGTGCGAAGTCGCTCAAGGAAATTCATGAGGCGACCGGCGCGTCGGAGCGCGGGCTTTATCCGATTCTGAACTTTCTTGTCGGCATGAGCTTCCTGGCCAAGGATAGCGAGGGCAAATTCACGCTGACGCCGGAAAGCGCAACATTTTTGGTGAGCACGAAGCCCACGTTTTCAGGCGGCCTCATCCGGCATTGCAGCGAGCACCTTGTGCCGCGATGGCTGCACCTGAACGAGACCGTGGGAACGGGCAAGCCGTACACTCCGGTGAATCAGGAGCATGGCGGGGCGGAATTCTTCGAGAGCTTTGTGACCGACATCTTCCCCATGAGCTACCGCGTGGCGCAGGAGCTTGCCGGGCATCTGAACCTTGCCGCTGCCGAGCGGGAGGTGCGCGTGCTCGATTTGGGGGCGGGGTCGGGAGTGTGGGGAATCGGGCTGGCGCAGAGTTCGCCGCAGGTGACCGTGACCGCGGTCGACTGGCATGCCGTCATTCCTGTCACGCGCAAGACAGCAACCCGATTCGGTGTGGCCGACCGGTTTACGTTTGTCGAGGGAGATCTGCACAATGTCGACTTTGGCAGCGGGCATGACATCGCCACGCTCGGTCATATTCTGCACAGCGAGGGCATCGAACTGAGCCGGAAGCTGCTCGCCAGGACGTTCCATGCGCTGGCGCGCGGCGGAACGATCGCAGTGCAGGAGTTCCTGGTAAACCATGACCACACGGGACCGGTGAATGGCCTGATCTTCGCCGTGAACATGCTGGTGAACACCGAAAATGGCGGCACCTACTCGTTCGAGGAGATCAGCGGATGGCTCGGCGAAGCGGGATTCGTGAATCCGCGAACGATCGAGACGCACGGACCCTCGCCGCTCATCCTGGCGGATAAGGAGTAGCGTTCCGGGAGAACAGGGAACAGGGAACAGGGAACAGGGCGTGGCGGTTGGTTTTGGTTCCGGTCCAGCCGGGGCGATCGTGCACGTTGTCACGGGCGATCCGCCGGTTCATCTCGCGCGGTAGTGATCGCGCCACGGCCGAATCTCTTCGACAGAGACAGACTTTGCAAGGATATCCATGCGCGATCGCTATGCCGATTCTTCGGCCAGGCTTGCAACAGCCGGCACAGCCGCGCGCCGCCGCGCCAGGCTGCGCGTGAGCGCATACATGATGAATGCCGCGGCCAGGCTGGGCGCAGCCAGTCCGCGCACTCCGGCGTCGTAGTTGCCAGTCGCGTCTCTCATCACACCCATCCACGCCGCGCCGACAAACCCGCTGAACATGGTGATGGTGTTCATTGCAGCCACTCCGGCGGCCGCCGCGGGGCCGGCAAGAAACTGCATCGGCACAGCCAGCGCCGGACCGAGCATCGAGTTATAGGCAATGAACGTCGCGCCCAGAGAAACAACGACAAGCCACGGCTGCCGGGCATAGCTGGCAACGAAAAATCCGGCGCACATGATCAGGCAAGGCACAACGCAGTGCAGGCGCCGCTCGCCGGCGCTGTCGGAGTGCGCGCCGTTGAGCAACATGCCGAGCGCTCCGGCCACGCCCAAGCCGGCGATCAGCGCGCCCACCTGGCCCACGCTCCAACCGGTCGCATCCTTCAACATGGCCGGCGCCGAGAACTGGTAGGCGTAGCTGCACGTGAGGCAGCAGAAGAAATACATGCCGATCGTCCACACCTTGGGCGAAAGCAGGGCCTTCATCACGCCGGCGCTGTGGCCCAGATGCGCCTGGCTCGAGTCTGCATCGAGCTGGCCCTGCAGCCAGGCCTTTTCTTCGGCCGTCAGCCACGAGGCCTTCGCGGGGCCGTCGGGCAGCATACGCAAAATCACCAGGCTGAAGAGCGCCGCGGGCAGCCCCTCGAGAAGAAACAGCCACTGCCAGCCGGCTAGTCCCCACTTGCCGTTGAGGCCGAGCAGCCAGCCCGCGAGCGAGCCCATCAAGGTGGCGCTGAGCGGCAGCGAGATGTAGAAGCCGCTCACGGCGCGGGCGCGCATGCGCGCGGGAAACCACAAGGTGAGGTAGTAGATCACTCCGGGAAAGAATCCCGCTTCGGCCACCCCGAGCAGAAAGCGCAGCGAGTAGAACTCGAGCGGCGTGCGGACGAACATCATGGCTGCGGCGATCAGGCCCCAGGTGAGCATGATGCGGGCCAGCCACCGGCTGGCGCCGAAGCGAAGCAGCAACAGGTTCGACGGCACTTCGCACAGCGCGTATCCGATAAAGAACAACCCCGCGCCCAGCCCGTAGACTGTCGCGCTGAAGTGCAGATCGGCGTTCATGCTGAGCGAGGCAAAACTGATGTTGAGGCGATCGACGGAAGCGAGGCCATAGCCGATGCCGATCACCGGCAGCAGGCGCAGCGAAGCCTTGCGCGTGGCGGATGCAAGAACTGCTCGGCCGTCGAGTTCGTTCATGTGCCGATCACCTCGGCGTCCCGAAAATTGTGACTTGTAAATGTTGTTCGATGGGGAATCTTTGGGTAAGCAGACTGTATCACAAACCCTACCTGCCCAGCAGGCAAACGCACGGCTTCAGCAACTTCAGAAGGACGCTCAATCCTGCGTCATTGGAGAGGTGTATACTCCGCGGTAAAGCCGAACAAACCACCAGTTTCATTCGCCTCGAGCGGACCTGGAGTTACCTGTGACGAAGCTCACACACCGTTCTTTACATGTCTTGATAACTGAATGTTGGTTTCCAACAGAAACAGCCCTTAAGCTCATTGCCATCCGAGTCGTCCCCATGGTGATCGGGTTAGCAGCAGTTTGCACAGTAAGCGGGTCGGCGCATGCCCAAGCCGCGCCATCGGCTGACGCCACGAACCGATTATCCGACATCACGCCCATCGCGGTTTCCAACGGGGCACTGAGCCCAGTCTTGATGGGACAGTTTCACATTGAGAGCTCGCAGGCGCGATTCATTTATCGAGTGGCAGGCAGTTATTCCGAGGGCTACTCGGGAGATCGAGGTCCCGCAACATCCGCCCAGTTGAATTGGCCGTTCGCGGTTGCCGTGGACAAGTCGGGGAACATCTTCGTTGCCGATAGCGGGAACAATGTGGTGAGACGGGTCTCGGCCAAGACAGGAAGCATCACCACGGTTGCGGGGACTGGAGCCGCTGGATACAAAGGCGACAACGGTCCGGCGACACAGGCCGAGTTGTCGTTTCCCGATGGCCTGGCGGTGGACAGTGCGGGCGATCTTTACATCTCTGATCAGACTAACGGCGTGGTGCGAAAGGTGGAGGCGAGCACAGGGAGAATCACGACGTACGCTGGAAACGCAAAAGCCACAGAACTCGGCGACAACGGGCCCGCCACTCAGGCTCAACTGAGCGTGCCGTACGGCCTGGCACTTGATGTCAAGGGCAACCTCTACATCGCCTCCGACGGTCGCGTGCGGGAGGTCTCCGCGACGACCGGCATTATCACTAAGGTTGCCGGGAGCAATGGTTATGGATACTAGGGCGACGGCGGTCCCGCAACTCTCGCGGCGCTCGAGGATCCCTGGGCCGTCGCGCTCGACTCGGAGGGCAATCTCTACGTCTCCGATGATGAGGCGAACGTCGTTCGGAAAGTCGCTTCTGCCACTGGAATCATTACAACGGTCGCAGGTACCGGAAACTCGGCGAGCGGATCCTCGTCCAATGGGGATGGCGGTCCCGCCACTCGAGCGACACTCCTGTATCCTAGGGGGCTGGCTGTAGACGCACACAGGAACCTCTACATCGCCGACGAGTCCGCGATTCGCGAAGTCACCGCGAGCGACGGAATCATCCGTTCGATCACGGGAACGGCAGCGCTGCAGCTGAGCGGTGGCGACGGCTTACCCGCGAACGAAGCAGTTCTAACCGACGCCATGGGACTGGCATTGGACTCCTCGGGCAACCTTTTCATCGCCGAGTTAGGAGGTGCGGTAAGGAAAGTGACTGTTCCGGAGCTAAAACCTTCCAAGACTACCGCTCCTCCAGTCTTCAGTGTTCGAGGCGGGACTTACGCGGAGCCCGCAACGGTGACCATCAGCGACACTACGCCAGGGGCGGCGATCTATATCAGATGGGGCGGCGCGCCGGCATCCACATCGGATTGGGCTTATCATGGGCCGATTGACATTTCCGGCTCCGCGAAGATCAGTGCAATCTGCGTAGCCCCGGGTTACTTGCCGAGCGAACCAATTACGGAGAACTATACGATCACATCCCGCCCCTCGGCAGTCATCACCACCGTGGCTGGCACTGGGTCTGGGGGTTTACTGGGCACTGGTGGACCGGCATTGGAGGTCAACCTCGGAACGCCCAACAGCGTGGCTTTCGATCGAAACGGGAATGCATACATCGCCGATTTCCGGGCCAAAGTCGTCTGGAAATTGACCGCATCGACCGGCATGCTTTCGGTGTTTGCGGGCCAGATCGGCATCTCCGGCTACAGTGGAAATGGTGGCCCGGCCACCCGCGCACTGTTCCAGGAGCCGGACGCCGTCGCGGTCGATTCGGCCGGCAATGTGTATATCTCGGACACGGTCGCCAATCAGGTGCGGAAAGTGTCTGCGGCGACAGGCACCATTTCTGCCTACGCGGGCAATGGCATTCCCAGTTCGGGCGGAAACGGCGGCCCGGCGATTCACGCTTCGCTTCTAAATCCCGCCGGCCTGACGCTGGATGGCGACGGGAATCTCTTCGTCGCCGAGTACGGAGGAGGATTCATTCGGAAAGTGACGGCAAGGACAGGGGTCATTAGCAGAGTTGCGGGTGGCGGAAAGGAACTCGGCGACGGCGGGCCCGCATTGCACGCGTTTCTCAATCAGCCGCAGGGCGTGGCGGTGGATGCAGTGGGCAACATCTACATCGCAGACCGGGCGGATGGCCGCATTCGAAAGGTCGATGCCGATTCAGGCTTGATCCACACGATTGCTGGAAATGGCAACGTCGGAGACAGCGGCGACGGGGGATTGGCGACCGATGCGGAGGTCAATGCGGAAGATGTGGCCGTGGATGGCGCGGGATCCGTTTACATTGCCAACTCCGGGGGGGGCGTTCGAAGAGTGCCCGCAGGCGGAGGAACAATCGAAACTGTTGCCGGGAATGGGTACATCGGATACAGCGGCGACGGGGGAGATGCAAGGGTCGCGAGCCTGTGTGAGCCCGATGGTGTCTCATTCGACGCGCATGGCTCTCTCTACATCGCGGACACATGCAGCCAGGTGGTTCGAAAAGTCACATTCGAAGTAACGACGGCCAAGCCGACATTCAGCCTGAGGCCCGGCACCTACAAGGGCGCACAGACGGTCACACTCAGGGATTCCACGCCAGGCGCAACCATCTACTACACGACGGACGGAAAGGCGCCGACAGTCTTGTCAATCCCGTACACCGGACCGATCAAGATCGGTTCGAAAGAAACGATCCTGGCCATCGCGGTGGCCACAGGACAAACGCGAAGCGCCGTAGCCACGGGGACCTACACGATCACGCATTAGCGTATGAGGGCATCCAACCCAGGCGCCGGCAGTTTTGAGGCCCATTGTGAAAGCGTCCTGCACAGGACGGCACTTCATCGCACAACCGAGAACACGGCCGTCGTCACCGTGGTCGCGGGTTTCTCGCCCTCCGGAACTCGAGTCACCGTCAATACGGTGATGTCGTCCGACTGGCCGAACTGCTGCGCCGCAAGCGCTATCGCCTCCGCCGAGCCTCCCGCGACCGCCGCGGTGCGGTCGAAGCCGAACAGCTCGCCGCCCCTTCCGCGCGCCTCGACCACGCCGTCGGAGACCAGCGTAATCTGCTCATTCTCACCCAGCCGGAAGCTCGTTTCCGGATACTTTGTGCCCGCGGACAATCCCAGCGGCAGCCCGGACTCGACGATCGTCTCCCTCCCGCGCACATAGGGCGACAGGTGGCCGGCGTTGGCCGCGGTAACCTCGCCGTCGCACTTCACGCGAAGCACAATACAGGTTGTGAATCCATCGTGGCTGCGCGCCATCATGCGCACGTTCATCGCCGAAAGGATCTCTGCGGGGTTGTCGGTGAAGTGGGCCAGGGTGCGCAGGGTGCCCACCAGCAGGCTCACCGTCATCGCCGCGGGCATACCCTTCCCGCTCACGTCGCCGATCGCCACCAGAACGCCGCCGCTCCGGTTGGGCAGAATCTGGAAGAAGTCGCCGCCCACCTGCTGCGCCGGCCGGTACTCGCTGGCCATCTTGAATCCGGGAATCGTCGGCGGAGCTTCAGGGATGAGCACCTGCTGAACCTGCCGTGCCTGCTCGATCTCCAGCCGCCACTGCTCGCGCTCGCGCTGGCTGCGGATGAAGCGCCGCATCAGCAGAATCGAGATGCTGGTCAGCATCAGGAACGTCGAGATCTGGCCGAACGTGACGGTAATGCCGAGAAAGCGGAGGATCGTAGGGATGTGGACGACCGTGAGTTCTTCAGAGTAGGCCCAGAACACGGTGCAAAGAATGGGGAGCAGAGCCATCAGGCCGTCGGCGGCGCGCTTGCGGATTCCGCAATAGGTGATCCACAGCAGCAGCGCGCCCAGCAGCAGCTTGAACACCAGCGCCAGGGGAACGAGTGCGGAGGATGCGCCGACCGGCACCACCGTGCCATAGAGCGGCGGCCGCAGCATCGAAAGGCTCAGGCAGGATACGATGACCAGCAATACGGCCAGGCGGCTGAGACGCCGTATCTCGTCGAGGCCAAACCAGAAACCCCAGAACAGCGCCCAGAGCCCGATCGTGACCGGCTGCAGCAGCACGTCCTGCAGGAACGACTCGGCGGTCATCGACAGCGACATCGAGTAGTAGCCTTCTACGACCGTGGCCCGGGCCAGGCAGCTCGCCGTGCAGGCCAGAGCCAGCCAGAGATAGGCAAGCTCCCCGGGGTCGAGCCAGAAGAGAACGCATCCGAGGAGCGCTGTGAGCAACAGGAGCGTGAAGCTGAGCAGGTTTGCGATCTGCGTCCGGTTGACCGCATCCCACTCCAGTTGAAGCATGGCTGCGATCGACGAAGACTGGCCCAGCATGGGCGGGCCATGCAGGCCGCCCGCGTCCGCGTTCGTGAGCGGAGTCGAGGCATCCATCCAAATGCGCACGGCGATGGTGGCGTCCCCTCCGCGAATCTGCGCCGGCAAGGGAAAGGCTCGCGGCTGCGAGTTGTAAAAGGTCACACCGCGGGTCGAGAATCCGCCGAACTGGCCGATCATCTGGCCGTTCACAAAAACCTGGTAGGCATCGTCGAAGTTCAGCGGCAAGCTGAGCGCGAGCGTGGACAGCTCCGGTCCCGCGGAGTCGTTCTGCACCTGCACGCGCAGGCGATACCAGGCGTAGCCGATGAGATGCGGATAACCGCGGACCGTCCAGCCGGGTACAAAGCCGCTCGAGCCGGTGACAGGGTCGTAGGAGCCTTCGGGTGGCGTCAAATCCATCGCGCTCCAGTTTGAGTCGTCGAACCGGGGATCGGCCCACCCCGGATCGTCGCCGGGATGGAACTTCCACGGCCCGGTGAGGACCACGACCGAGTTGCCGATCCTTGCATGGAACGGGGCTTGGACCGGCGCAGCTTGCGCGTGGCCCATGGAGACGCACAGCAGGGCAACCGCCGGCAGCAGCAGAACGAGCCGCAGCAGAACGAGGCTCAGCAGAAAAAGCCTTCGTCCCTCCGGCGCATGGCCGGACTTTCCGAGTTGCATGGGTCGCCTCCGGCGGAACAGGGGAAAACCGCGAAAACTCAGGGATGTTCGTCCAGAATACGCTGTCGATCTGTCGGTGCGGGAGTCCCGTGCCGCCTGTTTTCAGCGAAGAGAAGCAAATCCGGCCACGTCTGCATCGACCTGTGCGCCGGGCGGGCTCTTCTGTTTCCTGGCGAACCGTTCCATTGCGGCCGAACGCGCTTTGGAAAATGATGAGTCCGGCAGAGGATGCATCCGATTGCGCCGCTGTAGGTCTCGTAGACCGCGGCGTCCGGCATGCGGCTCGCGTCACCGGGACCCTCACACTGCGGATGTGATAGCATCCCACAGCAATTCGATTCACCCGGCATCCGCGGGCGTGTCCAGGACCGGGTGCCCCGAATTCAATTTGAGATCTGAGATGCACCGCCGCCGATCATGTTGTTGAGTTGGGATGAGGGCCCATGATCTTTCAATCCAATTCTCCCGCGCCGCTGGTTTTGGAATTCTGGTTGACCATCGCCTTCACGACGATCCCCGGAGTGCTGGGCGGGATCACAAACGGCGTTTCGATGTTCCTCAAGGAGATTCGCGCCAAGCCGGAGGAGTGGCCGCCAAATGGCAATTTGTCCGCTCCGGCGTTCTTTCTCGCGCAGGCGCTCAGTGGGCTGGGCGGAGCGCTGGCTGCACTGCTGGTGACTCTCTGGGCCAATCGCTTCCCCGACCCCTTCTTCGAGACAAAGTCTTGGCTCACCTTGGTTTGTACTGGATTCGTGGCCGGTTATGTGGCCAATCGTTTGCTGCCCGCGATTGCGGACAGCCTTTACAATAGACTCACGAGGCTGAATGAGAAGACTGACAAGGTAGAGGCAAAGGCGGAAGCCGCCAAACAGGCTGTCGCGGAAGCCAACGACATGGCCGAGGTCGCGGAGAAGAATGCGAACCGGGCAATCCAACTTGCATCGGAACTGGTGAGGACAAGCGATTATCTGCGCGCCAAGGATTTCAGCCAGCGCCGAACCACGCTCACGCAGATCGCCCGGCTCAGCGAACTGTTGCTGTGGTTTCCGGCGAACAGAACGCTGAATATCCTCCTGGCGCGCCTCCATGACGAAGCGGCGGGTGATTGCTTGAGTGCGATTGCCGTGTTGACCGCATTTGTAGAGGCGAAGACCAAAGCCGGTGAAGGCCGTGATGAACACACCGCCGATGCCTACTGGAACCTTGGAAACTATTTTGAAGAAGAGCGGAAGAAGACGGGAGACATGGCCTTCCGCGCGAAAGCCATCCAAGCTCTTCGGGAGTCAATTACCCGAGTGCCAATCTATTACAACGACCTTGCGAAAGACGACGATTTCAACGAACTTCGGGAATCGCCTGAAGGAAAAGCGTTGATGGCGGAGTCGAAGCGCCTCTATGAGGAATGGCTCAAAAACAACCCTTCAACATGACAATCTGTAGGAAAACTCATTTAGATCTTGATCTTTCGCATAGGAGCTCCCCCGCTCACGCTTTCACATCCAGTATCTCTCCTTCAGGCCGGATTCGCAAGTTGGGATCCCCGCAGCGGCCCAAACCTTTGCCATGCTGCCGGTTAGGGTGGCATGTCCCGAGAACGCGGGCGCAGGTCTTCGCTTCCAGTGCGACGAGTCACAGGACGTTCACACTCCTCGTGTGATAGCATCCCGTTCCTGAGCGATAGACGCCGTTCCCGGCAGCCTCTTGCCGCAGCGGCGCCTGCCGGAACTTCGCATGGATGAGGAAGACGGCAGACCGGGGCCCCGATCCCGGCAATCCGGCAATTCGGACGCCCGCCGGGGCGTCCTATCGGATTCCCTGCGTCCATCGCAATTCCCCGGCTTCGGCTCAGCCCGTTCGGCGACCCGCCGACTCAATCACAACCAACAACAGCCTGCGCCTTTTTGCTGGTGCGGACGCCAGGCAGGCGCCCCCGCCACCGCAGGTGAAGGAGATGCAGTATGAAAACGTACCAGGGAAGTGAGATCCGCAACGTAGCTGTAGTGGGGCATGCGCAATGCGGCAAGACGACGTTGATAGCCGCCATGCTGCATGCCGCCAAAATGACGCCGACCCAGGGCCGCGTGCAGGATGGCTCGGCCGCAACCGCCTACGACGAAGAAGAGATTGCCCGCGGCACAACCATGTCCAACGCCGTAGCCTTCGCCGAGTGGCAGGGCATCAAAATCAACCTTATCGATACGCCTGGATTTCACATGTTCAGCCACGATGCGCGCGCCGCACTGCTGCCCGTCGAGTCGGCCATCATCGTGGTGAACGCGCAGAACGGCATTGAGGCCGTGACGGAGCGCGTGTGGCGCTATGCCGAAGAAGCCAGCGTGCCCCGCATCGTGGTGGTCAACCAGATGGACCATCCCAAGGCCGGCGGCGGCGGAGGATTGAGCGCCCAGCTTGAAGATTTGCATGAGCGCTGGGGCCGCACCTGCGTGCCGGTTCAGCTGCCCATCGTCGACGCCCAGGGATTTCATGGCGTGATCGACCTCGTCACCATGGAGGCCTTCTCCTACACCGTGGGCGGCGACGGCCGCGGCAAACTCATCGAGATCCCCGCCCAATTGGCCGCCGACGCCAAGGCCCGCCATGAGGCGCTGGTCGAGCTGGTCGCCGAAGGCAAGGACGAGCTGATGGAAGAATTCTTCGAGAAGGGCACCATTCCGGAAGACCATCTGATCGCCGCGCTGCATGAAGCGATTCGCGAAGACCGCATCTTCCCCGTACTCTTCACCAGCGGCCTGGGCAACATGGCCACCGACCATTTGCTGGACTTTCTCAAGGCCTATGCGCCGGCTCCCGTAGAGCGCGCGCCCTTTGCCGTGCGCACGATGGCGCTGGCCGCAGCCGGCAACGGGTCCTCCGCGGGCGACGCTTCCGGTATCAACTTCCGCCCGGTCGACGACAAGGAGCCCGTGAGCCTGTTCGTCTTCAAGACCATGTCCGACCCGTTCGCGGGCCGCATCAGCTTCTTCAAGGTGATCGGCGGCATCATCCGCAACGACGCCACGATCGAGAACTACACCCGCCGCGGCTCCGAGCGCTTCTCGCACCTGAGCATCATGCAGGGCCGCAAGGCGGTCGAAGTCTCCGAGCTTCACGCCGGCGATCTCGGCGCTGTGGCCAAGCTGCGCGACACGCTCACCGGCGACACGCTCGGCCAGAAGGGCGCCGACGCGCAGGTGGACCTCGCCCCGCTGCCCGAGCCGGCCATGACCTACGCCATCGAGCCTAAGAGCCGCGCCGACGAGGACAAGCTCGCCCCTGCCATCCACAAGCTGATGGAAGAGGATCTGCTCATCCGCTTCTTCCGCGATCCCCAGACCAACGAGTTCCTGATTGCCGGCGCAGGCCAGCCGCACATCGAAGCCATCGTGAGCCGCCTCAAGCGGCGCTATCACGCCGAGGTCACGCTCAAGGCGCCCAAGGTGCCCTATCGCGAGACCATCCGCGCCAAGGCAGAGGCGCAGGGCCGCCACAAGAAACAGACCGGCGGCCACGGCCAGTTCGGCGACTGCAAGATCCGGATGGAGCCATTGCCGCGCGGCGGCGGATTCGAGTTTGGCGTCGAGATCTTCGGCGGCTCGGTCCCGCGCCAGTTCATTCCCGCGGTGGAAAAGGGCATCGTGGAGTCGGCGGCCCGCGGCTACCTCGCCGGCTACCCGGTCGTCGACTTCAAGGCGACCATCTACGACGGCAGCTACCACGACGTCGACTCGAACGAAATGTCGTTCAAAATGGCCGGCCGGCTTGCCTTCCGCAAGTGCATGGAAGCCTGCAAGCCTTGCCTGCTCGAACCCGTCATGAAGGTCGTGATCGAGGCCCCGGACGAGTTTGCCGGCACGCTGATGGGCGACCTGAACTCCCGCCGCGGCCGCGTGCAGGGCATGGACTCCAAGGGCCGCACCACGGTGATCAACGCCGAGGTGCCCATGGCCGAGATGCTCAGCTACGGCTCGCAGCTTACGTCGATGACCCAAGGCAAGGGTAGCTACCGCATGGAGATGGACCACTACGACTACGTGCCGCAGCTGGTCGCCGACAAGATCCTCGCCAACGCCAAGCGGCCCGTGGAGGAGGAAGAAGAAGGATAAGGCTGCCTTGGGTCTCGCCCCACGCTGTGGAAGAGACCCGGCCGCCTGTTGCTCCGGGTCGAAGTTCCAACCCAGCGCCATGGGGTGGGAAGGCCCGGAGCAACCTTGCCTCTCGGAGTCGAGCAACTCGTTTTCTTTTCCATTCCCGCGTCTCGGCGTGAGAACGCTTTCCGATTCAAGAAGTCGAAGTGCGTTCAGGCACGGTGACACCATCCCGCATTCTGCCTCTTGACAGTCCCCGTTTTTTGGCAGTACTATATCGGTAGTCGATATACCGAGACACGATGTAGCGGGTCTCGTTATAGAGGGGCCAAGAGGCGATGGGCAGCTTGACAGTGACCGGCGAAACAATCGAGAGGGCACGGAGCCTCCTGCCTCTTTCTGAGGCGACCTACATGATTCTGCTGGCGCTGCATGAGCCGAAGCACGGCTACGGCATCATGCAGGCGGTTGCCGCCGACGGAGAAAGCGGCGTCAGGCTGGGCCCGGGCACACTCTACGGAGCGCTGAACAACCTGCTCAATCAGGGGCTGATTCGCCGCGCCGGAGACAGCGAGGGCGCTGGGGACCGCAGAAAGCTCTACGCCTTGACTGAACTGGGGCGCACAACAGTGCAACTCGAATGCAATCGGCTCGAAGCCATGGCTGGAATTGGACGGCGGATTCTGAACGGCAACGGCAGGGGATTGAAATGAGCAAGCAAAGACGCGCGTGGCGGTGGTTCTCGGCATGGAACGATGACAAGGAAGAGCACTGGCTGGAAAAAATGGCGCAAGAGGGCTGGCACCTGGTCAGCGGGCCGTTCCCTTACTGTTTCGAACAGGGGGCTCCGGCGAATGTGCGGTACCGGCTCGATTACCGCTCTTCCGACAAGGGGCTCGAGGAATATTTGAGCCTGTGCAGCGATGCCGGGTGGGAACGGGTGTGCCAGTTCTCGGGTTGGCACTACTTCAGAACAGCAAGGGCCGATGCGCCTGAGATTTACACCGATCTTGAATCGCGGATTGCCAAGTACCGGCGGCTTCTGGGCGTTGCTGCGTTGCTTGCCGTGACCACCATGGCCGCCAACTACTCGGTGCTTTCCGATTCCGGTCACGACCGTGTCGTCTTGGTGATTCGCTGGGTGGTGGTTGTGCTCGCGGTCCTATGGGTCTACATTCTCTCCCGGCTGGCCTTGCACATCCGCGGCCTCAAGCGCCGGTCGAGCGGCTGCTGGCCCCCTTCGCAACCTGCGCGGTGACGCCAGCGGACCGGCGTGCCGCTCTCCGTGCTTTATTCTGAGCCGGCAGGCGTCTCGGTGTTGCGCCGGAGGTTCGGTTGTCAATTTCAATTCGTCATGTCCTTCTTCGCGTCGGCGAGCGCTTGAACTCCCGGGCGCTTCGCGGGGTGAAAGGCGCTGCAAAGTATCTCGAAGTCGGGTACGCCATGCGCCAGATGGGCTACCCGCTTCGTTCTGTGGAGAAGTGGGTCGACCGGCGGGAAGAGCTGTTTGACCTGGTGGGCAAGGATGTTGCGGATCGCGCGGTCCTCTATATGGAGTTCGGCGTCTTTGAAGGGCATGCGACGCGATACTGGTCGAAGTTGCTCAAAAATCCCCGCGCCACGCTGCACGGCTTTGACAGCTTCGAAGGCCTGCCTGAGGACTGGCATGAAGTGAAGACCGTGATGAAGCGCAGCCATTTTTCGACCGGCGGCGCCGTTCCCGTCGTCGACGATCCCCGCGTGCGCTTCTTTAAAGGCTGGTTCGACCAGACGCTGCCCGGCTACACCGTCCCGGAGCACGAAGTCCTCGTCATCAATTTCGATGCCGACCTCTATTCTTCAACCAAGTGCGTGTTCGACAAGATGGGCCCGCACATCGTCCCCGGCGCCTGGCTTTACTTCGATGAGTTCGGATGCGTTCAGGACGAACTGCGCGCCTTTCGCGAATTTGCCGCGCAATGCCGGTACAAATTCGCCTTGCGGGGCTCGTGCCGCGCCATGCAAAAGGTTCTCTTCCAGTGCGTGGCATAGGCTTCTGCCGGCGTCCCTCTCGCGGATCGCGCGCGAAGCGCACCCTGCCCCATGTCTCGCGGTCTCGTCTCGCGTGTTATAGCCTCGAATGCAGCAGCCCTCACATCGGAGCCGGCACGGAATGAAGCTTCTCTTTCGCTATTGGCTAACCTGCATGGGTGCATGGATGGGCGAAGGTCAGGTCGGCAACCTGAAAGGCAGTCTGCGCTACATCGAACTCGGCGCGCTGCTGCGCAAGCTTGGGTTTCGCGTCCAGCCAATCGGCCGTACCGCGCCGAGCCGTGAGGCGCTTTACGAGCTCATCGCGCGCGAGGTGGGCGGGCGCGAGGTCCTCTACCAGGAGTTCGGTGTCTTCGAGGGCGAGGCCACGCGCCGCTGGTCAAAGCTGCTCACCAATCCAAATGCCAAGCTTCATGGCTTCGACAGCTTTGAAGGCCTCCCGGAAGCCTGGATCGAGTCCAGGCGCGTTTTGGAGAAAGGCCACTTTTCCACCGCCGGCGCGATCCCGGTCATCGACGATCCACGCGTGCGCTTTTTCAAAGGATGGTTCGACGAGACGCTGGCAACCTATGAAGTTCCGCGGCATGAAGTCCTCGTCATCAACTTCGACGCCGATCTCTACTCCTCGACCCGGTGCATCTTCGACAAGATGGGCCCCTACATCGTCCCCGGCGCCTGGCTCTACTTCGACGAATTCAACGATCCGCAGCACGAGCTGCGCGCCTTCATGGAGTTCATCGCCGCCAGCCCCTACAAGTTTGTGCTGCGAGGCCAGACGGCATTGCTGAGGCAGGCGGTCTTTCAATGTGTCGAGAAGTGATCCCGCTCCGCGCAGGGGAACCGGCTCGCCGGCCTTGCGGCCGCCTCACAGCCTCTTCGTCATCACAATGCAGTGGCAATCCAGGCCTTCCTTGAGCCTTTGCGGACTTCGGAACTCCTCCGTGCCCGTCTCGACGAAACCGAACCTTTTGTAGATTGCCGGCAGCTCCTGCCGGAGGTTCAGCACCGTGATCTCAATCGCGTCGCACCCGAGACCCCGGAAGTGCTCCTCGCACGCCGCAAGCAGCCTGCGCGCAAGTCCGTGCCCCTGCTGCGCCGGTTCGACCGCCAGCATGCCCAGGTAGCCGCGATTTCCGCGCAATTCCGTATAAACCGACGCGATCAGACGGCCGCCAAGGCTCTCCGCAACGAAAATCGCACCCTTTTCCATCATCGCAGCCAGACGCGTTTCGTCTGTCCGCGTTCCTTCAAGGAACGTCTCGACGGCGAATGCCGCGTTGATCATGGGAACGAGACGCGGAATATCGCGCGTCTCCGCTGCGCGGACCAGAGGCAAATTGCTGCCGGCAGGCATGCTTCCATTGAAACACGGGGTTCGCGCGCGGCGGCAGCGCCATCGTTCCCGCCTGTGTATCCATCATGGCCTGCACGGCCTGCGTGGCCTGACTCAGACCGTGGAGAATCGCTTGCGCCGTGGCGGTGTTGCGGGACGCCCAGAACCTGAGCTTTACGGCGCGTCCCGGTGTGCGGTCACACCGATCCCGCTGCGCCGGAACTCGTAGCGCAGGGTCCACACACTCTCGACCGGCTGCCCATTCGACTGCGGCGGCGCGAACTTCCATTTCCGCGACGCCTCAAGAGCGAACTTGGCGAAATATTTGCTCTGGCCGTGCGAGGCGAGCGTGGCGCTCGATACGGCGCCCTGCCGATCTACCGCGACCCGGATGGCCAGCATGACCTTGCCGTCAATCGTCTGCATTGCCTTCCCGGGTACATCCGGCAGAATGCGTTGCGCCACCTCACCGTTGCCGGCCAGTCCTTGAGCGGCCCGGCCCGCTGGTGGCGGCGCCGGCGGCGGGGCTGAAGCTGCCTGGGATGGACTCGGTTTGGCAGGCGCGGCCGGTCGAGGCTCGGCGTTGCGCGCCGCGGGATGGCCGGTTTCAGCCGCGTCCGGAATTGCTGGCGCGGCCGTGCTTGCCGCAGATTCGCCTGCCCCCTCGGGCGCGGCTGTCTGCGCAGGCCGCTTATGCGGCCAAAACAGAACCGCGGCGATGGCAAGGACCACGACAAGAGCGGCGCCAAGAATCGCCGCGTTGCCGGGCTTCGAGCGGTCTGTTTCCTCGGCCTTTACCGGCACTGCATCGGCTCCGCCGGGCTCCAGATGAGCCTTCACTTGGTCGAGGCGCCAACGGCGCGAAGGGTCCCGCCGCAGGCAATGCCGTGCAATCGTCGCAAATGGTTCTGGAATGGACTCCGGTATCTCAGGGTCCACCTTCGCGGCCTTGTCGATGATGGGCGCATCCTGCGTCAGTGCTTCCACCAGCGTCACGCCGAGCGACCAGAGGTCCGCTGCCGGCGAAACAGCCGAGGCAGCCAGTTCCGGCGCGTCATAGACGTCAAGGGTCGACGGGACTCTGCGGCGCCGGCCGGCGAGGCAAAGCCCATCTGCGGAGATCTTCAGTCGATCGTCGACGACCAGGATGTTGGATGGCTTCAGATGGCCGTGGACAAAGCCGTTGCGGTGCAGATATCCCAGGGCGTCCATCACCGGGCCAAGCATCTGGTTCGCTTCGTGCGGCGCGATCGGGCGCTCGGGAAGCACCTGCGAAAGGATCTCGCCGGCATATTCGGTGACCAGGTAGATCGACGCAATTCCGCCGATCTCGCAGCGTCCGCAGTGGTAAGAAGCCATCAGATGGGGATGCGACAACCGAAGAGAGGCGGCCAGTTCGGCGAGGCGCGCATCCGCCTCCGCGGCATCGACACGGATGATCTTGATGGCGGCAGGCTGCGTTCGGGATCCCTCCTGGATTTCCGTTCGAAAGACGCCAGTCCTCTCCGTGCCGCCCAGCCACTCCAGCAGGGTGAATCTGCCGTCGACGACCTGTCCAACCCAGTGACTGTCAATTACCGAGGTTTCCATCGCGACATCATTCTAAGCGAGCGAACTGGGAAAGGCGCGTGCCGCAATTCGATTCTGTGCCGCAACCCCGGCCTCGCCTCCGCGGCAGCCGCCTGCATTGCGAACGGCTCACGCGGGAACCGGAATGCGTTACCCTGAAAACATGGAGTTCAAGATCAGCGAGCTCGAGCGCGAGCCCATCGAATTCGAGCTGGAGCTGCCGCCCGGTGCGGTTGACTTCGGCGAAGAGGCGGAGCAGGTTGGAGACCTGGCTACCTCCGGCCGGGCAGAGGTGCTGCATGAGCATCGAGGCCCAAAGCAGATCGTCGCTGACATCCGCCTCCGCGGGAAATTCTCCGGCCGGTTCCAGGTCCCCTGCGCCCGGTGCGTGGAGCCGGTGGACACGCTGCTGGCCGCTGAGTTCGATCTCATCTTCCGGCCGATCGGCGCGGACGCCGGCGCTCCAGAGCGTTCCATAACTGCGCCGGAGACCGAAATCGGTTATTATCAAAAGGACAGTTTGTTGCTTGCGGATGTGCTGCGGGAGCAGGTGCTTTTGTCGCTCCCGGTCAGGACGCTCTGCAAGCCCGACTGCAAGGGACTTTGCCCACGCTGCGGCGAAAACCGCAATACCCAGGCGTGCCACTGCGAAGAGAATCCGAGCGATCCCCGGTGGGAGGCGCTGGCCGGGCTTCGCGGCCGGATCAAGTCCTGAAGATTCAGTCCCTTGAGTCAGGGGACGCTTCGCCGCTCCAGAAACCGGTCCAGATGGCCAGTGCCAGGACACGGTTTCAGCCACGCGAAGAAACGAAAGGAATTCCGCCATGCCGAATCCGAAACGGCGCCACTCCTCGCGCCGCACAGCCAACCGCCGCGCCCACGATTTCCTCAGCTCGCCCGGCCTGGCCGAGTGCCCGAACTGCCACGAGAAAAAGCTGCCCCATCGCGCCTGCCCCAAATGCGGCGAGTACAAGGGCCGCGCCGTTCTCGACGTAAAGGAAGCCGCTAAGTAACTGCGCTTCCAGCGCCAGCCTGGTTGGATTACACTGGGCCTCTATGCTCATCGACATCGCGCTTGATGCCGTAGGCTCCGACAAAGCCCCAGAGCCCGAGGTGCGCGGCGCCATCCGCGCGTGCCGCGAGTTGCCGGTGCGCGTCCACCTCATCGGTCCCGAGGCCGAGCTGCGCGACCTCCTCGACGACTACCTCCAGGACGACGATCTGCCCATCGTCGTCCATCACGCCTCGGAGCGCATCGGCATGAGCGAGAAGGCTGCGCAGGCCGTCCGCAAGAAGGCCGACAGCTCCATGCGCGTGGGACTCAAGCTGGTTCATGCGCGCAAGGCGGCGGGATTCGTGACCGCCGGCAACACCGGCGCAGCCATGGCTACCGCCAAGATGGTTCTCGGCGCATTGCCCGGCGTCGACCGCCCGGCCCTCGCGGCCGTCATGCCCACGTGCACGGGCAGCCCCTGCGTCCTGCTCGACGTGGGCGCCAACGTGGATTGCAAGGCGCACAACCTCCAGCAGTTTGCCGTGATGGGCGAGATGTACTCCCGTTCCGTGCTCAAAATCCGCCAGCCGCGCGTCGGCCTTCTCTCGATTGGCGAAGAAGAAACCAAGGGCAACGATCTGACCCGCGAGGCCTTTCCGTTGCTGAAGGCGCTGCCCATCCACTTCATTGGCAACGCCGAGGGCCGGGACATCTTCAACGGCAACGCCGATGTGATCGTCTGCGACGGTTTCGTGGGCAACGTTGCCCTCAAAACAAGCGAAGGCATCGGACGCTTTGTCCGCGATGCGCTGCGCGAGTCGCTCAAAAGCACGGTCACGGCGCAGGTGGGAGCGCTCCTGTCGCGGCGGGCGTTCAACAACTTCCGCCGCCGCCTCGACTACACCGAGTACGGCGGCGCGCCGCTGCTCGGCGTGCGCGGCATCTGTATCATCGGCCACGGCTCATCGAACGACAACGCGATCTTCAACGGCATCCGCGTTGCCCATGAGTTTGTCCGCGCCGGTACGAACCAGAAGATCGAGCAGGAGTTCGCCGGCCACGCGCGGCGCGGCCCTGCGCCCCCACCCGATCCGCCACCCGATCCCGAGACGGCGGTTCAATAGCGCCTCGCGCCGATGGCATCCGCTCGCCGAAACTCAGCCGCATTCGACCCGGCAATCCCGGACTCAATCCTGCACCAGCTCGCCTGCCCGGTGTGCCACGGCGCTTTACGCCTCGACGCATCGAGTCTCGTCTGCACATCCTGCGGCCGCAATTATCCCATCCTCGATGGGATCCCGGTGCTGATTGAAGAGCGCGCTATCCATCCGGCGCCGCCGGGGTGATCTTCAACCGGGGAAATGCCGCTGGATCGTGCCTGCTATCGATCGGAAGCAGGCTGCAGCTTCGAGCCATTGCGCGAGCGCCGGGGATGAGATCGGCCAGAGTCCGTCGCGGCGCGCATTAGCTGCTCGACCAGCGTCGCTGCGTGCGTCCGCGGCAGGCTCACCGGAACACCGGCGGCCGGTCCGCTATTGCGCTTCCGCGCGTCTTGTTCGGCTCCGCGCCCATCGTGAACTCGAGCTTCGTCGTTCCGTTGTGGATCCGCTCCAGCGGCAGCCATGAGCTGGTATACTCCGCGCCGTCCAGCGCGACCTTCTGCACATAGATTCCGGTCCCGGATCGGCTGATCGACAGTGTCCGTCCCCCGGCCAGCCGCAGCGTCACCTTGTCGAACATCGGCGCGCCAATCACCAGTCCGCCCACGCCGGGCACCGCCGGATACAGGCCCAGCGCGTTCCACACATAGACGCCCGACGTCGCGCCCAGGTCGTCGTTGCCGGGAATGCCGTTCGGCGCAGCTTGGAACGTCTCTTCGGCGATGCGAGCAACCACCGATTGCGTCTTCCACGGCATGCCGGCGAATACATAAGCATACGGCGTCACGAAATCCGGCTCATTCTCGATGTTGAAGCACGGCTCGCCCCAGCAGCGCAGCTTGAGGAAGAACTTGTCCAGCCGCGCCTCGACCTTGTCCTCCCCCATCGCTGCAAACAGCGCGGGATAGTCGTGAGGAACCATGAACGTGTACTGGTAGGTGTTGCCTTCCTCAAAGCCGAACTGGTCCGTGCTGACCGGAGCATCGGGCCGCTTGGGCAGGCTGTGCTCGGGATCGAAGCCCGGCAGCCACGTGCCGTCGCTCGCCCGTGGGCGGATCCATCGCGTCTGGGGATCGATCAGGTTCTTCCAGTTCGCTGACCGGCCGAGAAACGCCTTGTACTCGTCTTCCTGCTCCAGGTCTCTGGCGAGTTGCGCGACCGCAAAATCGTCGCTCGAATACTCAACCGTGCGCGAAGCGGCGGTGGAATCTTTCTCGCTGGGCACGTAGCCAAGCTTGAGATAGTCGGCGAGAAACGGCCGCTCTGAGTCGTTGTGCGGCCCGATGCCCGGTTCGCTGCCCGCCTTCACCATGTACTTGAGCGCCGCCTGCGCATCGAAGTTCCGCGCGCCGAACGCGTACGACGAAGCGATCTCCGGTGCGGGCGAGTCGCCGCCCATCACATAGGTCACATCGTTGGCCGCCGGCCAGCGCGGCAGCCAGCCGCTCTGCTCGGCATCGTTCACCAGCGACTGCATCGCATCGCTGGAGCGTGCCGGATCGAACAGCGCCTGCAATTGCACCGTGTTGCGATAGATGTCCCAGTCGGAGAAGTTCGCGTACTGCGCCGTTTGCCTCGACCCCGCCAGCGATCGCACCTTGCCGTCGAAACCGGCATAGCTGCCGTCGGCATCGCTGAAAAGGTTCGGTGACAGGAAGCAGTGGTAGAGCCCGGTGTAGAAGATCCTCCGCTGCGTCTCCGTCCCGCCTTCCACCGCGACGCGATCGAGCAGCGAAGTCCATGTCGCTCGCGCCTTCTCGTGCACCGCATCGAAGTCCCATCCCGCAATCTCCTTCTCCAGATTCGATCGCGCGCCGGCCTGGCTGGCGAACGAGAGGCCAGCCTTGAGCAGCACTTCGCGCTCGTTGCCGAAGTCGAGCCAGGCGCCCGTGCGAATGCCTCGGGCCGACTTCGCG